>Ga0164315_10000126_pt1 | contig 44435 bp, 79 predicted proteins | sample GuaBasSedimGuay6_FD_113737 | JGI IMG/M metagenome (GOLD analysis project Ga0164315, IMG submission 113737) | Subseafloor sediment microbial communities from Guaymas Basin, Gulf of California, Mexico - Guay6, Core 4569-2, 0-3 cm | ecosystem: Environmental > Aquatic > Marine > Hydrothermal vents... | reverse complement strand
TTTATTATTTATTCAATTAAAAAAGGAGTGTTACCCCTTTTTATTTTTGCTTAATAGATTATCTTACTCCGAAGAATGCTTATCTCTTCCTGCAGTTTTTGTTTTATTTTAACTAAAGCCTCGGTATCTATGTATAGTTGATATTGATCATATTTTCAATATTTATATTTCATATTATCTATTCTAACCATTAAATTATCTAGCTCTTTTTGTTTTTTTTAACTAACTTATACCTAATAAATATTTGATATATTTTATGCATTTTATTTTTCCAATAATCTAATAACATCTTCAAAATCTAATTGGAAAACATCACTTCTAGTAGCTCATGTCCATACAAACAATATTTGTATTTCTTCTAAACTTTCTTTTGAGCCACGTCAGTTTAATATTTCTAATTTATCTTCTATTTTAGAATAATGAGTAATTTCATTATCCTCTACTAATATTAAAGTATTTTGAGATTTTTCAAAAACTTCTTTATTAATAGCTTTTCATTTTCTTAGGTTCGACATAATTTTATAATTATTTTTTAAAATATTCCCATTTGAATCATCCTGCAGTTTTTTGCTTTCATTTACAAACTGCTGATATATTAGTGTGATTTACTATATGTTTTCTCTCTATATCCATTATGCTGTCCCAAGTTTTTATAAAATCTCAATCAAGAGAAAATTGATTAATTTTCTTAGAACATGCATTATTTTTTCAGAATTTTCAAAAATTAGGGCTTTTGTGTCATAATTTTTGAAATCTATGTTTTATATTATCACTTGCGGTTACGTACTCTAAATTACAAAGCCTATTATCATTCTTAATTCAATTTTTATGATTTACTTGTAAGTTATGTACTGACAGGAAAGTTAATGCGACTAACCTGTGAATTTTTAATGTTTCTCTTTTTCAATTACAAGTTAACACTATATATTTATATCATCATTTATCTGTTCAAAATTTAAGATTTTGAGATTTTCATGAATTTCTATAGTTTAGACTTTTGATATTTCACATATCTGAGGCTTGATAATTATTATATCAAGGTATATTTTTAAAAAACTCATTACATTTAAGCATTCTTTTTCAATAAATTAGATATTTCTATATTTTTTAGTTTTTCTGCTTCAATTCTTTTAAATATTTCTCAGTCATCATCAATCAATTCTCCTTCATCCATAATTATTATATCATATTCATCCACTGTTGCTCTTTCAATAAATATTTGGTATCATTGTGCCACAATCTCTTCTTGAATCGTTTTAAGAGCATTTATATCTAATTCTCAACCTTCTTCAATTCTAATTACCTTTAAAGGACTTTCAGAAATAATATTTAAATCAATTGCAACTTGTAATTTTCTAGCTGTATTTAATTGTTTATATTCTACTCAATCTATTAATACTCATAATTTAGCATCTATTGTCATATAAGCTGGCATTTTAGATGTTTTAATAAATTCAACTCTTTCTTTTTGTTTAAGTTTTACGTCAAAATCACATTTCTCGTAATCATCTGCGTACATTTTTTTATTCTTTTTAGCTTCAATGAAATTATTATATAAATCAGCTTTTTGATTAATTTCTTGAGCATTTTGTAATTTAGTTTTATTTTCTTCTTCAGTTCATGATTCTTTTTCAAGTTTATCATTTTCAGATTCATATAAATTATATGCAGTTCATCATAATTCTATAACTTTATCTAGAGTTTTTTGTAATTCCTCCATTTGCTTTTCTAATCTTTCTTTTTCTGAAAGCCTTCTTTCAAATTCAGCTTTATGAATATTTACTGCTTCATATTTATTTAAAACTTCTAATACTTCATTAATATCTACTTTTCCAACTTTATCTGGGATTCACATTTTAGTTACCAATTCATAATTAGCGTCTTGTTCTTTTTTTCATCTACCAACATTAAGTCTTTCATCTTCTAAAACTCTTAATTCTTCATCTATCTTAGTAGTATCTAATCAAGTTATTCCTTGAATTTCTTTAATTTGGTCTGGGATATTAAGGTTTTGTAATCTTAATGGATCAATAGTTAATATGTTAACCAGTCTGTCTAGACCCGTTTGTTTTAATCAGTCTTTAGGGTTATTTCAGAAATAAGCTAATAATTTAGAAGTTCATCTAGGATTTCAATCTGTTCATTTCTTAAATGTTCTTTCTATAGTTATTTCTGTATCTTTATTATGTAATTGCATAGTAATGATAGCTTTGTTTTCTCATTCTTTTACTATTTTAGTTGGACTAGTTCAGAAAAATTTATGAGACATTATTGCCCCAAAAATTGAATCAACTAAACTAGATTTTCAACTTTGATTCCTCCCTCCGATAACTACCCAATCCGAGAAAGTATAATTTAAATAATCAATATTTTTTATATTTTGAATATCTATGTTTTTTACTTTTAGTCCTGTTAAATCTTTTGTCATTTTTTATTTGATAAAATCTAAAATTCTTTTAGCTACAATAGCTTTTTTATTTCACGCATTTTTCATTATTCAACTAAATCTCTTGGCATCAGCCAATCTTCTTAAATGCTCTTTTTTAGAAGGATGTGTAGTTTCTAAACTAGAATTTCTAACTCTATTTCTATATTTTTTTATTTTTCACATATTTATATTGTTTTATTTTTAAAATCTATATCAGCATTGTCAGCAAATTATTACTTTGCATCAATTTATCGTTCTTTTTTTAAAATTAGATTTAGCGGTATTGCTACAATTGGGGCAAGAATTAGTTGTTCTTGCCTTCTTTATAGCTGTTATTAATACTAAATCTCAACCTAATGTTTTATAAGTTAAGGCTTTTTTCATAAAATTATTTTTTCTTAGCAAATGGATTTGTTTTTACTGGTGGAATAGATTCTTTTACAGCTTGAGTTTTTCCAACAACTGCATCAGTGTCTTCAACTACTCAATCAGGAGAATTAAACTCATCCATTACATCATCTGCTGATATTTCAGAAGTAGATTTTCTTTCAGCAGATTCTTTTTCAAGAGCTACGTCTTCTTTCTCAATTTCAGTTAAACTATTGTCTCAAAAATATCAAACAAATTCATCACTTTCTTCAATTCTTTTTTTAACGAATGGAGCGAATAAATTAAATCTAGTTTCATCAAATTTTTCCATATTTTCTAATGAAAAATAGAAATTTTCAGATTCTTGTTCATGGTATCTCATTTTAGATGATTCAGCAGCTACTGAAGCAACTTTAGAATATCCCTTAGCATTATGAGTAATAGTTATTAAACATTTAGTTCATAACATATCTTCAATATCAAAATCAACTATTTCTGATGCTTGAGTTCAATAAACTCATGAGATCATTTTTCATAAATTAGACTTATCTCAAACTTTAAATGCGTAGTTTTGTTCAGTGATAAATACTCTAGGCTCTATTTTTTCTGGTTGTCATTCATCAGCAACATTAACATCAGCTTCGATTTCAAAGAAAACTCTAATTTCATCTTGATGTTTAGTTACTCATTCATAAGTAAAGTCTGCACTACCTAATTCAGCTATACCAACTATAATTGCTGGATGAGCTCAAACTGGAGCTACATGAAACATTGTTCCCCCACCTGCTACAAAATTTGCTTTTTTTCACATAATATATTATGTTATAATTATAAACTTTAAGTTTTAAGTCTTTCTAGGACTAGGTTTGATTTTTATTTATTCGCCCAAAATCTAAAAGCTATAATTTTTATTATATTCCCCCAAAATTATAAAAAAGTAGTTTTATATTCTCTTTATAGTGAAGTCCACTGATTTTTAGGTCTTGTCTGACTTAAAGATTATATACTTTTACATAACTTTGTCAAAACTTTTATTTATTTTTTACATACTTCATCTACAATTTTGTTTCAATAAATAGTCTTTAATAGCATTATAAACAGATCTATTTTTTCTTGATTATTTCACTTCTGATAAGCTAATAATATTTTCGTTATATTGTCTTCTTTATCTATATATGTTGCCATAGTTTTATTTAAAAATCTAAAATTATCTTTGTGCTTCATTTTCCTTCTTCTGAAAGAAAGTCTTTAATATGAATAAATTTATAATCATTATGCTTTATTGAATATATTTGTAATAAAGGATGGATTCATTTTAATCAATATTTTTCAGTCAGTAAATAAATCTTTTCTAAAGAAGCTATTTGATTATCTCTAAATATATTAAATTTTACTATATTAGAATCAATTACCTTGGCTTCACAGAAAATTACTCAATGTTTATTTAATCAGAACCAATCAAATGGTTTTATAGTTCTTCATATATCAGGTAGTTTATAAGCGTATCATTCTTTTCTGAACTCCTTTAGATATGCTGTAGTAAATTTACTTTCTAGAAGAAAAGATTGTTTTAATTTATAGTAGAATTTAATCATTGAAAAATGTTTTATCAGATACAGCCTTATCATCTACATATAAATCGGCTCAAGGTTTTATAAACATAGATATTCAATGAAATTTTACTCAATATTTAATTAACCAAGCTAGAGTTATTTGATAAAACTCAGGACTTCTAGCTGTATAAATAATAACATGTCATCATTTTTGATATACATTTTCATTTAAGAATTTAATCCTATTTTTTTTTGGATTTGGCTCTCATTCTCCCCAAAATTCTCATTCACAAAGAGTTCCATCTAGATCTACACATATTAATTTATCGTTATAGTTCATTGTAGTAATTTGGTATATTTTGTTTCCAATTTTATTTTTCATAATTTTATATTTTTATAATAGTAATATCCTTTTTTGCAACTAAATATTCTGATTTAATCGTAGATAATTTTTCAGACTTTTGCCCTTTATAATGAGGTAAGTCGTTAAAAATTGCACATATTACATCTGTTTTTAGTGGATGTTTTCTAAGTCATCTTCAAATTGCTTGAATAACTGTAGATTTAAATTTAATAGCACTTATTAGAAATATTGTGTCAATAAAAGGTATATCTACTCATACTCATATTTTTTGAATAGTTCAAATTATTGTAACATGAACTCATTTATTTATTAAATCTTCAGCCATTTTTATATTTTCATCATCATCAGAATTTTTTGTATCTCATGTCATTACAAATCTAGCTCATTCTAATCAATTATACATATTGTCCACCTCTTCTTTTCTGTCCGTAAGTATCAATAAGCACCTTCTTCCTGCGATTAGCTTATTGGCTATTTTAAGTTGCTCTAAAGTCCTGTGGATGTTATCAGATAAGCATTGTCTTAATTCAAATGGTTGTTCATATCTATATCTGTGAGGAGTAGTATAATTATACATTATGAATTTTGGAATAATATTATATCAATTATTTTTTTGTCCAGAAACAACAATTGCCATTCAGAAGAATAATTCTAAATCTTTTAAATCTAAATCATTTTTTTGAGGAGTTCAACTTAATCAATATAAAGCTATTCATTCTTCTCAATGAAATAATACACTTGCTGCTTCCCAGAAAGATTTAGAAAATCAAATAGGAGCTTCATCAATTAATACTAATTTGTATTTTCAAACTATTTTTTTATAATCAGTACAAAAACTTCTTTTGGTCATAATCGTAATTTTTCACAATTCTTTTTTACCTCATCAATATTGGGTTGGCTTTATATTGGTAAATTTATCGAATTTTTGAATCATTTCTCACAAAGTTTTAACATTATGTACCAATATTAATGTTTCTGTTTGATAGTAATTTGTTGCATCAATTATACACATGCTCTTACCTTTTCATGTCGTCAATCTAACTAATCAGCATCTATAATCATAATTCTCATTCCTATTAATTATTTCATCTAAAACTTTTTCTTGAATTATCATATCTTCTCTGAATGTAATTTTATCTTTTTCAGAAGAAGGATTTTTTATTAATCATAAAGTTTTTGGAATAGGTTTTAATTCTTTACATTTTTTTTCTTCGGCTATCGGTAATGTATAATTTACGGTAGGTGGATAATAAAATTTTTCTCAAGTTTTTTTAGTTCATACTTTTTTATAAAAATAAAAAGTTTTTGGAACCATTCTTTCGGCGAAATAAGACCATTCTTGTTTTACTATTGTTAAAAATTTTCTTTTTTCTTCATCACTAAACATATTTTTTTTTGGATTAATAAACTTATCTCTATATTTCATTATTTTAAATAGCTCCAAATCAAAGCTATCAACCAACCTATTCCTGTAAATCCTAAAAATATATTGACTATTAATATTGCTTCTTTATTTTTATGATTTTTACTATAAGCCGTGAATGATGGGGCGAAGTAAAATAATATTAATAACACTAACCATAATATTGCTTCCATAGTTTTATTTGTTTAAATTATATAATCTTTTATCCTCAATTTTTTTATTTGATTTTATTTTTCTTTGTATTTTTTTATTTGCGTTTATTTTATCTTTATCTCTTGCATACCTAGCATTAGCCTTAGCTAAACACATTTCTCTATTATCAGCATAATATCTCTGACTCTTTTCACTAGACTTCCTTAAATATCAATATGGATCTTCAGCTATTTTTCTCGCCCTATATTCTTTATTGTATTCAGCTCTTTCTTGTGCCGTATAACTGTCTTTTTTAGTCATTATCTATTATGTTAGTGGTTAATAATATTTTTGGATTCAAAAATATTATTCATTTACTATGTATATATTCTGTTTCTTCAAATATTTTATTCATTATTTTATATCACTCTAATAATTCTTTTTTAGAATTATATTTTTTTGTTGTTCTTATTTCTTTTTTACCTTCTACTGACACTATATCTAATAAATATATTTCTTTCATATTATTCTATCAGTTAAATTTTAAATTCTTTTCAGCGTTAAATCTGAAAACGTATGCATACCAAGTGGTGTCTAATATTCATAAATCTTCTGCCCTATTCCACTCATTTATACAATAATCAATTTGTTTATATGGATCTTGAAATTCTGGACTATCTATAAAGTCAGAATGATAAGTTCTATATAATTGACAAATTCAATAAGCTCTATTTCAATCAAATCATTTTTTATCACTAGGTCTATTTAATTCCCAAGAATCGTTCTCAGATAAAAATGTTAATATCATATCTCTGTTATATCATGAATTTTTATAGGCATATTGTATTTGTTTGTTCTTTTCTTCACTAAATCATACTCTTTTCACTGTTTTTATGCCTATTCCTAATTCTTTTGACTTCTCCTGCGTTTTAATTTCTTTAATGATAACTTTATCATTAATTTCTTTTAAAACTCACGTAGAAACCTCTATTTTTTGTTTTTCACAAAAATCTGATGTAACATCTAAACTATTAACAATTCTTTCTAATTGTCAAATTTTACATTTAAGTAAATCTTTATTTCTATTAATATTTCATTCAAGAAAAAGAATAGTTTCTTTTGTTCATTCCAAAGTTCTAGTATCTTTATTTATATTAGATTTTATATCTTTTATTCATTCTATATAAATTTCTCACATAGAAGGTTTATTCAAAAATTCTATTTCTTTATCTTGATCGTTATTATTTATGGCTTGGTTTAATATTATATATATTAATAATCAGATAATGAAAAAAGTTATTTTAACTCTATATTCATAACACTCTATAAATGTTTTTTGTATTTGTTTTAGCATGTTTATATTTTAAAAATTAATAAGTCATTTGCAACTGACGAAACTAAGTATATTAAAAATAAAAGTTTTGTCAAACTTTTGTATAAGTTTTTACAAAATAAAAAAATAACTAGATTAATTCTAGTTATTTTTGTAATGATTGTATTACTAATTCCATAGATGCCCAAAACTCTTGCCTCGTTATTGACTCTCTTGGTTTTAATCAATTAGTAAATCCTCTGTCAAAGAATTTTTTAGCGTTTTCTAAATCGATATTATCTCTGATTTTATCAGTCATTGTTTTTTCATAAAGAAATAAATATGCACTAGGGAAGAAAATTCATTTATCTTTTAATATCTTTATTCTATTATTAATATATGTATTATATTTTTTAGTTCAAAAATAATTATCATCTATTTTAATAGCTTTATCGTTAAAGTTTGTTCTAACTAGATGTCATCAATTAATTGGGAAATCTTCTCAAATTACAATTCAGTCATCCTGACTATCTTTATAATATTCTGTAGAAGTTTTATATCAAACAACTAAAGAGTGTCATTTTTGTAATGCTTCAGTAAAAACTTTATCTCAAATATCACATCTTATAGAATACAATTTATTGTTAGGATTTTTTCTATTCCACCAAGTTCTAACACAATCAACAGCTTTTGACATATACATTCAACCAGGAATTGTTAATCAAAACTCATCAATAGCTAATTGATTTATTTCATTTAATTCAACTTCAGTAACTTCAATTCAAGTTAAATCAGACACAGTTCAAATAGATCAAAATGGTCAGCAAGACCGAGAAGTGCTAGGACTTCTTTTTGTTCATTGATTATAAAAAAATCTTTTTGTATTTGTATTTACTGGAATTTCTATTTTATCATCAGCTCAAATGATATAATCTTCTTCTGATATTGTGTTTTCATCAATAATTAATCATTGCATATTTAATTCGCTTAACTCCATTTTTACTTATTTTAATAATAAAGCTTCTTCTTTAGTTTTTTTGACTCAAAATTGGAAAGCTGATTCCTTTCAGAAAATAATTAACATAACTATGTCTATAATTGTTCAAAAAAATCAAACAGCTATTCAATATATTATTCATTCTATTATTCATAAAATATTTCAGAATCAATATCCCCAAAAGTGAGTTAAATTTTCTAATATAATTTCTAATCATAATATTAAATCTGCTTTAAATTTATCGAATATTGAACCTCATAAAGCATATCTAACATCATGTTTATTACAAGGTTTTTTATTCTTCTTAGCTCCAGGTGGTCTAAAAATTCATCTACTACTTCAACATCAATTAGCTAAAAAATCTATTTCTATTTCATTCCAGTAATATCATGATATATATGTATATTTTCAAGATTTCATATTATTTTTTTAATAAAATATTTATTACTTGATCTACTTTTCAATTTACCTCTTTTACTTCCGCTTTAATTTCAGATTTAAAATTATATAGATATTGTTGCTGAGTATTAACTTTTTCTTCTACAACAGAAAGTCTAGTTCAAAAATCAGTATTATATATAATTCCTTGCTCTTTTTCTATATTAGCAATTCTAATTGAATTATTATTTACTGAAAGAGTGATCTTGTTTTGACTTTGAGAGTATGCCCGAGTTCATCAGATAGTTAATGCAAATATACTAACTAGTGTTGTAATTTGTATTCATATAGAATATTTTTCAATAGTTCTTCTCATATTTATATTTAAAAAAGTTATAAAGATTATATAAATAAATATATAAACTTTATAACTAAAGTAAAAAAGTTTTAGTATTTTATTAATATCAAGGTTGTCAAATAGCTGTTAAATATTCCTCTGAAAATTTAGATTCATCAACAAGTAATATATCAAATGTTCCCCATACTCACATAGTAGCAGAAACTTCTACAACAGTTAGCCTAATATCTCACATTGCAGGGATTATGCCTGGAAAGCTTCTATGGTCTGTAAATACAGAATTTCATCAAACAATACAAGTAACAGTTTTTTTAACTTTAAATATTTTTCAAAATCTTCTACTTTCATAATGAATATGAGCAAAATCAGCTAAAGCATTTACATTTCAAGTAGCTTCAATTCAAATTTCTCATTTAGTTAAGAATCAAACTTTTCATTTAGGAACAGAATAAATTGCCATTAATGTTTGATTATGAGGAACTAATAAATTTGTATTATTTATTAAAGCTCTTATTTCTGGATCTCATATACTAGGCACTGTTCATGTTCAAATATAACAAAACACATATCAAGTAAAACTTGTGTTTCATTCATTTTGTAATCTGAAAACTCTCCAAAGAGGTGTTGTTAGCACAACTCTAGATGTTCAATTTAAAGTAATAGTTTGGTCTACATAATTTCAATTAATATCTAATCATGAAACCATTATGTCTTGATTAGCTGCTGCATCTGTTTCTGCTCAAATACTTACAATTGGAGCAGTTCAATCTGCATCATAAATATATCTTCAACCTCATTCCCAAATGTCTTCTGGATCACTAGATGTAGTTATTATACTATTTACTCAAAATTTATCAACAGCACTATATCAATCCATTTCACATTGATTAACACATAATCAAAAATCTTTTGCTACTATACTTAATTCTCAATCTTTTGTTATATTTACTGGAACTACTTTTTCTGTTTCTTTATTATATCCTCATATAGCAGGATTATGGTTATCGTCCAATGCTAATGTATTTTCTGGTAGGCTCATAATTATTTTAATTAATTTCTAAAATATTTTTATAATTTCTCCCTGTGTCTATTTTAATTAAACTACTTGTATCTTTTATTGTATATTCTAAATATATAACAAAAGATAATATTAAAATAATTATAATTAGTAATTTTATTATACTTTTTTCCATAATTTATTAGTTAAAAAAATGAATCTATAACATCATCAATTAAGTCTGAATCAAAATTTTCATCTACATATTCTTGTAAATCAGAATATTCATCAAGTAAAGATTGTTTATATATTAATAATTTTCAATCTATTCTTGAATCTGTCGGTAAATCAGCTGTAAATCATTGCTTAACAAGTTCAGCTCTTATTTCTTGCATTCTATCAAGTTTTACTTTGATTTCTTTTTTTGTATTTTCAATATTAGTTAAATCTATTTCTGATTGAGTAATAATTATTCAATCATTATAAGTAAAACAACATCAATTATTTATTAAATCTCTTTGATCCTGTGTTATTATTGGATTTTCAATAATCTCTTCATTATTTTCTTTAAACATATCTAATTGGTTGTCTTGAATTTCTGTTATCATATAAGATAATCAATTTCTTATAATTATTTCCATATTATTTTTTTAATTAAAATTAAAGTATTATTTCGTAAATTTTTACTTTTCAATTAATCCCCCTTGAAGATCAAGTATTAGCAAAAGATATATTATTTAAATTTGTGTTTATAGTTTCAACTATTTGTCATCAAGTCATATCATTTGCAGCCCACCCTCAATTTTGAGAATATGTTAATTTTCAAACTACTCCAGAATTTCAATTTATAAAAATTTGACCTCATCAATTTCAACTATTATTACTTGATATGTCAATAGTAGTTAAAGATGACAAAGTTCAGTCTTTTGTATAAAAACTATATCAACTTGATTTACTATTTAATCTCATTGAAAAAACTCAACTAGAACTCAACGCAGGATTACAAGCTATATTATACACACATTTATATAATTTATTCACTCATCAAGTAACTGCTAAACTTTTATAACTATTTCATCAATCATTTGTAAAGGTTATTTCTCAGATATATTTTTGTTCTATATCTAAAATAGAGCGAATTTTTGTTTTTACATTTACAAGTCAAGCAGAGTCATAGATAATAGCTTCGTCATCTCAAATAGGAGTTGTTTTTTCAGCAAGTCAGTTTATATCAGTTCATGCAGAAACAGCAGTTCACGGATCAACTGAAAACTGAAATACTGGACTTCATCAATTAGTGTTATATGTTGCCCAAAATATTTGATTTACAGCTATATCTCAATCAATTAATGGGATAAATCATCAATCTAATTTTTCAATATTAATAGCTCACAATGAATTTATATTTAATGTAGAAGCTCAAGTATTTGCAACATCAGCTTGTATTTTAAACGTTTGTCAATTTACATAACTTGTTATTCAAGATATTGTAGATTCGTAATCATCATTTCAAGTAGATGAAGCTCCAAAGGCTTGTTTTTCTTGACTGTATTCTGATTGTGAAACCTTAGCTTGAATTTCATCTTGCATTTGTTGAATTAATTCTGCTGGAACATTTAATTCAATTATATCTCATTTATCGAAATCGTATGGTGTTTGTACTTGTGTTTGAGATAAATCTCAAATTGGACATATTCAGTAAGCTCTTTCTATTGTAAAAAAGTTTCATGAAACAGCTGTTACTTGAACAATTTCTCTAAGAATAGTTAATTCAGAGGAATTTATTTTTCTGATTGTAGCTAAAAATGGAGCTTCGGAATTATCTGGAAATCATTCTATACTATCTACCTTAACAACTAAATCTGTAGTTATTATTGGTAGACTTATTTTTGATTTTACATTATTTTTTACTGTAAACATAAAGATTTTGTTAATGTTATTATAATAAATATAGACATTCAGAAAATAAAGTAAAATTTAATAATCAAATCTTAATAACGTTCATAACAATAATGTTGTATTAGTATCATTATATGTTATTCATTTAATTACTTCTCATTCTAAATTTACTGAATCTGGAACATTTTGTAATACTATTGTTTTGGTTGGATAAAAATCCTGCAATAACTGATTAGATATTATAATTTCAGTTTCTAAACTTTCATCTATATATATTTCTACTCATTCACTTCTAGCTGTTATAATTAAATCATCTCAAGCTGTTTCAATTATGCTTCAATCTGATTTTATAAAAAAATCTATTCATGCGTTTTCAAATATATCTACTAATGCTGACAACATATTTCAATCTACATCTACATTAACTGTATTTATAGATATTATTCAATTTTTAAGAAGTGTTAATCAAAGTATATCAGTTTCATTAGATAAATTATTATTAACTCATATATCAACTATAAACTCATCAATTACATCGATTAAGCTTCAAGAATATGTTTTAGTTATAGATAAATCATTCAGAAAATAAAATATTCCGTTAATAACCAATTCTATAAATTCTCAATCTGAAGCCAGTTGTCTTTTAAGTCAAGATACTTGTCATGAATATCTGTGTAATCAATTTTTATATGTATCATTAAAAACTATTAATTCAACAATATCTCATTTTGTATAAAACGAAGAATCAAATGAATCTTTAATTTTTAAAGATATTTGTCATTGTCAGGTATTTATTGTTTCTGAGAAAGCTATATCAGATCATATTAATTCTTCCCCTATAACTATTTTAGGTAATCAGGTAGAATCATATACTGTAATTTTATTTGAGTTCATTATAAGAATAAATTATTATATAAGATGTATGTATTATAATTATCTACAGTTCAAGTTCAAGTAAATCAAATATTAATAGTATTTTGTTTATTTTTACTTAATTGTGTAAATTGTCATCAATATTTAGTAACTTTTACTGAATTTAATACTACAGAATTATCTTTTCAATTAAATTCTAATACATCTCAAGAAACTAATGGTCAATTATAAGTAACTGTATATCAATTATATTCTATTGAAGCAGAGTCTATTGTTCAAGTTATTCATGACAATATTAATTGAGTATTTATATATATATTTCTTTCTGTTTCAAATAATGATAATCAGATTTGAGAATCTCAAGATAGTGATGTTACGGTTTTTATCTTTTCTTCTGACTCAAAAAATGGAGAAACACTTAACAAAGTAACGTCAAGCTCTGCTCTGTACATTTTAATTTCTTTTATGGCAGATTTTACACTAATTACCTTTAAAGCCCTTAGAACTCAATTATGATTGAATTGTAATTTTCAACCTGAATCAAATACTGATTTTAGATTAGAAATAGTAGCCTCAAGACTATTTATACCAGAAGTAACAATTCATAATGTCATTGTTACTTCTTTTTCAGTATTTCTTTCTGAAAATATTTGTCATCAATCAGAAAAAGGATTATTGTATTGTTCAAATGTTTTTTCTGGGGTTTCTCTAATATTACTATCTATAACATATATTCATTTGCTTCAATTAGTTAAAAAGTCAGATAATGTTATAGTTTGTATTTCAATTCAATCTATTATTTCAATAAATGAATATTTATCAAAAGCTGAATCAGCTCAAATTGTTCAATCTATTACTCAACTATTAACTCATCATAATATAGGTGCTATATTAGTGTTTAGTCATCAATTATTTAATTGTGTATTTAGCATATTTTTTTTAGGTTAGAATAATCAATTTTTAGCATCTTGTGTATATTTTGATACTATTTTTCATACTTTTATTGGATCAGTCGCATCATTAACTGTATATGTATTAGTTTGATTTATAATAGTATTGCTATTTCAAGTAGAATCAACAGTATTTAAATCTGACTTCTCTATAATATTAGCTTCATTTAATAATTTTACTAATTTTTCTGCTCTTTCTATATACACATCTATACTAGTTACTCTTTTATCTATTTCAATTTCAATTATTCAAGTTAAATTTTGTTCTAATGTTTTTTGCTTTTCAATTAAATTTAAACTTTCCTCTTTTAACGTGTTTAAATCTTCTTCTTTACCTTTTAGTATTTCTTTTAAATCTATATTTCATTCAGTAGAAATATTTTGTTCATCTAATAAATCTTTAACTTCTTCTTGATAGTCTGCGTTTATTTTTCAGGATTCTGTTAATGCATCATAAGCACTGGCTTGGTCAAACAGCTCTTGGTTTAATAACCCTGTATTTTCATTTAATTCAGCCTGTGTGTCTGCTAGGCTAGATAGTATTTCTTGATATTCCAATATATTAGATCATTCTAAATCAACCTCTCAAGATGTAGAATAAATATCTGATTTTGCTCCGCCTCATATATTTACAGATTTAAATGAGCTTATTCATAAAAATTCTTCTTCAAGAGATTTTTTATCTTTTAATAACTCTTTTTCTTCTTCTAGTAGCTCTATTCTTCTCTCTGCTATATCTATATCCTTTCAATTGATAACGTCTTTTAAATCATCTATTTCTTCAGTTAATTTAGTAACTTTATCAGCCGCTTCTTCAGCTCATTCTACAACATCATCATAAAAGTCTTGAATTTTATCTACAGAGTCTTCTACATTTTGATTGTAATCACTTATAGCGTCAGACATACTTGAATATCTGTCTTTAATATTATCCACTATATCGTTAGATAAATCTATATTTAAATCTAATTCATCTCAAGTAGATTTTTCTATTAATCACTTAACATCAGATAGCCTTTCTTTTAATAATTTAATTTGAAGTTTATTATAATCAATACTTCAGGTTTCTTTGTCTTTATTTAATTGCTTATCTATAGCAGATAATGCTGTTTTTCTTTTTTTATTTTCTGCGATTAATTCTTTACTAGCTGTTTCTGCTGCTTTAGCTTTAGCTTCTGCTTCTTCTCATAAAGCATCTTTTAAGTCTGACAATATTTCTTTATTGGCTGTTATTTTATTTTCAATTTCAGCATCAACAATGTCATTTTTGATTTTTTCGGCATCAGCTACTACAGATAATTCTTCATCAACAGCTAGTATTTTCTTGTATGTTAAAGCTTGTGATTTATTAACACGTTCTTCTTCTAGCTTTACCAATAACTTCTCTTGATCTATCTGTTTTCATATTGCTATAAATTCATCATTTCTTCATTCCTTTAAGGCTTTTGTCGATTGTTCAGTTAGCTGAAAAATTTTTCTTTGTGATTCTTGAGCATTTATAAACTGACTAGTATTAGCTCATGCTTCTTTTATTAATATCTTTAATTTTGATAAAGTAGACACAGCTTTTGTAGATATATCTAATAATAAATCTCATATATCTAATAATGTTTCCTTAAAATCATCAGCCAAGTAATCTCATAATAATCTCCATTGATTATTTTGTATTATTAACTTAGATTCAGTTGTATCAGCTCTTTTTTGAAACTCTACTTCTAATGCATTATGGTCTTCTAATGATTTGTTAGCTAAATCTAGTGCCGCTTCTAAATCAAGAGAAGAATTAGCTGTAGCTAATAAAGCTCTAACTGTTCTTGAATTACTTAATCATAATTCATCAAGAACTTGTACTCATTCGTTTCAAGATTTTTCTAATCCTTTTAAAAAATCAGAAAAAGCTATTCAAGCATCATTTCTCCATCTAGTTGCAAAATCTTCAGCTGTAGTTCATACAACTGCTGCAAAAGCATCTAATTGTTCTCATCAAATTTGTACCGCTTTATCTATTTCTCATATAGTAGCAGAAACAGCTGTTCATCATGCTTCAGCTTTTATTCAAGCAGAAGAGAAAGCTGTACCTATAGCTAAAACTTGTGTAGCTGATATTCACGCTAGTTTTCATGCTGTATTTACTCTTTGTCAAAAAGTTAATATTTGTGATTCTGTTGTAGCTGAATTATTACCAAGTGCTACAATTGCATTTGCATTATCTCTAACAGCCTCTCAAGTAGATCACATTACATTATTAAATTTAGCAAAATTTAATATAGCATCATCAGAAGTTAGGTCTGTTGTCGCTCTAAGCTCTGCCATTGTTTTTGTAAAGTCTATTATTTCTTCCTTAGCTATTCATAATTGCCCTCATATTTCAGCTATTTTAGCTAATTCTTCGTATGTTAAAGGAATTGTAGCTGATAGTTTTTCTAATTGTCTATCCATTCAAGCTAATTCTTGAGTTGTTAGATTTAAAGTTTTATCAACTCCTGCTAATGAACTTTCAAATTGAACAGAAGCATCCCAGGCTCAAGTTATTGCTTGTTTTAGTTTTGCTATAGCAGTAAAAGCTAATGTAAATGAAAATATTTTCTTGAATGTTTTTCATAATTCAGTCATTCAAGTATTTGTAGAAGTTATAACTTTTTTAAATCTACTCATATTTTCATCTCAAGTAGCTGTAAAATTATTAAATTTTGATTTAGCTAAAGTTACTGATTTTGTAAATTTATTTACTGATTTTTGTGCTGCATCAAATCAAACTTTAGTTGTGTCCCCTTTAAATAAAGCTAATTGTTTTCTAGCTTCAATTAATTGTTTTTGAGCGGAAACTATTCAATTTTCAAGTTTTGTAAATTTTATATTGTCCAAAGCTACTCATGTGTCTATAGCATATTTCTGTACACCAGCTGAAGATGTTTCCAATATCTTAGATAATTTATCTCATTCTTCTTTTAATCAAGTCTCATCAATATTAACTTTTATTGGAGCATTAAAATTTTCTTTTACTTTTTTATATAAGTTTTTTCATTGAATAATAGCTGATTCTGTAGCTAATTGTGTAGTTATAACTAATTTATTTGTAGGCATAATTTATATTTAAAATATATTATTGTTTTCTCATAGCTCTTACTTGTTCTAATAGGTCGTTTTGGTCTTCCTGTTCCATTATTATACTTCTATTTTTATCGTGAGCGTCGTTTTGTAAGTTATTATTCCATTCTACTCCTTTTCACATCGCTTTTAATTGATGGATTCTTACTTTTTTAATAAAGTCTGTTGGTAAAACTCAATATCTTTCAGAGAAAAAATCTATTGTTCCGATAAAAAATCAATCTCAAGAATTAACAGTTTTAGTATTTGATGTAGAGATTAATTGCATAATCCGTTCTATAATATCAAATACTTGTAATAATAATTTTTCTTGCCCCATAACATCTAATTCAGGACACATAAACATTATAGCTTTTAAATATTCCTTATTACTAACCATTTCCTCGAATAATAGATAGTTATAAACTAATGGATCTTTAAAAGAATATGCTACTCAATCTATTTCTAACTCATGAACATAAGGTAATAAGCTGTATTTCATAATTTATATTATAAAAAAATAAACTATCTATATAATAGATAATTTATTTTTTAAGTAAAAAGTTATTTTACGCAGTTAAGTGTTCATTTACATATTTTACTGAACCTCATTCAGAAATATCAAACTTAACAGAAGCCCCAGCTATGTCTCCATTTTTAACAAAATCTATAAATTCCATTTGGTAAGTAGAATTTAAAGTAGCAGGAGTTCAAGTTATAGTTCTAAATTTAGTTTCTCAAGCATCATTTTTGATTTTTGCTTTAATAACTATTTCAAGTTCATCAACAATTCTGAGTGAACTTTCAGAAGTTACTTTTTCATTTGCATTAGCTTCAACAGAACCACTCACAATCAATTCCTCTCATTCAGTAATAGCTCAAGTTCATATTCTAGTAATTACAGTGAAGTCATCTACTATAGAAACAGAATAATCTGTGTCTAATACATAAGTTACTAGTCCAGTAGCTGCATCTTTTACTACTATAGAAGTAACTCATAATCCATCACTAGATAATTCTGTGAATGAATAAGTATCATCACTAGCCAATGTTATTGTTTTTTCAGGAATTGCTACGGTTCATCCAACATTTATTGCAACATCTTCTCATAATAAATCAGCGAAAGTATTAGAATTAGCATTTTCTAAAAATGTTAATGATATACTTGATATTGGAATAACTCATTTTAAAGCTGTTCATCTAGTATCAGAATTAACATCAACTACATTACTAATATCAGCTTCATAAACAGTTCATCTAGCAGAAGCTAGTTCTTTTAATTGTCCAGTTGTTCAAGCTTTTCTATAATAAGTAGTCCCTATAAACGCTGTTAAATTAGCCTTATTTTTAGCACTCATATTTTTTATAAATTAAGCAAATATAAATATACAATTAAATTAATGCGTGAGATACTTGTATTAATTTAAAGGAAAGTAAGCATTAAATTAATACATACCAGCTTTTACTAAAGATTCTTAATTCATCTTTATGAATTTTTGTTATTGATTGAGCTGCATAATCCGTTCAAGAATAAGAAATAGGCACTGTAAATCTTATTTTTACAAAATCCGTGTCAATATCTTCTTTTATGTTTTCTTGAATCTTTGATTCAATTTCATTATTATCATCTGCTATTATTTCTTCATTAATTTCTGTTTCTATAATTTCATTATTTCTTCTTTTACTCATTTTTATTATATTAAAATATAAAATACTTAATAAATAATATTTTAAAATAGGTAAAAGTAAAATTTATTTTGCATAACTTATGTTTATAGTGAATGTTATCTTATAAAATCATCTAGAGCTTATTTCATCTAATCTTCATAATTGGTCTATATTATAAGTTTTAAATCAATCTAATATTTTTTGAGGTCAATATAGAACTTCTTTTAATTTATCTGATATTGGGACTAATGCAAATGGTCACTTTAAAGCAGGGGAGTATATAGTTAATGCTATTAGATCAGTTTCATATACATTATTACTACGTTCGTTTTCATTTAATATTTCTATAGTTCAATATGCATATTTAGGTACAGTCCTATGTTTTAAATACTCAAATCAAGATGGCACTTCCAGTATCATTTGTGTATTTAAATAGGAAATTATTTTTTTTATATTTTGTTCTGTCATGTTGTTTTTTGAAATGCTAAAAATGTATCTCTAACCATGTGTCTTCAATTACCTTGCCATTTTACTACTCATTCTGGCTTATGATAATTAAAAGTTCTATTTGAAACTCAATCTTCTACTAAATTTGGATCATAATCTAAATCAGAATCATCTATATAAACGTCTTGAGTAAATCAATTTCAAGAATTAACTATTGTGCTTTTTTTTATTGATTCTACTAGACTTCATGTTTTTTCTGGAGTATTCTCCTGAATATTATCTTTAATATCATCAGTATAATTTTCTAAAAAAGTTTCAGCAATTCATGTAAATTCTGGAATATTTAATGTAAATTCATTCATTTTTTATCATTCATTAATAAAGTCTTGAGCTTTTATTTCTATAAACTTAGGTTTTGAGATAAATTTTTCCATTCAGAAAGAAGTTATTTTAAGTTCTTTAATTATTCCAAAATCATCAGTATATCTAATTAGGTCTCACATTCTTATTTTAGAATATCTTTTATCTATAACTATATAGTATTTATTATTTTCTTCTTCTTCAGCTATATTGTTTAAAGCATCTTTAATATTATATAATCTAGCTTGTAAATTAGCCCTTATATTAGTATATAAGGGTGTTTCAGTATAACTATTGTCTATACTTATTATAGATATTGTTGTGTCTAGTAGCATTATTTATACCATTTAGAAGATAAACTAGGTAAGTAAGAATTTAAATAAGTAAGTATTTCTTCATTTAAAAATCTGTTTGCCCGTAAATATTGCGATCATGTACCAAAATATGATACAGAATGTCCCCTATAAGTCTCCGATTTAACTGAACCACTTCATTGTCCCTCATAAGCATTTCCATCCAATATGCCTCATTCATATAGTATTGTACCAAGTATTGACGTAGCCTGTTGTATATCTAAAGGTAATCAAAGTTCAATGGTTGGGAATATTCTAGATTGTCATTCTATTTCTTCAGTTCAAAAATCTCATATTAAAGCATCAATAATTTCTTCTGTCTTTCATATTATTTTTTTAATATCATCATCAGAAACTATTGGTCATACTATGTCAGATATGTCAGAATTAGTAGAACTTTCTCTAAAATTTAATACTGTAATATAAGTAGGTTCTATTGTAAATAAATCAGCCATTTTATTTTAATTAAAAATATATAGTTAGACTATAATGTTTAATATTTAAAAGTAAAAAAATACTAACAAATCAATGTTAGTATTTTAATTATATTATTTTTTAAAAGGGTTAGCTTTATTTGGAGTAACTGATTTAGCTTCAGCTTTTCCATCAGCTTTATCTTCATCAATTATATCCTCATTTTTAGCTTCATCTTCTAATTTTTTAGCTTCAGCTTCTTCAGCTTCTTTTTTAGTTTCAGCTTCAATTTTACTTTTAGCTTCATCTTCTAATTTTTTAGCTTCAGCTTTTTCAGCTTCTTTATCAGCTATTTTTGCTTCTTTAGCAACTTTAGCATCATCTATAGCTTTTTGTTTAGCTTCAGTTTCTAACTTATTTTTTTTATTAACAAGCTTTTCTTGTTTAATAATTTCAAATACTTTAGAAATATATGGACTTTCTTTAATTATTTTTTTTTCTGATTTTATTAGTTTAGTATATTCAATATCTTCTAAAAGGTATTCTTTTCATCTAAGAAAAGTTCTACCTTCTACAACTATATTGATAACTGCTTTAATTATAAACATAAGTAAGCTTGTTAATTATAAATTAAGATTGAGTAACTCAAGTTAAAATTGTTAAATTTTTACTAGAATTTTTGTAGAAAGTTACAAATTCACAGATAGAATCGTATGTAAACGCTTGATCATTTCTAGAGCTTTCTTGAGCAACTGTTTTATCTCCACCTGGAAGAGTAAACCCTTCAAAAGGATGAATAGAAAAATCATTTGTATTACCAATAACAATAGTATCATCATCCATATTTAGTGCCATAATAGGTACTAATCTACCAACTTTAGTATTAAGGGCTTTAACAACATCTCATAATTCTAGAGTTAATCTATTTAATGGAGCAGGTAATGCAGTTTCAGTTTCAGAAAAACTTTGAATTAAATCAAAATTAGCAGGAGAAAGTAATATAAAATTACATTTACCTCATTTATTTCTTGATGGAGTTAATGCAGTTCCTATTTTAGCTAATGTAGGTAAACCAAAATTAGTAGAAACATTACCTTTTAAAGTAGCTTCTTCTAAAAGTCCTCTAGTCATACCTGGTTCAGATTCATCATCTCCCATTTCTCTAGTCCCTTTAAGTAATAGTTTATCCATAGTAGATATTAAATCTTTATCTTTTTCAAGAATTTGAGAAGAAACATAGTCTTCTTTACCAGCTTTACCATAATATCCTCTAGCTTCAGTTAATGCTTCTTTAGTGAAAGTTAATGCAGGAACAGTATATTTACCAACTGCATTCCAGTCAATAACTTGTTCTTTATAATTAGCCTCAATATCTTTAATTCATCTAGGCATATTAAACCCTAGAACATCAGCAACAACTGTATCAGCATGAATAGCAGCAGTAGTTTCCCCAGCTCCTCTTTTAAATACAGTTATTGTATTAGCCGATCTATCTACAGCTGAAACTACAACAATTTCAGAACCAACTTGTAAAACTGCATAATTAGTAATTACAGCAGTTAATGCAGCTGAGATATCTAATCCAGTAGTAGTAGTTGCATCCCAACCTGTTCCAGCTCCATCTCAAATTGCTCCAGCGAATCCAGTTTCATCTGCAACTGCAGTTTCAACTTGTAGAGTATTAACAGAAGGTCAAACTCTAAATAATTTATATACTGGAGATTCAACTTCTAACATTGCTTCCCAAGCTAAAAATGCTTTAGTTATTGTATCAGAATTAGCGAAGTGATTAATTTTTCAAATAGCCATTTTATATAATGATTAATTAATTAAAATACTTATTCATCATTATTTGATGAATCAGTCTCTGCACTAGATAAATTTAAAAATTCTAATTTTTCAGTAGGACTCATTGTATTATTAGTTTTTTTAGTTTCTAATTCTACTAGTCTTTCGTTTATTTGTTTAGGATCTTTTTTACCTTTATCCTCCGAACTTTTTAAGCTAGGTGGTTTTTTATCTTCTGGTAAAAGTCTAGTTAGATATTTTTCTACTTTTGATTCGTCCATTCAATTTATCATGTCCTTATCATCATCAGTAAAGTCTTTTCATAACTTAGTCTTCATTGCCTCTATATTAGCGGTTCTGGCTTCAGTAACTTTTTTATTATGAGCTGTCCATTTTTCTGCACTTTCTTTGATTGTATCAAAATCTTTATATTTTGTTTCAATTTCCGAATTAGTTTTACTAGCAGTTTCTTCAAGAGTTGTTATATTCTCTTTAAGTTTATTTATTTCTAATCTATTTGCTTCAAATCATAATTTAGTATTTTCAGCAGTTTCTTTAAGTTTTTCAACTTGTTCGTTAGCTACAATTAAATCTGCACTAGCTCTTTTTAAAGTGTTATATTCACTAGAATCTATTTCAATAGGTGGCATAATATGTTTTAATTACAAAATAAGTTTTTACAAGCATATTAGGTTGCTTGAATGTGTATCTCACAAGATTAATATATATAAAAGTTTTATAAAAGTAAAATCTTTTTTAAAAAATATATAAAATATAGTCAAATGTTAGAATATATAAAGAATGATACATATCAAGAATGAAATAATAAATATGCTCTTTCTTTTACTTCATATTTTTCTGCTAATTTTGGAATATTTATTTTTTTTATCATAATTTTATATTAAAATATTAATCTACATTTAGTGTAGCTGTAGTTTTATTTACTGAATCTATTATTTGTTCTGTTGTAGTATCATCAGATAATAATCAATCTTTTATATCCTGTTTAACTTCTTCTATTATTATTAATGCTTCTTTTTCATCTACATTTTGAGCTTTCATTATTGCTCTTTTTAATGAAGTCATTTTTGATTGTAGTTTTACTGCTTCATTTGCAAGTATATCTTCGTCAGACATTCTTATAATAGCGTCCCATATTATAGATGTATCTTCAATATTAAGTGTAGAGAATCATTCTCTTATTCCTTTTTCAATTCTACTTCTATATTTAGTTATTCTTTTATAAAAAGCTGTATATCAAACTATTTTTCAGTTTCAACTATCTGTAACAGTTTTTATTCAAAAAAATTCTAAAGGGACATCTGTCATTGTAGATATTTGTACTATTTGTTTTTCTACTCTTTCTAATGCTTTATCTAATAATTCATTTGTATTTTTAATTATTCTAATATCTCATACAGCTCATAAATCACTAGTTTTAACTATCTTTCATAATAAGTCCCAATCTATAACTCTTCATCAGTTTACGATTCTATACGCAGATTTTGGAATATCTATATTTTGAAAAACTTTAAACTGATCAACGTAATCTACGTAGTTTTTTTCTGCTTCAGCAATTTTCCTATCAATAGAATAAATAACTCCTCTTAGAATATCTGTTAATGGAGTATTCGTTACAGGTATAGATATTACTAATTTATCTAAATTTTCTACTTCTTGACTTACTAGTAATCATTTAGTTTGATATATTGTGTTTAATGGTACGGATACTCAATCAGAAATAGAATTTAAATTATTATATGGTATTTTAAACAATTTATTTTTTAATGTAGATCAATTAAAAGTTTGTACATATAAATAAGTTTCTTTATATGATGCATTATAGTCTCTATCTATTTCCTTTTCATATAATTTAACTATAAATTCAGTTTCTCAATCATTATAATATGTAGATGGATCAATTTCAGTTAATCATAAATCAGTAGCTGAAGTATTAGTATATTTTAAAAGAACTTCTCATCTTGTAAGGATTGATTCTACAACAACATCATAATTTATATCACTAAATTTAGATTTAGGGTCTCATACAAAGTTTTTTATCTTATCTCATACAATATTACCTAAATAACTTCATGGATTTAATAATTTCATTCTATCCTCAGCTTCTGGATATAAGTGTTTCAGCATTTCTACAAAATTAGGATCATTTCTGTCATTTAAATAATCTCAAGACAATATATCTTGAGCTTTTTGTATTCAGAATAAGTAATTTTGCATCTTTTTAGTGACTCAAGTTTTTGCCATAATAATTTATTAAATAATATTATATATAATATGCTAACTATTCCTTATAAGTAAAATTATTTTTATCATCTATACATTCTCATATAATAATTTTACCTCTTTTTAATTTACATTTTTCTAATTCAGAAATAGTATATTTTTTTAACATCCTCCTTAATTCTGGTAATTTTATTCATGTCTTACTTGAAATTTCCTGTAATCTCATTTGAGTAGAAAAATATAATAATTTTTGATTTAGTATTTCATATATAAATTCAGGAATATCAGCCTTATATGTAATTCATTTAATTTTATCCATATTAGAAAAACCTTTTTGAATAAAATCCATAGATTGTTGTATTAATAATACTTGTGTGTCTTTGTTTTTTGTGTATATAGTCATAATTTTATTATTAATAATTAAAACTTTTTAACCCTTGTAATGCTAATGCATAAGATATAACTGAATCATCATGACATTTTATTTGTGCTTGATAAGATATTCTTCAGCTACTCTCATCTTTTTCTTGAATGTAACTATTGAGTTCTGATTTTATGACCTTATCTATTTGTATGGATTTGTTATCAATAGCAATACTTAGTTCTGTTATCATTATTTCTTTACTAACGGTATCTGTCCCCCATCATAATATTTTTGTTGTAGAATGATTTATATTATTGATTTGTTTTTGTCTATATAATAATCATGATAAATAACTATTATCTCACAATCTATCAATAACTGCATGTCAATAATTATTATTTTCTACTACAATTCATCCTCTATAAAAATCTATTCAAATTCTATCATTTATTTCTGTTAAGATAGCGGCTATATATTTGAAGTCTACTTCATTATTTCTCCATCTTGCTACTAGTTTACTTTTATCGTCTAAAAACGTCATATCGGTAAAATCTTGCTGTCTTCAGGCTCAAATATCAATTCATACAATAGTTGGTTCATCTTTATATTTATTATTAAATATAAGTAATTTACTAACTTTGTTTCATGCTGTTAAATTAAATGTAGTTATCGGACTTAATAATTCTAATTCAGAGACATTTCATAAGTCAAATACTGGATCTCAAATAATTCTGTATGGCTTATTCCTGTAATTAGAATTAAATGCATTTTGTCATTGAGTTCTTAACTTATCTTCCAATGAAACTTTTTTTATATTACGGTCTACTATTTGTGCGTTTTCTTCTTCAGCCTGTTTGTCTGTCCATACATATTTATCTTCCCACAATATTTCTTCTGCTTCATTTATTAATGGTATATCATCAACTATCCAAGATGGATTATCCGCCTGTGCTTCTTTTAATCTAGGGATAACTCAATCCTCTCAAATAATATTTCATAGAAAAACAATTTTTCAAACAGCATCATCAATACCTCACATTACCTCTCAAGTAATAAAAGAATAATTTCAATCTATAACTTGTATATTTCTAATTGATTTATCTATATCTATATCATCTAATAAAACTAACTGAGGTCTTATAGGTTGTTCTTTTTCATTAATAAATATTTCTCATCTAGGAGAGCTTCACATTGACATTGCTTTTACTTTAATTCAATTTGTAGTTATAAATTCTTCCATTGTTTTTTGTTCTTGCATATCATCAATTCACTTTCTAGACGTTGCACTTTTAGCATCTTTAAATAAATATCAAAAATCTTCTTTAATAAATCTATTCATTTTAAGTAGATTTACTATATTCATAGTTTTAGCTCTAGCTTTTATTGCATCAAAACAATAAAACACTATAAAATCATATTTTTTATAAACTATACAATGAATTATGTATATCAATCAGAAAATAGATGTCTTTCAACTTCATCTGAATCATATTACTAGTAAATTTTTATTAGACATAGCCATATCATACCATTTTCTATGAAAATCTTCTGTTTTATAACTGAAAAATTCTCTAAAATAATAAAATGCAAATAAGTCTAATCTATGTTCACATAATGCTTTTCTAGTAACCTGTTTGGATAATAAATATTTTATCTTTTCTTCATCTGTCATATTTTTTAGTTATTAGATATTTCTTTTTTCTCGTTTATTATTTCTATTGCATGTTTCCCTAATACGCTATTTAATAAGTCTGCATCCTGTGTTTGTAATAATCATCAATTTTTATCAGTAGTTTGTCCTACTAATAAACTATATCCTGCACTTGAATTTTTTAATATACTTACTAATTCATTTGTAGACATATTTTCCATAGCCTCTTTATCTTGAAGTCTTTCTATTAATCTTAATTGAGATCACTTCATTAACATAGCATGTCATGCTACGACTTCTTTTATAAAATCTATTTTTTCGATCATTAATTTTCAATCCACAATTAATTCATCCATAGCCTTCTTTACTATACCTGCCTTGGATCATGTTTTTTCTTGTATTTCACTCACAGTTGCTGCTGGGTTACTTAATATAAAAGGATATAATTTAGCTCTACTTTTTCTTACTGATGATAATAGTAATGGATTCTCTCTTTTTTTCTCCATAGCCATTTCACTTATAATTTTAGCTCTAAGATGCGGCTCTTTAAGGCTTTTAGTAGATTTTAATAATTCATATTTTCTTTTTAATCAATCTATTATATCTTCATAATACTTTTTTATTTCAGGAGTTCAAAAGAATCTTACATTTTTTTTATTTTGTTTTGCTACCTCTTTTTTTACTTGCTGATTAAAATCTGACTGTAATTTTAAGTTAGTGAAATATTTTCATTCAAGAAAAAGACAGTGATTCAATAACTCATTAAATTTGGCTACTTTTTCACTGTCGTTTATGTCTTTTAATTTTTCTAAGTTAATCCACATTATTTATTTCTGTTATTTTTATTCTTTCTAATATAGTTTTTGCTTTCTTAAATGATACTTCATATTTTTCTCATTCTTTATAAATTCAAGATGTTATAGTTTTGCTAAGTCAAAGAGATTTAGCTATTTCTATATTTTTAAATCATTGCGTTCTTTTTTTAATTAGAAAATTCTGAATATCTATTCTTTGTTCTTTTTTTATTTCTTTTTCTGGAATCATTTCCCTTTTATTAGTAATATTAATTCTTATATTAACCTTTTACATAACTTTGTCAAAACTTTTTCAAAATATTAATTATTTATTTCATTATCAATTGTTTCTATTATATATTTTTCATCAAACAAAGTAATACATTCATTAAACATTTTTTGGGTAATTTCTTTAGGTCTCTTCTTTAATATGAATTCAATTTTAATTAAAGATAGAGACAACTTAATGTTGCCTCTATCTATTCCTCTATATATAATTAAAATTTCTCCTGTTCATTTTTCTCTAACATTCATATCTATTGGTCAATTAAATTTGTTGTTCATCTCAATTTTTATTAATAAATATATTTAACGATTCTGGCATATTATCTGTGTCAAAACTCATTACATGACTCCGTCTTTTATTTCAATCTCATGTTTTCATCATGCTAGATTCAGTATAATTATATTTAGATTTAATATATTGGACTAATGATTTTTTAGGAATTTGTTCAGATGCATAACTTTCTTGGTATAAAGAATACAGTATAGGGAAATTAAATAATATTTTCCCAACTCTTTCACTAAAACTTATATGTTCAGAAGCATCTATAGACCTTTTTTCTAATAAGAATACTACTTTTTCAAAAAATCTTTCAACTATATCTTCTTTTTCATCTTCTCTTTTATTATTAATATGAACTAATACATTTTTATAATAATCTTCTTCATTTATATTATTTCATAATAATGTTTTTTTATATAAAAAATATCAAGCAATTATTGGAGAATATACATTTAACAATCTTTTATCAACTCATTTATTTTTTAATTCTGTCTGAGTTAATAATAGTTGTTTTTTATAAATTGCAGTCAGAGAAATAAAATTGCTTTCTGTTAAAATATCTTTTAAAATACTAGGATAATAATCAGATGTTTTTTGAATTTCCTCATATAAGTTTCATTCCCTAGTCGATGGAACTTCTATTAAACATACCCTAGAAGCAACAGCATCATCAAAAGGAGTTTGTTCTCAAGATAATATTAATGAAGCATTAACATCCATTTTATTTACAATAAGCGCACTATCTCAATTTTTTCATTTTACTCATCATTTAGAAACTCAATTTCTATCAAAAACCGTTTTATAAAATGCTTCTTTTTCTTTAGATTTTTTTCAATTCTTAAACTCATCACTCCAATATGGCAAACTAGATATTTCATTAATACGAAACTGGTCTATAAATACACTATCAGATTCTGCTGATCATACAGCATTTTCAATTCACAATATTTTTATAGCATTTTCAAGAGCGGTGGTTTTTCAACTACCTTTTTTTCATGATACAAATAATATAGGAAATGGTTTTAATTCTCTATGTAAAGAATTAATAAATAATGAAGAGATTAAAAATCATAATACTAAACTTCAATTTACTAATCAAAACATGTGATTTAAATGAGAAACAATTTTATTTTTTATATCTTTATCATAATAATCTTTAGTATAAATTGGTAATCCTGAAAAATCTTTATTACAATCTAATTTTAATCTAATCTTTCAAATATCAGCTACATATAAATCATCGTATGGAAAAAATTTCTTTTCAAAAATTATTCAATCATTCATCATCCAACAATTATATTTTGGAATAAATCATTTTTTATTTATTACAATAGTATATGGAATATCTTTTTTTGATTGTATAAACCTAATTAATTCTTCTAATGATTTATTATCCATTTCAAAAAATGAACAATTTGGATTTAGTGATCTTATTTTTCTTTTAAAATTTGAAATATCACATATATCAGCAGCAGAAAAAATTCAAATATCTGTTTTTCATTCACAACTAACTTTTATAACTAATTTCCTTATAATATCTTCTAAGTCTTCTAATTGTAATATATCAACTACTTCTAATTTAAAATTAGATATTGGAGAATCATAAGTATTATCTTTAGTGGTTTTTTCAAAAGTATATCAAGAATTTAATTCTGAGATTAAAAAAGTTTTTTCAATTTTTTCTTCTTTAACTTCTGGAGTAGTTTTTATTAATTCTCTATCTTCATCAGTTATTAATTCAGCATTTCATAATAATTTATCAAAATAATCTCTTCTATGTCATTGATTGAATAGGTCATTTATATCATATTTATCTAATCAGTCTATTTTTTCATAGATAATTCTTCTGATAGGTCTTTTAATTTCATTATTTAATCAGATAGCTCATTTTAATCATGGTAAATCATTATCATACATACAGCATATTATATCTACTCATTTTACTAATTCTTTTATTGAATCTTTATTACTAGAAACTCATCATAAATTTCAAATAACACTTTTATATCATAATGTTTTTAATATAAGATAATCAGTTTCTCATTCTACAATTAATACATAATCTTTAGATATATCTTCTTTCTTATATAATAATCACGTAGCAAATCATTTTATTGCTAAACTTTTTACTGTAGAAATTTTTTCTCAATCTATTCTTCTTAATTTAGCTCCTACTATATTTTCTGTTTTATCGTAACAAGGGAATATAATACAAGATTTATAAACTTTATTTCATAATCATAGTCATTCTACTAATCAAAATTCTCATAATACATCAGTAATATTTTCTTGAAATTCTTTTTTTATTTCAGGAGTAATGCCACGACTAGAAAGAAATCTATTCACTTCTTGATTTTCAGAACTTATTTTATATTTAGAAAAATTTTCTATTAAATCTTTTTGAGGTGGAGATTTTTTAAACACCTTCTTATCTCATTTTATTCAGAAGTTTTCACATAAACTACCAATAGCATCAGCTTTATTCATTCCAAAATAATGCATTTGGAAATCTATAATAGTTCATTTTCAATATGTATCAGAGAAATCACAATATCATCTAGAATTATCTTCATAAACTTTAAGCGATGGATTATTATCTTTATCATGTGCCTTAAATACATATAAAGGTCATTCTTTTTTTCATTCTTGTCATAATATTTTTCTAACATAATCTAATAAACTTTCACTCTTTATTTGTTGTATATTGTCCATTTAGTAATTATTGTTAGATGATAATCAAGCTGCCACTTTAAGTTTTTCGCAAGAATTTATATATTCTTCTGTTTTTTCTAGAGATATAGAAATATCTCTATTATTTAATAATGCTGATATTATTCATCTAGGAATACTTGTATGATTAGACATTTCGGCTCTGGAGAATCAAAACTCAATCAGATTTCTTAATCTTTCAGCTATTATACACTTATTATTATGTATAATAGTCTTTTTGGGTAATTTTATCATATTTTTATAAGTTTACATATTTAAGCCCTCAATTTGTACCTACTTTAACTTTAATATCACTATTTGCCTTATGTCCTTCTTTAAGACGAATAATCATATTCTTTCAATCATCCGTTATTTCTAAACTATCATCAGCTATTGCAGACTGTAAAGTAGAATTAAATAATATTCTATTATCTTTTGTAAGTAATAATAATTCCATAATTTTATAAGCTAAGTGATATTATCTAAAATTTTAGTCATTTCTTTAATACTATTTTCTTGAATTTCAATTATAAGTAATAAATCCTCTCTACTCAAATCTTTAAAGTCTTTCATTTTATATTTTTAAAAAATAAATTTTTGTAGTAAATGGATAGTACTTATAACATAAACTAAGTCAAAAGTTTTATTTATTTTTATAACAAAAACTTTTATTTTACTGAAAAACAAAGAATTTCAATCAAAGAAAAAATAGTTTTTGGGATAATAAAAAGTCCATTATCCAGCTTTTTGGACTAAAATATGCTGTTTTTAGTGTCTTTTCTTATAGTGTATTGGCTTAAATTAGCCAGTATCCCACTTTTAAAGTTATTATCCCAACTTTTTTTGGCTTAAACTAGCCTAGAGTTTACTATTATCCCATTATCCCATAAAAAATGTGTTTTATGTATGATATGTGTATAAAAAAAATAAAAAATAAATGTATGTAAAAAAAAAGATAAATGAACATTAAATTTTCTTTCTTCTTATTATAAGTATATATATATTTGGGATAATGGGATAATAGTATATAAGTATAGTAAGCAATAGCTAGTTTGACACTAAACTCCATTATCCCATTCATTATCCCATTATCCCAAAAGTTAATAAAAATAGCTATTTAAAGCCATTGTTGTGTTTAGCTATTTTGGGATAACAGCTATTTTAAGCTAATTTATAGTTTTTGGAAGACATTGGATATATTCGAAATAACCCAGGATATGTGAGAGATTTAAAAAGTAAGGGGAGAAATACACTATAACCCCAGGGGGAATATATGATGGGATGGAGGAAGAGAAACCCCAGGGTGTAGAATTACTGCAAAAAATCTGAAAAAATTTTTAGGGTTCTAATTAGGCTTTATCTAAGTAAAGCAGTATATGAATGGGGGGTGTCTATCTATTCAATTAAATAATATGTATTGCTTAGATAGTATATAATAAAAACACATACACAGCACACATATAGATGAGCTAGAATTAATTGTATACTCTTTTTGATATAGTTATAGCCAAGCTATATTTAATACTCTTAGAATCGATTTAAATGATAGTTCACATAACGATAGTTATGTGATGTGTTCTATCCCTTATATATTGGCTCTATATGGCCGTTAATACACTAACTTACTATATATAATAATACTAATATGTTATTATGTGATGTATTTAGTATTGTTTGTTTCTAATTTTTAAAAACTTTATACGACTTCTAATCGCTCGGACGTTCCGTCCTCGCTCCCCCCACTCACTCCAAACATACCAACCGCCACCAACATACCCCACTCGCTCGGGCTTCTTTTATATCTCCCACACACTCCACGAGTTCCATGACCTCCACGAGTTCCACGCACTCCATACCCTCCACACAAAAAAAGAGTATACGCTTAACATATACTCTACTTATCACCATCACTAACCCCCAAATACTTACAGCCGTTTAATAATATCATACATACAAATCTCTTTATCTGATGCACTCACTATATAGCCCACCGCTCGCAACCTACTATTAAACCCACCATTTAAGCCGTATATATAGCCCTTCTTATTCCTGACCGTTAATATATTGATAATATAGGGATAGCATTCTATTAGCTTGTAAACACTCTCTTTATAGGCTGGGCTATATCATATCATAATGTTAAGATGCATTCATTTAAGCCCCCTTATTTTATCATTTTTAGCCCTTTTTATTAATTTAAATACCTGCTTTAATCATAACACTATAATAAACGTTAATAAAGTAAAATAATAAATATTTATATATTAAAAATTTATTTAATAAAATTTTTAATATATCAAAACTTTTTTAGTTCTTTTAAAAAACTTAATAATTAACAATTATTTTTTATTCTTTTAATTCTGCTTGCATTCTTTTGATTGAATATAAAGCATTATTTGTTAGTTTTCTAGTCCATTGCTTAAATTTTGGCGACCATTTAAAACCATGTAATTTTACTTTATTAATAATTTCTTGCTCAGGTTTTCAATCAAATAAAATATTGATTCTTTGAGTTTCTAAGTTTTGTATAACTTCACCCCCGTTGTAATCCATAATTTTTGTAATTGATCACGCTTCTTTTATTCTATCCGCTATTTTTTCTTGTCTAGCTATATATAATTTTCTAGCTTTTATTTTTGCATTTTGATTTGTTAAACTAAATCCCGCAAAAGGTTTATACGTTCCGTCTTCGGATTCCCTTAAATCTTCTTTTATATTGTTTATAATTTTTTCGCTTACTTCTAATTTTTCGATAGCTTCAATTTTTTCTTGTCTTGTTGTCTTCTTAGTTCCGCAAATTTTATTCAAAAGTTTATACATTGCTTGTCTTTTTTCTAATGCTTCGAGTTCTGCTTTTTTTTCTGCAAGCCCTCCGCCTGCTTCTTGTGTTCTAATTTTCTTTAAATATTTAATTGTATATGCTTTTGTGTTACTAAACATATCAATTAATTCTGACATTTTATTATCATAACTATTATTTGCTTTTGTTGTTGCTCTAAAATTAGCGGATCAAGTAATCATTGAACTAGCGCATCTAGATTGGCTAGAGTTCATCTCATTTAGTTTACTTACATATTTATTAATAAAATAATCCATTGTTTTTGTATAAAATTCTATTTCATTTTCTGACTTAATAAGTTTAAAAAGTTCGTCTTTACAATCATTTAAATATTGCAATTCTTGTTGTTTTTGTCTCTCTGCAAATTTCTCTGGATCAAAACTTATAAATTGTCTAGCAGTTTTTGCAATCTCTTTATTATATCATGTAAAATCTATTATATATTTATTCATGTTTATATTATTAAATTATTAAATTATTAAATTATTAAATTAAAAAGATATTTTTGATATTCTGTATAAATTTTCATTCCATACCGTGGCTTTTAATATGCTATCATATTTATAAAAAGATAAATTTTTTATGTGCCGTTGATAATCTTTCATTAATTCGGCTAAATTATTATAACATCAATTTGCTATTAAAAAATTTAATTTGCTTTCATAAAGTTTTTTTGTTGGTGTTTTTAGTTTCATTTTCTTTTATTATCAAATAAATATTTTGAAATTCTATAATAAAAATATCCTCCATCTTTTAATTTTGCTTTTATTACATAATCGCCACCTATTTCTGATGCTATAGATTCTAATTCTATATTATTATTTTCTATTTGTCTTTCTGCTTCTATACTGTTGTAGTCGTGTAATATCCAGCATTGCCCTACTACTATATATTTTTCGTCAATTATTTGTATTCACATAATTATATTTTTTTATTATTAAATAAACCTCAATTTAATTTTATCCATTTTTTAGCGTGTACAATATTTCTAAAATCTATCACGTCCCTATTTTTTCTGATGGTAAGTTCTCAAATTATTCTTTTTGAATTATTAACCGTTATTAATCTCCGACCGTTATATATAAAGCTTTCAGGTTCAAACGTTGCATTTTTTCACATAATTTTATTTTATATAATTAAAATAATGATATCAATCAAAATTTATTGACACAGGCTCAATGTTTAACAATATTAAAAATAAATCTATTTCAATTAACGACTCTATATATTCGTTATTATTTATATTTTCTTTTTCTATATTTAAATTAAAGACCTCGCAACTATCATTTTTATTTAATTCGCTACAATAAGCATAATTTATATTATTTGCATTTACTAATTCCATTCAGAAAAATGAAAGCATTATTAAAATTATTATTTTTTTCATGTTATTATTATTTATTAAATTAAAATGGTAGATCTTCGATTTGTAGATATTGTTGTCTTAATAAACTAGTTTTATTATTTAATTCTTTTTGTATATATTCTAATAATACGGCTTGATCATTAAAATCTAAACTTTTTAAACATCCACTTAGTGTTATCTGAAACCTTCATAACTCTTTTAAAATATGATCTGTATTTATTTTTTTATTTATTTTATTCATAATTATTTTATGTTATTTAAAATTAAATTACTTTCGATCACTGCTAATTGCATGTTTTTTTCTGAATAAAACGCATCTCAAATTTTAAAGCCTTTTCTAGATTCTCTTTTTATAAATTTTATATTTTTCATTTTTCTATTAATTAAAATTAAAATTGTAAACATTTAAATAATTTAAATTAAAATTATTTTGTAGTTCTGTTTTGCTTAATCCTTTTAACTCTTCTTTATTGTATCATTTAACATCTATTAAATAATTTATATAATGCTCTATTTTTAAAGTTTTTATTCTCATAATAATTTTTAATAAGATCATATTAATATTAAGGTAAATACTATTATTAAATATATTTCTATTTTATATTTGAATATTGTTTTTAAATATTCTTTTATTTTTGTTTTCATTATCTTTTTAGATAAGTAATTAAATTAAAATATTAATATTAAACGTAGCTTTTATATACTTATTAGTATTTATTAAAAGTTGTTTATTTATTAACGTAATTTAATTATATACTTTTTTTTGTGTAATGCAAATTTTTATAACACTTTTTTATATTTTCTTTTGTTTTCTATAGTTTTTAGCTCTACTAATTGCATTATTTAGCCTCGCCCTTTCAGTTATTAATTCTTTTAGTTTTTTATTATTTTTTAATCTTTCAGTTTTTATTTGCTCTTTTATGCATTCCCTCTCTATTATTAATAATTCTAATTTATCCATTTTGTATATTTTATTTTATTTTATATAATTAATATTAACGCCCCTATTTTGCATTTGATCTAGTATTTTTTCTTGATTGTTATATTCTGAAATTATTATAAACATTCAATATAATAAAATTAACATCATAGGAACTAAAGCAGTATAAAAAAGTTTATCTCATAATTTCAGTAAATAAAATTTGTAATACATCCTTTTGATAAAATAAAATATTTTTGATTCGTGCGTTCTTAATATATTTTGATAGTCTGAAGCTATCATTTTTTTAATTCTTTTTTTAATCATTTGTTTATATAGGTTATTTTTAAAGTATAATTAATGTATCTATTTTAATATTAAGTTTTTTAAATGAATCTATTTTAAAATTATTTTGTATTCATTCAGAATTTATTTTGTATATAAAATAATTTCATTCAAAAAACTCTCTATTTATATTTGATATATTCCGCTTATTCTTTAATAAATCTAATTCTTTTTTTATTTCTATTTTTTTATTAAATTGTTTTTCTTTATACATATCAAAATGTAATTGTATTATTTTTTTTATATCCTGCATTTGTTTTATTATTAATTATTAAAGTAAATCTATTATATATAAATAAAAGTTTTATACAAGTTTTTTTTGTAATGTTTTTTATTATATCTTTTATAAATTCTAGCATATAAATACATCAAAAATATTTTAAAATTGCTTAAAAACGATTTAAATGAGAAACGGCTATTTAAAGCCATTTATGAGAAAAAAAATAAATAATACATATTAAAAAGGAAAAAAGTACCTGTAACCCAAAAAGCTTAAAACCTGGGCGACTTTTTGAAAAACAAAAAAGTATCTGTAACCAAAAATAATTAAAACCTGGAAATTTTCCTGGAAAAATAAAAAATGAACAAAAAAATAAACCACAATAATTGTAGTTTATTCTTATTTTATTATTATTTGAGATTCCCCCACTTAGATTTAGTATAATAATTTTTAGCTGCTATGCAATAATAAACATCCTGTTTGACATAACAATTCCCTTACCAGCTACTAAATTAAGTATTAGGGGTAATTTTGCTGATAAAGATTCATATAAATACAAACAGGGGACTTTCAAATAATAATACATTCAAGAAAATAGTATTTCTAGGATTAAATAATATAATGAATAATTTTATTTAAATATTCTTCTTATATTGTATTCAACAGTTCTCCATGTGACTGGGAAAAGTACAGCCAAAGGAATGTAAGCTCATAATAAAATAAACTTTATAATTCTATACAAGATTTCTAATATTAATAAAGCTAATATTAATGGTATAAAAGGGATTCTAGTTAGTGTCTTAACCATAATATATATAATATTCATATTTTTCTAATTTTTTTTAAATTTCTAAATTTTCTAATTTTTTTGAATTTTTGATTTTTCTAATTTTTTTCAGACTTAAAATCATTTAATAACTTTTCTAATATTTTTATAATATTAGATTGATCTATATGTTCTTCAACTTCTAATATACTCAAACTTCATAACTGAGTTGTATCATCATAAGCTCTTAATATATCTCAAGCTGACACATCTTCTGATTTACTTCATCTAACAAAATCAATAACTTTTCATTCCTGAACGATAACATAATTTATAACTACTAAATCTTTTATCTTTTCTCTTATGTTTTTCATTTTTTCAAAATTATATTTATAAAATATGAAGATCAATTATTTGGTAACATAACCAATCCTCATAAACCCTATCACTATTTTAAGTTGCTCAAGGTTGCAACTGAGAGTAAAATCAGCTATTCTCAACACGCCATTATGGTCGAGCTAAAAAAGGTTTCCCTTAATGTTATGCACAATCATAACAGCTCCTTATATTATTTTTTTTTGTGAAACTCAATATGTTATGGAAAATAAAATATAGCTATTAGCTAATTTCATTCACAGATTAACTATATCTATTGTAATATAGCTAATATGTAAAATATAATTACCCGTCATTTGTTTAAATCATTTAGGGATATGATTGTTTTTTGGTTAAGTTATCAGTGTTATACTCACTCACTTATAGTAAGGCTATTAAGGTTTCCCTAAATATTTTCCATAATTATAGCCTTATAAATAATATTGGAAGCAATCAGATTCGAACTGATGACTAGTGATTAATATTTATGTATATGCATACTTCACTAACTCTACCGCTGAGTTATACTTCCATAAAGGCTCATAGTTTATTTTTTATCTAGAAAAGGGAATACTATCAGCTACGCTACGAAAAACCCTAAGTAATATGTAAATGACAACTTGTTAGAAGATCTATTAAGACTATTAACCAACAAACGTAGTATAATCTTTTATTAAACTTTGTCAAAACTTTTATCCTATATTATTATTCAATATTTTATTCATTTGTCATTTAGATATTTTCCCTGTATCATACATTTTATGTATTGCTTCTATTCTTTGTTTTTTAGTCATTTTAATTAATTTTATTAGCTAATTCAAATAAATCATGTTCTAGTGCCATTTCATCTTTTAAAGCATTTAGTTTTTTATCAATTCCTTTATGTCTTTTGTGTTCTAATTTATTTAATATAATATCAGCTTGTTCTTTAACTTCTTTAAATATAGTTTTTTCTTTTATATATTCCACTATATTTTTAGTGTTGTCTATTTTTATATTCTCCATAGTTTTTAGTTAAATTATTATATATTAATTCTATCAATTAAACTTTGTAAACTTTTTATACTTCTTTCAAGTCTATCATTTCTCTGAATTATATCTCTATGTATTTCATTAACGCAAGTTTTTATTGAAGCGTCTCATTCTTCTTGTACTCTTTTTCCCATTAATATAGGCTCAGCCCTATCTCATAAAAGATTTATTTTTTCAGTTAACTCTTCTAACATTTTATTTTGTGTTTTTAGCTCTTTTTTTATTTCTCATTCTTCTCTAGGATTTTTTCATTCTTCTGATAGAGATTTTGTTTCTATAGCACATCCATTATTATATTCGTGTATTGACATATTATTAAAGTTAAATTATTAAATTATTAAATTATTAAATCATTTACATCCATTGTTTTTGAAATGTTGTTTTCAATTCTTTCTTTAGTTGTTACTATTATCATTTCTAAAACTTCATCAATTCTTTCAGCTTGTTCTTCATCTCTTGAGTTTTTCTCTGCAAAAGTGATGTTAAATTCAGCTATTGTTTTTAATATCTTAGCATCTTCTATATTCATTTCTTTTATTGCTGTTTCTATTTTTTTCATATTTTTTATAAGGGTTAGTTAATAATATAATTATTTTTAAAACCATTTTTTAGCTAGTTTTTTTTCTAAAACTTTTTTTCTTTTTTAAGTTCTTCTAATTCTTCTCATAATGCTATTAATACCTTATCTTTTGTATTAATAAATGTAATATTTCAAGGAACAATATGAAGTTTAGATGTCGCAAACATTATAGCTTCTTTTTTAAATCTTTTATATTCTTTTTTCGTATTTTGTTGTTTCTTTTTTAAAATTCTTTTCTATATTTCTTAATCTATCTAGTTCTACTAGATTTAATTCTACTTTTCATTCCATAAGTTTATTTGTTATTAGATTATATTATAATGTGTTAAAATATTAAATGCAAAATTTAAACAAATTGCAATCATTGTTATAAGTTCTGCTATTTGAAACTTAGTCATTGTTTATTAAATTAGGGTTTTCATAAATATTTCAGATTACTTCTCATCTAATACATACAACTGTATCAAGTCCTACTTCCTCTCATCTAAAATTATATTTTTTCATATATCTTCCTAATTGCCGTTTATATATTACTTGACTTATACTTTCTTTATATGAACTAGCTCAACCAGATGATAATACATCTCATTCATATATCTCTGTACCATTCTTATCTTTGAGTCAAGTGTATTGCATAATATTATATCAACTTTCATCGTGTATTATTTTAGACACTTTTTCATCTACTCAATTTAACATCAATACAAATCAAGATATTCATTCTTCTCAAACTGAATTGATTGCAAAGTTAGTTATTATTTTTTTATAGCTTATATCCCAAGCTCTAAATTTTATTTCTCTCATTATTTTTTAGTTAAATAATTAAATCATTTGTATCTATTGGTTTTGAAATATTATTCTCAATTCTTTCTTTAGTTGTCGCTATTATCATTTCAAGCACTTCATCAATTCTTTCAGCCTGTTCTTTACTATATGAAATATTTTCTGCAGAGTTTATTCAAAATTCAGCTATTGTTTTTAATATCTTAGCATCTTCTATATTCATTTCTTTTATTGCTGTTTCTATTTTTTTCATATTTCTTATAAGGGTTAGTTAATAATATTTAATATATAATTATACTATTTCAGATAAATGTATTATCTTGTATTATTTCAGCTTCTTCTGTTCAATTTGCTTTAATAAATACATCTGTTTCTCAATCAAATTCTTCTAGTTTTTCTATTAGTTCTTTTATTTTCATATTGTTTTATTTATATAATTAATCATTTCGTTTAAATGTCATAAACTTATTTGTCCTGTTTCATAACTTTCATCTACATCATATACAGGATTGGCATATAAATATTCTCTCTTTACATCTTCTCAAGTTATATCTCATAAACAAGTAAATCTTCTCATCATTTCATTATACCACATTTCTAAATATTTTTCTTTTATATCTATAGTTCATATAAAATCTTCTTTTGTATCACAGTTTTTATATATTGTTAGCATTAGTTATTTTAATTTAGTTAGTAAATCTAATAATTCTTTTTCTTCTTGTTCTGTGTATAAGTGTAGAGGTTTATTTGGAAATATTATATTAATATATAATCCTTTTCTTGTATCTTGCATAATAATTTCTTTTTGAGTAATCCACTTTATTTTTAAATTACTACTTCATACAATATTTTCTATATATTTCAATACTGCTGTTATATCATAGTGTCAAAGGATTTTATTTTCTATATATCTTCAAAATACTGCTTCTATACTTAATTTATCTTTTTGAAATCTAGCTAATTTAGTATTATTAAGTTGATTAACAATCATAAATCTATGAAAATCCTTATCTCATAATCTATATAAATATCTATAAGTATTTAATCCTCTTTTTATCAAACACCCCTCACTTAAAGCTTTATCCATATAAGGTTCTATAATTTCTATTATAGCTTTTCTTGTATTAGTCATTAGCTTTTTCATTAATAATTATTTCACACAATTTTTCATTTACTTCTTGTGTTAGTTCCAATATTTCACTTGTTAGTTCTTTAAATCTTTCCTTGTCTTTAATTACATCTCTTCAAGAGGAAGCACAATATAATATTCCTCTTAATGTTTTTAAGTCTTCTTTTTCTAATCATTCTGTTAGTTTCATTTTTATAAAAGGTTAATTATTAATTCTTTCTTTAGCTATATTAAAATAGTTTTCATCAAGTTCTATTCATATAAAATCCCTATTTAAGTTCTTACAAGCTACTCCACAACTTCAACTTCACATAAAAGGGTCTAAAACTATATCTCATTCATTAGATGAATTAAACATAAGTTGCTCCAATAAACTTACAGGTTTTTCGGTTTCGTGAGTTTTATTTCTTGGGTTATTATGTTCTAATACAGTAGGGCTTGAACAATTATTTATAGGTTTTGCTTTTCATTTTCTACAAAAGATAATATATTCAACTTCTTTCATATACCCCCTGTTTGCATTTTTAGTATTTTTTTTCCAAATTAAAACATTATGTAATTTAAATCCAGCTTTTCTTATTGTAGCTAAAAAGTATTCTAAATTTATAGTATTTGTCATAATATAACAATGACTATTATCTTTTAATAAGTTAAATAATTTATCTATATAGTCTTCAATTTTTATATTATTATGATTAAATATTTTTCAATCATTTTTCTTTAATACAGAATTTCAGTATCAACTAATCCATTTAGCAGTTTTATTTCATCAACTAATAACTTTGTAAGGTGGGTCTGTTATTATAGCATCAACTTTTATTCATTGCTCAATTAGTTTATCCATTTCTTCCAAACAATCTCAATTTATTAGTTTCATAGTTTTTTAGTTAAATATAAATATTCATTTAGTAGTAAGTTATTATCTAATAAATATGTTAGCATTTTTTCTATATTTTTTATATCTGAAATATATGAAATAACATCAAAAGGATTGATTATGTTTTTTGATACTCCTTTTATTTTTGGATATTCATACATTATTATTCATAGTCTATTTCCTTTTTCTATAATAAATTTTATAGCTTCTTCTAATGTAAAAGTTTTAAATCAATTATATGTTCAACTATTTTCTGTTGGATAGTTTGATTTATATTGTATTTCTGAACAAACAACATTTCAAGAAGTTAATATACTATAACACTTTTCTGTTTCAACTCCCTCTAAATAAGGAGCTAGTCTTTTACTTAATTCTAGGTTTATTGTTTTCATAGTTTTTTATTATTTAATTATTTTAACATCTCTTCATAACTCTTTACAAATTTGTTCTAATGTCATTTCCTCTTCTCCAGTTTCTTTTAATATTCCATACTCAATTGTTCATTTTCATATCATCCTACTACAAGAAATAGTTTTTTCTTCTTCACTTATTTCTTTCCAAGTACAAACTCAAGCAAATATTTTTAATCAAGCGTTTAATGTTCATTTGCAAAAAATTTGTAATCAGGCTTTTATTCATTTTCCAGCTTCAATATAAGTTCCAGCTTTAATAAAAGTTCCAGCTTCAATAGAAGTTCCAGCTTCAATAGAAGTTCCAGCTTTAATATAATATCCAGCTTCAATAGAAGTTCCAGCTTCAATATAATGTCCAGCTTCAATATAATGTCCAGCTTTAATATAATATCCAGCTTCAATATAATGTCTAGCGTCAATATAATGTCTAGCTTTAATAAAATATCTAGCTTCAATAAATCAACTAACTAATAACCTACCGTCAATATCCACTGAACAATTAAATTGAACATTTCACTCTATCTTATATCCGTAATCATCTTTATATTTTTCTAATTCTTTTATATCATTTATAATTATTGTTTCCATAGTTCTTTATCATTAATAAGTAAATTCTATTATTATCATTGCATTATCTTTTATCTTTTCAGTAAGTTCTTTTATTTCTTTTTCTTTTCTTTCAATTTTAAAAGAAATATCTTGTATTGTTTCATTATTAGTAGCATTTAGTAATTGTGCTTTATAATGTTCTAATAATATTTTTACTTCTTCCCTCTCTTCTTTTAGCTCTTCTTTATTATAATGAGCTTGTTCTAGTATATCGTTCATATTTTATTATTATAATATAAATATTAGTTTAATAAAGTCAGCTAGTTTGTCTATAAAGAGTCTTAAGTTGTTTATTATTAAAATAATTAATTCTATAACACTTAAAGATTATATGCTTTTACAAAACTTTGTCAAAACTTTTATTTATTTTTTCTTAGATACATTCTAACTCTTAAGCTGGCTTTTATATCTTTAGCTAACATTGGGGAAGTTAATTGTATTTTATTTAAATTTTTTCATCTACTCCATGCTGTATAAGCCATTCAGTCAGCAAAAAACCCCCATCATCTATCTATTACTACGTTTTCAAAAGTTTTTCATTGAGCCTTATGTATTGTTAATGCAAATCATAACACAAAAGGATATTGAATAAACGTTCAGATAATAATGTCTTCTCAAAATTCATTTACTCATTCTACATTTTTCCAAGTAACTTTTTCAATTTTTTCTACAATTCATCAATCAATTTGTACTTCTACATAATTATCTCAGATGTTTATAATTTCTCATAAAGTTCAATTTGCATATATTCATGTTTTCTCATTTCTAATGAAAACTATTCTAGCTCATACTTTTGCGGATATACATTTGTCAGTTGGATATAAATCCTCTGGGAATTCTCATTTAATTACTGCCCACGACACTCTTTTCTCTGAATGTAACATTGATAACCTATCTTCATTAACTTTCTTTACAATGCTGTTTAATGGACTAATTAGTATAGCTTTCTTATTTATTTCTGAAGGTTTAACAACTCTTTCATTAAAATAATCCAATAAATCCTTAGAATCATCTCACATTCTCATTCTATTTAACATATCCTTAAACCTGTTTGCTTCATCTACTTCTTTTTGAGTTGCATTAGGTCAGGCTTTTTGTCTATGTATTTTTTGTAAAGAAACTATTTTGAAATGATCTTGAATATATTTAATTCAGTCAAAGAAAAATAATCAATTGTAAATATCATTGTATTCTTTATATTTTGGATTTTTATCTGTTTTTTCTCTATCAAAAAATTCAGACTCTGGGACTGGAGATAATTGTAATAAATCTCAAACAAATATTACTTGTTTTCCTCACATTGGTTCATCTATTTGCATTATCATTCTAAGTATTTTATCAAGAGCGTCATACTGATCAGCCCTCTTCATACTTACTTCATCTATTACTATTATATCTAAATCTTTTATATATTGCCTTTTTTCTTCTCCCATAGTTTTAAACTTATTATTTGGAGTCATATTAAAGAAAGAGTGAACAGTTTGACCTTGGATATTGATTGCTGCTGGTCAAGTTGTTCACAAGTAAGCAACTTTCTTTTTAGTGTTATTTTTAAAATAGTCTATAAGGGTACTTTTTCATGTCCCTCATTTTCATTCCAAATAAATACACTCATTTGTATTTTCAGCTAGATTCAAAAAAGCTATACTAAACTCATCTAAGTCTGGAATAAAGTCTTTATCTTTTTTCATATTCTTTATTATTT
>Ga0164315_10000125_pt1 | contig 44522 bp, 33 predicted proteins | sample GuaBasSedimGuay6_FD_113737 | JGI IMG/M metagenome (GOLD analysis project Ga0164315, IMG submission 113737) | Subseafloor sediment microbial communities from Guaymas Basin, Gulf of California, Mexico - Guay6, Core 4569-2, 0-3 cm | ecosystem: Environmental > Aquatic > Marine > Hydrothermal vents... | reverse complement strand
GTTTCAGGAGTACTTTAAGAAAGTACGGCAGGGTTTGCCGGATGTTAAGCCTGTGGAGACCGAGTAAGACCTACCTGTTAATTCAGCACGGGCGTCAGTCTATGAAGCAGGAAATCTACGGGAAGTTTGAACGCGGTTGGCGAAAGGCAACCTTTCCAGCTTCTGTAAGTTGGATAAACCAGGAATAGTGGGAGCCAATAAAAGACGTAATGTTCTGAAGTTAGCTCCGGACGCCATCGTGTTCATCAACGGCGAACGCTTTGTTCCAGTTGGGACGAAGATGCAGAGTAAGAACATGTACAACATGGTGACGAGTATCCAGATAAATGCTTCAATTGACCCGTCTCCCAATACGGCGTCGATTGAGCTGGCGGATCCGCGAACAGGTGATGAGCCGTTTTTTCTTAACGACACGATTACAACCCTGGCTCCGTTTTCGGAGGTAGAGATTTTGATGAAGGGCAGGTTTCTGCACGGAGGGAAGCCTGCGTATTATCCTGTTTTTTGGGGTTTAATTTCGTCGGTAACGAAATCATATGCTTCGGGGTATCACGGCTTTCAATTAGAGTGCGTGGATATGTTGAGGTGGTATGAGATAGCGCAGAGTAATGTGAACCCCTCGTTGATTGATGCCGCAAAACTTCCTGGGGTGTTCGTCAATGTTTTTACTAATCGGTTTCATAACATGAACCCCTTTGAAATTATTAACTTGTGTACGAGAGTTTCTTTGGTGAACATATACGCCAAGTTTGGTAAGGTAGACCGAACGCAAGGCATTGAAAATGACAAGCAGACCAGTAAGTACTCGGGGGATATCCAGGAGGTAATTCGGCATTGGCATGATCGGTTTGCGACACTGGGGACAGTGGTGAGGTGCGTCGGCATGGATGGCGTGAACATTGTAGAGGATAGTACGACGGGCAAGCAAGTTCGTGAGACTAGGGGCGATCCAATGCAGCCTGAGGAGGGCACTGAGGGGGTCGAACCTTCCTTGGATTTCTCTAGGTTTGATCCAAATACAGAAGAGATTATGCAGTACAAGCCGTATCATCAAATAGGGTCTCTCGGGGATTTACTGGAATCGGAGTACAAGTCCATTATGGACATCTGTGCGGAGGCAGCGGACCTCATAGGTTATGAGTTTTTCCAGGACGTGACTGGGGAAATTATTTTTAAACCGCCGTTTTGGAATATGCACACGAAGACTAATAAGCCTATCTCAGTGATCGAAGACATAGATGTTATTTCGTGGTCTACAACGGATTCAGAGCGTGAAGTTCAGGCTACGCGCATGGACGTCTTCGGCTCTAACAATACGTGGATGTCGCAGACGGAGTCAAAGTTAGTTAAGCCCCGAGCTACCGCGATTGACTACAAGTTGGCGATGCAGTACGGGATTCGCCCCATGACAAAAGTGTCGAGTTTTTGGCGTACTTCTCAAATGACTTTTAATTACGGGGCGTCAGAGATGGATCGTATGAATGTCCGTAGATTTTCTTCTTCCTTATCTATCCCGTTAAGGCCTGAACTACGCTTAGGGTACCCGATCTTTGTGGAGGCCCAGAATGCGTACCATTATATTCACGGGATTACACATTCTATGGATTTTGAGGGTATGCAGGCACAGACCCAGCTTTCGTTGGTGGCGACTCGCAGGTGTTTCCGAACGGTTACGAAGAACTCTTCGACTGATGAGCAGTCTAATAAAAAAGGCGGGAAGTGTGAAGGTCAGAAAAGTCAGGTGATGAAAGTAGGCGGTCCATCAAAACCCTCGCATACTCGAAAGACACAGACGTCTGGTTCTGAGTTCTCTTTCTCTGACCCAGACTTTATATCTCTAGCGAGGATGATGGAGATGCGGGCTACCCACCATGAGTTCACAACTCAAGATCAACCTCGTGAATTAGCTTCAGGGGGAAACACTATTACGCGAGAAGAGCACCCTGTTTCTGATGAGCACGGGTACGAAGTGCAAGGGTGTTTTCCGTACGGTCGAGGAATTTCAGTTTCAGCTAACGGGGCAATTGGAGAGGTTACGGTTGGGCATGCTTTTGAAGACGCGGTCCCCGCAGATTCACAGGAAAACCCTGCGTTGCCGCCAGTAGACAATACTGACTCCCGAACTTCGAGTGAGTATGACGCGTCGAATCCATCAAACCCAGGTCCGAGAGCGATTGGGTTTGATGGGGCAGGGCCGGGAGGTGCATGAGTATGCATAGCCGACGTTCGATAGGGGGGCCTACTCGCGACTACGCTTTGCCCTTGGCGTTGATGAAGAAACAATTGACGGCGCTTCGGGCGAACGACACGCACCTTCGATTGGCGACGGTGACTCGCGTGGACTCCGAAAACATGCTCGTAGACATCGAGTTTGAGGACAAGCCGGGTAACAGGTATGAAGTACCGATCCTTACTTCTGGGGGGTCGCATAGAGCCCTATCGGTAACGATGCCGGAGGTAAACACTACGGTAATAGTGGGGTTTGCGAGGTACCACGGGACGTTTCAAAAGGCGTACATTGTAGGCACCTTGGTTGCGGCCTGCCGTAGCAAGATTAAGTTTGCGCCGTATAAAGCGCAGGAAGAAGGGGATCCCAGGAAGCATAGGTTTCGAGGCCGTAAGCTATACCCTGGAGAGGTATACCACTCGTCTTCAAGAGGCTCAGAGATACACTTGAGTGAAAATATCTTTCTTGAAGACATGTCTTTCGATACGTTTAAGATACGAGAGGAAGACGGGGCAATCATTACCCGGTCGCTGCAGAATTATCATACGGATGCAGCTCGTCGTACGTGGTCAGGCCTCATTGTTCGAGACGACTTTCACATCATTGACCCTGCACTTGACGTCAAGGAAGAGGGGTTTGAGAACGAGGATATAGAACTCGTATCCTCTGGGCTCCCCTTCGTACGTAAATCTTCCGGGCGTAAAGTCTTCCACGCTACGCTAGATGGCAAAAATATTGATGAGGACACCCCATTCACAGAGTTCAGGGCTTCTTTGGAGGAATTGGCGGATGGCGTACGCCCTGTCACTCACGACCTGCATGAGTTTGATTTCCAGATTTCGAACCCCACTTGGCGTCCAAGCAAGCATCAGCTTATGGAGTTCACTGCGGGCACTCTAGTAGGGGACGACCCGATTTACGAGAAGAATGAGTATGGACATGTGCTTGTCCCGCATCTTTTCAAAGATGCGTACTACTTTGAGGGTGACGAAGAAAATTTAGGTTCCCCTAATGTAGACGGCAAGTCGTACGAAGAAGGTACGGGGTGGTTGACAGAGACTAACGAGGAGTACCTGTACGAAGAGATTATGCCGCACGAGTTCGACCCGAAGAAAATGGCTACCGCCGCAATGCTTCGTTTCAGGGCTAGGAACACTAAAGCTGGGTTGCCTTACTTCTCGCTCTCCAAAGAAGGTAAGGCCATTCTGCACCTAGGGGCCTCATCTGCGCTTGATCCGCTAGGGGCAGGCCGTTCGTTTGAATTCGCAACCCGAGGGTCGGTCAAGGCTGTGTTGGGCAGGAATGCTGAAGAGCGGCATTCAGTTTGGTTCTCGACTCGCGGATCGGTGATCTCTCACATAGGAGATACTGGGGATAAGCACAATACCCGCCAGCGGGGTGATAGGGCGTTCTACAGGGACGCGGGTAAGTACGGGGAGCACGGGTACCATTCTCTGGTGGGCATGGCCGTAGAGGCCCCTATAGCGGGAATGACGGCGGTAACGGATCCTGAATTAGAGGCATTGTCAGTTGATACGATCATCAACAACAATGTTCACTTGGTGGTAGGCAGTGATATCCCCACGGGTTCGGACCAAAAGTCCGTTGTCTTGGATACGGCGGGTTCGGTAGCCATGGCCTTGGGCCAAGACAGTTGGGGGCATTCTTTCGTAGGGGATTTTGATGGTTCCCTTGAAATGGAGTTGGGGCGGAACGACAAAGACGGTCGCTCTCTTAACCTCGGGTGCCACGGTGGCATGCAGATACACGTCGTAGACGGCGACACACATAATGGGCAGTCCTTGAGACTAGAGACTGCCACAGGCATCCACATTGCAGTTAATGCTCCGGACAATAACGGCGATGGCTTTAACCTCAATATCCGAGGTAACGTCAACGTCAATATGCAGGGAGAGAAGATAGTGTTGTCGGCGGTGGCGAGTGAGTCGATCGTAGAATCTGTGTACTCGCCCGATATCAAGAGGGTAGTGCATGGGAACCTAACGGAAATCATTGTCGGGAACTACTCACAAGTTGTGGTAGGTAATAGAATGTTTAATACGACGGGTAGCAAAGTCTACTCGTAAAGAGATTCAGCCAGGGAGGTAGACATGGCAATCGGTGACGATTTTTCGGTAGCAGCAAACGGCGACGTGAGGCACGAGTCTGGCGTAACTACGTACACGGTCCTGGAGCTGCATAGATGGCTCCAGGATCTGGCAGATGACGCGAGTGCAAGCGGCAATGATTTGATTGATATCACGAGTGCCACGCCCTCGGAACGTTCAACTGACAATATTATTACACTTAATTCTCCGTATAACCTTGACGATGCGGCGGCGGAGTACTTCTATGACGGCTCAGTCACACAGGCTGGGGGAGACACCGTGTACTCGGGGCTGGTCGTTGTGGGATCAGTGGCAGGTGCCACAACTCTCCAGGTGGTTCAGAACAACCTCCTGTATGATACTGATGCCCCTTTTTGGAGTACAGGTATCAATGTCGATGCAGCAGCAAATATCTTGACTCGGATGCTTATTAAAACCCGCGATGCAGGCGCAGACGTGGATGGTAAGCGCATCCGAGTGTACGCCCGAGAGTGGGGGAACTCGTTTGCGGAGTTCTCGGTTACTATGGGTCTCGGTAACTCCACGGCGGCTATCTTCACCAATAGTGACCTGAATAACGTTACTATTGAGGGGACCGTTGGGGGTTGGAGCACTATTACTAATGTTGAGGGGTACCAGACTATTGATCTTAATAATGGCAATGGCGCTCAGCCGTATTACTCGCAGTGGAACCGAGATTCTTACAGTTTGAACCAGTTGTATGAGCGAGCTAAGTACATTACTCGCCGAGGTACGGCTGAGACAATTCACGGTATGGACGGCGAGTTGTTCCGGGGCATTACTCACGAGTGGGGCTACGACAACGAAGCATCTGGTCCATTTACCGAGGATGAAACACTATCCTGGGGAACTGGAGCTACCGCAGGAGAAGGAATTCTTCTGGCGTTAGACGATCAGGGGGTAACTGGAACCATGTGGATTCAGCTTCTGACAGGTGTTGTTCCCACAGATAACGATGAGATTACGGGCGGCAGCTCAAGTGCTACGTGCGATGTTGCCGGGTCAGTTACTTCAAGATCGGTACCCTCGGTGTTCTTGGGTCAGTCTACTGGTACTGCAATCATCGGTGCGTTCGGCGTGGGTATTGAAGCCACCGACATTTCAAATACCGACAAAATCTTTGACTTGCTTAACGTACAGCAGCAGCCTCCGAATAACGTGACCTTTACGGTATACGGCTTGGTTTCTGGCGAGGATCGAGTACTCGTTACTAACGACAGTAGCGGTATCGACACGACTCAAATGCTTCTGAACACAACCTTGTCTGGAGCTGCGGAGACTGCGGTGATCGTGGACACTATCCCCGTTGATACTCCTCAAACGGGTACGCTCCGGGTGGTGTTGGATGATGGCAGGAATAGGGCAGTGGCCTACACCTCGTGGACAGGCGCTACGTTTACTATAGGTTCGAGCGATTGGCAAGACCCAGACGACGCAACTTCGGGTAACGGAGTGTACTTGGGTTATGTGGATAAGCTAGCGTCTGGGACTTCAGAGAACTTTACTGTGGTTTATAACGCTGACCGAACATTGTTTGTGCGGGTGCGCGATGGCGGCGGTTCCCCGATTAAAACCTTCGAGACTACTGGTACACTAGGTACCGGTGGCGGGTCAACTACAGCCATTAGGACCTCGGATGCGTAGAGGTGGCACTACATGGCATACAGCGACGACATCTCCGATCTCGGAGCTGACCATCATTGGAAGTTTGACGGAGACTCCACTGACGTAATTGGCTCAGCAAACGGGACTGACACGTCAATAGGTCATACGGGATCGGCTATCGCTAAGGATGCAACCGTGTGTGCTACTACGAATGCCACGGGTGACCGGGTATCTATTCCAACGACGACTACGATAAACAACTCCGCCCAGGCACGTAAGGCTGTGGCGGGGTGGTTTTCGTTCTCAGCGGTTAACCAGCCGTTTACCCGGATCTACGGAGAGGGCGACAACACAACTAACTTTCAGTTTTGTGCGGGGTTCGGGAACGTAGTTACTCTTGAAGTGAGGGATGGTGCTACGTGGCAGATTCAGGTTTATACGGACAGACCGCTGGTGGTGGATCGCCCCTATCACCTTTGCGCAGTTCTTGAAGGCAATGCATACGGCAACGAGGTACGCTTTTACCTGGATGGAGTTGAGCAGGCAAATGCCATTCCGGTAGACCGTGAGCCTGACGATGCCTCTCTCGCCTTAAGGGGGGTGGCGGAGTTTGGAGACCCTGCTGGAACTGTTGGTTTAGACGGGACAGCTCTTCTTATGGTAGCCCCCGTAAATGGTAACTACAACCATTGGTGCGCTTGGGGTGACGAAGCTGATGCTGTACTTACTGAAACTGAGGTAAGGGGGACGTTGTTTGAGCGTGGTGCGTTGGCCGATGTCACGATCAGCACGGGTACAGAGTCGGCTATGCAAACCGCGTTGGATGTATACGCAGATACGGTACGGAGTGACACGCCGTGCTGTATTGAGATTGAGGCAGTTTCTGGGGGCGGGGATTTTACTCTTGACCTCGACAACATTACGTTTAATGAAAAGGCGTCTATCCATGTTCGGTACAACGGCACTGCGGATACGCTCACTCTCCGCAACATAAACGGCTCTGATTGCTCTATTGTGTCCGCGCCGTTCGGTGGGTCTCTTGAGCTACGAACAGAAGTAACTGTCAAGGTTACAGCAAAAGACGCGGAAAGTGGTGCGGATGTTACGGGTGCCCGCGTCTTGCTCGAAGCAGATACAGGCGGCGACCTTGCCGCTGGAACTAATATCATCAGCACGGCTACAGACGGGCTTGGAGAGGCGTCGGTGACGTTCGATTACTCCTCAGACCAACCCGTTACCGGACGGGTTAGAAAGGGGTCGTCAAGTACCTTCTACCAGACTGGGACACTAGGAGGCTTGATTAACTCTGGGGGGTATGACGTAACCGCACTCATGGTGAAGGACGAATAACATGGCCGTAGGCGACTATCTCATCCGGCGTAACGCAAGTGACGACACTACTGAGGTAACAACCTCAGTCACGGATCTCTCGTGGGATACCGAGGCGAAGGTAATCGGGACCGGGATCACATACTCGTCCGGGGAATTTACGCTCGTTGCGGCAGGTGTGTACCTAGTAATCTGGAACGAGTACCTAGAGGAAACCTCGAAGACCTCTGATAGTAGTAGCCGCGAAGAGATCCAAGGTGAGCTACAACTGGATACGGGGGGTGGATTCAATACGATCACCGAGGGGATGTGCCAGGGGTACATCCGGCGGGACTCCGGTCAATTCCAGATCGTTATCAAGGGCACCGGGATCATTCGGACGAGTGGCGCAAACCACAAGATCAAAACCATAGCCTACCGGACGGATGACTCGACTGGCGAGGTGCTACGAACATCTGGCCACGGTGGGGTACAGATCATCCGCATCGACGAGACTGACAACTTTGGTCGGTACGCATCGACGGCTGGTCAAGAGCTTACTGCTGACACTGCTACAGATGTAGTCCTTGGCACCAGCATCGAGCAGGACTCACCGTTTACGCGGACATCCAACGCTATAGACATCTCGACGACTGGCAGGTATCTCGTCTCGTACTCGTGCGATGTCTCGATGACGTTCAACAACCGAACCGAGGTTCAGTTTTGGCTGGAATTAGGAGGCACAAGAGTTCCGGGTTCCTCGCACTCAGTCTACTTGCGTAGTACGGACTCGACCCAAGACGGAGCAGTGTCTCATCTCACGCTTGTAGATGTGGGTACGGCAAACGATGATCTCGTATGGCGGGTAGCGCGTGTTGAAGGCGGGACGGTTACTACAGTTGCCAGCGGTGCGTGTATTCAGATTTGGCAACTCCCGAGTGGTAACAAGACTGCCATCATGGAGGCAACCGGAGGGACACTCTACACAAACCCGTTCGAATGGGATACGCTCCCGCATATCGACACGGACACGTTTACTGCGACTGCTGGAAACTCAAACATTGACACTGATTCAGCTGTTTCGACGTATCTCGTGCTTGCGTCAGGCGCTCGTACAACCTACGGGGGGTGCGCTCGTTGTACGCCACACTACCGGGTTGGCGGCGGCGCACTTGGGGTCATTCCCTACGGTCAGGATGGTTCATATTTTCGAGGCTCGGGTACGGCGGGCTTTGGTGGAGGTGGTGCGGCGTGTATCATTCCTGATATGCCGTCCGGCTCAATCGAGATGCAAAATGCCCTCCTTGGTACGGTGTCTGATTCTGACACAATCTGTCAAACAGGACAACTGGCTGTACTTGATCTTGGGTCGCTCTATACCTACGTTTACCCACCGGTTATCACAGATGTTGAGGATGAGCTTCTCGGTGCAGCTGAGGCCGATGTGCTCCTCGACGGGCTTGGCTTTGAAGCGACTCAGGGAACCGGAAAACTGGAGTTGAGCGACAACTCGGTGTATGCAACCGGGACGAAGGTCACGCAGTCGATTGACTCGTGGAGTGACGATGAAATTCAATTTGATGTCACGATCGGTGCGCTTGATGAGGGGGCACTCTGGCTCTGGGTCACAACGGATGGCGCAGAGTTGTCGAATGGGTACAAGGTTAACGTTGGACTTGCGCCACACGACCCGGCAATGGCACTCGGTGCAGACCATTGGTGGACCTTCGACAACGTTTGGACCGATAGTGTAGCCGGTAGCGGGTGGGGAGCTGTCACTAGGGGAACGCCTGATTTTCTGGCCCGCACTATTTCGAGGACGACAACCTACGCGGGGCGCATGAATGACGGCGATGACGGGACCGAGACACCGCAGTCTAGCTACATGAATCTAGGCACCCATGCATCGCGGAACGTCGGTGGGTGGGTTGAGGTTGATAGCTACCAGCTTCTCCCGGCGGCAATTTATGAAGAAGGCGGGGGCGTTAATAACCTGTACTTCATCCTCGGCTCTGGGAATATTTTGCTGTGTAACGCGGCGGATTCGAACAACAACTGGAAAGCGCAAACATTCTCGGATACACCACTGATTCCGAACCGGCCCTACCACATTCTTTTCGACATGCAGGGAACTGGTGGGCACGGCACAATTAGGATGTACATCGACGGGGTGATCCAAGCTTCCTACACCGGGTCGATTACGTCGGCAACAATGTCGTCTCACTCAGGAGACATCTCTATCGGGAAGCCGGGTTCGAGCCTCGACACGGGCGGAACTGACATTTCATACAAGTCGGTGGACACGGTCTACTACAGTAACTGGGGATCTTGGTCAAACACGGGTGGCGGCGCTCCACTTACAGCTACCGAGATTCGCGATGACCTCTTTCGAGACGGGGCAATCGCGAAGTACGCCATTTCGAGTGGCACGGAAAGTGCGATGCAAACCGCAATAGAAGCTTACGACGACTCGACCCATGTTGACTGGCCGCTTACTTATGATATCAAAGGGAAGACAGGTGGCGGGGACATTGAGCTGACGTTGACCGATCAGGTCTTCCCAGACGAAGTGTCATTACAGGTCCGATACCAGGGAGATGCAGACCTTACGATTCGCAACTCAGGAACGTCGAATCTCGTAGCTTCGAAGGTGTGGGCACAGACGGGCGGAACGGTCACGATCATCGAAACCGCGCAGATCACGGTTACGGTGAGGGACCTTAGCACCGGGTCTGTTATTCAGGGCGCAAGGGTTTATATCGAGGCTGATGCCGGTGGTCCGCTTACCGAAGGAGACGAGATTCTTAACACAACAACCAACGCGAGTGGTATTGTGACTGGGGAGATTGATTACACGAGCGCACAGCCTATTGTGGCTCGGGTCCGTTCCGCTTCAGGTACGCCGTACTACAAAACCTCTCCCTTTGTCGGTTCAATTGGGGCGAATGGCTTTGATTTGACTGCCTATATGCTTGGAGACTAATTTTGAGCATCTGGGAGAAGAGGTAGTTGAGGCCAGAATTTGAAAGTAGGGTATTGGTGTTCGAGTGTATATAGGAGTAGGGGGTTTTGAATGGGACACACAGACGCAGATTTTGATAGCCTTCGGAGGTTACACGACACTACGAATTCCGCAAACGTGGAGTTGGCTGCAGAAATTAAAAGTCTGCAGCGGGCAAACCAGTCTTTAACAGAAGAGAGGGTCAAGAGAGAGGTGGAGTTAGGTGTTCGTGAAAGCATCATGAACAGTGAGGTAACTAGGCTGAACGCTGTGATTACAGCAAACGGTATTGAAATTACTAAGTTGAGAGACCAACTTCGAGAGTTGCTTGTAGGAGGACCCGATGGGCAGACGGAAAAAAGTTGCTAAAGTTCCAGTGGAGAGTAAGAAAAGTGTAGGCTCTGCTTTGCCCCCAGTCGAGGAGGTTTTTCAGTGCCCTGCATGTGTGAATAAAGCTGAGAGTAAAGCGAGATTCTACTCCGTAAAGGAGTCGGTAGGGGTTATGCAACCGAAGGGAGTCCATCGGGGAGTATTGCAGGAGTACTTTTGTCCCGTGTGTGGCTTTATCGTCAAGGGGTAGTGTCTTTTGGCTATCACGATAGACTGGGGTACGAGAGTGATTACGGTGCCTCGCGCCGATTTGACTCTTATTCAAGCAGTTCCGACTGAAATCAGGGAGTTGGACCTCAATGTCTTTCGGTTAGCTTTGAAAGACTTGGAAGATGGCGAGGATGGGATACCTCACCCGGATACGCACCAGCACAACACCGAAGTTACGGTCGGTGGCCTGACGCTGGCTCGGGTGATCGAAATTATTAACGGGTATACAGTTACGTTCGAGGATTTACAATACGCGGTGAATCTCGTAGGAGCTAACTCGAATGTTGGAGACGTCGTTAATGTGAATCAAGTGTCTGTCCGCAGTCAGAATTCTGCGGGGCTAATTTCGTCCCCTGCAATTGAGTACGCGTCATACAACGGCGGGGTAACGGTTGACGTTCTTTCCCCATTTACAGGCACGGTTTTCCCAGTAGGGACGCCTCAGAAGCCAGTCAATAACTTGGTGGACGCGGAGCTAATCGCGGAGTACAGGGGGTTTCATACCCTGTACATTCTCGGCGACATTACGTTCGGCGCGGGTGACGCGCTGGACTCCTTTCTAGTGGTGGGGGAGAATGCTTCGCGCACTACTCTTACACTAGAAGCTGCTTCGAACATCAATAATCTAGAGATACACAACGCGTATGTAACAGGGTACGCGAATAGCGGCGTAACCATAAGGGATTGCATTGTTGAGGACCTATACTATGCTAACGGTAGGCTCTTCAATTGCGTGATAAGCGGGGGCGTTTCTCTAGGTAGTAGTGCGGCAGGCTATTTTCTAGACTGTGTAGGAGTCCCGGGACCAGACGCGCCTTTTATTGATTTGGGAGGTAGTGGCCAATCTCTAGTGATCCGTAATTACTCGGGGGGCCTAGAGTTGCGAAATAGAGTAGGTGTGGATGCCGTGAGTCTCGATTTTAATTCTGGCCATCTGACTGTAGCCTCGACAGTTACTGCAGGGGCAGTAACTGTGCGAGGGGTCGTAGCGAAGGTTACGGATAACTCTACAGGCACTGCGGTCGTAGACGTGAGCGGTGTACTGAATAACGCATCGGTAGCAAATGAGGTTTGGGAGTCTATAGTTGCTGAGCATCAGGTAGCTGGCACGTTTGGGGATCACGTGGCGGCTACTCTCGCGTACTCTAGTGCGGCTGTAGCAGAGGCAATGTTGGCTCGCCAATTAGAGTCTAATAAAGTAGTAATTTCAGAGGATGACCTTGTGGTCACTATCTATGAGGATGACGGGGTAACAATTTTGCATCAGTTTGATGTCTCCGAGGACAAGAGAATCAGGATCCCGCGATGATTTACCCTGATTGGACGGGGGCGTACGGTTCTGGGTATGACCCAAATCGCCCACTGCTTCCCCCGCAGGGGGAGGGCGGTAACCCGTACGTTATTCCAGAGGAGAATCAGCAGTACGTAGGGTCCGGGGTAGGGAATCCCCCGCTAGATTCTCCGGGGGATTGGGCTAACCCGCCGATAGATAGTGAAGCGCCTTTGAGTGCTTTTGTAGATTTTTCTAAGGTGAAAAAGCAGTGGGATTCCCAGGCGCACGGTGTAAAGAAGAGTTTTGATGTCACTGATGTAATTATGGCTTTGGCGACAGGCCGGATGGCATACGTAGGGACGATTATTTCGATTCTTCAAGGGGCGTTGATGCCGATTGGGGGCGGGGCAATCCCTGGGCTCGATAACATTGCCGATGCGTTGGACGCGATAAGCGGTACGTTTGGGATGTTGAAGGCCAAAGCCCTGGAGATGGAGGACGCGTTGTACCGGCTAGATCAGGTTGTAATTCAGTTTCACGAGGACATTGCGAGCAGCATTACAGATGTTACGGGAGTCCCTGTGTACGTGGATGCTCCGTGGACTGGAGGCCAGCCTGACGGCTATGGGTACGCAGGAGGTTGGGAGTCGCACGTAGAAGTTACGGAGCGAAATGGGATAGCGGTAGCAGACGTAGCAGTGAAAACTGCGGTTTTCCAAATAGACGCGGGGGTTGAAGTAAAGACCTTGAATACTGCGATGCGGGAGTTCCAAGATGCAGTGAAGAACGCAGTGCGCTGGGATAAAGAGGCGACTAATACCGTAGATGCTTTCAAGTCCTTTAATGCTAGTATCGACGGTATCGTTAAGCTGAAGTTGATCTTGGTTCGAGGCTTGGCGGCGTCTATAATGACTTTGCCCGCAGCTGTAGCTGTCCATAGCTACATTTCTGCTGTGATGGGGTGGCTCAAGTCTATTGTGGCCGAGCTTCAAGAGATAGAGCAAATTCTATCTCAAGTTTCAGGGACTGCGAAGCAGTTGGAGCAGCAGGTTAAGCATGCTGGGATGGGGTTTGGGGTGCCGTACTGATGTTTGATTGGCTAGGGACGTTCACGCAAGAGACTTTCGATCATTTCGAGAAGTACATCTCGAAGACGGACGGTGCGAAGCCTTCTATCGAAGAGCGAAAGAAACATTTGGGGTCAGAGCGCGCGCGCCTTATGCAATTTGAAGGCCTCATGAAAGCAATAGACTCTCGGTTTGAAGCTGGGAGTCAATTGAGGTGGAAAGAGGAGCCCCATATTCCTAAGAGTGACGAATTGGCGAGGCCAGCAAGGTGTGACCAGGAGCCAGGGGTTTTTATTTCGGCGATGAAGCGGGTGTGGCGTCAATTTTTGTGGCATAAGAAAGATGAGGCTGCGTACAACTGGCTTAAATCGAAGGATCGGGCGTGGCAGTACGAAGATGAAATTGAGGATCTGGTTAAGACAAAAGCAGGGTGGCCGGATTGGAAGCGGCGAGTGAACCTCATGCTGAGTAAAGCATCATTAGATGATAAGGTCTATAGGTGTCTGTTGCATGAGAATGACGAGTCGGTTAGTTACTAAGGGGCGAGCAGAATGACGACTTTTGACGAACAAGAATTAGTCCAGTTGATGCTTAAACAAGTGCCGACCCCGGTAATTGTTTACCCTCAGGGCGTATCCACGTTTTCAACAAACCGTGCAGAGCTAACTATCTCGGGGGTGGCAGAGGTCACGGACGAAGTGCTCTCGGGGAAAAGTGACGAGCTGGTGGAGGTCAACGGAGATTCTAGCGACGTAGTCTTCAATTCTAAGACTGGGGAGTGGTCGATCCAAGTAGTTTTGTCGCAGGGCGAAAACATTTTTCAGGTGCGGACGGTGAGGCGCAATACGATTGCGGATTACAGAATGACTTTGCAGGATGCGAACCTGAGTACGCGCAAGATTGACGCTGGCGTAGACGTAGCTACGTTTTTGATGTACCGGTACGTGAGTGCGGATACGGGAGAATTAGTTAGCTACTATGACAAATTCTCTCCCCAGTACTTTACCTTGGATTACGACTACAGCTTAAGCGGAGGGGGCGAGGACCCTCTTATAATCACTCGCATTGATCGCGCAAATCCGGACATTGAGGACGGGGATGACGTAAACACCTATTTCAGGCAGCTAACTTACTCCAGCGTCAATGAGCTTAAGGTGTATTTCGTCAATACGCGGGAGTTGGCTTTCAGGACACACCCCCCAGTGGGGGTGCTGGCTTCCAGGTACCTGGATAAGGTAATTGTTTCGTGGGTGAAGCCGGAAGATGCACGCATTGATGGCTTCAACGTCTACGCATCGACATCCCCGCAAGGAGTAGAGGTTCCGTATAAACTCTTGACTCCAGTGCCTCTCGACACCCCCCAGGACTTAGAGGAGACGAGTGAGCAGCTCGATGAAATACTGACGAGTATCCGACGTCTTGAGGAGGAAGTCGGGGAGAAAGTTATAGACGAGAACTTCGATTCGGTTTCGTACTGGAATTTCACACCGACGGAAGGCGGGCCGCACGAAACTACTAAGCGTGGGTACAAAGTGCTGGGCTTTAAGTCGATAGCGAACTACGAGTTGGCGGGCTACAAGCTGCGGAGTGATTTTTCAGGAGGGTCCAGGACGCACACCCGTTTTGAGACCCGAGACTCAACGGATTTGGCGTACGCGCAGGCGGGAATTCATTTTGGGGAGTTGTCCACAGTTACAGCCCCTTTCGATCCTACACAGTACGTAGGAGTTCGCTGGGACGCAAATACCGGGGTGGTTACGTGCTATGCAGCAGCAGGGTACTCGTATGCTTCGGACCCAGCTGCGTACACGGGTTCAATTCTGGACATAGATATTGTAGTTACGGGCGAGAACTTCATCGAGTTTTTCTTGAATGGTGAGTTGTTCCATACGACTACGACCTCTACTGAGTTTGAGTACTTGTTATCCCACCCGATCTCATTGGCGGGTAAAGAGGGCATTGTTGTCCACGAGGTTTACTACACGGTAGGGGAGTGGGTGTCGTCGATAGAAACGTCTGAGATAGAGAGCCTCGTTAAGACGATTGAGCGTTACGCCTTCGAGGTCACTGAGGACGTGTACGAGGCAATTCTGGATAAGCTAGTTTATCTCGTAGTGACTTCGGTAGGGTACGATCCGAACCTAGCTGAAGAGGCGGAGAGCACGTTTTCTGACGAGGTGGTAGGGCAATTGTTACCTACAATTCGAGAGTACTTTGACCACCCTGAGAGGGACCAGAGAGAAATTCGGCTTGAGTATATTGAGGAGCTGACGAAGCGAGACCCTCTGCTGGATCTGAAGCCAGGTTCTGTGGTGTCAGACATTATGATTGGTCCGCCGTCTGTGGAGTTCGAGCGTGCGTATGTGTGGCTGGATTTCATTTCAAGAGCCCAGTCTTTCGTATCTCTTCTGGAGCTGGACTACAAAGGTGCATACCAGTTGCCGGTAGCGGACTCTGAGTACAAGATGCGCGTAAAAGAAGCCTTCGACTTAACGGACGTAGAGACGCAGGACATGATTGACTCTGCGTACGACAGACTTGCAGCTAACGTCAATGTTTTCCGTAAAGCTGCGGAACCGGCCTCGGGTGAAATTACGTTCTATGTGACGGAGAGGCCCGTGCAAGATCTTACGGCAGCAGCGGGCACGCAGGTGTTTTCGGATACGTCCACTTCAACTGCGGGAGCGGAAGGCTTTTACACGCTAGCTAGGGCGAGTATCACTGCGGAGTTTGCGGACTCTTATTACAATCCGGTGGCTCGAAGGTGGGAGACTTCGGTAAAGATCCAGGCTATTACTCCTGGCGAAGGCGGTAACGTATCGGCTAACCGCTTGACCATCCAGCAGAGCGGGGAGTTTGAGGGCTCAGTGAATTACGAGCCTACTATTTTCGGCCAAAACGAGGAGAGTAGTCGGGAGTTGGCAGAGCGCGCAATGATTGCCTTCGTCTCAGTAGACGTAGGTACGTTCTACGGGTACAAGCGCGCGATCTCAGAAGAAGCGTTAGTTCGTAAGTCTATGGTTATTCCCACGGAGCATGCGTTGATGAAGCGCACGTGGGATCCGTTGGTGGGGCGGTACATCGGCGGTAAGGTAGACATCTATGTTCGGGGTGAGAGCCTCGTTACAGTAGTAGACTCCTATGCTATTGACTACCCGACGATAATCGAGAGTACTAATGTCACGGTACTCAATACAGATACTTTGGCGTTTGCTGTTTCTGATGAGTGGGTGACAACCTCAGCTCCTTTGTACGAAGTGTTAGAAGTGTTTAATGAAACGCTTGAGAAGTACTACGTGACAGATAACCATGAAGTCAGTTCGTGGGGGACCTTTAGATTGGGTCTTACCGATGCGCTGTATGGCGTGACCAACGAAGCGATTGGGGTGCTGACCACCCACACTATTCGCGTCACCTACAGGTATCGTGCCCCTCGAAAATTTATCTTGGACAGGCGTCCGGTAGCCCAAGTAACTCGCGTTACCCTCAGAGTTCCTGGGGATGATCAGCCGGTAGTCCTGACCCACGGCGTGCATTGGAATTTCTATATCTCAGCAGACCCCCTCCTAGAGGGTGGCTCGGTCAGGGATCCGAGTTACCTCCAGGTAAATTATTCTGCGCACGCAACCCTCGCAGCTTCAAAGACTGCCGCGGAGAGTGGCGCAGACCTTGAGGTAGGGCTGCCGTCTGGGTACATGTTTGAGGTGGATGACGAAGAGCATACGCTGGTTTCAACACTGTCATCCCAGTTGATTTATTTGGGGGTAGCGCGAGAGAGTATAGTAGTGAAAACCTTAGATGGGCTGACGACCTACCAAGAGGGTTCGGACTACTACGTAAAAGTAGATGTCGCAACGCAGGCAACGGCGGTCGGTAGAATTGAAAGCGGGTTTATCGACGACGGTACCCTAGTGAACATCTCGTATAAAGCGGGGGAGCAACTTGAGGTAGAGTACGTATACGATTCTGTGATTGAGAGACTTCAAGAGAAAATATCGGAAGGCGCGCTTCAACGTCGCCATATCACTGCAGACGTCCTGGTTAAGAAGGCGGTGGAAGTCCCTGTCTTTTTTGATATCGCTGTGGTACTCAAGGAATCTGCTAACACAGCGGAGGCAGACCGGAAGATTCGCACCGCGATTTCCAGGTACATCACTCAGCTAAAGCTCGGGGAGTCTCTGTACCAGTCAGATGTGGTCGGCCTCATCGAGTTGGTAGAGGGGGTAAGCCATGTGGTCATCCCCTTCTCGATTATGGCGAGGCAAACTGGGGCGGCTTTGCACCGCGAAGTGTTGGAGGACATTGAACTCTCTCCGTACCACTTGGACGGGGCGCGTTCGTACCGCATTGAGTTTACGGAGGAGCAGTTAAAAGCGGAGGTTCCAAAGAGACTCCTGCATCCTCCGAGAGAAGCCGGGGGGTACCCCTGGGAATTTAAGGTTTTGTACGAGGATAATTACCCGTATAAAATGGTTACTGACCCGGAAGAGGTTAAAGATAATTACGGGCGTGCGTATATACAAGCAGACGGTCGTGTGGTGGTGTCGCCATACCGGGGGCCGAAGAACTTTAAAACGGCGGAGGTTGAAGTTTCTTATGTATCTTTTGATGACCAGAGAGTCATGAGCATTGAGATTCAAGAGTTTGAGTACATTTCAGTAGGGACGCTGCTGCTTTCAGTTAGTCGTCTTGACCGCAGCTTGTTGAGTAGGTAGGTAACATGGGTAAAATACCGGGCGATACTAAAGCGGATAAGCTCACTAGAAAGCTAGAGTCAACTCGGGCGGTTGACCGTCTTCTGGATTTATTGCCCTCCAATTATTTTACGAGCACCTCGTCATCTACTTTTGGCATTCACTATCAATCGTTGTCCGAGGAGTTTGCGCTACTCAGTCAAGCTGCGAATATTGTAATCCTGGACTCCTCTCTTCGAGAGGTGACTTTCCGGCTGCTCTACCGCAACTTTGGGCACCTCCTTGACTTTTATGTGAAGCCCTTTGATTCGGAGGCGTACCGAGATTTCCTGATTAAGTTGGTGGAGCTATATTTCGGGGGTTCGCGGGTAGATAATATTGTAGATGGTGCGGAGTACTTTTCGGGGGTAGAGGCCAGAGCGGTAGAATACGTAAAGTTGGCTCCCCAGGTCGAGATAGAAGACTACCAGTCGGCGCTGAGAATGCCGCAGCAGTTAATTTCAAATTCAGACGCAGGGTTTTGCGCGCTCTTTACACTGAACGACAATACGGGCATAACATGGCAGGACATGCACGCGCGTACCTCGATCACGAATCGAGATGTTTTCATTTTCACAATCTATTTGATTCTTGGCCAAGAATCTTTGGACGTGAATCCCTTCCAATTAGTTGAGGACGTGAAGTCGTTCGTCAATATTATTAAACCCGCGCACACGTTGCCTGAAGTTCAGGTGATTTTTTCAGATGAAGACCAGTTTACCTTCGACGACTTTCGCACGCACTTTAAAGCAACTCTTAAGGCCCCAGAGTATTGGTCTCAGCATATTGACCTCGTCCTTAATCCTCCTCTGGAAGTGTTTGAGGATACTGATCGCTATAACGGGATTGAGGCAATTAACAGTCGTAAAGATGGGACGTGGGAAGCCTTTTCGCTTCTTCGGGACCATATGGTGGAATTTCACACCGAGGATATGTATGGTGCGGAACAGTGGACGACGGCTAGTGATTCGTACCCGTTAATCGTATGCAAGGACTCGTGCCAGTTCTATTGCGAGGAGTACTGCGAGTACAAAGCGTGCGAGGCGTTTTGCGAGACCGCTCTTCAGGCTTGTTATAACTGTCAAACTCGGTGCGAGAACATTTGTCAGGTAGGGTGTGAGCTATTTACACAAGAAGTAGAATGTTCTGTTTGCGAGACGGTGAAGCAGAAACCTCCGGTGGAGTGTAAAGAGTGTGAGACTGTAGGACAGTCGATTGAAGATGACTCCTGTTGGGTAGTCAAGCAGGGGGGAGACTTTGAGCTTTGCTCGATAAGCGATCAAGGGTACTACCCGTTACCTGAGATATGCGCCACCGAAAACCAATATGGTCCGTGTAACGCAGCCGCTCAGTACAGCTGTTCATATGAGGACCAAGCTCCGTCCTGCACGACCCTTAACCAAGGGGACTGCAATTTTGTGGAGCAAAAGCCTCCTGCGGAGCCTCCGGTAGTAGATGACGCCACGATTTGCGAGGTACAATGCATGTCGGGGTGTGAGACGACGTGCCAAGTCCTGTGCGAGATCAATTGCCAAGTAGGGTGTGAAGTTGCCTGCGAGATCAATTGCCAAGAGTGTTCGCAGACAGGCTGTCAAGTCCAAGTAATGCAGCCCTGCTGGGTTCTAGCTCAAAGTGCCTGCTACAGCGCGGACGAAGGTTTCGACCTCGGTAAGGACGTGGCGGCGGATGACTGGCACACCGCAACGGACATGGCCCCGTTATTAGTGTGTCGCGATGCTTGCCAAATGTATTGCGAAGAGAAGTGTCAGGGTGCGGAGTGCCAAGCGTTTTGCGAGACCGCTATGCAGGAGTGCTACAACTGCCAAGTGTACTGCGAAAACATTTGTCAGGAAGTGGACCAGGGCGTTCCGTGTGTTCCAGGGTGTGAGACGCATGAAGAAGGCGTGTGTAGTTCCGGTTGCGAGTCTACGTGTCAGATCCTGTGTGAAGTGGCGTGCATGATTAACTGTGAGACTGACGCGTGCCAAAGTGCTTCGTGTCAAATAGAGTGCCAGGGCGACTGCCAAATGTACTATGAGGTAGTAGAGCACCCCCCGTGTTCGGTAGGGTGCCAAGTGGATTGTATGCGATCCTGCGAAGTAGCTTGCCAAATAAATTGCATGGTGGTATGCCAGTACGCTTGCGAGGTAGGGTGTGAGTCTGCATGTCTGGAGGGGTGCCAGACATCCTGTCAAGGTACTTGTCAGCTAGGGTGCCAAAGCCAGTGTGAGGCTGGCTGTGAGTTTGCGTGCGAGGACGGGTGTCAGATTTCTTGCCAGAACGCCTGCCAGCAGCAGTGCCAAGAAGGGTGTGAGACCTCCTGCCAGGGGGCGTGCGAAGAAGTTTCTCAAACGATCTGCGATTCAAGTTGTCAAATGGCGTGTCAGCAGGTAAGGCAGAACCGTCCGGATTCCTGTAGGGAGGGGTGCCAGTCGGTAGCGCAAGAAGGTGGGTGCACGCAGACTTGCCAGCGCATGTGCCAGAGCCTGCTGCAGCACGGGGTGAACTGCACAACGACTAAAGAAATTGGGTGCGTTCAGCAGTGTCTTGCTGCGTGCCAAACTGAGTGCCAGACGACCTGCCAAAATGAATGTCAGCTGAGCTGTCAGGCGTATTGTGAGGTTCTTTCATGCGAGAAGGTCTGTGAGGGCAGTTGTGAGACGGCTTGTGAGCAGTTGGAGCAGGACTGTCGAGTAGGTTGCATGTCGGGGTGTGTCACGAATATGGAGAGAACAGTGATTGCGAGTGGCCTATACGGAACGGGTACTGAGTCGTAAGTAAGCAGTGTATATTAAAAAAGAAGAAGCGTGGGGGATACAGATGGTAAGTGAATCAAGTACATATTGGTCAAAAGGGCTCGGGATTGCAACCTCTAGTCAAGTCGCTAAGGCGCAGCCGAAGTCAAAATCGCTACGCGAGGCTTCCCCTGTCAGTATGCGGGGGCAGGTTTTCATGGTGGTCCGAGATTCGGAGACCCAGGAAGTTATCCACACTTACGATAAGAGAAATCTTATCGTGTACTCAGCAGATCTTCTTGCAGCAGAGTTACTTTCTAATGAGGATGCCCCAGGAATTTCGCATTTAGCGATAGGCACGGGGCTTTCTACTTGGAACCCTCACAACCCGCCACCGCCGGATCGGGATCAGTTGTTGCTAGAGCAGGAGATTTATCGCGGGGCTGTTACTGCGCAGTACATTGATCCGGATACGGGGGACCCCGTAAACCCCCAGCAAGATTTAGACATCGACGGCATCAACACGGCGCGTACGTGGCTTGTGGATTTTAGTGCCTCGATTGGAAGTACCGAAGCAATTGGGGCTCTGAAAGAAATGGGTCTTTTTGGGGGGGTGAAAGCTCTGGAGAAAGACAAAGGCACGATGATCAATTTCTTCACCTTCCCAGAGTGGAACAAAGTGAATGGTCAAGAGCTGGATATTATTTGGCGCATCTCTTTCCGTCACACGGAGTACATTCCAGAGTTTGGGACTTGCGCGGTTACCTGTCAGACTTCCTGCATGTTGAATTGCATGGTTGGCTGCATGACAACTGACGAAGGTTAGGGGTAAAGTATGGCCGACGTATCGAGAGAAACATTTAACTATCTCAGTAGGTACCGAAGCATGCTGTTTCAGCAAGGCCGCCCGGTCTTGGACAGCGAGCTTAATGAAATGCAGGCTATTGCCCACCACTTAGCGAATGCCGGGGATAACGGGTCTATCGGGAACATGCCGTATGGGGATGGCATGAAGTTAATACCGACTTCCCCAGCGTCAGGGTCAGTGTTGATGCTCCCCGGCACGTTCTTTAATTACGGGGAACTCGTAGAGACGTACGGAGATGAGCCGGTAGAGGATAAGCAGGTAGATTCTATCCAGCACTCGACTACGTCTACAGTAGTCAATAACGTGTATTTGGTGTGGTCTACAGTTGAGACGGACGCTAAGCAAGTCCCTACGTTGATTGACGATACGCTCGGGATCGAGACTGCGATTAGGCACGAGCAAGGTACTACAGTGTCGGTGACGACTGACGACAATAGGTTGTGGCTCCCGGAATACATGGAGGCCATTTTCTTAGGTAAAGTGACTCGCCCAATAGGCCAGACCACGATTACCGAGGACGACATTGCGGACTTGCGTTATCAGTACAATCAAAACTATGTCGATAAAGGGTTTAGAGTTTCTTCTACGGAAACTAAGGGCATAACTTTCGAGGCAGGCACTGCGATTGTTGCGAATCACAGGTTTGAACTTCCGGTAGCGTCGATGGAACTTACTGAGGTGGACACCCTTTACTATATTTGGATAAATGAAAACGGTGAGATCAAGAGGTACACGGCTAAGCCCGGCCCTCCGGCAGTAGTATTGTACTCAGTGAAGACTGACTTGGATGGGAATGTCAGCGAAATAGTAGACCTCCGAAAATTTCAACCGCCCCTTATGTGGCTTATTCAGTTGATGCTACGGGATTTCCTGTCCCCAAAACGTCAACTATACGCAGGCGACTCCACGCTCTCTACGATCACATCCCTCACTCCGCTTACCGCTAAGACGGTGTCAATTTACTCCGACCCAGAGGTAGCTCTAGATGTTCGAGAGGTCGGCTTCATCATTAGGGCGAAGTCGATCCGGGCAGGGGGTAGGCTTCGGTTGCTGATTGACGATACGGTGGTAGTCGAGCACGTGTTGCCTGCGGATGGCCGGGACCATATTTATAAGTCGAGTATTCCAGTGCAGTTCCCGTACTCGACACTGCATACAGTGCTTCTCAAAGGCTGGGTACTGGACCCGACTGTCCCCTCAGACGAGTTAGAGGGGGAGCCCGAGCTTCAGATATCCTTATTTGAGGCGTACGTGAAAGAGTCAACGTTTGCGAGGCGTGTAAATATCTTTGGTGACGAGGGTACGGACACTGTTACTTCCACGACAATGACTACGATCAAAGAATCCTCCTTTTTCTCTGATCCAGATGTGGCATTGCATATTAAGAAACTCCACTACGTTGGTCAGTGGAGAGGAGAGGGTGGCCCCGGTAAGGTCCAGATTTTCATTGACGGGAATGTGTACCGAGAATTCCAGGTAGAGCAATCGGATAGCCTGATAATTTACAAAGGAACCATTGACGTGGCGTGGAGGACGAACGCTCTCCACACAGTGGCTATGAAGATGGCACCTTTGACCGAGGGGCATACCGTGTACAACAGGCTGTACGAAATTTATGTGGACCAAGACTAAAGATGTGGGCGGATGACTTAGATATTGTGGCAGAGAGTGCAGGCGAGGGCGCGGAGCTTCAGGCATCTGATCTTGAAGGAAGCTGCTTAATGGCCTGCCAAGTGGAGTGTCAAACGGCGTGCATGGTGGTTGCGCAGTTGGTGCCGGAAGTTCTGGAAAGGTAGGACAGCGTGGTAGCGAATGACAGTGTGTGGTGCGAGATTGGTTGCGAGGTTGCGTGCCAGACGGTGTGTGAGCTGGATTGTCAAACTACGTGCGAATCCGAGTGCCAAGCTGCGTGTCAGCTTGCGTGTCAGACTGCGTGCGAGTTGGGGTGTCAGGATGCGTGTGAGTTAGCCTGCGAGGACACCTGCCAAGGCGTATGCCAGACTTCCTGCGAAGTTGGTTGCCAGGATACCTGCGAGTCCGCGTGTCAGTTGAACTGCGAAGTGGCGTGCCAGACGGGGTGTGAATCTACGTGCGAGACCACCTGCGAAGGCGCATGCCAGACCACCCTAGAGCTTGCGTGTCAGACCGCGTGCGAGCTGGCGTGTCAGATAGCCTGCGAGGCCGCGTGTCAAGTAGGGTGTGAGCTGGGCTGTCAGACTTTCTGCGAAGTGTCGTGTCAGACAGTATGCCAGGTTGCGTGTCAAACTACGTGCGAAGGTGGCTGTCAGGATGTGTGTGAAACTTCCTGCCAAGATACGTGTCAGACAACCTGCCAAACTGCGTGTGAGTTTGGGTGCGAAACTGCGTGTGAAATAGATTGTCAGACTGCTTGTCAACTTGCGTGCGAAACAAAATGTGAGGCAGCAAGTCAGGCTTAGGGAAAGTCAATGAGTTTTAGGGAAAGAGGTAAGTAACATGTCACCAAGAGACGCACGTTGGCAACCGGATACAGATATTAGAGCTGTAGATGACCGACTAAATTCGGAGATCAACATTCGGTGCGACGTAGGCTGCGAGACTTCCTGTCAAGCACAGTGCGAGACTACTTGCGAGTTGGCGTGCGAGCAAGGGTGCGAAACTACCTGCCAGCTTGGGTGCGAAGAGGTGTGCGAGAGGGTCTGCCAGACTGCGTGCCAGCTCGGGTGTGAAGCTGGGTGCGAAACTCACTGCCAAGAAACGTGTGAGTTGGCTTGTCAGCAAGCGTGTGAACTTGCATGTCTTGGGTACTGCCAAACGGAGTGCCAGGAGGCGGCGCAGTGCTCCTGTGAAACTGACTGCCAGGCAACCTGTCAGGGAGCTACCGGCGTGTGCATGACGGCCTGCGAGGTTCAGTGCGAAAATACATGCCAAAATAATGCATGCCAGACTGGGTGTCAGACTGGCTGTGAAGGGTGTTGCGAGGTTGAGTGTCAGGTTGCGTGTGAGCAAGATTGTCAGGACTCGTGTCAATCAGAATGTCAGTACGCGTGTCAGCTAGCTTGTCAGCTCCAGACGTGCGAGAACGCGTGCCAGGCAGATTGCGAGGACGGGAAGTGCATGACTTCTTGTGAGTCAGGTACATGCCAGGACACCTGTCAGGAGTCGGGGTGCCAGACTTCATGTGAAGTTTGTAACTGCGAAACTGGTTGTTTAGTGTCGTGCGTCGAGGCGTGCGAGGAAGCTTGCCAAGCGACGGTACAGCTAAGTTGCGACCAAGCACTTACTTGCCAGTCTGCGTGTGAGACGAGCTGTCAGAGCCAAGCACTGGACTGCCTTACCTGTCAAGTGGATTGCCAGTCAGGATGCCAGCTATCGTGTCAGACGTACTGTGAGGTTCAGTCCTGTCAAGATGGCACAATGCAGTGTGGGTTTATTTGCCAGTCGAGCTGCCAATCCGGAGCGTGTCAGGCTGCTTGTGAAGCTACTTGCGAGACAGACTGCATGTCAGGGGTAGCTTGCGAATCGAACTGTCAAGTCGCGTGCCAGGACACGTGTCAGGCTGATTGCCAGCAGATGTGTGAGATAGCTTCACAGCTTCCCTCGTGTGTTGAGAGCGTGTTGTGCGAATGCCCGCAACATCTTCAGATTCCAGATTGTGCGCCTCCGACATGTATGAGCGCCCTCCAGCTGGTGGGCAACTGCGATGTAGTTTGCCAGTCGAATTGCGATCTTGTGGACCAGTCAACTTGCACAGGAGGTTGCCAAGAGCCGGGGTGTGTCAACGCCTGCCAGCTCGCTAAGCAGCTTGTTTGTAGTCTGCACTGTGAGCAGGAGATTGATTGCGATGCGGTGTGTCAAGGGGGATGCCAGACTGAGTGTCAGACGGGGTGCGAGCACGGATGTCAAGTGTCGTGTCAAGATCAGTGCATGATTGCCTGTGAAAACGTAGGGTGCGAAGGCGCGGATCAACAGTACTGTGATGGGTGCATGACTGCTGCCCAGTCTTGTACGGCTAATTGCGAGCAGTTTTGCATGGTGGCCGGGGAGTGTACGTCTTGCGAGTCGCAGTGCCAGACCTCGTGTGAAGGTGCTGGATCGTGCGAGGTGGCGTGCGAAGTGGATTGCCAGGTAGTTTGCGAATCTCAGTGCATGGTTGGTTGCGATCAACTAGGAGATCAGTCAGGCTGCGTAGGGAGCGTGTCGTGTGAGACTTCTTGCATGAATGTCTGTGAGGATAACAATAGTCAGGATAACAATAGTCAGGATGCGCAGGGATGAGGGTTTTATTAGCCACGCCCTATGCTGAGGATAAGGTTCACTGCATCAACGAGTTTTTTACGGGGGTGAGTCGGCAGAGTTGTAAGCCAGATACCCTGCTCTTCATTGTCGATGACACGCGGCGGAGAAAGAAGTTGCAGGACTATCTTACAATAGCTCAGCAGCAACACCTCCCGGACGTGGAGTTGCTTTTCGAGCAGACGCCAGAGAAGAGCGACCACCTAGAAGCAATCGGTGAGGCCCGTAACTTAGCGTTGAGCGTAGCGGTACAAAAAGATGTGGATTTTGTTTGGTTCCTTGACGCAGATATTCACTGCGCTTCAAACGCTTTGGAAAAATTGGTGGCCTGCAACGCAGGGGTGTCGGGGGCGCTGGTAGCTTCGCGGGAAATGTGTCCTCCGCTTTCGAGACGGCCTTCGAGGTTTAACATGTACCGGAGGGCTATAGATAAAGGGCACGAAGTGTACAACGTAGTACGCGAGTTTGAGCCCGGTGCAGTAGTTCGAGTAGACTGCACCGGGAACGACTGCCTTTTAATCTCTCGTGAATTGTTTACGCAGCAGCGGTACAGGTGGAAGACTACGCCACCGAGAGTAGGCGAAGACTTCGCGTACTGTCTGGACGCGGTAGACAAGGGTTTTAAAGTTGTTGTGGACACCTCAGTGTGGGTAGACCACTTTTCTCCGTTAGAGGTGTTTTCGTCGCGTGGGTGTAGGCTGGTGAGGTCATGGAGATACGGTGTCCCAGGGGGGCACCAGGAGGTTCGAAATGCGTAAAGTTGGAATGTTTGTGTGTGTAGTGTTGGTTGCTGTGCTGTCGTTCGCGCAGGTTTCCCCTCCGAGCAGGTATATGGAGCCTCAGATTAGGGTAGATACTGTAGAGCCCGGTTACGTGGCGAATGGCGTGAAGTGGGTGTATACAGGAGGAGGCTCTCCTGTCTTGCGGTACTACGACGGTGCTACATGGGTAGATATTGGAGCAGGTTCGACTATTCAGGACGACTCTACGATTGTGAGTACTCAGCCGCCCGTAGGAGTTTCGTTTCCAAACGGGACGCTTGACATCTTTGCCATCGGTGACAAATACAGGTTCCCAGTATCCGTTGTGGCAGAAACTACTCTTGACGTTGTGGTCCTAGCACTTGGCGTAGACGCCGTTGACATAAAGGATGGGATATCATCCTCGTACTCCTTTAATTTGTTAGAGGACGATGGGACTCTCATCCATGCGATCCCGACTTTCGCGCTCCCGACTATCCCGACCCCAGCTTTTCCGAGCAGAGAGGGTAGCCCAAGTCAATTTACGATAACAGCGGTAGAGCTAGAGATAGGGTACTCTGTCCCGGCAGGAGTGACCTCTGTTTTAATCGAGATCGTCAAAGAGCCTACTGCGGTGCATGCAGTTGCGCTCTACTCGAACGACGAGACTGCGGGCGATGTTACCTATAGTTGGTATAAGACTTCTTGGAATGTCGTAGAGGACCAGACGTTTGCGCATGTGGCGCTGTCCTCCTCCGATGGCGTGTCCACCTCGGAGCTTTCGGGCACCTCATTATTTGACTACCGAATCCGCATGGGGCAGTTTGCGGAAATCGAGATGGATACGGCTTCGAGCTTGTTTGTTTTGGATGTGCAGGACAGCAACGATACTGTTCGCAGTAAAGCGGGGTACGCTAATCCTGTAGTTAAAGTAGTTGCTGATTCCACTACCCCTCTCTACATAGATACTCTAGGCAATTATTTGTCTGACGTTAGTGACGTCGGGGGCGGCATACATGGAGTAGACATTCGGCGAGCGAGTGCGGTAGAAGTAACAGAATTAGTTACTTCCTCTGACGTAGTGCTTAGCGATGAGTACTTTGGATTCAAGGTTGTAGATGCTTCTGTGGACATCTCAGAAATAGGAGCTGTTGGCCTAACATTTCAATCCACTACGGATATTGCTGCGGGTTTGATAAACATAGCGTTATTTGAGGGAACAGCCACGGTACCTACTACTAAGATAGTTGAGTTTCGACCTCTCCTTAGCCAGCTTCAAATGGCTGCTCCTCTGGGATTTCCGTTTGTAAGACAAGTAGTTTTTCCAATCCCTGGGGACGTTACTTTAGATACGGGCAAGACATACTGGGTTGTGTTGTATGAATCAAACGAGGATTATGACCTATCGTTTACTCGGGTAATTGCTGAGGCGACTGGAGGGTCTTCGGTAAGTGCAGTGACCGAAGGCTCGTGGACTCAGGGAACGGTTGCAGTACAACATTCCTTGCATAGTTGGTATGGCGGAGCTATCAGCGGTACCGCTGGTGAGTCAGTAGCAATTCAAGGAGAATCTGCCTCTGGGATAGCTGTTAAAGGCAGTTCAGAGCATGGCATGGCCGCTAACTTTAATTCTAAAAATGGGCTGGGAGTTAGTGCAGAGTCCATGTATGGCGAGGCGCTGCGAGCTACGAGTACTGACGGCATAGCCGCTAGGTTTCAAGCGGAGTCTGATAGACAACCCACTGTTGTTGTAGAGGGTGCTCAATCAGCCGGGTATGGAGCACCGGTAATCAGTGTGGAGCCAGCTTATGCGGGAGTTCCGGGTATCGAGGTCTCTGGACCGGATGGAACTACTCAGCTCCTACAGAACGGCATTGTTTTTGTTGACGGGTTTGATAGCCCAATGTTAGCGCCGTCAAGCACTGATCCCGCTAGGTTAGAGTTGACTGATGTAGGAGGGGGCCTGTCCTCCATGTATGTCCAAGGTGGCATGTACGCACATGAGTTTGGGGTTGATGAGTTCACCCGGCTTAAGTGGTACACAGGCCCGCCGACAGGCGTCCAAATGGGTAGTAAAGGTGCGTTGATCGCGGATACTCTTGGTGGAGAGGTATACGTTAAGAAGTCGGGGAATGAAACGGCGACTGGGTGGGAGCGGCTTGCACGCGCATCTGAGGTGGCATCTGGGGGTCTCAGCACAGTTACGTTAGGGACTACTAATTTAGTAACTTTAGAGTCTACTGAAACTAACCCCGCTGGGGTGCTGGTAACGTCCAACGACGATGCCACAGTTCACGACGTATATGCTAATCTCGTAGACGTTAACGACGCTACTTCTCGTATCGAATGGCCTGAGACCGAAGCGGCAACTACGCAGTCGTTTCAAATAGACTTTGAGGGCATCCCCATCCTGTATTCTAGGGAAATCACGAGTTTGTTTACCCAGGAGACGTTGTTGAGAGACCCGACAGGGGGTATCGCACTGACTTTGCGGGATTTGAGTGGCGTGAAAACTGCGGTCCTTTCAGGCACTAATTTCACAGCTGCGCTAGATATCGTGATTGAAGGCGGCGATTTAATTTTCGGGGACGAAATCGGCACTCGCGCTAGGCTTCAGAGTTATGGTACAGACTTGACGGCAATGCTAGGGGACGATTCTGCTATGGCCGCGTACCATGCTGCTACGTATAAGATTGGAGTAGGTACCGCAGGTATGCAGTTGCGCATGGCCGACCCCACGCACTTAAGTCTAGAGTTACAGTCTGGCTCGGCGGGCAGTTTTACTTTAGATGTAGAGGGTGCGGTGAGGGCGGATTCGTTTGGGGCCACGGGGTCCAACACGACACTTTCGTGGGGAAGCACATCTCCGGAAGGGGCGTTGACAGCGTATGTAGGTGCGTTGTACGGGGATACTGTAGGCGGTGCGGCATACGTAAAGGAGATTGGGGACGGTAACGACACTGGGTGGGAAGAGCTAGCCAAGCTCTCCGATGTATCGGGGGCTCCGCCAGAGGCGTTAAGAACGAGCGCTACACTGACGGACTCTTTGAGCAGAGTAGAAAACATTGGGGGTACAGATACAGCGCTGGCGGTTTCAACAGATAAGATTTTAGTAGGCGGCTTGGGGACTAATCCAAGTCCCTTGTATTTCAATTCGGGCGATGGGACTTCGGGAACACAGGCTGACCTGCTATTAAAAGACGCTACTGGTACTACAGGCGAGTGGTGGTTGACGGTAGGCGACGGAGATAATGCTGCGGACGGGGACGGCCATTTGTGGACAGAGGGCTTGCTTATCAATGGGGATACACCTACGCGGTTCACATCGGGCGGCGCTTTTGCGGGGCTTACTCTCTGGGAATTTGATTTAGGAGCTAAGGGTAATCTTTTAGTGAATGACGTGTACGCAACACGCCATGCAGATCCGGCTAACTCTACTTCCTACATTGAGTGGAGTGATGGCTTGAATAAGGATCTCAAGGTATTTATTAACGGGACGGAGTATTTTGAAGTCTACGAAGATACGTCTCCGGTGTCTAACGCTGGTGTTAGACTTGGTAACCCTTCAACAGGCGCTAGTCTGCATGTAGGAGAGTTTCAGGCGGGCGGGTCGATAGTGGATATTCTAAGTGCTCAGGTAAGATCCACGAATACCTTCGAGGGGTCTTCAGATACAGACAGGCACTTCAACATCCTTTCTACTTACAATCAGACCAGTACCGCAGGTTCGGTTGATTTGGAAATCACAAGGACGGAGACGTTTCTCGGGTCTGGAACTCACCAGTTCCTCAACTTCCAGGTGGATGCTGACTCGAAGTTTGCAGTAGATACTGATGGGAATGTTTCTACAGACGGCGACGTGACGGTTGTAGGAGATATCCTCGTAGGAGGTCGCATCGTAGGAGACCGGGTATGTAAGACCTACGGCTTTACGTCCCAGGGCATTGGCGCAGGTACCTACTTCATAGGCGGCTGGTATAACGCGCCAGCCGCTCACGTGGTACTCAACGAAGGAAGCACCCTTGTAACCCTAGGGACAGCCAGTACCGGGTATGGAGCACACGCATTCATAGTGGCGTCGGGGGCAGGTACCGCGACTCCATCCGGGACAGCGACGATTATAGTTAGTGGCACGTCTGTCACAGAGGCTGGAGTTCGTACTACTACAGACTCAGAGGAAATAGTTGCAGACATTAAGGCCATGGCTACTAATTCGTACTACGAATCTACGAAAAAATGGGTGGGCCAAGTCACTTTTACTCTCACTCCAGATACCCCCACCGCGTATGCCGCGACATTCAATTACGGGTTCGCCAAGTACGAAGATTGTGGTAACAAGGCGTTTGTTCTCGACGAAATCTCACTAGTAGGATTAGCTGGAGCATCGGACAATGCTTTTGATTTTGAAATCATGCACCACGCTGATGTCGATGGCTCAGCCAATTGGACGTACTCGGCAGCAGCGTTTGTCCCAGGCATGGACGAGAACGTTGCTGACTGGGCAACTGACTACGGCGCGGAATCTTATCTGACAGCAGGCGAGTACTTTGCGTGGAAACGCACGGGGTTAGCCCATACAATTGCTGGCGATGCAGACGAGGGTGTGATGCTCAGGGTCACTACCGGCCAAAACAACTCAGTTCAGAGCATGGACATCACAGTGTGCGCGGTCCTAAACTAAGGGCAGGGAATGACTGATCCGCAACCGATTAAGACTGGGATTAGGGTAACCGGCAGTTTGCAGGCATCGTTATCGGTGCCTGCTTTTTCGTACGATGCGGTGCTGGCTGTCGTTACGTTTACGGACGAGTCCACCATCTTCCCAGAAACATGGCTCTGGGACTTTGGGGATGGCGGCAGCTCAACGGAGCAAGACCCTGTACACGACTACGTAGTTCAAGGGGATTACTGGGTAACGCTCACGATCACGAATTTTGCGGGGCAGGCGGTATCCAGCCCAGTTCTTGTCTCAGTTATCCTGGTCCCGGAAGCTTCATTTACGTATGTAATTAACGGTCTTGTCGCCACGTTTACCGATACTTCTGCGCCTGATCCAATCCAGTGGGACTGGGACTTTGGGGATACCCAGGTGTCCAGCGACCAGGACCCCGTGAATACGTATGTGGCGGCAGGTGACTACGACGTTACACTCATTGCAACTAACGCAGCAGGCCCAGGTCTTCCGGAAACAGTGACTATTCATCCGGTATACGCACAGTTTACGTTCGAAGAGGACGCGATGCGCGTGCACTTCACGGACACTACGGTCGGGTCCCCAACTACGTGGCTCTGGGACTTTGGGGACGGAACTTTCTCAAGCGATCAGAACCCTTCTCGTACGTATTTGACTGTTGATTCGTTTGACGTGACTCTCACGGCGTCCTCTGCAGACGCTATTCACACGTCGGCTATCTCAGTAGTTACGACAGAGCCTGTGTCGAATCCTACCGCTTCGTTTATCCACGAGGTTACAGGCAACCCCGAGATCTCTTTTTTCGATACTTCGGGACCAATGATTGACGAATGGCTTTGGGATTTTGGGGACACAAACACGAGCACGGAAGAAAACCCAGTCCACGAGTACGCAGCGGCGGGTGACTACAAGGTTACCCTCAAGGCTACGAATGTCCTTGGCGACGACACGACAACTGAGCAGTCCGTAAGGCACTTCACGTGGCCTGGGCAAGCAAGTGACCCTGACTATATGCACAGCTATCTTTCGGAGGTTCACCCAAACATGGTGGACTTTGCTCGCATGTATGAGGAACCAGTAGATCGTCCCGAGAACTACTTATCCTTCGGTGACTTCCAGGGGCTTCCCTTTATGCACATAAACGCCTACGACCGGGATACGCGCATGTACTTCAATCTGACTAGCTTGGCTAACGTAGGTGATTTTTTATTCACCTTTCATACCTACGGTGGGGCGACGGTATCTCTGCGTATAGGCTCCCAACTAAGTGCCCCTGAAAGTCATGGGTATATACTGGAGCTTACAGGCGCGGAATTTAGGATAAACACGGTTACCCCCTATGCGACCCGTAGGTACTTTAAATATGGCTATAACAGGGGCGAGTTTGTGCAGACGTTCCAGCTATTAGTAATAGGTAACCGAGTTAGATTGCGCCAAATAAATCGCGAGCTAGTAAAGCAAGAAGCTGCTGGGTGGATGTATGACACGACACTAGACACAACTGCACACGGTACGTCTATGCTATCCCCTACGGGTAAAGGGGCGGAGCTTAGTTTGGGTGCAAACTATTGGCTCCCTCACGGAGGACCAATTCTAAGTAACCCAACAGTATGGGTAGAGCCAGTAGAGTCTGAGGTAGACTCTGTGAGCTACTTACCGATGGTGTACAACGACCCTATAACCGAAAATTCCTGGGGTAGTGGGCTGTACACTACGTACGAGGAGGTAGCTTATTCTGGGGCATATGATGGTTGGCACAGAAGCTTTGTTGACGGTGAGTGGGTTGCAAGAATCTTGGGCCAAACCAGTGACGGCCTGTGGTTCCCCGGACTTAGATACTACCAACATAGTAAACGGAACACCGTAGACCTCTATTTCTCCCATCAGGCTATGAACAACGCAAGTCGGTTTCAGCTAGTTATGAACTACAGTGCCACGAGGGTAAATACCTCTCCCTACGAATCTTCGGGTTTTAAGCTGTACTTCAATGAGAATAACCCCTGCAAAGTTCAGTCTTCTCATTCAGCGCTAGACTCTTCCTGGGACGGCTACACTCATAGTCAATTATCCACTAAAATAACTGACGGTGTTAAACGTCGGTTCAGGATTTCATCTGACAACAGTACCTTTATCAAAATAAAATACTGGGCCGTTGGAGATGTTGAGCCAGTAGCGTGGAACTTAGAATTAGGGGACTCAAAGTTGGATTGGGGAAATGGTTCGGGGTACTGGTACATGTATACGGCGTACTCAAATAGCTCGACTGATTTACGAATTTGGGACATTGTGTACACGAAAACGGACACATAGGTGATACATGTCAAGTGACTTGGCGCTAAAGGCTGGCATCAAGATCTACGGAGGAGTTCCGGGGGTTCTCTCAAGCGTTTCATTTACGTATGAAGCGCTGAGCAGTGTCGTAACCTTTACAGATACTTCGACAGAAAATCCAACAAAGTGGTTCTGGGAGTTTGGGGATGGAGGGACTTCGACGGAGCAACACCCAGTATACGACTACGGGGTTTCAGGCAGCTACGATGTTGTTCTGACTGTTACGACGGGCACTGGGTCTAGTGCGTCTGCCCCAGTAATGGTAGTGATTGCGTAGTAGGCCGGGAGGCATACTTTGGAGAGTGTAAAAGTAGTCGCATACTTTTAACCGCGAATTATTCGTAAACTACTTGTGTTATACGTACGACTTAGCGTATATAAGATTAGGAGGGTTATGTGAGTACAGAAGCGGCAGCTAGGCACATGGGTCAAATGGACGCGCTGAGGGGGCAAGCTCCTCAGGATTTTTTTCTTCCCTATGATTTAGATCGTAAGATCATGGCGATTCACCTCATTATTGCAGACGCCTGCAATATGAACTGTAAGTATTGCTTCTATTACAAGAAACCGAAACTGATGGACGAGGCTACGGCTAAGGCGACTATGGATTGGCTTCTCAGTCACTCCGTTACTGATCAGACTCCGGAGGGGAGAAAACCCCGGCCTGTCCACGTAACGTTCTTTGGAGGGGAGCCTACGCTCAACGAAGAAGTCGTGATGGAGACAGTTCGGTACGGAAATGCTTTGGCGAGGAAGCTGAATAAGGAAGTTTCTTTTGGCGTGGTCTCAAACTTTTTAGACCCGTCGATGGATTTTTTGAAGTTTTGCGCGGATGCGCAGATGGGGTTCCTGGCTTCGTACGATGGTTTTCATGCCCAGGACATCAACCGTCGGAAGGGCTCGAACAACAAGGTTCTTGCCAATATGGTGCGTGCCATGGAGATGGGGATACGCATTAACGTGGCGCAGCAGATTTCTCCGGGAAACACCGCGCATATCTACGATGATTTGCAGTCAATCTTTGGGATGGGCGTGGGCCACGTGTTCCAGAATCCAGTACACCACGGGATTGTTCCGTACAACGAGGAAGACTTCGTGAACATTGAGAATGCGTTCTCGAAAATCTCAGCCCAGATTATTAAGAAGCGCTTGGCTGGGGTGACTAACCGAGAATGGGGGGTCTCAAACTTTGAGGCTCACGTTATGTCGATTTTGAACCTCATGCGGTCAGATCAGAATATGACGCGGTTTCTGGACAGTGCTAACCTAGATCGTACGTGCGGGGCGTGTAAGGGCTCTCTGGCGGTAGCGGTGGACGGGACTATCCGGCCCTGTCAGCAAATGACTACTGAGTACGACCAATGGATTCTCGGGGACGTCAAAGGCTCTGAATTCCGTACAGATCTGCGGGCGGCTTTTCGTCAAGAGCAGTTCCCTGAGTGTAAAGAGTGTGCGGTTGTTAAATGCGCTCCGTGCCGAACTCAGAATGCGTATACTACGGGCTCTGAGTTTTGTGTGCCGGATGAGGTGTGCAGGTACCAGCGGCTGTTGTTCTATCATGCCGTGCATATTGTGAATGCTCTGGCGGACAAGACTCCGGAGTACATGCTTAAGCCGCCGCAGAGGCAGGATGCTCCGCGCCCCCCGGCTCCTGCTCCGGAGTCGCGGTGGAAGTCTGCGCCGCAAATAGGGAGTGCTGGGTCTGGAGGGCATGCTGCGGCTCCTCGTAACCCGCAGGGCAGGGAGTTCCGAGAACCTGCTAAAAACTTCGCGAGACCCCCGCAGGACGCTAGGGGCGTAGTTACTTCGCCAAAGGCGACACAGAGATGCGATTGTAAGTGTGAAGACACGGAGTGTCAGAAGCATGAGTAATGCTTTTATAAACGGTAGAAAACACTGGGAGGTGTGACATGTCTGGGATTCCTAATTGGGTAAGTGCGTTGATTGTGAAACAGGTGGTGAAGTATGCTCCAGGTCTTGCGGACTCATGGCAAGACGACCATCTTCCCGAGCTGGGGATAGCCGCTCGGGTGATTGTAGATGGCGGGGCTCTCCGCGATGCCATCAAGGCGTATGTAGAGGCCACAGAATCTCTTTCGGATGACGAGGTCTTTGAGAAGGTAGACGTCATCCACGGCAAGATTTTGATTTACGTGCAGGAAATTATTCAGGCGGTGGGTGAGAAGCCGTTTAAGGATGTGATTGAACAGTACCTGGGGGGCATCGAGATCCCTGATTTTGACGACGATGCTAGCAACAACATCTCGGTCGCGGACTTTGTCGTGCGGTTGTTTGAAGAGCTTGCGGATTAGTTGAGGGTGAGTATGGTAGATACTAACGTAGGTGCTGACGCGGCTAAGCAAGATCGTCTCGTAGGGAGTCAGAAGCATAGGTGTCAATTTGTGTGGCTGTCCCCCGCAATGCCCGGTGAGGGTAAAGATGGCGAGGTGGATCAGATTCAGTTGTGTTGGCATAAGTCGAAGTGGTTTCCCCCGCGTAACGAAGATAAGCGTTGTCCGCATGAGAATCAGGAACAGGCGGAGACGTGTGAACATTACCTTCGTAAGCGAGAGCCCACAGCAGCGGACTTGACTCCTCTTGAAGTAGTGGATGAAAAGCGGCGGTTGTTTGGCGATGACGCGGGTGGAGTGAGCCGAGGAGACTGAAACTCGGGGCGGAGTGTCTTTAGCCTCATACTTTCCTTATGAGGGGAGGTGCGAATGGCTAAGGACACTCCGCTGGGGTTGCCGACGGGTTCAATTAGAGCTATTTTGGCCCTCGTTTCTACGGGAACGTGGGTCTTTTTTATCTTGTATGAGATACTTGTGGGGGATGGCGGCGCAGCTAAGGAATTGCTGATGGACCCTCCTGCGTTAGTAGCACTAATCTGCGGATTTTATTTTGGGGCAAGGGCAAAAAAGGGGCCGGGAGATACACCATGAGTTCAAGACAGTCGCAGTTTGTTTTTAATGCCACGGGACAGACCTCCTCAGTGCAGTTTGGAAATCGGTCCCCGACGGGGTTCTATCCCGCGATCCAAACCCCGCTCGATATCTACCGTGCGGCTCACCCTGAAAGTACTCCTGCGGAGGTTTGGGGCGCACTGACTACGTGGATGCGAGCACAGTAAAGGCCAGGGCATTAGGCTCTGCAGTCCGGGGTTTACTCTTCAAGTGTACTTAATCGAAGGCCGGTGCTATATCCTATTCTAGGGTCTGACGCCGTGTGCGGTACACAGTGCGTGGGGTGAGGCCGCAGAAAGCGCGTAACTCTTTATGGAGGTGCAATTGGTTGCGAAGCGTATTTTTGAGCACCCTACGGTGTCCCGAGAACGAATAGCTAAGATACGGCAGTTACGAGAGTCTGAAGTGGAGGTCCCGGAGGCCCTGTATTTTTCAGGACTTCCGCAAACTTTGCGCCCCTATCAGAAGGTTGGGGTAGCCAGTCTTCTTTTCACGAGTCGTATGGTGATTGGCGATGACACTGGGTTGGGTAAGACGGTAATGTCTCTCGCAGCAATAGCCTTGTTGTTTGAGAGAGATTTGATTGACAACGCCGTTGTTTTCACAACAGGCAGCTCTCTTCTCCAGTGGGAGGAGGAGCTGTACAAGTTTACGCAGGGTATGGAAGCCACGGTCTTGGGTTCTGCCAGTCACGGTACGTACAAGCTCCAGGAGCGCATTGCTGCGCTGGAGACCCCGACACCTGTCGTCTTATCCCCGTATTCTTTCATCACGCCGAATGCCACACACCTTTTACCGGAGGAGGAAGTCCTGGATCGCAATGCTCCGCGATACATCCAGGAAAGAGCATTGGCTCGCGTAGTGGATGACCGGACGCTCCTGGTGTTCGACGAGGCTACTTCGGTGAAGAACACTTCCTCGGGTAGGTCGGGCGTGGCATACCGCGTGGCATTGAAGGCAGGGCGTGTCTGGGGGCTTACCGCCACTATCGTGAAGAACAATGCTGCGGATGTGTACGGGGTGTTTAAAGTTGTGCATCCAGGGGTGCTGGGGTCTAAGGCGTCGTTTACTCGCAAGTTCTTGATTGAGAGACCTATTCGAGGGCAAAAGTGGAGGAAGCAGGTAGTAGGCGTCAAGAACGCCCAGACTCTGAAGAACTTGATAGAGCCGTTTTACATCTCGCGAAGGAAGCAGGACGTGGCTAAGGATTTGCCGGAGATTACGTCGGTAGATGTTCCGGTTGAGATATGCCCGTATCAACGGAGTCTGTACGAGGAGGTGACGCTCAAGCAGTTCGAGCGAGCGGACGGCAGGGAGCAGAAGAAGCTCACGTTACTCACTGCAATTCTCTACTATCAAATGCTTGCAAACTCTCCCGCAATCGTGGGGTACGAGGACCGCTCGGCTAAGGCCGATAAGTTCATGGATATGATGGAGAACGATTTTCGAGACTCTAAGCTCGTGGTCTTTGCTCGGTCGAAGAGGTGGATCAACCTCGTAGAGAAGCGTCTGCAGAAGCTAGGTGTGGATCTAGTACGGGTAACGGGTGACGAGTCTACGGTGGAGCGCCACGCAAATATCAAGAGGTTTACGAACGAAGAGCAATGTAGGGTGTGCTTGATTACGGAAGCTGGGTCGGAGGCCATCAACCTTCAGGCTGCGGATACCCTTGTTTTTCTTGATCTCCCGGTCATCCCAGGGACGTACTACCAGACCATCGGTCGGATACATAGGATTGGCTCCAAGGCAGACAAGATCTGGGTGTACCACTTTGTGGCGACAAACACGGTAGACGAGGGAGTCTTGGGGAAGTTGAAGGAGAAGTTTGAGGTTGCGTGCGATATCGCAGGGATTAAAGCAGGGATGCTGGAGTCCCAGGATTATTATGACATTCTGGCGGGGACCGCAGGGGCTAAGTTGAGTTTGCCGGAAGAAGGGGGATCTCAGGGGGGACCCGACGTAATTACGGACTGGAGCATGCTGGAAGGCATTGCGGAAGCGTGTATGTAATGGGAGGCTGTCGTGAAAGACTGTGAGATTTGTGGGAATACCCGCCATGTGCGCTGCGGCAAAGTGTTTAAGCGCTGTACCTGCATAGAAGGAGAGCTAAAGAGGAGGAAGGTAGCGAAGTACACGACCTCAGTAGCACCTATTACTACGGATTTAGTAAACCGCCGCAGGGAGTCCCTCGTGTTAGTAGGTTCAGTGCAAAAGCATACTCCACATATTGCAGGGGTGTACCAGGATTCGCCTACGGATTTTACGATTAGAACACTGCACGCGTACGACATGGTAAGTGCTTTCTTTGGGGAGGCTCAAAGTGGGGAGAGGGGCCTAGATACTTTTGTTGTCTCCGATCTTCTGATTGTTCTCCTGGGGTTTTCAGAGCTTACGAATAAAATGTTGGGCGATATGCTTCACCACGTGTACGTATCGCGCAAGTTGAAAGACAGGGCTACGTGGTTTGTGGTACCAAATAAGAATTTCAGTGTACTCAAAACGTATGGGGAGCAGTTGGAGAAGGAAGTGGACCAGTTGCCAGGACTAGCTGTAGACGGGGGCTCGAATGTCAAGTAGTGTCCCGAACATTGTTCTTCGCGGGTGTGTTCCGGCTGTAAACGAAGAGGTTAGGGTAGCGTTTGACAACTATCTTCAAGTCAAAAAAGCTCGCCTCACTTTTTCTTCTCAATCTTCTCTGCAGATTATTTTTGAGGTAATAGAAAAGTGGTTTTTAGAGCACGGGCAAGTCCCCGGCGCAGCTATTCTGGAAGAGGCGTTAAACGCTAAGTCCAGGGAAGATCACGCTAAGGCGTTGGCTGAGATAATGCGGGAAAACCCTCGAATTATTGCTGATCAAGAGTACGTGTCGTACACCAAACTCTTGGTAGAAAGTGAATCGAGTACAGAGTTCTCTGCCATTCTCGAAGAAGCCTCAGAGATCGCCTCTGTTGGCAGGAAGGTTGCGGTTAAAGAAGGTGGGCGGCGTGTAGTGAAGGAGCTTCGAGGTACCAAAGAAGCAGCGCAACGCCTCCTAGAAGGAACCTTTGGTTTTTTGGAGCAGAGAGCTGCGTCTTCGCATACGATGGTGTGCGGCGCGGTAAACGAGATGCGGGAAGAGTACCTCATACGAGAGGCGAGTCCGGAGAAAGCTTCGGGAATTTTCTCGGGCTTCGAGTCCGTGGATATGGCGTACGGAGGTTGGGCTCCGGGGGACGTGGTGCTCATAGCGGGTTTTGCCGGTAACGGCAAGAGTACGATGGCAATGAACATGGCGCACGAGGCGATGGTACTGGGCTATAATGGCATTTACTTTTCGTTGGAAATGGACGCGGAGAAGTGTCGCAGGTCATTCGTCACGATCCATGCGGCTCACCCCATGTTTGAGAATATACATAAGCCTCTGTTGTACGACGACATCCGAAAAGGAACGTTGGAGGGGGAGGCCCGGCAGTTCTATTTTGACACGGTGTTACCAGACCTTGAGAACCCAAACTATGGAGAAATTAAAATTGACTGCCCCACTTCGCAGGTATCCCTCCAGGACTTAATGGCGCAGGCAGAGATTCTTAATCGGCGCATGCAGGTGGATTTCATTGTTCTCGACTACATTGGACTGGTGGAAGCCCGCTCGTTCTCGGACTACAAGGATTCGTTGAATCTACTAATGCGGCAAATGAAGCAGTGGGCAATGACTTTTGATGGAGGGCGGGGGGTGCCCATTATTTCACCCTTTCAGTGCAACCGGAAGGGGTACGAAGCGGCCAAGCAGAATAGCGGTGTCTACGACATTACTGCGTTGTCTCACGCCTCTGAGGCAGAGCGTACGGCGGATGCGGTGTACGCTATATATTCTCCGGAGGAAGAGCGGTCGTTACGTGAGGCGACGATTACGAACCTGAAGTCCAGAGACTCTCAGACTTTGGCACCCTTCAAAGTCTACACAGCTTTTGAAAGCAAGTATTTTGCTGAACTGAATGTGGGCGAAGGCTTTGACGACCTACTGGACGTTACGATTTAGGAGGCATGTATGCGAATAGTGAAGCCATCAGCAGAGTTGGAGTGGTGTACCTCAGACGCGCTTAAAGTTATTGAGCGTGCGGCGAGAACTTGCTACAAGAGTGAATCGAAAATTTCGGAAGACGGAACTTCAGCAGAGAAGTTGATCCGTTTTGTGATTAAGCGCGGGCATCTCAGCGTCCTTGAACACGCAGTAGCCTCCTTTAGGTTTGTGGTGGATAGGGGGATCTCGCATGAGATCGTTAGACATAGAATCGCCAGTTTTTCACAAGAATCCACGAGGTACTGTAGCTACGCTAAGGGGAAGCACGGTTCTCAAATTGCGGTGATTAAGCCGACGAAGTTGACGAAGGAGCAGGCAATAGTCTGGGAGGAGAGTTGTCGTATTGCAGAGAAAGCATACTTACACCTCAGTGAGCTGGGGTGTCGGCCTGAAATAGCTCGTTCAATTCTTCCTACTTGCTTGAAGACGGAACTTGTGCTTACGGCAAATTTTCGGGAGTGGCTCCACATTTTTGACCTCAGGACTTCGAAACAGGCGCATCCTCAAGTTGTGGCAGTCATGCTTCAGGCCCAAGCTGTTTTGCAACAGGAGTACCCAGTGATTTTCGGTGCGGTTAAATGAATCGAGCGGGTATTGAACGCGCGAAGACCGCGGACATTGTAGAGGTAGTAGAAGCCGGGGGCCTCTACGTCCCAGGTAACAAGCAGATATGCTGCCCGTTCCACGTAGACTCCCGGCCTTCCATGAAATTGTACTCTGGCACGTCCTCAGCGTTTTGCTTTGCGTGCCATAAGTCCTTTGACGTCATAGATTTTGCAATTCGCCTCCGGCGGCTAAACTTCGAAGAAGCTGTGGAGTTTCTGCTGGAGAACTTTGAGACCGAGGAAGTTGAAATAGTGGAGAGCGAGGCGAGCGGGCTAAAACCGTTGAGCTACATGCTCGATCAGGTTAGCCCGGATAGGCGCTTGCAATTTTCGGAAATATACGATTTAGCTATGTTTGGCCAGAGTCAGGGCGAGCTAACTAGGGAAGAAGCAGTGTCTAAAATAGAAGCTGAGTACTATATCTGTAAGGCGCAAGAAGTTTGACGCGAGTATTGGAGGTGCGGAATGGCTGGGTTTTCTGACGAGCTACCATCTGGCATGAGTTATTTTATTTTGGCAGAACACGAAGGGTTTTCTTCTAAAGCGCTGTTGTGTGTTGTGGATGCGGTGAATGAAGTAACCAATTTTGGGGGTCACTCTGGGTCAGAGAAGTTTGCGGATATCTGCGAGTCCATTGCCAGTAAGTACGCGGTGTCGTACTACATGAGCCCCAAGCAGATACGGATGCTCTTGCGTTTTGTAAACACTATGGATGAAGCACGCCGAGAAGAGGTACAGAAAGTCGTGGAGTCAGAGACTCGGGGTACAAAGTGGGAGGCACTGGTGGTCGCAGCATTCGACGAAGTGAAGTCATGATTGACCTCGTGGACTCGTTTAAAACGAAGCATGTGCTTCCAGAGGACTTGGCGTGGATGGACCGGGTGACTTACCGGATGCCCGAGTCTGTAGAAGAGCTGCGGGACCTGTTATTTGAAGAGTGGGGTTCCATAGATTGTATCCGCCTCGGGGCAGATACAGAGACCGATTCGTTGAACGTGCGTAAGGCTCGTGTTGTAGGCATCTCACTCTCCCCAATAGATGCGGTGGCGTGCTATATCCCGATAGACCATGAGGGGTACGAGGCGAACTTGCCTCTCGAAGAAGTCCGAGAGGTTTTGGTGGAGTACGCGAGAGAGAAGATTCTCGTGTTCTACAACAAAGCGTATGATGCGAGTGTGTGGGCGCACAGCGGTTTTGATCTCAGTGCTTTTAAAGGCGTTGAGGACGCCATGGTCGCTACATACCTCTCAAACGTGTCGGACAAGTCGTTTACAGAGGGGCTGAAGGCGATTACGAAGCGCGTGCTAGGCATTCGTATGCTGGAGTTCTCAGAGACGGTAGACGCTAGCCTTATGGATGCCGGGGGTTTTGCCAAGACTGACCCCTTAGAGTCTGGGGCGTATGCCGCCGCGGATGCGGATATGGCTTTACGGGTGCTCTGGGAGCTGGAAGAGTACTGGCGAAAGGATGGGAAGCCTACGATCATTTGGACGATAGAGAACGAGGTCATCGACGTTCTTAGGCATATGGAGACAAATACGGTGAGGCTCGATGAGCCTCTCATTGAGTTCTACATTCAAGGTGCGCTGAATGACTTGGATGTCCGAGAAGCCCTTATCTATGATTTGGCGGGCGAAGAGTTTGACATCGAGTCGCCGCAGCAAGTGGCGAAAATTGTATTCGGTAAGCTCAAGGTAAAGTCTCTGCTTAAAACCCCTAAGGGCAAGCAGGCTACGGGCAAAAAGGCATTGGAGTTAGTGGCTGACCAACACCCCGTGGTTTCGCAGATTGAGGCATACCGCATCATCAAGAAAAATGTACACGGGTACCTCATGAAGCTTTTGATGTGGTGTCAGGACGAAGGGCCGGAAGCTCGGTTCCATTTCAATAGTATTTTGGCTCCATCAGGAAGGTTGTCCTCAGACTCGGGGGGTCCTGGGGCAGGCTACACTCCGATGAATATCCAGAACATCACGTCGGCGGAGAGTTTTAAAGTGTACGAAATGCAGGAGATAACCAATGCCCCGGAGTTCCTCGCACATCTGGAACTCCCCGACGGATCGCGAGACCTCACTGAGCATTTGGATCACATACGGCAGACGCAGAAGAAGCGTCGTACACGGAAACCTCCTGTTCGTAAAGGCAAGGGGGACCTCAAGGGTTCGAAAGTGTTGGCCGAAAAGTAAATTGGGTATGTACTCTTCCTGAAAAATTTCGTAGGTAAGGGGGAGGGCTTTATGTTGGGCGTTGTTAAAGCTAAAATCCACGAGCTTCACATAATCCAAGGTTCGCTTGAGAGGGCGGGTCAAATGCTTTCCGGGGATTCAGGGGTTCGCGTTAAATTTGATGCCGCTACTCCTCACGTGAATCTGGAGAACAACGAGATTCATTTAGTGCCCGCACACCAGCGAGACGGGTGGAGTGAGCATCGAGTATACGGCGTGTTCCACCACGAGGTAGGGCATATAGTGATTGACGCAGGGGCTGGCTCAGTAGCAAAGTACCTTAAACTCGAACCGACGCTGTGGCTATGGCATGACATGATTACTCCTTTCAGCGCAGTAGAGCAGCAGACGGCCATGGATGCTTTTAATGCTGTAGCTGACCCCCGGCAGGAGAGGCTGTACTGCGAGCACTATCCGGGGGTCAGGGAAGCGATATCAGAGTCTACTGAGGAGTTGTTTAAAGGAGACTACAGTACGTATCGCGTTAACTCCCCTAAAGAAGTTCTGCTGACTTTGGCGTATGCGTGCTCAGAATTTGGCGAAACCTCTGGCTTTGCAGACGGCATTCTCGCTGCGGCGGAAGGGAGGAGAAAGTTTGAGGTGCCTTCCTGGGTCCGCAGTAAAGTTGAGGCCGTAGTTGAAGGGAGTCAACTGAAGTTGGTGGCAGCAGCCATTGAAAACTTCTACGCTACGTACAGAGATACGCGAGCTTTTCTAGCCTACGTTCTAGCTCTCCACCAAGACCTGTGGGACAACTCTCAGGCCGTAGGCGGAGGTTCTCGGAATGAGCGGGCACAAGAGTTTTTGATAGAGACCCCTGGAGTAGGAAGTTCTTCTCCTAAAGGTTCGGAGACGGGGGAGCAATCAGGGGAGTCTAAAGAGGGGGCTGGGGAAAGTAAGAGGGCGGAGAAAGAGTCATTCGAAGAGTTGCAGGAGAAAGCGAAAGCAGCTGGGGAACAGATTAAGAAAGCTGTTGTGGAGTGTGTAGACCCCGAAGCTGTTGCAAGTCTGAAGAAGTTAGAGAGGCGCGGGGAATCGTCCTTCGAAGACGAGATGCTCTCTGAAAAAGGGCGGCAGATTGCCG
>Ga0164315_10000124_pt1 | contig 44668 bp, 9 predicted proteins | sample GuaBasSedimGuay6_FD_113737 | JGI IMG/M metagenome (GOLD analysis project Ga0164315, IMG submission 113737) | Subseafloor sediment microbial communities from Guaymas Basin, Gulf of California, Mexico - Guay6, Core 4569-2, 0-3 cm | ecosystem: Environmental > Aquatic > Marine > Hydrothermal vents >... | reverse complement strand
TTCTCGTACTGGGTATTGATTTTGACGGTTGGTAAATTTCAGTCTCAAGCCTCGCTTTGGGGTTGAAATTTGACCCAAGCGGACTGCCGGAAAAAATGACAATACTTGGTTGCACGAAACGACGTCAATCGGATTGAGTGCCAACGGTTGGGACTGCTCAACCAGGACTCTAGTTGCAATCGATTAGGGTTATCTTTAGTCCGCGAATCACATATTCATAGTTTTGAGTCGATTTTTAGGAACAGGACTAACTACGGTTTTGCTAATAATCAGTCCAAGCGTGAGCGCATGATGCTGCACAAACTTTTGCACTCCTATTATTAGTGGGAAACTTTTTTGGCTAGATGAAGTGACCACATTGTCTCGCTTATGTTTCTTTTCTGCAAAAATGACAGACAGTAACAGGCAAATAAAATAAATAAATGACGACACAATTTCAAAATGTCAATGAACCACACATTCTATCTCATGGTTCTCAAGAAGAAACGATTGAACAAACCATAGAGCGTATTAAAGCAAAAATTCAGAAGGCCGGTGATAAGCCTCATGTGACCGTTGAAAGGCAATTACAGATTGTAGATGAATTGGCAGGTTTTCCGTTTGGATGTTTTTTGTTACAAAACAGAGGGTTGGATGGTTATTGGGCGGATTATATGGTTTATTATTATCCGTCTAAGGGACGAATGACTGGCTTAGATCCACAAGGTCGCCCTTTTACCGAATTTGAGAAATTAGCTTTTGATAAGTTTCCATTAGTGCTTGCCACACAGCAAAGATTTGTCCATTTTGGTCAGGTTATTCATAAACATGTGAAGGATGGAAGCATTCTTGCCTCTTTACCATGCGGTTTAATGAGAGATTTATTGAGCCTTGATTTTACGGGTGTAGAAAATTTTCGTTTGGTAGGCATCGATATTGATCCCAAAGCATTAGAGGATGCCAAACAACTGGCCGAAGAATTGGGATTATCTGATAACGTTGGATTTTTTAAAACAGATGCTTGGAATCTACCTTTTCAAGATCGTTTTACCCTATTGACCAGCAACGGCTTAAATGTATATGAACATGATGATGTAAAAGTGACAGAGTTGTATCGTCAGTTTTTCAAAGTTTTGGCCCCGGGCGGTGTTTTGGTAACGAGCTTTTCAACTCCTCCACCAGTGCTTGACCCAAATTCTGAATGGGATATGACTCGTATCGATCAAGAGGCTTTGTTGCTACAAAAAATCGTTTTTTATGATGTGTTAGACGCTAAATGGCAATGTTTTAGAACTTCAAAAACGACGTTGTCGCAACTGCAAACGGTTGGATTTTGTGAGATTGAATTTATATACGATGATGCTCATATATTCCCGACCGTAGTAGCGCATAAACCAGATAAAATATGACTACTTAGGAATGCCAAACGATAGTTTTTCATATGAATCCGTTGGCATTGGACGACTCAACACTAAGGTTATTGATAACTGATTCCGAGAACTGATAACATCTCGTTTTATACATTACATTAAAAAAGCACGAACCCTCACGGAAATTTTTTACAACAATAATTTAGGGTATTTGGCATACAAAGCATCAGCCTTGGTTTTTCCAACACTGATGCTTGGGAGTTCAATCACCCGATTAAAAAAAATATTTATGCCCTATGCCAAAGTACTTTAAAAAGTGAAAATTTCCCATTATTGATAACTGATAACGGAAAAATGGCAGAAACAGAAACCTTAAAAAAACTTTATATCGCCCTTAAAAAGGCCCAAGATAAAGTCTCTCAATTAGAGGCTGCACACCATGAGCCTATAGCAATTATTGGAATGGCGTGCCGTTTTCCGGGCGGTGCTAATAGCCCAGCACAGTATTGGGAAATTTTAAAAAATGGAATTGACACCATTACTGAAGTACCAGCCAGTCGTGGAGATTGGGATAGTTATTATGATCCAGATCCAGAGGTGCCGGGTAAAATGTACACGACTAAAGCGGGATTTCTTGATATTCCGGTCTATGACTTTGATGCCGCCTTTTTTAAAATTGCACCAAAAGAAGCACATAGCTTAGATCCGCAACAACGTTTGTTGTTGGAAGTCAGTTGGGAGGCACTGGAAAATGCGGGTATAGATGTTACCAAGTTGGAGAAAAGTCAAACGGGCGTTTTTTTGGGGATTTCAGGTGATGATTATACCGAAGCACATCGAAGATCATGTGTTTTTGAAAAGATAAATGCTTACTCTATAACGGGAAGTACATTTAGTACGGCATCAGGTCGTATTTCTTATGCTTATGGCCTACAAGGCCCCAACATGCCAATTGATACAGCGTGTTCTTCATCATTGGTAGCACTTCATTTGGCGTGCCAAAGTTTACGTTCAAGAGAATCCGAGGTAGCACTGGTAGGGGGTGTCAATTTAATCCTGACCCCTTCGTCACATGTTTGTTTCTCTAAGCTACAAGCCATTTCTCCCCAAGGCAGCAGTAAGAGTTTTGATGCGACAGCAGATGGCTACGTGAGAAGTGAAGGCTGTAGCATGGTGATCCTAAAACGTTTATCGGATGCCCTTGATGAAGGTGATAATATTCTCGCTCTAGTCAAAGGCACCGCCGTGAATCAAGATGGAAAAAGCAATGGTTTGACGGCTCCTAACGGTATTGCTCAACAAAAAGTCATACATGAAGCACTGAAAAACGCAGGTCTTGATGCCGCCAGCCTCGGTTATATAGAAGCACATGGTACGGGCACTCCACTTGGTGATCCCATTGAAATGGAAGCCATTGGCGAAGTCATAAAGGCCAAGCATACTTTCAATTCTCCTCTGCTGATTGGTAGCGTCAAGACTAACATAGGCCATACGGAACCGGTAGCCGGTTTAGCTGGACTTCTTAAAGTGATTCTCTCATTGCAACATGAGGTTATACCTCCCAATATACACTTTAATCAGCCCAATCCCTATATTAATTGGGACGAGTTACCTGTTAAGATACCGACACAACTAACAACATGGTCACGCTCAGAGAAGCCCCGTGTTGCCGGTATCAATTCCTTTGGATTCGGTGGAACTAATGCCCACGTTATTGTTGCTGAATCGCCTCCGGTTGCTCCATACCAAAAGTCAGAAAGAGAAAGACCCACTCATCTATTGACTTTATCAGCTAAGCATGAAAATGCCTTGACGGAATTGGTTACTCGCTATGTTGATTATTTATCACAAAACGAGACAGATGAGGTAGCGAATATTTGTTATACCGCCAATGTTGGACGGTGTCATTTTGAACATCGGTTAGCCGTTGTCGGAAAATCAACAGAAGAAATTAAGAATAAATTATCTAAAAATATTAGTGATAATACCGATAATAGTGTTTATAAAAGCAAAAATACAGACCATCAGAATGCCAATAAAATAGCTTTTTTATTTACAGGGCAAGGTTCTCAATATGTTGGTATGGGAGAGCAACTCTACGAAACACAGCCTACTTTTCGGAAAACCATTGACCATTGTCATGAAATTTTACGCGATTATCTGAAACAGCCATTGCTTGAGGTACTTTATCCAAAAGACAATCCAAAATCAGAAATTAAAAATTCAAAATTGGATGAAACTGCCTACACGCAACCGGCCCTCTTTGCACTAGAATATGCACTTGCTAAATTATGGCAATCGTGGGGTATTGAACCCACTGTTGTTATGGGTCATAGTGTCGGGGAGTATGTTGCAGCCTGTATTGCGGGTGTTTTTAGCTTGGAAGATGGCCTCAAGCTGATTACCGAGCGTGCTCGTTTGATGCAAGCATTGCCTCGTGGTGGTGAAATGGTATCTGTGCTAGCGGATGAAGAGCAGGTTAGGACGGCAATTGAACCCTATACGCAAACAGTTTCTATTGCGGCGATCAATGGCCCCAAAAGCATCGTGTTCTCTGGAGAAGGCGATACGGTACAAACGATAGTAACAGCTTTGCAGTCCCAAGGCATCAAAACTAAAAAGTTGCAGGTTTCCCACGCTTTCCACTCTCCATTGATGGAGCCAATGTTGGCTGAGTTTGAAGGGATTGCGCAAAAAGTGACTTATGCAACTCCAAAACTAAGCATTATTTCTAATCTCACCGGTGGATTTGTCACGGATGAGATGACCTCGGCTGAGTATTGGTGTCGTCATATACGCCAACCGGTGAAATTTGCGGCGAGTATGGAGACGCTTCAGCAACAAGGGATTAATGTGTTTGTAGAGATAGGGCCAAAACATAATTTGCTGGGTATGGGTCGTCAGTGTTTATCAGATGATGTGGAAGGTGTTTGGCTACCCAGTTTACGCCCCGGCCAAGAAGAATGGCAACAGTTACTCCAAAGTTTAGCCACATTGTACGTGCAAGGTGTGTCGGTAGATTGGTCAAGTTTTGACCAAGGTTATTCACGTCGCAAAGTGGTGTTGCCGACTTATCCATTTCAACGCCAGCGTTATTGGATGGAAACCCATTTTGCGAAAAATAGTCGAGGGCTGGCATTTTCTGGGAGTAATCTCGGCGGACTTCATCCTCTGCTAGGCCAAAAGTTGCAAACGCCACTCCTTAAGGAAACCTTGTTTGAATCGTTGTTTAGCCGTGATTCCATGCCATTTCTGGAAGAACACCGCATTTTTGGTAAACTTGTGGTATCGGGAGCCACTCATATTTCTCTGCTATTGGGGGCCTGTGAACTGACTTTTGGAACCGGTGGTTGTGTGTTGGAAGATATACTATTTCCACAGGCACTGGCTATTGAAGATGACGGAGAACGTGTTGTCCAGTTGGCGATTAACCCTGAAAATGGGAAGGAAGCCTCTTTTAAACTTATCAGCTTTGAAAAGGATAATAACCATGCGTGGACAACCCATGCAACCGGCAGAATGATACCAGCATCATTATCAACTACCAATTACCAATTACCCGTTATCAATCTGCAAGAAGTCGGGGCGCGATGTCAACAGGAAATAAACGCCACGGAACTTTACCATATCCAGCAGCAACGCCAAATTCAACTAGGACCGGGCTATAAATGGCTTGAGTCAATCCAGCAAGGCAATAAAGAGGCGATTGCTAAAATAAAGTTGCCGGAAAGTTTAGCCGCTAAGGGTATAATTGATAACTATCAACTGCACCCGGGGTTAATTGACTCCTGTTTTGGCTTGTTGACAATGACTATGGATATTGGGGTAGAAAATACCTTTATTCCCTTCAGTATAGAACAAATCCATTTTTATCAGCGTCCCAGCAGTCATCAATTATATGCTTATGCTTCTTTACAACCGGATACGGACGGCAAACTGATTGGAGATATACAACTCTTTGAAAATGACAATAAAATAATTGCTGAGTTCATTGGTATGGAGGGTCGAAAGGCCAGTCCTGAAGCCTTGCTACGTACTCTAAAAACTGATTTTAGTCATTGGCTACATGACATTGCTTGGCTGCCCAAGGTACGTGACTCTCAACCAGTGCCCCAAGAAAAGCCGGGTAATTGGTTGATTTTTGCCGATAAAGAGGGTATAGGGGTTAAGCTATCCGAACTTTTAGAAGCGCAGGGTGAGCGTTGTGTACGGGTTTCGGTCGGTTCCACTTATGCGAGGCCTGATGAGGCGCATTACCAGATCAACCCGGCTGAGCCGCGTGATTTCCAGCGTCTGTTGCAAGAAGTGTCTTACCGAGGAATAGTCCACCTCTGGAGCCTTAATGATACAAAGGGGGTGGAAGAAACATATGCCACGCTGACCGCTTTACAAGAGGCACAAGTGCTTGGCTGCGGCAGCGTATTGCATTTAGTTCAATCCCTCGCCCAAGCGGACAGTTTTCCCCGTCTGTGGTTAGTCACCCAAGGCAGTCAGCCGGTAAGCGCGGCTCCTTTACAAATACAACAATCTCCGTTGTGGGGATTAGGCAAGGTGATCGCTCTGGAACATCCTGAACTCCAGTGTGTGCGCTTGGATATCGATTCTGATGCTGATACCAATGATATTAGAGCTTTGTTTGAAGAGATAGTGTCTCCAGATAATAAAGAAGATCAGATCGCATGGCGTCAGGGTGAACGTTATGTGCCAAGGTTATCCAAGGCAAACATTGGACTCCAGCGTGAAATTAAAATACAGCCGGATTGTAGTTATCTCGTTACTGGTGGTTTGGGAGCACTGGGACTTAAAGTCGTTCACTGGCTAGTAGCGCAGGGTGCCAAGCACCTTGTTCTAACCGGTCGTCGTGGCGCATCAGAGGAAGTTAAAGCAACACTTAATCAATTAGAACTCGCAGACGTTCAGGTTTTAGTTGTCAAAGCAGATGTCTCTCATCAAGAGGATGTTGAGCGCATACTGGATACTATTAAGAAATCAATGCCACCACTACGGGGTATTGTTCATACGGCCGGTGTTTTGGATGATGGAGTACTGCAACAACAAACTTGGGCGCGTTTTAGCCAAGTCATGGCCCCAAAAGTGGCAGGGACTTGGAATTTGCATATTTTGACCCAAGATATGCCGCTGGACTTTTTTGTTTGTTTTTCCTCAGTGGTTTCGTTACTGGGCTCACCGGCTCAGGGTAATTATGTGGCCGCCAATGCCTTTATGGACGCACTGGCCCATCATCGACTAGCTCTGGGTCTGCCTGGATTGAGCATCAACTGGGGGCCATGGGCTGAGGCCGGCATGGCGGCTGATTTGGAAAGCCGTAATCAACGTCGTATTGCCGAGCAAGGTTTGAGTAGCATAGCCCCAGAAGATGGATTGCAGGTATTGGGAGAATTGCTGGCGGCTCAAGACGTTGCCCAAGTTGGGGTACTACCCATTAACTGGTCGAAATTCTTACAGCAATTTTGGGAGGAAGCGACATCACCGTTTTTTGAAGCTATAACGAGAAGTGTTCAGCCGTCAAATGAACCACAAGCACCAGCGGCGTTGTTGAAGCAATTAGAGGATGCCCCCGCCTCCGCACGTCGGGATATCCTGATGACGTCTATTCGCGCCGAAATTGTCCGCGTGTTAGAATTGAGTGCGCCAGAACAAATACAGCCTCGTCAAAGGCTATTTGACTTAGGGATAGACTCCCTCATGGCGGTTGATTTGAGAAATCGTCTCAAAGCCAGCTTGGGACAGCCCCTTCGCGCCACGCTGGTGTTTGACTACCCAACGCTTGAATCACTCGTTGATTATTTGCTTCAAGAAGTTCTAGATTTATCGTCAGCCGATAACGTGGAAACCTCAGAAAATCAGGATTTAAACTTAACAGAATTGGACCAAATGTCAGAAGCCGAAGCCGAAGACTTATTGCTCAAAGAACTAGAAAAAGTACACTAATTTAGGGTGTGTTCCACTTATCCTACAGACTTTTAGTTGTCTTGCCGCTTTAAATTAAAGGTAAGGTTTCTTTTGAGGTCCCCGTTTTAAAATTGATTTGGTAAGCTTTTGTTAATGGCTTACCATATGAAAAATGAAAAATACTAAGGTGTCTTTCCAAAGCTGTTTTTTTGAGGGCCAGGTTGGCGAATTGATGATTTGATTGATGGCCCTATCGATAAAAACTTCTAAAAGGAGAAGTGGGACACACCCCTAATTTTATAATTTTATTATAGTTTTTCAGATAAATAATTTCACGGAGTCGAGCCTTTAGGCGGGCGTAAGCGTCAGCTTCTACTCCATTTTTATGAACGTCTATAGCAACTCACAATGACTAAGGTGAAAATTTGACACAACAAAATGAAGGTATCTTGTCTTTAATTGGTGCTACCCCTCTAATTCAACTGACACATCTTTACAAGGATTCGCCCTTCAGAATTTTTGCGAAAATAGAGGGATTCAATCCAGGTGGTAGTATCAAAGATCGGCCTGCGCTTAACATGATTAAGCAAGCCCAAGAAAAAGGTGAAATAGGCCCAAGTACAGTCGTGATTGAATCTAGTTCTGGTAATCTGGGTATTGGTTTAGCTCAGGTATGCCTGTATTTTGGCCTCCGTTTTATTTGTGTCGTTGATCCTAAAACAACTACACAAAACATTAATATTATTAAAGCCTACGGTGCCGAAATTGAGCTTGTTGAAGAACGAGATATAGAAACCGGAGAATATTTACCATCCCGCATCAAACGTGTTAAAACATTGATGGATAAATTTCCAGATAGCTTCTGGCCTAATCAGTATGCCAATGAACATAATCCAGGGGCTCACTACGATAGTACGTTTTCTGAAATCGTCACAGAACTTGAGGAAACTCCTGATTATCTGTTTGGTGCCGTGAGTACCTGTGGCACCATTATGGGATGTGCTAATTATGTTCATGATCAAGGGCTTGGAACTAAAATTATTGCGGTAGATGTGGTAGGTAGCATAATTTTTGGAGGGGAGAAAAAATCACGCCTCATACCCGGCATGGGTGCCTCTATCAAATCCAAATTTCTTCAGGAAAGCTTATTGGATCAGTATATACATGTTACAGATTTAGATTGTGTGAGAGGTTGTCAGCACTTATTGGAAAGAGAAGCTATTTTAGCTGGAGGTTCTTCAGGTGGTGTATTCATGGCTTTAGATAAAATTAAGGATCGGATACCAGTGGGGAGTACCTGTGTGCTAATATTTCCGGATCGTGGCGAGCGCTATTTGGATACTATCTATTCTGATAACTGGGTGGCACAACATTTTGGTGAGATAAAAGGATTAGGTAATTTTTCAATATGAAACAAACTGACGAACTTTTAATTGTAACCGGAGAGGAAGTAAGAACTCTCCTTGATGGGCGAGAAAAAGACATTATTCACGTCGTGGGCGAAGCGTATAAAGTGCATGAACAAGGTGAAAGTGTTTTACCACATTCCTCTTTTTTACGTTTTCCCGACAATAACCTGAATCGGATTATTGCTCTACCCGCTTTCTTGGGCGGTTCATTTAATGTTGCGGGCATCAAATGGGTTGCTTCATTTCCAGAAAATTTACAACAGGGCATAGATCGGGCTTCAGCAACGCTAGTGCTTAATTCCGTAGCAACCGGGCGACCTGAAGTATTTATGGACGCTTCTATCATTAACGGAAAGCGAACGGCTGCAAGCGCGGCACTTGCGGCTCAGTGCTTACACGCCGATCAAAAATTAACCAGTGCCGGCCTATTGGGTTGCGGTTTTATAAATTTTGAGATTGGGCGTTTTCTAATAGCAGTGTTTCCAGAGCTAAAGCATATGGTTCTTTATGACATTGATACAAACCGTGCTGATTTCTTCAAAGAAAAAATTCATCAGCAATTTGAACAAATAGAAAAAGTGACCATTGCTAAGGGCATACCGGCGATGTTGAGTGAAACTAAATTGGTTTCTCTTGCGACAACGGTTGGAACACCTTATCTTGCTGATATTTCACCATTACAGCCTGGTAGCACGATTTTAAATATTTCATTGCGAGATATGACACCTGAAGTTATCTTGCAAGGTGATAATGTGGTAGATGACGCGGATCATGTCTGTCGTGCTCAGACATCATTACATTTAGTAGAACAACAGGTTGGGCATCGTGATTTTATACGCTGTTCATTAGCCTCCATTTTGTTGGATAAACAACCAGCACGAAAAATGAGCACTGATATTTCTATTTTTAGTCCGTTTGGGTTAGGGATTTTGGATATTGCTTTAGCTCAATTGGTTTCACAGTTTGCAAAGGAAGCTGGAAAAGGAATGAAAGTGCCATCTTTTTTACCTGAATCGTGGTTTAATATGTCTTAAACAGCAGATTGGATGGGCAAGGTTACAAACTGGGGTGTTAAATTTTATGTGATTTTGTGGGTGATTTTTCACTCTATTTCTGTTCCATCACTATCACTTGGTGTAGAAATCTTAATTCGTTTATCCGTCGTTAAATTGTACTCAACCCAGTTCAATCTGATTTGGGGGCCATAAAATACTGTTTTCAAATCAAAGTATGGCCCCAAGTTGCGCCTCTTATGTCTACTTTTTGTAGGTGTTTTGTTGAGTACCAGACTGGGGTGTTAAATTTGCCGTCAAATGCTCAAGTCTTTTAATTTCGACGAGCGTGAGAAATCTGCTGACGTTTTAATATTTCTCCCGAAATGACAAAGAGCCTGAAAATCGGGTGAAAAAAGACTGGGCAAAATCAACCCAAATTTAACACCCCAGTTACAAACTAAACTTTTCTGTCCGGCACGAGTAGGCGAGAAATCTGTTCAAAGAGCAATAAGGAATCCCGACGAGAGGAGGGAACTTCTCGCATGACTCGTGCCGGACAAAAGTGCAAGTTGTGCCCGTACTGAGTATAAGTCTCCAAGTGGGCGGCACGGTATGCTGTTACATTTTGTTTAATCTTACCTGATATTTTTCAGCCCGGTTTTGGATAAGGGCAGACACACAGAATAATTTCGTCATCCAGGCGGTGCGACAGTCGGGTAAAACGACGCTGTTGTTAAAATTAACCATAAGAAAGAAGGGTAACTGTTAACATGACTCAACACACGACGAACCGTCCGTCACAGTCTAGCGCACTTTCTCCAACTAAGCGTGCTTTGCTGGCATTGCAAGAAATGCAAGCCAAACTCAATACGTTGGAACAGGCTAAAACAGAACCCATAGCGATCATTGGTATGGGCTGCCGGTTTCCGGGCGGAGCGGATAACCCAGAAGCGTTCTGGCAATTGTTGCGCGAGGGACGGGATGCTATCATTGAAGTTCCCAAAGACCGTTGGGATATTGAAGCATATTATGGTACGGATCCAGATGCGCCCGGGAAAATGAGCACGCGATCTGGTGGTTTTTTATCAGGGCCGGTGGACCAATTTGATCCGCAGTTTTTTGGCATTTCGCCGCGTGAGGCGGTGAGCCTTGATCCGCAACAGCGCTTATTATTGGAGGTGAGTTGGGAGGCACTGGAACACGCCAATTTAGTCCCTGAAAAAATCTATGGTAGTTCTACTGGTGTATTTGTTGGAATTACCAGTTTTGAATATGGTCTTTTACTATTGGGAGAGGCAAACTTAGAGCACATTGATGCTTATTCTGGTACGGGCGGCACATTGGGTGTGGCCGCCGGACGTTTGTCTTACCTATTCGGATTAACGGGTCCTAGTTTTATTGTGGACACTGCTTGCTCGTCGTCTTTGGTAACAGCACACTTGGCTTGTCAGAGTTTGCGCCTTCGCGAGTGTGATTTGGCCCTTGTGGGCGGAGTTAACTTGATTTTAAGACCAGAAGCTTATATTAATTTTTCTAAAGCACGGATGTTGTCGGCTGATGGCCGCTGCAAAACCTTTGATGCGGCGGCTGATGGCTATGGACGTGGGGAAGGGTGTGGGGTTATCGTCCTCAAACGTCTGTCAGATGCACTGCGCGACGGGGATAATATTTTAGCCAAAATTCGTGGTTCTGCGCTCAATCAAGATGGTCCCAGCGGAGGCTTAACTGTGCCTAATGGCCCGGCTCAGGAAAAAGTGATTCGTCAAGCCTTAGCCAATGCAGGAATAGAACCCACCCAAGTGAGTTATATAGAAGCGCATGGTACTGGAACATCGTTGGGCGATCCGATAGAAATGGCTGCGTTAGGCAACGTTTTCGGCCAGGATCGTTCTGTCGATAACCCGTTGATAGTCGGTTCTGTAAAAAGCAACTTTGGGCATCTGGAATCAGCGGCGAGTGTAGCGGGTATAATTAAAATGGTGTTGTCCTTGCAACACAAAAAAATTCCTCCGCATCTACATTTCAAACAACCCAATCCCCATATTGATTGGGAAGCATTTCCAGTTACAGTGCCAACAGAGCTAAAACCGTGGTCAGTAGGAAATAAACGGCGAATTGCCGGGGTTAGTTCATTTGGCTTTAGTGGCACTAACGCACATCTAGTGATAGAAGAAGCTCCCATAACTGAAAATGTTTCCAAAGAAACGTATGCAGAACGTCCACTTCATTTGTTGACATTATCTGCTAAAACGTCTGAAGCTCTTAAATCATTAGCAAGTCAATATGAAGATTACCTCATCAATCATTCAGCGATGGCTTTAGCTAATGTTTGTTTTACCGCCAATACTTGTCGTTCTCACTTCAACCATCGTTTGAGTGTGGTAGGTGCATTCGCCACAGAAATAGGTGAAAAGCTGACCGCATTCCAAGAAGCTGAACAAGAATCAACCGGCATATTCAAAGGAAAGGTACAAGGCGCAGAACCACCCAAGGTCGCTTTTTTATTCACTGGGCAAGGATCACAATATGTGGATATGGGGAGGCAACTCTATGAAACTCAACCTATTTTTCGTCAAACGCTTGATCATTGTAACGAAATTTTGCGCCCCTATTTGGACACGCCGCTGCTTGAAGTTTTATATGCCAAGGATGCCGAAGACAAAAGTGTTCTCCTTAATTCTACTGCTTACACGCAGCCAGCGCTTTTTGCCTTAGAATACGCGCTGGCTGAGTTATGGCAGTCTTGGGGCATTAAACCTTCAGTGGTGATGGGACATAGTGTAGGCGAATACGTTGCAGCTTGTGTGGCCGGTGTTTTCAGCCTAGAAGACGGCTTGAAGTTGATTGCCAAACGGGCCCAATTGATGCAAACTTTACCCCAAAGCGGTGAAATGGTATCAGTTTCAGCAAATGAGGCACGAATAAACGCGGTCATTCAACAATCTAATAACACTCAAAAAGTTTATATTGCCGCGCTTAATGGGCCAGAAAGTCTTGTGATATCAGGAGAAAGCCAAGCTATTAAAACCATTGTTGCTATTTTGGAGGCTGAGGGAATTAAAACGAAACCGTTAAAGGTCTCCCACGCCTTCCATTCCCCGTTAATGGAACCGATATTATCTGCTTTTGAACAAACTGCTAGAAAGATTACTTTCTCATCGCCACGGCTAAGTTTAGTCTCCAATATCAGTGGTCAGCTTGCTACCGATGAAATAGCAACATCTGAATATTGGTGTCGTCATATACGCCAACCGGTCAGCTTTGCTACTAGCATGACGACGCTTTACCAACAAGGATGTGAAATATTTCTAGAAATAGGGCCGAAACCAACCCTTTTAGGTATGGGGCGTCAGTGTCTGCCTGACAACACCGGCATTTGGCTACCTAGTCTGCGGCCAACCCAATCCGATTGGCAACAACTACTCCAAAGTTTGGGTGAATTATATGTGAATGGAGTCACTGTTGATTGGCTCAATTTTGATAAAAACTATCAGCGTCATCGTGTGGTACTCCCAACTTATCCATTTCAACGCCAGCGTTATTGGATTGATAGAGTTGAAAATAAAGCCCAACAAACTGTATCATTATCACCGGACTTTCAAACTTCAATAATGAGTCTCTTGCATCAAGGAAAAACGGAACAATTGGCTCAACAATTAGCAGCGACCGGAGAACTTTCCGAAGATGAACAACAACAATTACCTAACCTATTAAAATTATTAGCTAATAAACATCAACAGCAGATAAGGACAGCGACTCTCCAAGAATGGTTTTATGAAATTGTCTGGCAATCTCAGCCCCGTTTGTCAACAGCCTCAACCAACATCCATACGACTGAAACGAACAATTGGTTAATTTTTGCTGATCAAAGTGGCATAGGACAAACCCTAGCAACACTTTTAAAAGAACAAGGGCAACACGTTATTCTGGCTTATGCGGCCAATACCTCCGATATTTCCGAAACAGGGGTATGGAATATCGATCCGACGCAAACGGCCGACTTTGAAGGCTTGTTGCAGGTCGCTTTAGAGAAACCTTTAACGGGAATTATCCACCTATGGAGTTTAGAGGCCACATTACCACCAGAGAAGGTAACAATTCATTTCTTAGAGCAAGCTCAACAGTTAGGATGTGGTAGCGTACTACAGCTAGTGCAGATATTGAGTAAATATAATCTTTCAACCTCGCCCAAATTATGGTTAGTGACGCGAGGCGTAATGCCTATTGAAGACTACCAAACGTCCCTTGCAGTTGCCCAAGCACCCTTGTGGGGATTAGGCAAAGTCATCATGCAAGAATACCCTGAACTTAGGGGGGGCATGGTGGATTTAGCGTTGTCGAGTTCAGATACTGAATTAGACTCTTCTTCAAATGCCCAAATAAATGACGCAACCCTATTGTTGGCCGAGATTTTGGACTCACTCGAAGAAGATCATATCGCCTTTCGAGAGGGACAACGTTATGTGGCTCGCGTGGAGCATAGCCATCAGCCAGAATTTCAAACGCTGCCACCATTGCAGTATGACGGCAGTTATTTGATAACAGGCGGTTTGGGCCACTTGGGACTAAAAGTCGCTCAGTGGATGATAGCGCAGGGAGCACGATATTTGATATTGACGGGGCGTAGCGGCACTCCTTCAAATCAAGTGCAAGACACTTTAAGTCAAATGGAGCAGATGGGTGTCCAAGTTCAAGTGATGCAAGCTAATGTGTCTAATGAGCAGGATATGCTTAGGGTTTTTGCAGAAATTAACACATCCATGCCATCTTTGCGAGGTATCATTCATGCCGCCGGTGTGAATGACCATCAAGCCATAAAAGACATTGACTTAAAAACGCTTGAGTCTATATTTCGTCCCAAGGTCATAGGCACATGGATTTTGCATCAACTGACCCAACTGATGAGCTTGGATTTTTTCGTTGTTTTTTCTTCCATTACCTCCGTGTGGGGTTCCAAGGGACAAGGCCATTATGCTGCTGCCAATCACTTTATGGATGTGTTAGTTCATCATCGTCAAAGGCTTGGGTTGCCGGCTTTAAGTGTGAATTGGGGACCTTGGCTAGAGGGTGGCATGACTAGAACTGAAGACCAAGAGTGGTTAAATCGAATGGGTATCAAGGGATTGGCACCGGAACTGGCGATTGAGTCCCTTGGATACTTGCTGAGGACTAACACAACTCAGATCACTGTCGCCCAAGTCGATTGGCAATTATTTAAAGGCATCTATGAAGCCAGAGGACGACGTCCTCTATTAGAAAACTTGCAAGATGCTGTCGTAGGGGCGGACTACCGCGAAAGCCAGCCACAACACTCAAACATTTTACAACAACTGGAAGACGCACCTGCCCATGAACGTTTTGAACGTTTAATGACACACGTTCAAACAACAGTTGCTCAAGTTTTAAGACTTGACAAATCAAACTATCCAGAATTAGAGCAAGGTTTTGCTGATATGGGCATGGACTCCCTGTTAGCTGTTGAATTAAGGAGCCGCTTGCAAAACAGTTTAGGACACTCGCTTCTTACCACGATAGCCTTTGACTATCCAACTATTCAAACATTGACAGAATACCTGGCCAAGGATGTACTCAAGTGGGAAGGAATACCCGATCAAGTGGATACGACAGAACAGAGTAAAGACACAGAGGTCGTTTTGTCAGATATAGAACAACTCTCCCAAGCTGATGTTGAAGCGTCACTCACGGAAGAACTTAATAAACTCAAAACACTCCTAAAGAAAAACTGAAAAAAATGAGCAATATTTCTGAGAGACTAGAACAACTGTCTCCCGCCCAACAAATGCTGTTCGCGCTCAAAGAAGCGCAAGCTAAGCTTGAAGCAAGCGAAAAAGCCAAAATTGAACCAATTGCTATCATTGGGATGAGTTGTCGTTTTCCGGGGGATGCGAATGACACGCAGGCTTTCTGGGAACTGCTAGGCAACGGTGTCGATGCCATTACCGATACACCGCCAGAACGATGGGATGTTGATGCTTTTTATGATCCAGATCCGGAAAAACCAGGGAAAATGTACACTCGCTATGGTGGATTTTTATCGCAGATTGATCTGTTTGATCCCCGTTTTTTTGGGATTTCTCCCCGCGAGGCGGAAAGTATAGATCCCCAGCAACGGTTGCTATTAGAGGTCAGTTGGGAGGCACTGGAAAATGCAGGTCAAGTGCCGGATAGACGAGTTGGCAACCGCACTGGTGTATTTATAGGCATTACCTCCAATGATTATATACGATTGCTATGGCAGCAGAATGATCGTAGTAAAATGGATAGCTATTTCATCACTGGAAACGCCCTTAATGCCGCAGCGGGACGCCTCTCTTATATCTTAGGATTGCAAGGCCCGAGTATTGCTATGGATACGGCCTGTTCCTCTTCATTAGTGGCGATCCATCTGGCATGTCAAAGCCTCCGTAATAAAGAATGCGAGCAAGCCCTTGTTGGCGGAGTCAACCTGATCCTATCGCCAGATATTACCATCAGTTCGTCCCGGGCTAAAATGTTAGCCCCGGATGGACGCTGTAAAACATTTGATGCTGCTGCTGATGGTTATATTCGAGGAGAAGGATGTGGGGTGATCTTGCTCAAACGTCTTTCACAAGCTCAAGCGGATAAGGATAATATATTAGCGGTGATTAGAGGATCAGCCGTCAATCAAGATGGCCCAAGCAGTGGCTTAACGGTTCCCAATGGTGTTGCTCAACAAACGCTGCTTCGTCAAGCACTTACCAATGCTCAAGTGAAACCAAAGGAAGTTAGTTATGTAGAAGCCCATGGCACTGGGACATCGTTGGGCGATCCTATTGAAGTCAGTGCTCTAGGTACAGTATTCAGTGAAGAACGTTCCTTCAATCAACCTTTAATGATTGGTTCTGTCAAAACGAATGTGGGTCACTTAGAATCTGCAGCGGGTATGGCCGGTATTATCAAAGTAATACTGTCTCTTCAACACGAAGAGATTCCAGCTCATTTGCACTTTAAACAGCCGAGTTCCCATATTCCTTGGGATCAATTACCCATTAAAGTGGTCACCGAGCAAACATCATGGCCACAGGGAGAAAAACGGAGAATTGCCGGTGTTAGTTCCTTTGGTGTGAGTGGCACTAACGCCCATATTGTGCTAGAAGGTGCGGAAGCATCCCAGATTTCATCTGTTCCAGCTTCAGAAGAACCGCAAACGACTGATCGTCCGTGGCATTTACTAACACTCTCAGCGCAAACAAGCGAGGCACTAACACAATTAGCCGAACGATATGAAAATCATTTATCAGATCATCCCAACTTAGCTTTAGAAGATATTTGCTTTAGTGCCAATACCGGACGTTCACACTTCATCCATAGACTCAGTGTGGTAGCAAAATCGCTAACAACAGCGCAGAACCAATTAGCGGCTTTTGTGAAGGGGCAAAAATCCCTCTGCGTATTTCAAGGAAAAGTACCCAAAAATCGTCAGCGCAAAATCGCTTTCCTTTTCACATGTCAGGGATCACAATACATTGGCATGGGACAACAACTCTACCAAACCCAGCCTACATTTCGCAAAATCATTGACCGTTGTAATGGGATTTTAAGCGACTATTTAGAAGGGCCATCACTCCTTGATGTTCTTTATCCGGCACACGATGCTGAGTCTCGCGATAAGCATTCCCAAGGAAAGGTTGAGAATGAGAAAGGGTTAGATGACATTGTCTACCAACAATCCGCTTTTTTTATGTTGGGATACGCTCTTGCTGAGTTATGGAAATCTTGGGGTATAGAACCGGGCATCATCATGGGAAATGGTGTGGGTGAATATGTCGCGGCCTGTGTTGCGGGGGTATTTAGTGTAGAAGATGGCATGAAACTGACTGTCGAAAGAGGAAAATTAATGTCGGCGCAATTGTTGGGGAATGAAATCGCAGTGATGCCGGGTTCTTATGAACCTAAGGCAAGCCAAATTGCCTTTCAAACGCCACGCCTTCCTCTGGTTTCTAACGTGACCGGCCAATTGCTCTCGCAAAAACAGGCACTCAACGCTAACTATTGGCAACAATACCATGATGTTGAGAGCGAAGTATTGAATACGGGAATAAACACCTTGATTGAACAAGGCTATGAACTTTTTTTGGAACTAGGTACTGCGCCATCCTTGATGAATTTAGGACAACAGCATCAAACGGTTTGGCTCTCTTCCTTCGTGTCAAAAGAGGATGATTGGCAAGGCTTGTTGAACAGTTTATCGACCCTATACATACAAGGTCTGGATATTAACTGGAAAGGATTTGATAGAGATTACCCTCGAAATAGAGTGTCTCTCCCAACCTATCCTTTTCAGCGACAACGTTGTTGGATTAAATCTCAAGAGTTACCACAAACCGAAAAAAGGCAAGCGGTGGTACCGCCAGTGGATGAACAACTTTCATCTCAATTGAAAGTCACCGCGCCTTCCGAGAAGGGGCAAGTGGCACCACCGTCAGACGGACAATTATCATCTCCATTGACAGTTTTTGCGCCCTCCGAACATAAACCTACCGCGCAATCTCCTCAAATGGAAAAAAGATCGGTGGAGGCGACTAGTAGTACAACACACAAAACGGAAGAGACATCGTCTGAGCAACAGCCAGGGGTAGGGGTACTTACCCGAACATTGAGACAACAACTATTAGCCATGTCGGATGTGGTATCGAATGTTATTTCTCAGCAATTGGCGTTTTTGCGTGACAATGACTTAGCTCAACCTCAAAAATCAACACATTCAAGTGATGAGAATAGTGGAGTCGAAGCTTTTCAAGTACCCGTTAACGTATTGACCTCAACGAAGAATTGGCAGTTATTAGTCCTATCTGCGGAAACAGAGTCAAGCCTTGAAAGAGCAACAACAAATTTAGTTGAACACCTGAGGCAACATCCGGCTCTCAATTTAGCGGAAATAGCGTACACTTTGCAAGAAAACCGTACAACTTTCAACCATAAACGTATGGTGGTTTGCCGTGATGTGAATGATGCGATAAACGTATTCTCCCCCCTAGATACAAAGCGCGTTATAACACGTTACCGTGAATCGGCTAATCGCCCTATTGCGTTTATGTTTTCTGGGGTTGGGGATCACTACGTGAACATGGCAAAAGGTCTCTACCAAACGCAAACCGCTTTTCGTGAACAAATCGATCAATGTTGCGAACTGGTCAAACCACAACTGGGCATTGATCTGCGGAAAGTCTTCTATCCTGAAGATAAAAGCGGTGAGGTGGCGTTGAATGATCAAACGACAATTTCCAGTGCCCAACCACGCTTTGATTTGAGAAAAATGCTCAATCGGGAGCCAGAACCCGTCGATGAGGCCACCCAAAAATTAAATAGAACGGTATTCGCACAAACAGCCGTTTTTGTGATAGAATATGCGCTCGCTAAATTGTGGCAGAAATGGGGAGTACAGCCACAGGCGATGATTGGTTATAGCCTGGGCGAATATGTGGCCGCTGCTGTGGCAGAGGTCATGTCGCTTGAAGATGCCTTATTTCTGGTAGCCAAAAGATCGCAGATGATTGAAGAATTACCAGAGGGGGCCATGTTAGCGGTACCACTTTCAGAAAATGAGATGCTTCCCCTACTGGGAGATGAATTATCCCTAGCCACGATAAGTACACCGTCGCAGTGTGTGGTTTCGGGTTCACATGATGCGGTTATGGAATTAGAACAACAACTTAACGAAAAAAATATACTTCATCGGCGTCTTCAAACGTCCCATGCTTTTCATTCAAAGATAATGAAAAGACTTAGTGAACCATTCACAAAACTAGCGAAAACGATTACGCTTAAATCTCCCAAGATTCCCTATATATCCAATGTCACCGGCACTTGGATTACTAATGAACAGGCAACAGACCCACATTATTGGGCTCAGCACACTTACCAGACAGTGCGTTTTGCCGACGGGGTAAGCGAATTGTTGCAAGCACCCGAACGGATTATGCTAGAGGTCGGCCCGGGACAAAGTTTGGGAAGTTTTGTTTTTCAGCATCCTGATATCAAAAATAGCAAGGATACAGTGGTACTTCCATCATTACGTCATGTTAATGAACAACAATCTGACGAAGCCTTTTTGCTTAATAGCTTAGGTAAGCTTTGGTTGGCAGGTGTTAAAGTAAAGTGGTCTGAACTTTATTGATAGCTTTTTGAAATCGGTTTTTAAGAGCGTGTTTTAAAAATAGACTTAACTCATTGTTTTATAACCAATAGACTATTTTATAAGTGATTGATTATTGGACTTTTCAAACACGCTCTAAGAAATTTTAAAATCGTTGGTTGGTGTTAACTTAATTAAAATTAAATAATTAATTAGAAATTTTATGAATGATGCAGCAAGTGTTACCGTATCTGATTTCCCGGTTGAGGTGTCCCCAGAAACAGGACGACGGACCGAGATTCTTTCCACATTGTGTTCCCAGATGGCCGATTTACTGGCGACAATCCCGTCTGAAGAGGAAATTCATGTTCCTTTCTTAGAAATGGGCGCTAATTCATTGACCTTAATGGAAATTATACGAACCATTGACAATACCTTTAGCCTCAAAGTGGTTATGCGTCAGTTCTTTGAAGAATTGACCAACATTGATGCGCTAGCAACCTACATTGATCAGAATTTACCTCCAGAAGGGTCTTCAACATCTGGGCAATCTGAGTCTGAAGTGCGGCCACAGGTAAAACCTATATCGACTGAATCTAACATGAATGAAACGATCACAGAAACCAAAGAAGCGATCACAGAAACAAGTGCTCTGGAATTGACTTCCCAGTTGGTTGAAAAAACCAGTAGCGAGTTTAAACAACCAAACAACTTAAATGACAGGCTTTCGAGTGGGGAAGAAGCGTCTGCGTTGGAACAAATTCTTAAGCAACAACTTGAATTAGCCTCTCAAGCGATGTCTCAAGTTGTCTCTCAACAGTTAGAATTTTTGCGCCATAGCGGTTTTTCTACAAAACCATTATCTTCATCTGATCAAGAAGATCATCAAACGACAACGGCCCCCCACCCGGTTAAGGAACCTCAACAGACACCCTCTGTTAAACCGCCCTTGGCGACTACTCACCAGCAGCCTGAGCAAATCTCAAGCCAACCGTCTTCACCTTTGCCACCTTGGCGTGTTGCTGAGATTCGCACCAGAGGATTAACGTCAATCCAAAAGCGTCATTTAGAAAACCTTATTGTACGGTATAATCAACGTACTAAAAACTCAAAAGAGTTGGGCCAACACTACCGACCGGTTTTAGCAGATAACCGAGCTTCCGCCGGTTTCCGTTTTACCACCAAAGAAATGTTGTATCCCATTATTGGTAAACGTTCTCAAGGAGCAAAAATATGGGATATTGATGACAATGAATATATAGACATCACTATGGGTTTCGGAGTTTATCTGTTTGGACATCAACCGACTTTTATCATAGAGGCCCTAAAAGAACAACTATCGCAAGGGATACAAATCGGACCACAAACAGAGCTAGCCGGCGAAGTGGCACAGTTAATTTGTGAGTTCACCGGCGTGGAACGAGTCACTTTTTGTAATACGGGTACCGAAGCGGTGATGACATCACTGCGTCTGGCACGTACTATCACCGGTCGTCCAAAAGTGGCTTTATTTTATATGTCTTTTCATGGTCATTTTGATGGTACTTTAGGTATCACAGAGCCTGGTAATAATAACCCGAATGCTATTCCAATGGTGCCGGGCATTACACAAAACACGGTTGCTGATTTAATGGTACTGGAATATGGTACGCCTCAAGCACTGGAAATGATCAAAGCTCATGCTCATGAACTCGCTGCCGTTTTAGTAGAGCCAGTACAAAGCCGCCGTCCAGATTTCCAACCCAAAGAATTTCTCCATCAATTGAGAAAGTTGACCCATGATCTGGGTATCGTGTTGATTTTTGATGAAATGATTGCCGGTTTTCGGAGTCATCCCGGTGGCGCACAGGCATGGTTTGATGTTCAGGCTGACATCGTCACTTATGGCAAAATTATTGGTGGTGGGATGCCAATCGGCGTGGTTGCTGGTAAAGCTGTCTATATGGATGGTATTGATGGCGGTATGTGGCAATACGAGGATACGTCGTATCCCTCAAAAGAAACCACATTTTTTGCAGGAACTTTTTGTAAACACCCACTTACGATGGTAGCCGCGCGTGCGGCACTCAAAGAGATGAAACGACAGGGGCCCACCCTTCAAGCTCAGTTAAATAAGCGCACGACACAATTTGCTGACACCCTGAATACTTATTTTGAAGCGGAAGAAATGCCTATTCGTATAGTGCATTTTAGTTCACTGTTTCGTTTTGCCTACCAAATCAATCTTGATTTATTGTTTTATCATCTGCTTGATAAAGGTGTCCTTGTTTGGGAAGGACGTAACTTTTTCCTGTCTACCGCACATACCGATGCTGACATTGAATATATCATTCGGGCCATTAAGGAAAGTTGCGAAGAATTACGAGCCGGTGGTTTTTTACCCGCACATTCAAAAAGTGAGAAAGGATTAGAAAACGTATCAGGGGTAACGAAAAGTCCAGATAAAGATAGCAGTGCTACCGAACTATCTAGTAAAGAGGCTCAAGAGGGAAACCAGGTTGAATTGACATCACTGAAAGACGTGACATCCATCCCAATTTCAAAAGCTTCTTCCAAGCAACCTGATAAATTACCTTTAACTGAAGCACAAAGACAACTGTGGGTTTTGAGCCAAATAGGGCAAGAAGGTTCGCTTGCCTATAATGTTTACACAACCCTTCAATTACAGGGCCCATTTCAACTGTCGGCAATGTGTCAAGCTGTACAGAAAGTCGTCGCTCAGCATGAAGCGCTCAGGACAATTATCAGCCACAATGGTGATTTTCAGCAGATTTTGCCAGAATTGAAGATAGATATACCCGTGCTTGATTTTTCAACAACGAGTGATGAAGGTAAATCTGAGGTGAATGCTTGGTTTATAAGTGAAAGTCAAAAGCCGTTCAACCTGAACCAAGGCCCACTCTTTCGTGCCTCTATTCTCAAGTTGGAAGAACAGCGCCATTTGCTGGTTCTGACCGCGCATCATATTGTAGTTGATGGTTTTTCAATAGGCATCGTGCTACAAGAAATAACATCGTTCTATTCAGCCGAATGTCAAGGTACCAAAACTCAACTGGACTCGCCCATGCAGTTCAGTGAATATGTACAGTGGCAAATACCGCAAATTCAGACGAAGGAAATGATAGCCCATGAATCTTATTGGCTGGAAAAGTTCGCTGATTATATGCCTGTTTTAGATTTACCAACTGATCGTCCTCGCCCACCGGTAAATACCTATCAAGGTAGCCGACAAACAGTACGACTTGATGGTGAGCTTTGTCGTGATCTCAAAAAGCAAAGTCAAAAACACGGTTGTACCTTATTTATGATGCTCATGTCCGTTTATACGACTTTACTTCACCGCTTGACCGGGCAGGATGATGTCGTTGTGGGCATTCCGGTTTTAGGACGGCCTTCTGAAGGGAGTGACAGGCTTGTTGGCTATTGTACCCATTTATTGCCCATAATGAGTTCCTTTGATAAAAGACAAACCTTCTCGGCATATCTGAAAGTGATGCGAAGTATTTTACTAGATGCTTACGAGCATCAAGACTACCCCTTCGCAAACTTAATCAACAAGTTAAATATAGCCAGAAATGCCAACCAAACGCCACTGGTATCGGCACTTTTTAACCTAGATCGGCCGGTTGCGATCCCGCCTATGTTTAATTTGGAGCCTAGCTGGTTTTCTCAACCTATCAGTTTCATCGCATTTGATATTGACTTCAATATCACTGAAATAGGCGATGAATTGGTGGTGGATTGTGATTACGACACCGATGTGTTGGATAAAGCGACTATTGAGCGGTGGCTTGAACATTTCCAAACGTTGCTGAAAGGAATCGTGGTCAACCCAGAACAACCCGTTTCAGAATTACCGTTGTTGAGCGAGGCTGAACGCCATACATTACTAGTCGAATGGAATGATACCCAAGCGGATTATTCTCATGACCGATGCCTTCATCAATTATTTGAAGCGCAAGTAGAATGCACACCCGATGCCGTTGCGGTGGTGTTTGAAGATCAACAGCTGACTTATAGAGAAATAAATAGCAAAGCCAATAAAATTGCTCACTATCTGCGTCGTCGTATCAGACGTAATGAATTTGTGGGTATTTTAGAAGAGCGTGGCATTGATTTTCTTGCGGCTATGCTCGGCATCCTGAAAGCCGGCGGGGCCTTTTTGCCGATTGATCCGAGTTACCCATATGATCGAGTCCTTTATATGGTGACGAATAGCCAAATTAATTCCTTGATTACTCGTAGCACGTTATTTGACAAGATCGCCATAGATGTAGAAAAAGACGGCTATTTGCGTAACGTGTTATGCCTTGATGGCAAGGAGTTAGGAGGGAATTATCAAGTCTACAACGGCACTGATCTCATCAACGAACCCGAAAACAATCCAAACTTCCTTAATGAATCGGTAGATATCGCCTATATGATATACACATCCGGTTCCACCGGTTTACCAAAAGGAACGATAGTAAGACACAATGGTGCGGTCAATCACATTTATGCTAAAGCTGAACAATTGCCTTTCCATCAAAACTCGGCATTTTTGCAGAGCGCGTCGTCGTCGTCGGATATTTCTGTGTGGCAATTTCTGGCACCGCTACTATTCGGTGGGCGTACTGTCGTCGTTGATTATGAGACAGTTTGTGATGCGGCCAAGCTATTTAAGGTCATTAAGTCACAACAAGTGACAGCAATTGAATTTGTACCGATTGTAATGCAGGGAGTCCTTGATCAGGTTGCAAAATTATCAGCTGAGGAACAGGCACTACCGGCATTAGAGTGGGCCATGGTGACTGGTGAGGCTGTTTCTACTTCACTTGTTAATCAATGGCAGCATACTTATCCTAATATTAAATTGGTTAATGCTTATGGGCCAACTGAAGCTTCTGATGATATTTGTCAAGCGGTGTTCGATAAACTGCTTCCCAAGGAACAACTCAATGTACCTATCGGTAAACCCTTGGCAAATTTGAACCTTTATGTGTTGGATCGGCAGCAACAATTGTTACCTATTGGGGTGTACGGAGAGATATGCGTGTCTGGTGTCGGCGTGGGTGCTGGTTATTGGCACAATGAAGAGAAGACTAAGGCTAACTTTGTCAATAATCCTTATGCCAATGACATATATAGTAACGTGATTTATCGAACTGGCGATTTAGGTCGTTGGTTGCCCGATGGTTCGTTGGAGTGTGTTGGGCGGCTTGATCATCAAGTCAAGATTCGTGGTTTCCGTATTGAGTTGGGAGAAATTGAAGTTATCTTGGCAGGACACCCGCAGGTACGAGAGGCCGTTGTTATAGACCGTGAAGATTCGTCTCACTTGAAACAATTGGTAGCCTATATTGTTACTCATCCGGTAACTACCCCAGTGGCTGCTAGTGACTTACGCCGATTTATCCAAGAGAAGTTGCCAGAATATATGGTGCCTTCGTATTTTGTAGTGCTTGAAAAAATACCACTCACTGTCAATGGTAAAATAGATCGTCGTGCGTTGCCAGCACCCTCTGGAAATGAATTGAAAACGGTTTATGTTGCGCCACGAACTCCTATAGAAGAACTGCTGACAAACATCTGGAGTGATATATTAGAGCAGCAACAAATTGGCATCCATGACGATTTTTTTGAACGAGGGGGACATTCCCTGCTAGGTACCCAAGTTATTTCCCGAATCCGTGATATTTTTTCTGTGGAAATATCCTTGCGTCAATTGTATGAATCACCTACGGTGGTTAGTTTAGCCAAGTCTATCGTCAAGCAGGAAACTCAACCTGGCCGAATTGAAAAAATTGCTAGATTACGCCAAAGGCTTGACAAAATGTCTGCCAATGAAATTAAAACGCTTCTTCAAAACAAAAAAAGAGGTGAATGACTATGGAAAAAACAGATTTAGCGAAAGAGGAATTACTAGCACTCTTGTTGGAAGAAGAGGAAGGGCTAAACGTTCTGGAAGAGGAAGGGCTGAACGTTTCTAGCGGGCAAGAAGAAATCGTCGCACGGGACAAAACGGTTGGTGAACCCTCACCTGAAAAAACCGAGTTAGTGAAAGATGAACTATTAGCACTCTTGTTGGAAGAAGAGGGGCTGGACGTTTCTACTGGGCAAGAGATCGTCGCACGGGACAAAACGGTTGGTGAACCACCACTGTCTTTCGCCCAGCAACGTCTCTGGTTTTTAGATCAACTGACCCCGGAGAGTCCCTCCTATAATATTCCCGCGGCCGTGCGTATTACCGGTACGCTCAGGATAGCCGTGTTGGAACAAACTTTCACCGAGATTGTCCAGCGCCATGAAGTCCTGCGTACTACCTTTGCTATGGGGCCAGATGGTCAACAGGTGCAAATCATCGAAACGTCAGATTTAACGACTAGATTGTTGCCGATTGTTGACTTACAAGCATTACCTACAGTAGTACAGTCTAGTGAGATGCAGCGTTTAGCCACCGAAGAAGCCCATCGCCCTTTTGATCTCGTTAAAGGGCCGTTGCTGAGACTGACGTTGTTACGGCTAAATACTGAGACATATATGATGCTTTTAACGATGCACCACATTATCTCGGATGGCTGGTCAATAGCAATATTTCTCCAAGAGATAGCTAGCCTCTATGAAGCCTTTTCAACAGGAAAACCTTCCTCTCTGCCAGCCTTACCCATTCAGTATGCCGATTTTGCGATTTGGCAACGTCAGTGGTTTGAGGAGGAGGGAGTACTGGAAACTCAGCTCAACTATTGGAAGCAACAGTTAACGGGGGCACCACCGGTACTGGAACTCCCGACTGATCATCCACGCCCGATTGTCCAAAGTTTTAAAGGTAATATCGAAAAATTTGAACTCAATGAGGCGCTAACAAAGCAACTGAAGATTTTGAGTCAGCGATCCGGGACAAGCCTTTTTATGACCTTACTAGCAGCCTTTGTGGTTTTACTATCCCGTTACAGTGGCCAGAAAGATCTTGTGGTCGGTTCCCCTATTGCCAACCGTAATCGTAGTGAAACGGAATTCCTGATGGGTTTTTTTGTCAATACCCTTTTGATGCGTATTACTTTGCCTGAGAAGATGACTTTTCGTGATTTGCTAGTGCAAACAAGACAAGTAGCTTTGGAAGCCTACGATCACCAGGATATACCATTTGAGCAATTGGTAGAGGCTTTACAACCCGCACGTAACTTGAGCCATTCACCACTATTCCAAGTGATGTTTGCTTTGCAGAATGCGCCCACGCGGCCATTGGAAATGTTGGGCTTGAACCTCGAAGTCTTGGAAGTAGAAACGACCATCTCAAAATTTGATCTGACTCTGGATATTGATGAAAGTGGCTCAGTACTCAAAGGAACTTTTGAATATAACACGGATTTGTTTGAGGTGGCCACCATTATCCGTATGATAGGACATTTTAAAACGTTGTTGGCCGGAATTATAGCCAATCCTGAGTATCAAGTGGCTCAATTGCCGCTGTTGAGTCAAACCGAAAAATACCAGTTGTTGAATGAGTGGAATGATACCCAAGTCTCGTATCCACAAGAAGACCAGTGTATCCCTCAGTTATTTGAGGCTCAAGTTAAGCGAACCCCGACAGCGGTGGCGGTGGTATTTCAAAACCAACAAATCACCTATCAAGACTTGAATGTGCGGGCAAATCAACTGGCGTACCATCTGCAAACATTAGGTGTTCAAACCGAAACGCTCGTCGGCCTCTGTGTCGAACGCTCTTTAGAAATGGTCATAGGATTATTGGGTGTTCTCAAAGCCCGGGGCGCGTATGTGCCATTAGATCCCAACTATCCCCAACAGCGGCTTGCCTTTATATTAGAAGACTCACAAATCCGTGTGCTGTTGAGCCAATCTCACCTCAAAGAGAAATTGCCTTCCCATCAAGCCCAAGTGATTAACTTAGATACTTTTGGTGAGAGAGGCCCACGGCTGTGTGAGGATAATCCCGTCAGTCAAGTAGCACCTTCCAATTTGGCTTATGTGATTTATACGTCCGGGTCCACAGGTCAACCCAAGGGAGTAGCGATTGAGCATCACAGTACGGTGGTATTGCTTAGCTGGGCCAAAGATATTTTCACGCCCAAACAACTTTCTGGGGTTCTGGCCTCAACTTCTATCTGTTTTGATCTTTCCGTTTTTGAGATATTTGTCCCCCTGAGTTGGGGGGGGACAACCATTGTGGTTGAAAATGCATTGCATTTACCTCAATTATCCAACAAATGCAATGTCACTTTAGTTAATACGGTTCCCTCAGCAATAGCGGAGTTAGTCAGAACGGATGGTATCCCGGCTTCCGTGCCGGTGATTAATTTAGCGGGTGAAGCCCTTAAAAAAGAATTAGTCCAAAAAATCTATCAACAAGAAACCGTACACCACGTTTTCAATTTATATGGGCCTTCTGAAGATACGACTTATTCTACTTTTGCTTTATTGGAAAAAGGGAATCCTGATTCACCCAGTATAGGCCGCCCTATTGCCAATACTCAAATCTACATTTTAGACCGTCATTTGCAACCTACCCCCATTGGCGTTCAGGGCGAATTACACATTGGTGGCAAGGGTTTAGCTCGCGGCTATCTCAACCGCCCAGAATTAACGGCCAAAAAATTTATCAAGAATCCCTTCAGCGAGGAACGTGGTTCACGCCTCTATAAAACCGGTGACTTAGCTCGCTATCTACCTGATGGTAATATTGAATACTTGGGCCGCATAGATAACCAGGTTAAAATTCGGGGTTTTCGGATAGAACTGGGCGAAATCGAAGCGGTATTGGGACAACATGTTCAAGAGAATGCGGTTATTGTCCATGAAACCTCGGCAACGGACAAACGTTTAGTCGCCTATATCGTGCCGCATCAAGAGCAAACCCTTGAAAATACAGAATTACGTGCGTTCTTGAAAGAACGGCTGCCCGATTACATGGTTCCATCGGCCTTGGTTACCTTAGATGCCCTGCCACTCACGCCCAACGGTAAGATAGACCGTCGTGCCTTATCAATATTATCGGTAAGCCATGACCATTCAGAAGAACAATTTGTGGCTCCTCGGACCCCAGAAGAGGAACTGTTAGCCGGTATTTTCGCTGAGGTGTTGAGTGCCCCACAAGTCGGTGTCCATGACAATTTCTTTGAACTGGGCGGCCATTCTCTGCTCGCCACCCAAGTCATGTCACGAATTCGTGACACCTTTGAAGTTGAACTGCCATTGCGTGAATTGTTTGAATCACCGACGATAGGGGACTTGAGCGAACACTTAAGTACAACGCGTCGTTCCGCGGCTTTACCGCCGGTCACACTCGTTAATCGGGAACAACCGTTATCGTTATCTTTTGCCCAACAGCGTTTATGGTTCTTAAACCAACTGGAGGGTGAAAGTGCTACTTACAATATACCAGTCACACTACGTCTTGAAGGGCCGCTTCACCAAAATGCCCTGCTCAATAGTTTACAAACCCTCGTACAACGTCACGAGAACTTACGAACCGCTTTTCCAACGCGAAAGGGGCAACCGGTCGTTCAAATGGTCGAGAAGCCTTTCCAATTAAGCATTCTTTCTTTAACCGCCTTATCGCTTGAGCAACAACAACCAGAAGTACAACGGTTGGTAAACGAGTCTGCTGATCGTCCATTTAATTTAGAAACGGGGCCATTATTCCGTGCCACTTTGCTGCAATTGGGTAGCGAATCAGACGTGTTGTTGTTAAACATGCACCATATCATTGCTGATGGTTGGTCCATCTGGGTTTTGCTTCAAGAATTGAGTGCCCTATATGAGGCTTTTTCACTCGACAAGCCTTCTCCCTTGCCACCCTTATCAATTCAATATATAGATTTTGCTAACTGGCAACGGCAATGGCTCACTGGAGAAGTGCTTGAACAACAACTTTCTTATTGGAAACAACAATTGGCTGGGGTACCGACGTTACTGGAACTGCCCACTGATCACCCGCGTCCCCCAATGCAAAGTTATCAAGGAGCGAATTTACATTTTTCTCTATCGCCGGAACTGACGGAACAACTCCACCACCTGACTCAACAAGCCGGCACCACCCTTTTTATGACTTTGCTAGCCGCTTTTGCTACCTTATTGTCTCGCTACAGTGGCCAAAGCGATATTGTTATTGGTTCGCCCATCGCTAACCGTACCCATAGCTTCCTTGAATCCCTGATTGGCTTGTTTGTCAATACGCTAATGTTACGCCTGAACTTTGAAGACAATCCGCCTTTTATTGAGGTTCTGCAACAAGCACGAAGAGTGGCATTAGAAGCGTATGCTCATCAAGATATTCCTTTTGAACAGTTAGTTGAGGAACTACAACCAGAACGCTCCCTGAGTCACTCGCCGCTATTTCAAGTGATGTTTGATTTACAGAGTGTCGAGATGCCCATGGAACTAGTTGGACTTAGTGTAACACCGGTAGAAGTGGAAAGCACTATCGCTAAATTTGATCTCACGTTGTCAATGGAAGAAACGGCTCAAGGTTTGATTGGGGTTTTTGAATACAGCACCGATTTATTTGAACGGGCTACGATAGAGCGATTGAGTGGGCATTTTTTAAGCTTACTCACGGGCATGGTGGAAAATCCACCGCAGTTGATTCACGAATTACCGTTGCTGACGGAGGCCGAACAACAGCAACTTTTGGCTTGGAACGAGACAACCGCCGATTATCCTCGTGACAAGACCATTGCCGAGTTGTTTGAAGAACAAGTAGAACAAACCCCGGATGCCGTTGCGGTGGTGTTTGAAGATCAACAACTGACCTATAGAGAATTAAATACCAAAGCCAATCAAATTGCACACTATCTGCGTCGCCGTATAATGCGTAATGAATTTGTGGGTATTTTAGAAGAGCGTGGTATTGATTTTCTTGCAGCTATGCTCGGCATCCTGAAAGCCGGCGGGGCCTTTTTGCCGATTGATCCGAGTTATCCCGATGATCGGGTGCTGTATATGGTGACAAATAGCCAAATTCATTCCCTGATTACTCGTCGCACGTTATTTGACAAAATCGCGACAGATGTAGAAAAGGGCGGCTATTTGCGTGCGATGTTGTGCCTTGATGGCGAAAAAGGGGAACTACGGGGGATTTATCAATTCTATAACGGTACTGAACTCGCCAACGAACCCAAAAACAACCCAAGCTGCCTTAATGAACCGACAGATATTGCCTACATGCTATACACTTCCGGTTCAACCGGTTTACCAAAAGGGGCGATGGTGAGACACAATGGTGCGGTCAATCATATTTATGCCCAATTTGACCAATTAGCTTTCCATCAAAACTCGGCCTTTTTGCAGAGTGCACCGTCGTCGTCAGATATTTCCGTATGGCAATTTCTTGCTCCGCTACTCATCGGTGGACGGACTGTTATCGTTGATTTTGAGACCGTCTGTGATTCGGCCAAGTTATTTCAGGTCATTAAATCACAACAAGTCACGTTGATTGAATTGGTACCCGTTGTCATGCAGGGTGTCCTTGATCTGGTAGCACAATTGCCACCAGAGGAACGGGTGCTACCGGCGTTAGAATGGGCAATGGTGACTGGTGAGGCGGTTTCAACATCACTCGTTAATCAATGGCTGCAAACTTATCCTAATATTAAATTGGTTAATGCTTATGGGCCAACTGAAGCCGCTGATGATATTTGTCAAGCGGTATTAGACAAACCGCTTCCCAAGGAACAAATCAATGTACCTATCGGCAAACCCTTGGCAAACTTGAGTCTTTACGTGTTGGATGCGCAACAACAATTGTTACCTATTGGGGTGTACGGAGAGATCGGCGTGGCGGGTGTCGGCGTGGGTGCAGGCTATTGGCGCGATGAAAAGAAAACCAGAGCCAGCTTTGTCAATAATCCTTATGCCAATGACACATTTAGTCGCGTGATTTATCGAACCGGCGATTTAGGTCGTTGGTTGCCCGATGGCTCACTGGAATTTATTGGACGGCTTGATGATCAAGTCAAAATTCGTGGTTTCCGCATTGAATTGGGCGAAATTGAAGCCGTGTTGGGACAACATCCACTGATAGCACAGAATACAGTTATTGTCAATGAAGCGTCTCAAACGGATAAACGTTTAGTGGCTTATCTGCTGCCAAATAAAGAGCAAGTCATTGAAAAAACAGCATTACGCACGTTTTTGGAAGAACGGTTACCTGTTCATATGATACCCTCGGCCTTTGTCACGTTAGAGGCTTTGCCGCTGACACCTAACGGTAAAATAGACCGCCGTGCTTTAGCGAAGTTATCAGTAAGCTATGACCGTTCAGAAGAACAATTCATGGCGCCTCGGACTCCAGAAGAGGAATTGTTAGCCGGTATTTGGGCTGAGGTATTGGATGTCTCGCGAGTCGGTGTCCATGACAATTTCTTTGAACTGGGTGGCCATTCTCTACTCGCCACGCAAGTGATATCAAGGCTCCGTGACACGTTTGAAATTGAACTTCCCGTGCGCGTATTGTTTGAAGCGCCGACGATACAAGCTCTGAGCGAACACCTTGGAACAGCCCGTCGGGAGTCTGCTTTACCTCCGATAACACTTGTGAATCGGAACGAGCCATTACCGTTGTCTTTTGCCCAACAGCGTTTATGGTTCTTAAACCAACTAGAGGGCGAAAGTGCGACTTACAATATACCAGACGCACTACGTCTTGAGGGGCCGCTTCACCAAAATGCCCTTCTCAGGAGTTTACAAACTCTCGTACAACGTCATGAAAACTTACGAACCGCTTTTCCAACGCTAAAGGGGCAACCGGTTATTCAAATTGTCGATAAGCCTTTCCAAGTAAACACTCTTTCTTTAACGGCCTTATCGCTTGAAAAACAACAACTAGAAGTGCAATGGCTGATGAACAGCGATGCCAATCGTCCTTTTGACTTAGAAACCGGGCCGTTATTCCGTGCCAGCTTGCTTCAACTAAGTGCCGAGTCACACGTTTTATTGTTAAACATGCATCATATCATTTCGGATGATTGGTCCGTTGGGGTTTTGATTCAGGAATGGCGTGTTCTTTACGAAGCCTCTGTGCAAGGTCAACCTTCGCCCTTGCCAGCATTGCCGATTCAATATGTGGATTTTGCTAACTGGCAACGGCAATGGTTACGTGGTGACGTGCTTGAAGAACAACTCCATTATTGGAAACAACAATTGGCTGGGGCCCCGGCATTACTGGAATTACCGACGGACCATCCGCGTCCACCCGTGCAACGTTTCCAAGGAGCGAGTTTACCGATTTCCCTCTCAAAAGAATTGTCCGTGCAACTGAAACACCTGAGTCAGCAAAACGGAACGACCCTGTTTATGACACTATTGTCGGCCTTTGCCACCTTATTATCTCGCTACAGTGGCCAAAGCGATATTGTCATTGGCTCGCCTATCGCTAACCGTACCCATAGTCAAACGGAATCCTTGATCGGCTTTTTTGTCAATACACTGGTGTTACGCCTTGATTTGTCTGACAATCCGCCTTTTGAGACGCTTTTGCAACAAGCTCGACGAGTCGCATTAGAGGCTTACACCCATCAAGATATTCCTTTTGAGCAGTTGGTTGAGGGACTGCAACCTGCCAGAGATATCAGTCACTCGCCACTGTTCCAGGTGATGTTGGTGTTACAGAATGCACCACAGTCGAACTTGGAATTGTCGGGACTGACTTTAACCCCGTTAGAAACGGAAAGCACTATCGCTAAATTTGATCTGACGTTGTTAATAGAAGAAACCGATCAAGGAATCGTGGGTGGATTTGAATATAACACCGATTTATTTGAAGCCACAACAATAGAACGCTTGAGAGAACATTTATATACTTTACTCACAGGCTTAGTGGCAAATCCACAGCAGCCGATTCACGAATTACCTTTGCTCACCGAGGCCGAACAACAACAATTATTGGCTTGGAACGACACAGCCACCGATTATCCGCGTGACCAGACCATTGTTGATTTGTTTGAAGAACAAGTAGAACAAACCCCCGATGCCGTTGCGGTGGTATTTGAAGATCAACAACTGACCTATAGAGAATTAAATATTAAAGCCAATCAACTGGCCCATTATTTACAAAATATCGGTGTAAAACCCGAGGTATTAGTTGGCATTTGCGTTGAGCGTTCTTTGGAAATGGTGAGTGGGCTATTAGGCATTCTCAAGGCGGGGGGCGCATACTTGCCACTTGATCTGGCTTATCCCAAGGCGCGTTTGGCGTTTATGTTGGAAGATGCGAAGGTGCCGGTGTTGTTGACTCAAGAAAGCTTAACAGAGAAACTGCCAGAAACTAAAACGCCGGTGGTTTGTTTGGATCTTGAGGCAGAAACGCTGTCACGGTATCATTCTGAAAATATCATCAGTGGGGTAGGGCCTGAAAATTTGGCTTATGTGATTTATACGTCGGGTTCTACTGGTAAACCTAAAGGCGTTTTAATTCCTCACTCTAATGTGACTCGCCTGTTTGCGGCGACACAATCGATGTTTCACTTTAATAACCAAGATGTATGGACACTCTTTCACTCTTACGCCTTTGACTTTTCAGTTTGGGAACTTTGGGGAGCTTTGCTTTATGGGGGAACTCTGGTCGTCGTACCTTATTTTGTATCGCGTTCACCAAAGGCTTTCTATGAATTACTTGGTAATCAAGGTGTTACGGTTCTGAATCAAACGCCGTCCGCATTTCGTCAAGTCATTCAGATAGAAGAACAACAAGGAATTTGTTCTGATTTGAACTTACGAGTCGTCATTTTTGGTGGCGAAGCCTTGGAATTTAAGAGTTTGACACCTTGGTTTGAGCGACATGGTGACCGGATTCCTCAATTAGTCAATATGTATGGCATCACTGAAACCACGGTGCATGTCACTTATCGCCCTTTGACCAAGGCGGATTTAAACAGTCTAGGCAGTGCTATTGGTATTCCAATACCTGATTTGCAAGCCTATATACTAGACAGTCATCATATGCTCTCACCCATCGGTGTTCCGGGTGAACTCCACATCGGCGGTGCCGGCTTAGCTCGCGGCTACCTCAACCGCCCAGAATTAACTGTCGAAAAATTTATCAAGAATCCCTTCAGCGAGGAACATGGTTCACGCCTCTACAAAACCGGCGACTTAGCTCGCTATCGACCTGATGGTAATATTGAATACTTGGGCCGCATAGATAACCAAGTTAAGATTCGTGGTTTTCGGATTGAACTTTCGGAAATCGAAGCAGTGTTGGGACAATATTCCTTCGTTAAAGAAAGTGCTGTGGTTGTCCATGAAATCTCTCAAACGGACAAACGTTTAGTCGCCTATCTCGTGCCGTATCAAGGACAAGAGATTGAAAAGACGGAATTACGTGCTTTCCTGACTTCACTCTTGCCAGATTACATGATCCCCTCGGCCTTGGTGACCTTAGAGAGCCTACCACTCACGCCCAACGGAAAAATAGATCGTCGTGCCTTATCGATGTTATCGGTCAACCATGACCGTTCAGAAGAACAATTTGTCGCACCTCGCACACATGAGGAAGAACTGTTGGCAGGGATTTGGGCGGATGTGTTGAGTGTCTCGGTCTCGCGAGTCGGTGTCCATGACAATTTCTTTGAAGTGGGTGGCCATTCTCTGCTCGCCACCCAACTTATGTCACGGATTCGTGACAGCTTTGAAGTTGAACTGCCCCTGCGCTTTATGTTTGAGAAACCGACCATTGCTGAACTTGCTGAGAGCATTGAAACGTTCCGTATGGTGGTGCAACCGATTACCACAGATATTTCAGAAGAAGAATGGGAAGGAGGAAGATTATGAAAACCATTGAAGCATTTTTGTCTCATCTTAATCGTCTCAAAGTCAAGCTATGGGAAGATAAAGAAGAGTTATGTTATAAAGCACCTAAGGGAGTCATAACACAAGCTTTATTCACAGAGATCGCTGAACGCAAAACTGAAATTATCACGTTTCTGCGCCAAGCGACTATTGCCACACGCGCTCATCTGCCACCCATTGTGCCGTTATCACGAGATAAAGACTTACCTTTGTCTTTTGCCCAACAGCGTTTATGGTTCTTGAACCAATTTGAGAGCGACAGTGCGACTTACAATATACCAGCCGCACTACGTCTTGAGGGGCCGCTTTACCAAGATGCCCTTATCAAGAGTTTACAAACCCTCGTACAACGTCACGAGAACTTACGAGTTGCTTTCCCAACGCGAAAGGGTCACCCGGTCGTTCAAATTGTCGAGAAGCCTTTCCAATTAAGTGTTTTGGATTTAACCGCCTTATCGCTTGAAAAACAACAACCCGAAGTGCAACGGTTGGTGAACCTTGATGCCAATCGTTCTTTTGACTTAGAAACGGGGCCATTATTCCGTGCTACCTTGCTTCAATTAAGTGCGGATTCACACGTTTTGTTGTTAAACATGCACCATATCATTTCGGATGGTTGGTCCGTCGGGGTTTTGGTACGGGAGTTCAGTGCTATTTATGAAGCATTCGTGCAAGATCAACCCTCACCCTTGCCACCGCTGCCGATTCAATATGTGGATTTTGCTAACTGGCAACGGCAATGGCTACGTGGCGAAATACTTGAAGAACAAATCCGTTATTGGAAACAACAATTGGCCGGGGGGCCAGCATTACTAGAATTGCCGACCGACTCTCCACGTCCGCCGGTGCAACGTTTTCGTGGAACCAGTTTACCGGTGGCACTCAAGCCAGAACTCACCGCTCAATTGAAACATTTAAGTCAGCAAGCCGGCACCACTCTGTTTACTACGCTGCTGTCGGCGTTTGCCATCTTATTGTCTCGCTACAGTGGGCAAAGCGATATTGTCATTGGTTCTCCCATCGCTAACCGCACTCATAGCTTCACAGAATCCTTGATTGGCTTTTTTGTCAATACGTTAGTGTTGCGCCTTAATCTTTCTGGTAATCCGCCTTTTGATAACGTTTTACAACAAGCACGACAGGTAGCGTTGGAGGCGTATACTCATCAGGATATTCCTTTTGAACAATTAGTAGAAAAACTTAAACCAGAAAGGAATATGAGTCACTCGCCGCTGTTTCAGGTCATGTTCGTCTTGCAGAATGCGCCGATGTCGGGCTTAGAATTAGCCGGGCTGAGTTTAACACCGTTAGAAGCAGAAAGCGTTATCGCTAAATTTGATCTGACGTTGTCAATGGAGGAAACGGCAGACGGTTTTTTGGTCGGTGGGCTGGAATATAACACAGATTTATTTGAACGTCTTACAATAGAACGTCTGATAGGGCATTTAAAGACTTTGCTCAATGGTTTAGTGGCCAATCCACAGCAGCCGATTCACGAATTCCCTTTGCTCGCCGAGGCAGAACAACAACAATTATTGGCTTGGAACGACACAGCCACCGATTATCCGCGTGACAAGACCATTGTAGATTTGTTTGAAGAACAAGTAGAACAAACCCCCGATGCCGTTGCGGTGGTATTTAAAGATCAACAACTGACCTATAGAGAATTAAATATTAAAGCCAATCAACTGGCCCATTATTTACAAAATATCGGTGTAAAACCCGAGGTATTAGTTGGCATTTGCGTCGAGCGTTCCTTGGAAATGGTGAGTGGGCTGTTGGGCATTCTTAAGGCAGGGGGTGCTTACTTGCCACTTGATCCGGCTTATCCAGAAGCACGCTTGGCGTTTATGTTGGAAGATGCCCAAATACCCGTCTTGTTGACTCATTCTACTTTAGTGAAAGGCTTGCCATCACATCAAGCTCAAACGATTTGCTTAGATACGGATTGGAACAAATTATCACTGCTCAGTGAAAACAATTTGCTCACTGAGATGACTCCAGATAACTTAGCTTATGTGAATTACACCTCTGGCTCAACGGGTCAACCTAAAGGTGCTGAAATTCGCCACCGTGGTGTCACTCGTCTCTTGTTTTGTGTAGATTATATTCATTTGGATGCCAGTCAAGTCTTTCTCCATATGGCACCCATTTCTTTTGATGCTTCTACTCTTGAAATATGGGGGGCTTTGTTACAGGGTGGCCAATGTGTCCTATTTCCCAGTAATATTCCTACTATCAAGGAATTAAACGAGGTTTTACAAAAACATCATGTGACCATTCTTTGGTTAACCGCAGCACTATTTAATTCTATCATTGATAAAGCACCAGACATTTTGTCTGGTATTCGTCAACTGTTGGTGGGTGGAGAAGCTCTGTCGGTACCTCATATTCGTCGCGCCCTTGATGCTTTACCAGCCACTCAACTTATCAATGGGTATGGTCCCACCGAAAGCACCACTTTTACTTGTTGTTATCCTATACCTAAGTCACTCGATAACAACTTGTCATCCATTCCCATTGGCTGTCCCATTGGTAACACCCAAGTCTATATTCTGGATGCTTGGCTACAATCAACACCGCTCGGAGTACCGGGCGAATTACACATTGGTGGTGCCGGACTTGCCCGAGGTTATCTCAATCGTCCCGAGTTAACTCAAGAGAAATTTATCCCTAATCCATTTAGTCAAGAGCCAAAAGCGCAGTTATACAAAACAGGTGATTTAGTCCGTTATCGAACTGACGGCAAGATTGAATATTTAGGCAGGATTGATAATCAAGTCAAGATTCGGGGTTTTCGGATTGAACTGGGTGAAATTGAAGCTGTCTTATCACAACATCCAGCCACACGAGAGAATGCCGTAGTTGTCCATGAAACCTCGGCAACGGACAAACGTTTAGTCGCCTATCTCGTGCCGCATCAAGAGCAAACCCTTGATAATACAGAATTACGTGCGTTCTTGAAAGAACGACTGCCCGATTACATGATACCATCGGCCTTTGTCACGTTAGAGGCCATGCCGCTCACGCCAACCGGTAAGATAGATCGCCGTGCCTTACCAGAACCTGAGGGTACTCGTCCACAGCTAGAGGCCGCTTACGTCATGCCCCAAACGGATGCAGAACAACGCATTGCGGCCGTTTGGCAACAATTACTGCAAATTGAGAAAGTGGGTATTCATGACAATTTCTTTGAAGTGGGTGGTCATTCATTACTGATGATACAGGTGCAAAGCGAGTTGCAGAAGCGCTTTAAGCAACCGCTATCCATGATTGAACTGTTTCAATATACCACTATACATGCGTTGGCGAAACATTTAACTCAGGATAAGACCCAAAAAACCTCTGGGGTTTTGAAAACGTCGGCGTTATCAGGTGGCAGCAGCAAAGAGATTGCCATTATTGGCATGTCGGGTCGTTTCCCGGGTGCTCAAGATGTTGATAGCTTTTGGCAAAATCTACGCAACGGTATTGAGTCAATCACCTTTTTTTCGGATGAGGAATTGTTGGCTGAAGGTATTGATCCCGCTTTACTGAATGAACCCAATTATGTTAAAGCCAATGGCATTTTGGAGGATATTGAATTATTTGATGCCGCTTTCTTCGGTTACTCGCCGGGAGAAGCGGAAATCCTCGATCCACAACAACGTCTATTCTTAGAATGTGCTGTCGGAGCGATTGAAAATGCGGGTTACGATGTGAATCGGATTAAAGGGCAAGTAGGTGTTTTTGCGGGTATTAGCATAAGTGACTATTTGTTAAACCATATTTTTTCCCATCAATCTCTCATGGAATCCGTTGGTGAGTTTCCACTGTTGTTAGCGAATGATAAAGACTTTTTGTCCACCCGCATTTCCTACAAACTCAACCTGACGGGGCCAAGTATCAATGTGCAAACCGCCTGTTCCACCTCATTGGTTGCTGTCCATCTCGCCAGTCAAAGCTTGCGGAATGGTGAGTGCGACATAGCGTTAGCAGGTGGCGTTTCAATACAAACGCCACAAAAAGTAGGCTACCTGTATCAGCCAGACATGATTGTTTCTCCAGATGGTCATTGTCGGGCTTTTGATGCCAAAGCACAAGGTACCATTGGTGGGAGTGGCGTTGGTATTGTGGTACTCAAAAGATTAGATCAAGCATTGGCTGATGGCGATTATATTCATGCCGTTATTAAAGGTTCAGCTATTAATAATGATGGTGCCTTGAAAGTCGGCTACACAGCCCCCAGTGTTGACGGTCAAGCTGCTGCGATTGCGGAGGCGATGAGAGAAGTCGATCCGGAAACGATTACTTATATAGAAACCCATGGTACCGGAACGACCTTGGGTGATCCCATTGAAGTCGCGGCAATGACTCAGGCCTATCAACAAAGGACTCAGAAAAAAGGCTTTTGTGCGATTGGTGCTGTTAAAACCAATGTGGGCCATTTGAATGCAGCGGCTGGGGTGACGGGTTTGATTAAATCGGTGCTGGCACTCAAACATAAGATGTTACCGCCTAGCCTATATTTTGAACAACCGAACCCCAAAATTGATTTTGCCAACAGCCCCTTCTTTGTGAACAACACACTGTCTGAGTGGAAATCGGATGGCGTTCATCGTTGCGGAGTCAGTGCTTTTGGTATGGGGGGAACTAACGCCCATGTTGTTCTTGAAGAAGCCCCACCAAGAGAACCGGCAAGCCCGGGAAGAGCTTGGCAGTTGTTAACGCTTTCCGCCAAAACCGATTCGGCCCTTAAAGCGGCGGCCATGAATTTAGCCATATATCTTAAAGAACATCCAGAAATAAATTTTGCTGATGTAGCGTACACCTTGCAGGTAGGCCGCCAAACTTTCAAGCACAGAGGTATGGTGGTTTGCCATGAGGTGAACGAAGCGATCAAGGTACTGGAGACATTTGACCCAAAGCGCATAAGCATCTATGCCTCTGAACCTCGTGAACGCCCGATTGCGTTTATGTTTCCGGGACTTGGCGATCATTATGTGAATATGGCTAAAGGTCTTTACCAGAGTGAAAAGATATTTCGTGAACAAATTGATTTTTGCTGTGATTGGCTCAAACCGTTGTTGGGCCTTGATTTGCGGGAATTACTTTATCCCAACATAGAAGCCACTGAGAAGAGTGAATCGACCATTGTCGAGTCAAAGTTTGATTTAAGAAAAATGCTTGCTCCTCAACCGGAGTCTGCCGATGGCTCTAGCCAAAAACTGAATCAAACGATCTTCACGCAGCCGACCGTTTTTGTGCTGGAGTACGCCCTGGCAAAATTATGGATGTCGTGGGGGATAATACCCCAAGCCATGATAGGGTATAGTATTGGTGAATATGTGGCAGCCTGTATAGCCGGTGTCATCTCACTGGAAGATGCCTTGCGTCTGGTGGCTGAAAGAGCCAAGATGATAGACAAACTACCCTTGGGTAGTATGTTGGCCGTGCCACTCTCGGAAGCAGAGATTCTGCCTCTACTAACCGAAGAACTCTCCTTGGCAATCATTAGTACCCCAAAACAATGTGTGGTTTCAGGACTACCCAAAGCAATAGGGGAGTTTGAGATAAGACTGAAAGAAAAAGAGATTGTCTGCCGTCGCTTACAATCTTCTCATGCATTTCATTCCTGGATGATGGACGGATGTAGCGAACCATTAGGGAAACTTATAGCAAACATACCCCTAAAACCACCGACAATTCCCTATATTTCCAATGTAACGGGAACTTGGATTACGAAAGAACAGGCCACCGATCCGCATTATTGGGTGCAGCATACCGGTCATACCGTGCGTTTTGCTGATGGAATTGACACGCTATTGCAAACACCTGATTGGATTTTTTTTGAAGTGGGGCCTGGTCGAAGCTTAGGAAGTTTTGTGTTTCAGCATCCGGCCATCCAAAAGATTGAAGAGAGAGTTGTGCTTTCATCATTGCGGCATATGAATGAGCAACAAGCGGACGATGCCTTTCTACTCAACATATTAGGTCAACTTTGGCTGGCTGGTATCCAAATCAAGAGTTCTTCCTTTTATGGTGAAGAGATACGTTACCGTCTACCTTTACCCTCCTATCCTTTTGAACGTCAGCGTTACTGGATTGAGCCTTCAACAGACACTGCTACCCGGGAGATTTCCGCCTCATCGGCCTCACCGGCTAAAAAGTCAGACATTGCCGATTGGTTTTATCTGCCTTCGTGGAAACGTTCTGTGCTCCAGACGCCTCTTTTGAAAACCTCTGAACCATACCGGTGTCTTGTGTTGATGGATGAATGGGGCCTCGCTAGCCAACTGGTGAAACGATTGGAACAGCTGGGCCATGAAGTCATTACAGTGAGAATGGGAACCACATTGACTCGGTCGAGTGAACGCGACTATATCCTTAATCACCAAAACAGTGATGACTATGAAGCTTTGTTCAAAGAACTTAGCACACTCGACAAGATGCCACATAAGATTGTTCATTTGTGGACTATCACACAGAATGATTGTCTTAACGCCACCGGATTTGAAGAGGTTGAAAAAGCTCAAGCCTTAGGATTTTACAGTCTGCTGTTTATAGCACAAGCCCTTGGAAAGCTCAATTTTACTGATGCGCTTCAACTTATGGTCGTGTCAAACCATTTACTAGCGGTGACTGAAACAGAAGTGTTGTGCCCGGCAAAGGCGACTGTACTTGGCCCACTTAAGGTCATGGGACAAGAATATCCAAACATTCATTGTCGAAGCATCGATGTTGTTATTTCCTCATCAGAAGAAACTGAGGTGATAGACACATTGCTAATGGAAATGACAAGCAAATACGCCGATCGCGTGATTGCTTACCGTGGCCGGCAACGCTGGGTACAAACTTTTGAACCGGTCAGATTGCTTGAACCCGCTGAAGAAACCTCACCGTTAAGAGAAGGAGGAGTCTATCTGATTACCGGTGGACTGGGAAAAATTGGCTTGGTGCTGGCAGAGCATCTGGCAAAAACAGTGCGAGCCAAATTGATCTTGACTGGGCGTTCAACTTTTATCGCTTCCAAGGAGTGGAAGAATTGGCTGACCACTCACGATGAACATGATGAGATCAGCCTCAAAATCAAAAAAGTGCAAGCCCTTGAAGAACTGGGTGCCGAAGTTTTTATAGCCCGTGCTGATGTGGCTAATCAGCAACAAATGCAAGAAGCGATAACAATGGCAGAGGAACGGTTTGGTCAAATCAATGGGGTAATTCACGCAGCCGGCGTTGTTGAGGACAGTTCATTTAGCTCTATTGAAGAAAGTCGCAAAACTCATTGTGAACGGCAATTTCAGCCAAAAATATACGGTACCTTGGTATTAGAAAAGGTTTTGGAAAAGAACAAACTTGACTTTTGTTTCTTGATGTCTTCCTTATCCTCTGTTTTAGGCGGATTAGGATTTGTGGCTTATTCAGCCGCCAATATCTTCATGGACGCTTTCGCTTACCAACAGAACCGGAGCAAAAAGTCGGTGCCTTGGCAAAGCGTGAACTGGGATGGTTGGCAATTTGACAACAACAATACGGAGCCAAGTTCCTCTATTGGAACCACAGTGGCTGAATTTGCGTTCCAAGTGGATGAAGGTGTCAATGCCTTGCGAAGAGTTTTATCCTATCCTCAACTCACTCAGTTAGTTGTCTCAACGGGTGACTTACAAACTCGGATCGAGCAATGGGTACTACTTGAATCCAAACAAAAGGAAAGCGGGAAATCCTCTACACGCTATGCTAGGAATTTGACGACCCCTTATGTGGCCCCTAGTAATGAGGTAGAGCAGAAGCTAGCTGATATCTGGCAAACCCTCTTGGGGATAGAGCAAGTAGGGATACATGATAACTATTTTGATTTGGGCGGACATTCCCTGTTAGCCGTGCGCTTGATGGGGCAGATTGGACAGCAGTTTGGAGAACACCTACCTATCGCTACGCTGTTAGAAGGCCAAACCATTGAAAAACTCGCTCATCTACTACTTCGTCAGAACACCACAGACTCTTGGTCTTCTTTGGTACCTATTCAGCCAAAGGGTTCAAAACCACCTTTTTTCTGCATCCCTGGGCTGGGTGGTAATGTGATTTATTTATATGAGTTAGCACGTTGCTTAGGCATTGAACAACCGTTTTATGGTTTGCAAGCGGTAGGATTTGACGGGGAATCTGAACCTCATACGACTATTGAAGAGATGGCCGCCCATTCTATTCGAGAAATACAAACCGTACAGCCAGAAGGGCCTTATCTGCTCGGTGGTCATTCTTTTGGTGCTAAAGTGGCTTTTGAGATGGCTCAACAGCTACAAAAACAGGGGCAAGAAGTGGCACAACTGGTCATTTTTGATACAATCTCACCTCAGTATTCTAACGAACCAATAGGTGTTGATTGGGATGAAGTTCAATGGTTGATGGCAGCCGCTAAAGTAGTAGAAGAGTGGTTAGAAACACCTCTTGAAGTCACAGAAACTGTCCTCCAATCCATCGAACCGGCAGAACAATTAAGCTATTTCCATGAACAATTAAAACGAGTAAACCTTTTTCCACTTGATAGCGATATCAAAAAAGTTCGTGGCTTTGTAGAAGTTTACAAGGCGAATATTCAAATGCATCATCTTTATGTGCCACTGGAAATTTCTCCAACTCGCATTAGCCTCTTTAAGGCGGCCATTGAGGACTCTGAAGAAATCCTCTCTGACAGATTATCTGAGATTCTACGCGAGCCAACTTGGGGGTGGAATCAGTTGTCGGAAGGCTCAGTGGCTATCCAGGTTGTCCCGGGCGATCATATGACTATGATGAATCAGCCTCATGTGCAAGTGCTTGCCGAACAATTGAAAGTTTGTTTTGAACAAGCCGTGGCAAATGACTAATTAGTGTCCTAAGATAAGGAGTCTGGTTGTTTCGTTCATTACCAAGGTTTCTGGAATTCGTCCATAATGAACGAAACCTCAAAAATTCTGGATGGACACTAACTAATTAATAATGATTAATTAATCATTAATCATTAATCATTAATCATTAATCATTAATCATTAATCATTAATCACTGAACATTGATCACTGAATAAAGGAGATATTATGGAAATCAAAACCGTTGGCGTTATCGGAGCCGGCGTGATGGGAGTT
>Ga0164315_10000123_pt1 | contig 44669 bp, 40 predicted proteins | sample GuaBasSedimGuay6_FD_113737 | JGI IMG/M metagenome (GOLD analysis project Ga0164315, IMG submission 113737) | Subseafloor sediment microbial communities from Guaymas Basin, Gulf of California, Mexico - Guay6, Core 4569-2, 0-3 cm | ecosystem: Environmental > Aquatic > Marine > Hydrothermal vents... | reverse complement strand
GATTGGGTGCCGGTGGCGATAATTGGTGTATAACCTGGGCAAAAGACGGATCGCAGGTTGTATCGATGTGCGATGGAAATTGGCTCAAACTTGATAATCCGCATGGTGGTTTTCATAATCATTTATTTCGAATAAATGGAGAAGCAGAAGATTTTCAACGAGAAGATATTCCCAATTATCCTGATTTTAGTGGAGGAGAAGGCAGTTGGTTTGGGTATGGAATTGTGTCAGTTGATGACGATTTGTATTCTATAATTTCCAAAACTCCGGGCACAAGTTGGTCGGGACCATTTACAGGAATTAAATTATTGAAATCATCCGATAATGGTGCTTCCTGGAACCGGATTGACAAAAATGGTGATGAGTTGTTGCTTGGCGTAATGGACAGCATGAGAAATGTAGTAAATAATGAAGAGATGTTTTTTCTGGAAGAATATGGTATGCCACATCAGGAACAACAGGCGTACCCCTTTTCTTTTGTTGATTTTGTACAAAATGGACAAAATAGCAGAGCCACCAAAGATGGATTCGTTTATATTTATTCGCCCGAAGGTGCAAAGGCAAATAAACTTACCCTTGCCAGAATGGCAAAAGAGAAAATTGGTGTCAGAGATGAATGGCAATATTTCACAAACTATGATGGAAATAACCAAGCCAAATGGTCTGACGACATTACTAAGCGTGGTTATGCAGTTGAGTATCCTGATAAAAGTTCAGAGGGTCATTTTTTCGGATGGTACTCCTGGTTACCATCGGTTGTTTGGAATGAAGGACTGGGCCTTTATATCATGGTCAACGGAGGCACATATGCAGGTCATGGTATGACAGATTCTGATAAGGATTATTATGATGCCTGGATGCATACTGAGACGGGTAGTCTGGGGTTCTGGTATTCAGAAAATCCTTATGGACCATGGGAAGAATTCTTTTATACAGATTATTGGATTGTTGACAATGAGAAGAACAGGACATATCAACCAAAGTTATCTCCAAAATGGATTAGTGGAGATGGCACTAAAATGACGTTGATTTGGTCGGATGCAATGAAAAACGAAAAAGGGCAGTCACATGCAGATAATTACATTTGGAACCAGATGAAAATTACAATTCATGTTAAATAATGGATTCACTGTTGTGTAATGATTTAGGAATCGGACAAAGCAGGAGATCTTACTTTGAATTGTCAAACTGAGTACTACTTTTCCTTCAGCTTATATACCCTTATCCAGTCAACCTCCATGGCAGAGGGAAGTCCGCTTTCAGCAGCATCCTTCTTCAGATTGGACGAGAAATTGATGTACATTTCTTCCTGAGGAACACCAGAGGTCTGCGTCTTAAATATCTTACCATTGATCTTCCAGGTCAGTTTATTGGGTGTCCACTCCAGGGTGTAAATAAAATACTCATCTGCATACTTGGCACCACCGGTTTTTGAAAGGGATTTATGTGCTGATGATCCCCCTCCCCAGAAGTAGTTGGAATAAAGCTTCCCGTTTTCGAAACGGGCCACATCAATATGAGGGAGCATAGTCTCCGACACCATCCAGAACGCCTGGGCCACAGAGCCGCCTGCCATCTTAATTTTGGCATTGAAAACCCCATATTTTTGCTTGAAACTCTTAGCCGTGCTGATCATTCCCGAAGTAAAATCAAAAGCTTCGCGAACAAATCCCTGCTCAGTCCTCCAGACCAGGCCTTCTGCTTTACCTGGCTTAGTAACAATTCTTAGCTTATTATCATAGAATTCAATGTTGTCTCCATTGCTTGGGAAGCTCCTGTCATCTTCCATTGCATAGGGTTCATCCATACTCTTTTCGCCCCAGAAATTCTGAGTCATCCACTTGGAAGTATTCAGCTTACTCTCATTGAACTTCTCATCAAAGGTCAGGTCCCATCTTTCAATCTCTTTGAAAGGGTACTTCTTTTTTGTTTTGTAATACCATACAACCTTCTCCGATTTCTTAAGTGTTTTATATTCTGTTTCTTTTTGATATTCATTTGTGGTCTCATACCGCTCGGCAGGCTTCATGGTCAGGTATTGCTTCTGCTTGATAAATTCTTCCGAATCGATATACTCATCAAGCTTTCCCAATTCTTCTGATTTCTCATCACCCTTGGAGCGCTTCATTAGCTGGTTATATCGAAGCTCTTTCCTGAACGCTTCAGAGGCCTTATACTTCTCCTTAAGTATCCTTCTCTTCCTAAGGGCAAAATCACTTGATTTTACTTCCTTCTCTATATCAAGGTAGTGCTTCAGTTCATCTGAAACTTCATAATCCTTAAATGCTTTATAATCTGCTCTTAGTTGATCATCCGCTGTTTCTACCTTCTCGGTACCGGGTATCATCCCAAGTAAAAAACTTAAGCTTGCCATATCTATATCAATTCTGAAACAGGTTAATACTCAATATATAGTGATTAAAGATATAAAAAATCATCTCTTGTATGCTCTTCTCCTGGTTTTAAAATAGTACACCCCCTGCACCGAAATAACAAACGTGGAGTATTGCGAGAAAGTATATTTTCCGCTGATATAAAAGTCCCATTTCGGGCCCATTCTCAATTCAAGAGCCATCCCCACATTCCCTCCTAATGCAAAATCTGCTGTATCGGTAATGGTCTCATTTCCTGTAACTATGAGAGGTTCAAAATCTGAATTCAGATAGGTCACGTTTCCTCCTGCAAAAGCCACAAGTTTTACAGTTTCCTCATGGAACAGGGTATATTGAAAATCCAGATCTCCCTGGAACATATAATTGGTCAAAATAGAATACCCCGTTTCAAATTTGTACCGGTTGTATGCCGTTACAGAAGGGACTACATGAAAGGTGCTTGCTTTATTCAAGGTGATCCAGGTCTTCACCACAATGCCGGGATTTCCTGTCTCCCCATAATTAAAGTCAACTGGAGTAGAGAATGCAAATCCAGCCCCTATCCTGCTTATCTGAGCCGAGCCATCCAAACAGGTCATCATGAACAAGGCAGATATTAACAATGAACTCCTAATGGCATGGGAAATTCTCACGTGCTTCGGGTTTAGAATTTGATTCTACGAAAATTGAGGGCTTTCGGTTTCAAATAATCCCAAAAATTCATTCATTCATTCAGCCTTTCAACTTTCTGCTTAAATTCAGTCGACCAAGCTAAAAAAATACTAAATTTGTGCTTCGAAAAACAATACTTTTTATCGCATAAAAACAGCTTTCTAGGAATGGCAAAAATGATTGGTAAAATCATACAGGTAATCGGACCTGTGATTGATGTAAGTTTTGAAGAGACAGGTGATAAGCTTCCCAGCATATACGAAGCACTTGAAATTGAACGCGAAAGTGGACAGAAACTGATTGTTGAGGTTCAGCAACACGTTGGTGAACATACAGTCAGGACCATTGCCATGGACGCTACCGATGGCCTTCAGCGTGGCACTAAGGTGGTGGCAACAGGTGAAACCATCAGAATGCCAAAAGGAGATACCGTTAAAGGACGCCTGCTGAATGTTATAGGAGAAGCCATCGATGGTATTGGTCCGGTGGATTCCAGCCAGGGATACCAGGTACATAACCATCCCCCAAAATATGAGGATCTCTCAACCGAAACAGAGGTGCTTTTTACAGGAATCAAGGTAATTGACCTGTTGGAACCCTATGCCAAGGGTGGCAAGATTGGTCTTTTTGGTGGTGCCGGTGTAGGCAAAACAGTGATCATCATGGAGCTGATCAATAACATTGCCAAGAAATATGAAGGAATCTCTGTATTTGCAGGGGTTGGTGAAAGAACCAGGGAAGGAAATGACCTGCTTCGTGAAATGATCGAATCAGGTGTAATCAAATACGGGAAAGAGTTCGAGAAGAGCATGGAGGAAGGCTCCTGGGACCTGAGTAAAATCGATCATGAAGAGCTGGAAAAATCACAGGCCACTCTGGTATTTGGCCAGATGAATGAGCCCCCCGGAGCACGTTCTACCGTAGCCTTATCCGGTTTGGCAGTAGCGGAATCCTTCCGTGACGGCGATGAGGAGAGTGGCGGAAAGGATATTCTCTTCTTCGTGGATAATATCTTTCGCTTCACCCAGGCAGGTTCCGAGGTATCGGCACTTCTGGGCCGAATGCCCTCTGCTGTGGGATATCAACCAACCCTGGCCACTGAAATGGGTATTATGCAGGAGCGTATCACCTCAACAAGGCGGGGATCGATCACATCCATCCAGGCCATCTACGTGCCTGCTGATGACCTGACAGACCCGGCACCTGCCACCACTTTTGCTCACCTGGATGCACAAACCGTACTGAGTCGGAAAATTGCCTCCCTGGGTATCTACCCGGCTGTGGATCCGCTGGATTCCACTTCCCGGATACTGAAAGCGGAGATTGTTGGCGACGAACATTATAATACCGCACAACGCATTAAAGTACTGTTGCAACGTTACAATGAATTGCAGGATATTATTGCCATCCTGGGTATGGACGAACTTTCTGAAGAAGATAAGCAGGTGGTTCACAGGGCCCGGAGGGTATCCAGGTTCCTTTCACAACCCTTCTTTGTGGCAGAGCAGTTCACCGGGACGCCTGGTGTATTTGTTAATATTGAAGATGCCATCAAGGGATTCAATATGATCATGGACGGAGAAGTGGATGAATACCCCGAAGCTGCTTTCAACCTGGTTGGAACCATTGAAGAGGCCATTGAGAAGGGCAAGAAGATGCTGGCCGACACTAAAGCTTAATGTGATATGTTGCTTGAGATTATTGCACCGGATCAAAAATTATACTCGGGAGAGGTGGACCTGGTCCAGGTACCCGGCTCCAAAGGCTCATTTGAGATCCTCAGGAACCATGCTCCCATTATCTCTACCCTTGAACAAGGCAAAATTAAAATTGTAGATGTCAAGGGGCTTACCACATTTTTTAAGGTGGATGGTGGCGTGATTGAGGCAAAAAATAACAAAATCATCGTTCTTGCAGAAACAGCAAAGACATAGTGGTCTGAGGAGCAAAGCTATTTTGCTTGTATCTTTGGCAGGCATCTTATTTTTTACTTTTATTTTCAGCTCCTTTAATACAATTCGTGTAAAGACAATTACATTCACTGCCGACGACGGTCTTGAGCTCACCGCAGACGAATATATCATTGATCCCTTCAAGCCCTACGTATTGCTTTTCCACGAACAGGGCTCCAGCAGAGGTGAGTATAGCACCATTGCACGCAGGCTCTGTAAACTGGATTATAACTGTTTGGCCCTTGACCTTCGAAACGGAGGAAATGACAATTTTGTCTCCAATCAAACAGCTAAACAACTTCGGGAGAAGCATCTTGAATCCGGCCTCAGCGAAATCGAACAGGATATGTTGGCAGCCATCAAGTATGTCGGTGAGAAGTCAAACCTTCCAGTAGTGCTGTTTGGAAGCGGTGCCAATGGCTCCCTGAGTCTGAAAGTTGCACTTTCTGATAGCCTTGTCAGGGCTGTGATTGCAGTGAGTCCGGGCGAATACTTTATGCCTGAAATCAAGATTCAGGATGCCATCTCAGATCTGAATAAACCCGTGTTTATTACCTCCAGTAAAGCCGAGTTCCCTTATGTCTCGGAACTGGCTTCGGGCATTGATATAGACTATGTCACCCTTTTTGAACCCAAACAGGGTGAAGGGGAACGTGGCACTCGTTCTTTCTCTGTGGATTATGAGTATAACACCGAGTACTGGCTTGCCCTTATTCTTTTCTTCAAGGACCTTATGTAAATGGTTAAATTCCTGGTTGTCCGCTTCAGTTCTATCGGGGACATTGTGCTCACTACTCCTGTAGTTCGTCATCTGAAGCAGCAGGTGGAAAATGCTGAAATTCATTATCTTACTAAATCGGCCTACAAGTCCCTTCTTGAAGCGAATCCATATATTGACCGTATTCATGCCTTTGATGGTGATATTAAAACCTGCATTGATTTGCTCAGGAAAGAAGAAATCGATTTTGTCATCGATCTTCATCACAATCTCCGTTCGGCCCGTATCAAATATGGATTGAAACGCATCGCATTTTCGGTTCATAAACTAAACTGGCTTAAGTGGCTCTATGTCACTTTCAAAATAGAGCGCTTACCAGACCGGCATATGGTCGACCGTAATCTCGATACCATCCGGTCCTTTATTGAAGAACAGGATGACGGGGGTCTTGATTATTTCATCCCTGAAAAAAGCGAGGTCGATATCCATTCCCTGCCTGAACCTTTCAGAAAGGGCTACGTGGGGCTCTCCATTGGAGCCCAGCACGAAACTAAAAAATTAGCTCTTGAATCCCTGATAGAACTATGTCAAAAACTGGACTATCCCGTGATAATCCTTGGAGGACCGGAGGACCGTGAGCGTGGTGAACAAATCGTCTCCGCTCTCCCGGGAAAGGACATCCTGAACGGCTGTGGTGCGTACAGTATTCATCAATCTGCTTCACTGATCAGACAGGCCAGGGTGCTGCTGACTAATGATACAGGCTTAATGCACATCGGAGCAGCTTTTCAAAAGAAGATAATATCGGTCTGGGGCAATACGGTACCACGTTTTGGTATGTACCCTTTCAGGGCCGATCCTTCCTCAGTTCAATTTGAAGTAAGCGCACTCTCCTGTCGACCCTGCTCAAAAATAGGATATCAAAAATGCCCCAAGAGCCATTTCAAATGTATGATGGAGCAAGATCTGGATGGAATGGCCTCTGCGACCAGGCAGCTCTGGAACTCCCTCTGAGGCTTGCCTATTGGGCTACAAAAGAATAGGTAATAATAGCCCTGTGCTTAGCCGGTGCGCTCAATTCTATCCTGAATTGTGAAGATTGTGCTGCTGAAAGCGCCGCATCGGCAAAACATACCCTGTCGGACCCAATAATGGGTTCCAGTACCCTGGCTTCACGAACACGCCCATCAGTGCCAACGGCTACCTCAACTTTTACTACTCCGGATCCCTGGCACCGGTAAACGGGAACGGTGAGCTCAACCTTTCCCCTGTTCAGAGGTAAGTCCAGGAATTCAAAAGTGATGGTGGTTGGACCGGCATAAACAGTGCTCTCCTCTTCCTCCTTTGAAGAAGGCGGAACATAATCGGCTGAAGCTAGAATTGCTTGCAATTCCTCCAGTTTATCACGATCCTCCTCATTCCTGGCCTCCTCAATCTGGTCCAGAAGATCTTTCACATAATCACTGGTAGAAATATCTTCATTGAGCTTTTCTTCAGCATTCAGGTTTACAGCCCTGTTGCTGGAGAGTTCTCGTTGCCGCATGAGCTCCTCAAGCCATTCGGCCGGGACATCAATCTCCTCCTCCGCAAGAAGTTGCTCAATGGTCTTCTCCTCAAATTCCAGTTCGATCCCCAGTTCCCTGTCATTCTTCAGGCCGTCCACCTTTACAAAAATAAAGATGATCAGGACCACCAAATGAAAAATCAGTGTATAGAGAAGGGCCACCTTATTCTCTTTCAAAAACTTCTTGAACCCCGACCAACCATATTGAAATATGTCATCCATGCGCTGCAAAATTAAGATGTTAATACAACATCTCAATTATCTATTGGTTATTTCCTAAGTTTTTACGTAAAAAAGAGTAAGCTTCGGGGAACTAATCCACATCGATGGAGAAAATGCCCTCAAAACCGACACGGCCGGTTTCGGGCTCATAGGTCAATCTTCCCCCAAGTGACAGAGGAAAAGTGATTCTGAAAATATTCATATCTGCTACCAGATCTATTCCGCAGGTCATATAAGTTCTATCTTCATAATGGGGCTCCGGATCATGGATGATTACATTGGTCCCCGCCAGGTAATCGGTCCACAATGCTCCTCTGATTCTTTTCAGGTAGAGTAGAGATCCTATTTCAAGATCGGGATAGAGTATGGGTAACACATAATCGGCACTGTACCTGGTGAGTATTTCTCCATAGACCACCTGCTGCAATCCCCTGGGCATAGCCATTAGATTGATAAATGCCGGCCGAGACATACTCAGGGGAAATTGTTGCTGGTAAGTGACAGCTAACCTGATGGTCTGATGTTTCAATGGACCGGGAAGATAGGTGGTGATCCCCCCTATGGCCACCGAACCAAACAACTGGCTGAAGGGAGCATGATAGTACCCTCCATTTACAGTGATCCCAACACGAGGCAGGATCTCTTTTATACCCTTTCTCAGGTAGGAGGTCGCATAGAGCTTATAGTAGAGGTAATGTGCTCCTTGCTGGTAACTCTCCTGGCTCTCATTATACTGAATATCCCGCCGGTAGAAGTAATCGATTCCCGGTTGAATCAGGGACAGGAATTTACCTGTATTGAGCCTGAAAGGCACATAGGTTTGAGCCGTAAAACCAAGTGCCTGTGGAAGACTTATCACCGAATCACCCTCTGCAATTAGTAAGACATTGGGTTCTCCGCCATAATCAAAATAGAGGTTAACAACGGGGTACCTTCCATTAAACTTGATACCGGAGTGGAACATATGATAACCGTCTTTATATTCATAGCCCAGTTGACTCACCGCAGTGCTTAGTTTGTTTTGGGAAATAAGTGAAACCCCAAGACTTACGGGCAGTTCTTCCGGATCCAGTGTGAGCTCAGGATTCAGGTAATCAAAATAAAACGGTAACCAGGAGTGGAAATTAAAAAGATGCAAAGCCTTTCGATATCTCTTCGTATCAAACTCAAGGGAATCCTCATTGTTTGGAAGCTGATCGATCAGGACCTCCTCCGGAGTCTGCTTATAATCGATCTGCTCCTTGTGATCCCGAACCTCGTCTATTGGTATCCAAAGCCCCTCCTCCAGATCGAGGGTGCTTGCTCCATATCCATTTGAGGTGTAGTTGGAGTAGAGTAGTGTTGAGCCATCGGAGCTAAGCTGTGGATGAAAAGCCCCAAATCGGGAGGAGGTAAGCTGAAATGCCTGCTCTTTACCCATATCATAGCAATAGATATTATCAATGCCCGAGAAGGTCCCGCTAAAAAAGATATGCTCCCTATGTACAACAGGATAGGAGATATCATCTCTCCCGGCATCAAATAACCTGGTCCATGATCCCGACTGAAGGGAATATCTGTAAAGCGATTTTCCCGAATCGCCCGAAACCAGAACCACAATTGCAGAATCGTTCTCCATCCAGCAGGGTTGCTGCAGGAAACGGTTTCCGGGAGAAGGAATTACTTCTTCCCTGGTGCCGTCCATATGAAGAATCGTCAGGTTAAATTGCTGCTTCTCTGTTTGCTCCACCGCAACAATCCGGGTACCATTGCCCGAAATGGCAGGAGAGAAATACCTGGTCCTTTTTCCCAGATTGCTTACCTTACCGGTGGACAGATCATAACTTCGGATCACTGAGTAGTTCCTGTTACTCCAGCGCGTATCTGGAATAAATTCATCCCAGACAATTTTGCCTCCAGAGTAAGAGATCCTTCCTGAATTCAAAAAACCCGGACGGAAAAGACGTTTTTCCCTGCCAGGGCGTTCAATAAGTACAAGCTCAGGAATCTGATCCATTCCGGTTTTCAAGGTCAGCATTCTTGATTTTGAAAGCGCATGCGGAAAGGTATAAGAGGTATAATGACGCTCACGCTCTAAATTCCAGTTGGTCAGAGGAGTATATGGACGCTCTATAGCTGTGGACAGCCAGTGCTTATGATAAGAGCTTAGTGCCTCCTTGTAAAACTGCTTTTTTGATTTGAAGCCATACTGTTTCATACTAAACCAGGTGGGATTTAGCAGAAATGGCTTCCTGGCAGCATAGAGCTGAAAGTCGATCCAGAATTTATCTCCGTAAGTTCTTCTCCCATGCCTGACCATCAGGTAGCCCAGCTGGTAGTGATTGGGTATATAATTCTTGTAGGAACCCATGGTTGCCTTGGAGAAGGACCAGAGTCTGTCTGCCTCCAGTAATTGCGCCTTTATCCCCATCTCAAAAGAGGGCTGCCTCCCTCTGCCTGTCGCAGAGAGCCTGGTCTCTGAATCCACCGCATCACCCTCCAGGTACCAGTATGGCAAGAATATAGCCATAGCTCCCACAGCCTGTTCTCCACCAAGATAGCTAAGTCCCTTTGTAAAGCCCTGGTTCAATTTATCGATCTGCACAGCATGCCTACCCTCATGAAGAGCCAGTTGAGTCAGCCAGTCCTGGTAATAACCATTGGGATCAGGATTGGTAAAAATTTCCAGACGCTTGGGTGCCCAGGCAAAAACCCCGTTTGAGAAGCTCGATTCGTTGTGGATCACCACCGGCATATGACTATGGCGGTGATCAAGGTCCTTCCCCAGATAGGGGTAGTAATGTTCAAGTTTCCTGGCAAAAGCATGTGCCAGGCTATCCACTCCATCCGGGTGGATCACAGTATAGTGCGGAGATCGGAACTGGTACCACTTCAGAGATCCGGCATCCTGTCCGTACTCATAGAATTGAGCCTTCGATCCGGCCGAAATAAACAAAAGCAGAATGAAGATCATTCTGCCTTTCCCGTACAATTTATATAATGAAAGCTTAGTTCTCTGCAAATTTCACTTTATATCCGCTGTTTCGAAGATAAATATAGGCACGTTTACGAACATCCCCTTTTAATACTATGTCGTACATTTTTGCAGAACCGCAGGTATGGCATACGCCTGTAAGTTCTTCCTCAACCTTTAGCAGGTCGATGCGTCGGCCCACAAAACCTGTAATGTAGGTGATGGGCGCACCATCCATCTTCCGCCTGTCAAGTCCTACCAGGAGGTTTTGTTTTTCAGGAGGCAGCGTCTTAGGCTCCTGGACGTTAGCATATTCAAATTCAAATTCGGGATAGTCCGTGTAGAGGGGTTGATCCAGGTCGTTCATTCCTTTTAAAGTCATGTACTTTGGATTTAATGAACAACAAATATATATTTCCATTTCATATATGTCAAGATTTTCAAAAAAAATGTTTTTTGGCAGCAGTGCTAAAAAAAGCGTTAAATTCGTGCCAGCCAAACTAATATAGGAATCCAAGTGCCATATGCAGTTTAAGAACATGAACCTTCTGATGGGCTGGGTAAGCTTCGCCATCGCCCTCTTAGTCTATCTTCTTACCCTTGAACCTACCGTTAGCCTGTGGGACTGTGGTGAGTTTATTGCCAGTTCTTATAAGCTTCAGGTAGGCCATCCCCCCGGAGCACCATTTTTTATGCTCCTTGGAAGGATCTTCTCGCTCTTTACCTCCGATACCGGAAAGGTGGCCATGTTGATCAATGCAGTTTCTGCCTTCGCCAGTGCTTTTACCATTCTCTTCCTCTTCTGGACCATCTCTCACCTGCTGAAGAAAGTATTCCATGATGCATCGGGCAAGGTCTCCACTGCTAATATGATTGTTATTTTGGGGGGTTCCTTTGTCGGCGCCATGGCTTACACCTTCTCGGACTCCTTCTGGTTCTCAGCTGTTGAAGGAGAGGTATATGCCACGTCTTCCCTCTTTACAGCACTTGTTTTCTGGGCCATTCTCAAGTGGGAGAATGTGGCCGACGAGCCAGGAGCCAATCGATGGCTGATACTGATTGCATACCTTATTGGCCTCTCCATAGGGGTACACCTTCTGAACCTTCTGGCCATCCCTGCCATTGTACTGGTCTATTATTTCAAAAAATCCCCGAAAGTGACACGCAATGGAATTTTCAAAGCACTGGGGGTAGCTGTGGTGATTCTCCTCTTGATCATGTATGGGGTTATCCCGGGAATTGTCAAAGTGGCTACTGTCGTTGAAAAGTTCTTTACCAATACTGTTGGATTGCACTACAATGTAGGCGTCGTCATCTATGTATTCCTCCTTCTGGGTGCGCTGATCTATGGAATCTACAGGACCCAGTTTGTGAAAAAAAATATTCTTTGGAATACAGTACTTTTGGGCATCACTGTAATCGTAATCGGTTACTCTTCCTATGCACTGATCGTCATACGCTCCCTGGCTGGTCCACCCATGAATGAAAACCGTCCGGAAAATGTCTTTGCACTTCTCTCCTACCTGAACCGGGAGCAATACGGGGACCGCCCACTCATTCTTGGTCACCAGTACAATGCAGAAGTTGAGAACCTGGTCTACAAAAAACCAGTCTACAAACTGAACAAAGAGGAAAACAAATATGAAATAGCCTACCGCAAACCCGAGGTAGTAATGAGAGGCAGCAAGGTGCTGCTTCCTCGCATGTATAGCCGTAACGGTACACACAGGCAGGCATACCAGGAGTTCGCTACCATAAATAATCCAGCTAGTCCCACTTTCCTGGACAACCTGGAGTTCCTGTTCCGTTACCAGATCGGACATATGTATCTGCGTTATTTTATGTGGAATTTTACTGGCCGGCAAAACGATATCCAGGGACATGGAAACGTTTTGAACGGAAACTGGATCAGCGGGATCGCCTTCCTCGATTCGGCCAGGATCGGGCCACAGAAGATGCTGCCCGATCAGATGAAAAATCATCCGGCCAGAAACACATATTTCTTCCTACCCCTCTTGCTTGGACTAATGGGCCTGTTTTTCCAACTGGACAAGCGTCCCCGCGATTTTCTGGTGGTCCTGAGCCTGTTTATACTTACCGGGATTGCCATCGTCATCTACCTTAACCAAACTCCCTACCAACCCCGGGAACGAGACTATGCCTTTGCAGGCTCTTTCTATGCATTTGCCATCTGGATTGGAATGGGTGTGGCAGGGCTATATCAGGTTCTGCATTCAAAGCTTAAGGCAAATCTTTCTGCCATCCTTGCAACACTTATCAGTCTTGTGGCCGTACCCTTAGTGATGGCCACACAGAACTGGGATGATCATGATCGCTCCGGCCGGTATACTGCGCGGGATATAGCCAAAAACTACCTGAATTCGTGTAGCGAAAATGCTGTGCTCTTTACAGTAGGGGATAATGACACCTTCCCGCTCTGGTATGTACAGGATGTGGAGGGCGTCAGGGAAGATGTCCGCATTGTCAATATGATGCTATTTAATATGGACTGGTATATTGATCAGGCCAGATGGAAGAATTATGATTCAGAGCCGCTTCCCTTTACCATCCCCCAGAGCAAATACGAAGCCATTCCGGGAAACAGCATCTTTGTTAGAGAGCACAATCAACGGGCCACTACAGATTATATGCTCAACTTTATGAAGAGCGATAATCCCGATACCAAGGTGAAGCTGCGAAGCGGACAACAGGTCAACTTTATTCCCACCCATCAACTGATTCTTCAGACAGATTCAGCCACGGTGGTCTCCAATGGCACCGTAGCCCGGGAAGACGCTCACAGAATTGAAAAACAGATTCCCATTCAACTGGAACCCAATGGCCAGATCCTGAAAAACAATCTCGGGCAGCTGGATATAATAAGTTCCAACAAGTGGAAACGTCCCATATACTATACATCAGGTGGTTTTGACGGATCGCTTGGCCTGGAAGAGTTTTACCGGAACGAGGGATTGGCCTACCGGCTGGTACCTCTTAGAACTCCTTATGAAAGTATTCTGGTGATGGGCGATATCGATACCGATACCCTGTATAAAAGGCTGATGAATCAGTTTGAGTGGGGCAGGATGAATGCGGAGGATGTGCAGCTTGACTATTATACCATTCGCACCTTGTCGGTGATTCGTTTTCGAAGCCTATATACCCGACTGGCTATGCAACTGCTGCAGGAGGGAGACCGGGAACGGGCCGTAGAAGTTCTGGACCGCTGCATGGAGCTGGCCCCCTCCAGGGTACTTCCCTACGACCAGTTTGTTACCGGGATCACCATGCCAAACAGAGATGGAGGAGTGATCCACCATGAAGGGATTATTGAGGCCTATTACCTGTGTGCTGAGGCAGAGAAAGCCAATCTCATACTATCAGAGCATTACCAGAACCTGAGTAAAGAAGTAAGCTATTACAATGCCATGAAGGCACGGCACAGATCGTCCATTCAGCGAGAAATCAATGAGGCCATGTTCCAGATGGAGGAGTTAAGAATCCTTCTCCAGAATTATCAACAGGAGGATTTATTGCTGGAACTTGGAATTAGCGGTTTCGGTTCATAAGAAAAGAGGCGAAGTTGTATAGTTCTGTCTTGCCCTCTTCTGGTCTATTCAGGTTTTCCAGGTTGGTAAGTGCATGCTGATAATAGCTTCGGATTCTATTCTCTGTAAGCTTTTTGACACCCAGGGCATCAAAGATAGCAGTGATCGCTTCGATCTTCTCTTCCGGGTTAAAATTTTTCTCTTTGAGCCACCCAATAAGCTCCTCTTTTTGAGTAGGTGAAGCCGCTTCCAGTGCCTGGATCACCAGGAAGGTCTTCTTATTATCCACAATATCTGTTCCCCGGTTCTTACCCATCACCGCCGGGTCGCCGAAGGTATCAAGCAGGTCATCCTGCAGTTGAAAAGCAATACCCAGGTTTTTCCCAAATTCATACAGGTCTTCAGCATCTCTCTGGGAAGAACCTCCCAGGATGGCTCCAATCTTCAGACTGGCAGCTATTAATACGGCCGTTTTTAACTCTATCATGGTGAGATATTCCTCCTCTGAGACAGAGAGGACCTCCTCAAAATTCATATCCATCTGCTGGCCTTCACATACCTGCATGGCCGTCTTGGTAAAAACTTCATGGACAACATTCAGCACTACCCCTGGAGCCTGGTTCATCAGGCGACTGGCCAAAATAGACATAACATCGCCTGAAAGAATGGCTACGTTCTCATTGTATTTGACATGCACTGTCGGGCTGCCTCTTCTCCGCTCAGAACGGTCCATGATATCATCATGCAAGAGGGTAAAATTGTGAAAGATCTCAATGGCTACAGCCGGAATAAGTGCAGATGCCACGTCTCCGTCAAACATATCACAGGCCAGAATCACAAGAGCGGGTCTGATCCGCTTCCCTCCAATGGAAAGGATATACCTGACAGGCTCATACAATTCAGGCGGTGTATCCGGAATGTTTAGGGTTTGAATATGCTTCTCAACCAGGTTCTGTGCTTCAAGGAGTGTATACATAGTGAAGACAAGTTAATGATTTTCGCCTAAGCGTGGCATGGTGATTGTACGATATGTTTTAAAATAGAATCATTAACTTTGACCGATTTTTAAAAGATGCAATTGATGACATTTCGAAAGGGATTTTTATCCTTGCTTTCAGTGATACTTCTCTTCTCCTCCTCCATGTCGGCACAGGGATACCGGATTGAAGTTGAAATAAAAGGACTCTCAAACGACACCCTTATTCTTGGAGAGTATTTCACCTCACGGATGATCCCTAAAGATACCATAGTACTGGATCAGAAAGGCCAGGGGATTTTTGAAGGTAAGGAAGCGTTTACCGGCGGACTCTACCTGGTCTACGTCGATCCTGCTCATTATTTTGACCTGCTGCTTGGAGACGATCAGGACCTCTCCATCCATGCTGATACTGCCGATCTTGTAAGGAGCATCAGCTTCAGGGATTCGGATGACAACCGGATATTCCAGGAGTATAAGTCCTTCCTTCAGGAAAAAAGAGGGGAGCTTGAGAAGCTCACATCCATGTATAACAACGCCTCCAGCTCAGCAGATAGTACTGAGATCCTTACTCAGCAAAAGCTAATCAATAAGGAGATGGAGACCTATATGGACCAGATAGAGGCAAAGTACCCACAGCTGTTTGTCACAGATTTTATTGGTGCCACCAGGGAACCCCTTCCGCCTGAATCCATGCTAACAGGGGAGAGAAGGTACGATGACTCCATCCGCTTCTTCTACTACAGGGAACACTACTTTGATCGTTTTGATCCCTTTAATGTCAGGCTTTTACACACCCCGCTCTATGAAGGTAAAATTATGAACTACCTGACCAGGGCCGTACCACAACACCCCGATTCACTCATTGTTGCTGTTGATTACCTGCTTAGCGGGTCCAAAAAGGAACTTGAGCTTTACAGGTATATGCTGATCACCCTTTTCAATCACTTTGCAGAGAGTAAGTTTATTGGAATGGATGGAGTCTACTTTCACATAGCTGAGTATTACTACATTCCCGATGCCACCTGGAGCAACCCGGAGTTTCTGGACAAGCTGAAAGAAAACCTGGCCCTCAACAAACCCACATTAATTGGCCAGCCGGCCCCTAACCTGATCCTGCGTCAGGTCCCTGATGAACATTTTGGAATGGCTATGCAGGATACAGCCATTAAGCGGGATCCCCATATCGGGCATGATTTCTATATGTATGATGTTGAAGCCTCCTATACCATCCTGTATTTCTGGGAGGCCGACTGTGGGCATTGTAAAAAATCAACACCAGCCCTGCACGAAGTATACACCAGGATGAAAGATAAAGGGGTGGAGCTTATCTCCGTTCATGTACTCAACTCCGTTGAGGGAAAAGAGAAGTGGGTCGATTTTGTCAATGAAAACCAGCTCCTTGGATGGATAAATTGCTGGAGTCCCTATAGTAATGAGTTCCGACAATTGTATAACCTGCAAAGCTATCCGCAGCTCTTTGTGCTTGACCGGGATAAAAAAATTGTTGCCAAGCGGGTCACACCTGAACAGGCTGAACAGATCATCAACAACCTGATTAAACTTGAATCAAACGATAAGAATAAATGATGAAGTTCAAAGCAATCAAACTGATCCTGGAGGATGGATCCACATTTCATGGCAAATCTTTTGCTTATGAAGGAAGCATCGCCGGAGAGGTGGTTTTCAATACGGCCATGACCGGATATCCTGAAAGTCTCACCGATCCCTCTTATAAAGGACAGGTCCTGGTGCTTACCTATCCACTGGTGGGTAATTACGGCGTTCCCCGCGAAGATTCGGAAAATGACCTCTTCAAGTTTTTTGAATCGGACCAGCTTCATATCTCAGCCCTGGTAATCTCAGATTATTCCGCTGAATATTCCCACTGGAATGCAGAGCAAAGCCTGGGCGACTGGCTAAAACAACATAAGATACCTGGGATTTTTGATGTGGACACCCGAATGATCACCAAACTGCTGAGGGAGAAAGGATCCATGCTGGGGAAGATCGTACTTGATGATAAAGAGCCTGAAAGCTACAATCCCAACCTGGAGAACCTGGTGGCGCAGGTCAGTATAGGTGAAAAGAAGATTTATGGGAATGGGAAGTACAGGATCCTGCTGCTTGACTGTGGGGTGAAGTATAACATTATCCGCTACCTGCTGAATCGGGATACTACAGTTATCCGGGTACCCTGGGACCACGATATAAGCAAAGAGGAGTATGATGGCCTCTTTATCTCCAATGGTCCGGGAGACCCCAAGCAATGTAGCATTACCATTGACAGCCTGGCCAAAGCCTACCAGTCGGAAACCCCCATTTTTGGGATCTGTCTGGGGAACCAGTTGATGGCTCTCGCTGCAGGTGGCGATACCTATAAACTGAAATACGGACACCGCAGTCACAACCAGCCCGTACTGGAAGTGGGAACGGACAAAGCCTATATCACTTCACAGAATCATGGCTTTGCCATTGACAACCTAACCCTGCCCAAAGGATGGGAGCCCCTCTTTATTAATCTGAATGATGATACCAACGAGGGAATGAAGCACCTGTCAAAGCCTTTCTTCTCCACACAGTTCCATCCAGAAGCTTCGGGCGGACCTACCGATACAGCTCATCTCTTTGATGTATTTATTGATAACATCAAAAAACACAGAGGGGACCAATAGATATTTCTCTGCGGATTGTGATTTTAGCGGGTCTGACCCGAACCATAAATGATATACTTGCTGGTGGTGAGTTCTTTAAGTCCCATGGGACCACGGGCATGTAACTTCTGGGTACTGATCCCGATCTCGGCCCCATAGCCAAACTCAAATCCATCTGTGAACCTGGTGGAAGCATTCACATAGACTGCTGCCGCATCCACCCGATCAAGAAAGTACTGCGCATGACTGTAGTTCTCTGTGATAATACTTTCCGAATGCATCGATCCATAGCGGTTTATATGATCCACCGCCTCCTCCACCGATCCCACAACTTTTGAAGAGATTATCAGGTCGAGGTATTCGGTAGACCAATCCTCTTCGGTGGCAGAAGTAGCATCGGGGACCAGTTCACAGGTCCATCGATCACCCCTAATCTCCACCTTTCCCTCCTTAAGTGCTTTGCCAATGTCGGGCAAGACCTCAACGGCCACTTTTTTATGTATGAGCAGACTTTCAGCTGCATTGCAAACTCCGGGGCGGTGGGTTTTGGCATTGTATACAATGGCCACTGCCTTCTCCAGATCGGCCGCCTCATCCACGTAGATATGACAATTACCCACCCCGGTTTCAATCACCGGAACGGTACTGTTCTGTACCACCGCCTGTATCAGTCCGGCTCCTCCGCGGGGGATCAGTATATCCAGGTAGGCATTTAGCTTCATCATGGCGATGGCACTTTCCCGGGAGGTGTCCTGCACCAGCTGTACCATATGAGGATCCAGGCCACATTCAAAAATGGCCTTGTGGAAAATTTTTACAAGGGCATTATTCGAATGGAAAGCCTCTTTTCCTCCACGGAGCACACATACATTCCCGGTTTTAATACATAGTCCGGCCACATCAGCGGTAACATTGGGCCGCGATTCATAGATCACTCCCACCACTCCCAAAGGCACCCTTTTCTTTCCGATCAAGAGCCCATTGGGCCTTTTTTTCATTTCCTCTATCTCTCCAATGGGATCCTCCAGCTGCACAATCTCACGCAAGCCTTCCGCAATCCCTCTGATCCTGTCATCCGTCAGGCTTAGACGCTCCACGATAGCCCCTTTCAATCCCATATCCTCTCCCTGCTTCAGATCGGCCGCATTGGCTTCAAGTAGGTCTGGAATGGATCTCTCCAATAACTCAGCCGCCAGAAGTAAAACCTGGTTTTTCTGGTCTGTATTCAGGTGGGCCAGCTGTTTTGAAGCCTCTTTTGCTCTCTTCCCTATCTCAGTTAATTCGTTCATGTTCTTAAGTTTTACCAGGCACTATCACACTAAGCACTACTATCCTGCCATCTGGGTGGCATCTGATACAAAGAATGTTCCAAGGTCCTTTCCATCAAGCACGTCCATAATAGTTGCAGGATCTGCACCATTGGCAATAACAACATCCACATTGTGTTCACGACAGAGCTCAGCTGCTGCAATCTTGGAGACCATTCCACCGGATCCCATCTTTGAGGATCCCCTTAAATCCACATCTTTGAGATCATCACTGGCCTTCATCACCTTGGGCACCTTCCGGGCCGATACGTGAATATGCGGATCGGCTGTAAATACTCCATCGGTATCGGTAAGAATCAGAAGCAGATCGGCCTGGATCAGGGTTGCAACTGCCGCAGAAAGGGTATCGTTATCCCCGAATTCAATCTCATCAGTAATAACCGTATCATTCTCATTAACCACCGGGACAATTCCCATTTCGATAAGTTGGTTCAGGGTGTTCCTTGCATTTTTCCTGCGCAGGCTGTTCTCAATCCCATCGCGTGTCAGGAGCACCTGGGCCACTGTAAAATTGTATTCATCGAAAAATTTCTGATACAACCTGATTAATCCAACCTGCCCGATGGCAGCGAGAGCCTGTTTCATGACCAGCTTGTCCGGTTTGTTGTCAAGACCAATCATACCCGCACCAACACCAACTGCTCCAGAGGAGACCAAAACCACTTCTTTGCCACTATTGCTCAGATCGGCCAGGACCCTTACCAGCTTTTCCATTCGTTGCAGGTTAATTTTTCCATTCTCATAGGCCAGCAGACTGGTACCGACCTTTACCACTATCTTCTTTTTATTCTTTAAATATTTTCTGTGTGTCATGACTTTTCGAAATAGTTACGCATTTTGTTAACAAGCTCTGTACTGTTTACGAAACGAAAACCGCCATAAGCCTTCTGGAGTTTCTCTTCGATCTCTGCCAATCCGGGATTACCAATACTCCCAAGGTGGGTATAGGTATGATCCCGGCCGGGCCTGTAATGGCCCCTGTCTATTTCAGATGCCACCTCGCGGTAGGCATCCCTGAAGGGAACGCCTGCCTGTACTTTAAGATTTACTTCCTCAACCGAGTAGATATATTGGTAGGTATCATCATTCAGAATGTCCTGCTTGACCTCCATATGCTCCACCACATATTGCATCATCTCCAGGCAAATATTTAACTCTTCCAGTGCTGGATGAAGAATCTCTTTCAGCAACTGGAAATCACGATGGTAGCCCGAGATCAGGTTTCCTGTGACTGCCGACACTTCAGAAGCCACCATTGTCAGGCGATTGCACTTCGCCCGGATTAGTTCCAGCACATCGGGATTCTTTTTATGTGGCATAATAGAGGAGCCGGTGGTCAATTCCGGAGGAAGAGAAATAAAGCGATAGTTCTGTCCCATAAACAACACAGCATCCATGGCCAGCCGGGCAATGCTTGAAGCAATAGCACCGATTCCGGTACCTACATACCATTCTGTCTTTCCGCGATTCATCTGCGCATTGACAGAGCTGATATGCAAGTTGTCAAAAGAAAGCAAGCGCGTAGTCAGTTCCCTGTCAACCGGGAAGGAGGAACCAAAGCCTGCAGCTGATCCAAGGGGATTCTGGTTGACAATCGCATGTATGCCCTGTAGATAGGTCAGATCATCGGACAGGGACTCTGCATAGCCTCCGAACCAGAGTCCGAAGGAGGAAGGCATGGCCACCTGCATATGGGTATAGCCTGGCATAAGAACATCCCGATGTGTAGTTGCCTGTTTCAGTAACAATTCGGCCAGATTCATGGTACGCCCAGCTACTTCCTTGATTTCATCTCGTAAGAAAAGCTTTATATCGACCATGACCTGATCGTTTCTTGAACGGCCCGTATGAATCTTCTTGCCCACGTCGCCCAATTTCCTGGTCAGGACCATTTCCACCTGAGAATGAATATCCTCCACTCCGGGTTCCAATACCAATTTTCCCTCCATAGCTTCGCTGTGGAGCTGCTCCAATTCAAGCAGAAGTTGTGCAGCCTCATCTTTCTCCAGAAGACCCGTTTCGGCAAGCATAATGGTATGTGCCATGGACCCAAGCACATCGTAGGATGCAAGATCAAGATCATAGAGCGGATCTTTGCCTGTGGTAAATGCCAGTATGCCTTGTTCAGTCGATATCTCTTTATCCCAAAGTTTCATTGTTTTCATTTTTCTTATACTTCCATATGTTCCAGGAAGCTACAATAAGTTTCCACCCCCTGTTCCAACTCACTTATTCTGATAAACTCACCCGCCGTGTGGGATCGAGAGGATTCCCCCGGGCCCATCTTTATTGCAGGAAAAGGAATCAGGGCCATATCTGACAGGGTTGATGAACCAAAAGGATCCAGTCCGGCTGTATGGATGGTCTTCATTAAGAAGTGCTCAGGATCCAAACCCGATGAATGCAGCCTGGTTGAGCGCGGTATGAGCATTGCATTGCATACCGAACGAATCAAAGCCAGCAATCGCTCATTCCCGTACTGGTCATTACTTCTTACATCCACAACATAAGAGCACAGATCCGGAACCACATTGTGGCCGGTGCCTGCCGAAATCATGGTCACCTGTGCGGAGGGTTCGGGAAGCCATTCTGACCCTTTGTCAAACTCCAGCTCTGCAATGGCTGCCATATCTTTCATGGCTTCATAAATGGCATTTATTCCTTCATTTCTTGCTGCATGACCTGCCTTCCCCTGTATCTCCCCGTCCAGGACCATTAATCCACGTTCGGCCACCGCAGGAGACATCCCTGTAGGCTCTCCCACTATCACCGCTTTCACATTCCCAAGCATAGGCAAAACAGAGCTTATCCCCCTGGAACCCGACACCTCCTCTTCAGCGCTGATCAGTAACATCAGATTTATGCGCCCCTCCAGCTTATCTCTCATTTGATCATAGGTAGTCAGCATGCTTACTACCGAGGCCCCTGCATCATTGCTTCCCAGCCCCACAATCTTATCCCCTTCAACCCGGGGACTGAAGGGGTCCGACTCCCAACCTCTTACAGGAGGAACCGTATCCATATGTGAATTTAAGAGTACCGATACTCCTTGCGCTTCCGGATCACCCACCAGCAGGTTGTTATGTATGCGCTTAAGAGGCCATCCCCTGCCCTTCATGCATGCTTCCAGAAAATCGGCACGTTGCTCCTCCTCTCTGCTTACTGCAGGAATGGAGAGCATCTCCAACAATAGCTCAGTATATGCAATCTTTTCGCTCATTTCAAATCACTGATCTCCGAATAAGATTTGACAATGCCCTTGATCATAGCCGAACTCAAGCCAAAGTGCTCCATCTCGTTTAATCCGGAAATGGTGCATCCCATGGGGGTGGTCACCCGGTCTATTTCTGTTTCAGGATGGTTCTCAGTTTGCATTAAGAGTAGGGCAGCACCCATAGCTGTCTGTGCTGCAATTTTTCCAGCTTCTTCAGCATGAAAACCAATCTGGATCCCCCCTTGGGAGACCGCTCTGATAAAACGCAGAAAAAAAGCAATCCCACAGGCTGCCAGAATAGTGGCCGCAGGCATCAGTTGCTCCTTAATAACCATGGTCTGACCTAGTGGATCAAACAAAGATTTTACCTGATTCACAGCTTGCTCATCTTCCCCTGCTATGCAGGTCATACTTGCTCCATACTCTGAGGCGGTATTGGGCATAATCCGGACCACCTCGGTCTGACTTCCAGTCCACTCTTTTAACTCCCTGATACTTACGGCAGAAACAATACTCACCAGAAGTTTTTTCTGGTCCTTCAATAGCGGTTTCAGGTCCCTTAGGACTTCCTTGGCCTGTCCGGGCAAAACTGCCAGAATTATTACCTCACATTCCTTAACCAGGGAATGGTTATCCGAAATGGAAAAGCCCTCTTTCTCCTGCTCTGCTAACAATCCATTCCGTCTGCGGGAAAGAAACATCTGCGAAGGCTCAATAACTTTTTGCGATACAAGGCCCTTCGCAATGGCCATTCCAATGTTTCCTGCACCTATGATTCCTATTTTTTTCATCTTATTCTCATTTTTTTTCCTGTATTATTCTATCAGATCTCCTGTTCCATTTAGATCATACCAGATACGCTGCTGATTTCCTAATATCCTCGTAAAACCATTGACCTCTTCGGCCGTCCAGGCTCTGTTCATCTCCCCATAGGAGCCGAAGGAGGCATTCATTAAGTCGTATGGGCTTTCTACCCCTGTTACTGAAAAAGTGTATGGCCGCATCCTGAGACTTACCACTCCAGAGACGTTTTTTTGGGATGATTCCAGAAAGGCCTCCAGATCGCGCATTACTGGTTCCAGGTATTGAGCCTCATGTACAAACATGCCATACCACTGACCGATCTGCTCCTTCCAGTGCAGTTGCCAGCGGGTAAGCACATGCTTTTCAAGTGCCAGGTGTGCATCAATAATCATCCGGGCTGCAGCAGCCTCGAATCCCACCCGTCCCTTGATTCCGATAATAGTATCACCCACATGTACATCCCGTCCTACACCCCAGGGAGCAGCCATCTTCTCAAGCTCGCGAATAACTACAATGGGCTCCAGGTTCTGGCCGTTGAGGCTCACAGGCTCGCCCTGGTCAAAGCCAATACTGACAGTTTCAGAACCCGTTTTTTCCATAGCTGTGGGATAGGCTTCTGATGGCAGTTCATCCGAAGAGCTAAGTGTCTCCTTTCCTCCCACACTGGTTCCCCAGATTCCCTTGTTGATGGAGTACTCTACTTTGCTCCAGTTCATTTCGATCCCTGCCTTTTTCAGATATTCAATCTCATCTTCCCGTGATATTTTCAGATCCCTTATAGGGGTAATGATCTCGATTTCGGGAGCAAGTACCTGGATCACCAGATCAAAACGCACCTGGTCATTTCCTGCAGCTGTGGATCCATGAGCAATGCAGGTAAAGCCATTTTTCCTGGCATATTCTACCAGGGCAAGAGCCTGAAAGGTTCGTTCTGAACTTACCGAAAGAGGATAACTCCTGTTTCTAAGGGTATTTCCAAATATCATGTAGCGGATACAACGCAAATAGTAATCGGCAGTCACATTCAATACCTGATGCGATTTGGTCCCCAGTGATTTTGCATGCAAGGCAATCTGATCCAGCTCCCCAGCAGAAAATCCCCCGGTATTTACTATGGCTGAGTGTACCTCCATGTTGTGCTCTTTCGCCAGATGGACCGCGCAGAAAGTGGTGTCGAGTCCGCCACTGAAAGCCAGTAGTACTTTTTTCTTCTCCATATTGCTTTGATCAGGTATGATTAATTTTCACTTTTATTCCCTTAGTTTTTGCTTCACCATTTACCTTAAGTTTCTCTGCAGGATCCATGATCATGGCCGTACAGAGGCAGTCGTCTCTTTTTGTTCTAACCAGGATATCATAGTAGGGACAGGTTTCGCAGCCTTTCCAGAACTCATCATCATCGGTCAACTGGGAAAAGGTTACCGGTTTGTAACCCAGTCCGCTATTGATCTTCATTACTGCCAGACTGGTGGTAAGTCCGAAAAGTTGGGCTCCGGGAAAAAGCCGGGCCGATAGTTCCAGGGCGCGCTTCTTAATCTCACTGGCCAATCCGGCTCCCCTGAATCCGGAGGAGACAATCAATCCACTATTAGCCACAAATTTATTGTGCCCCCACGACTCAATGTAGCAGAAGCCTGCCCACTTCCCTTCATTTCCAAGGGCTATCACAGCCTTTCCCTCTTCAATTTTCCCCTGGAGGTATTCCTGGCTTCTTACAGCTATTCCGGTTCCCTTCTGAAGGGAAGCCTTGTATAAGGCCTCCTCAATTTCCGGGATATAAGCAAGATGCGCCTTTGACGCAATGCTAATCTCTATATTCTGAACCATAATTCGTATTATATAATTGGCTTAATGTACAGGCTCCTGTATGAGACCTGGCATTCTTATTTTTAAAAGGTTTACAAGGTCCGAACGGGTAACACCATCACGTGGGATCAGTAGGATCGTATCGTCCCCGGCAATGGTCCCGGCTATCTCATAGGCATCCAGGTTATCGAGGGTGTATGCAATACTACTGGCATGTCCCGGAAGTGTTCTTAGTATAGCCATCCCCTGGGCAAAATCAATAGAGATTAGTCCGCTTAAGCCCTGACCTGATAGATCTGTCTCTTCCACCACCTGCTCCTTATCGGGCAGGATGTAAACATAGCCTGCCTTGTCATCGGGCATTTTGGCTACTTTCAGGTACTTCAGGTCCCTGGAAAGGGTAGCCTGGGTCAAAGCGTAGCCCTGCTTCTCAAGAAGCTTGTTCAACTCATCCTGACTGGATATATTCTTGCTTCCAATGAGCCTTCGAATCTCCATTAATCTTTCGTTCCTGTTTTTCATAGCCGCATATTGTATATTTATACATATGAATTGCAAATTTATGCATTTATTCCAAACCTTAGCTACTCTCTCAGCTTTTTTTTATATTTTTACATGCCGCAAAAAAACCGCCAATTAGCCCATTCACATGAAAGAATCAATCAACAAAGTGGTCGTCCTAGGATCAGGAGCATTGAAAATCGGAGAAGCCGGTGAATTCGATTACTCAGGATCCCAGGCTCTGAAGGCTCTGCGGGAAGAAGATGTATATACCGTGCTCATCAATCCCAATATTGCTACGGTACAAACCTCTGAAGATGTGGCAGATAAAATATATTTTCTCCCCATCACTCCCTATTTTGTTGAGAAAGTTCTCGAAAAGGAGAAGCCCGATGGTATATTGCTAGCCTTTGGGGGACAGACCGCACTGAACTGCGGGGTAGCGCTCTATAAAGAGGGTATCCTGGAAAAATACAATGTAAGAGTATTAGGCACACCTGTCCAGGCCATCATGGATACCGAGGACCGGGAACTCTTCGTGGGCAAACTGGATCAAATCAATGTAAAAACTGCCCGGAGTGTTGCGGTCACATCGGAAGAAGATGCCCATAAGGCAGCGGAAAAACTAGGCTATCCCATTATCATTCGCGCCGCCTATACCCTGGGTGGACAGGGAAGTGGATTTTGCTACAACAAAGGTGATCTGGACAAGATGGCTAATAAAGCCTTCTCCTACTCACCCCAGATCCTGGTGGAGGAGTCACTAAAGGGTTGGAAAGAGGTGGAGTACGAGGTGGTCCGGGACCGCTTCGACAACTGTATTACGGTCTGTAATATGGAAAATTTTGATCCGCTGGGAATCCATACCGGAGAGAGCATCGTTGTAGCTCCGTCGCAAACCCTGACCAACAGTGAGTATCACAAGCTAAGAAAACTATCTATCGATATTATCAGGCATATCGGTATCGTTGGCGAATGTAATGTGCAATATGCACTGGACCCCGATTCTGAGGATTACAGGGTCATCGAGGTCAATGCACGTCTCTCCCGATCCTCTGCCCTGGCCAGCAAGGCCACCGGCTACCCGCTGGCCTTCGTTGCTGCCAAACTGGGATTGGGATTTGGACTGCATCAGCTGCGGAATTCCATAACCAAAACCACTTCAGCCTTCTTCGAGCCTGCACTGGATTATATTGTTTGTAAGATTCCTCGCTGGGACCTCAATAAGTTCCAGGGGGTTTCGAAACTAATCGATTCCAGCATGAAATCCGTGGGGGAGGTTATGGCCATCGGACGCACCTTTGAGGAGTCGATTCAGAAGGGAATCCGGATGATAGGACAGGGCATGCATGGCTTTGTAGGCAACCATGAGATGGAAATTGAGAATATCGATAAGGAACTAGCCGAACCCACCGATATGCGTATCATGGTGATCGAAAAAGCCTTTGCCGAAGGCTATTCCATCGACAGAATCCATGAGCTTACAAAAATTGACAGGTGGTTCCTGGCGAAGCTTAAAAATATATTTAACCTGAGTGAGGAGCTTGAAAAGGTTACTTCCCTGGCCGGACTGGATGATGAACTGCTGCTACAATCCAAGAAAGCAGGATTCAGCGATTTCCAGGTGGCGCGTCTGGTCATGAAGGGAGATGTATCGGCCAATTTGCTGAATGTACGTGAACACCGGAAGAAACGAAACATCCTGCCCAGTGTGAAACAAATCGATACTCTGGCTGCCGAGTATCCGGCACAGACAAACTACCTTTATCTGACATACAGCGGGAGTGAGCACGACATAGAATTCAATGCCGACCAGAGATCTGTGGTGGTCCTGGGATCAGGTGCCTACCGTATCGGATCCAGTGTGGAGTTTGACTGGTGTAGTGTGAATGCATTAAAAACAGTCAACGATGAGGGCTACAGGTCCATCATGATCAACTACAACCCGGAGACTGTTTCGACCGACTACGATGTATGCGACAGGCTCTATTTCGACGAACTCTCTTTCGAACGCGTAATGGATATCTACGATCTGGAAATGCCCAAAGGGGTAATTGTTTCCGTGGGTGGACAGATCCCCAACAACCTGGCCATGCGTCTGCACGAACAGGATGTCCACATCCTGGGCACCTCTCCCGAGAATATCGACCGGGCCGAAAACAGGCATAAGTTCTCTATGATGCTGGATGAACTGGATATTGATCAGCCACGGTGGAAGGAGCTCAGCAGTATAGACGAGATCTTCTCCTTTGTGGATGTGGTTGGGTTCCCGCTCCTGGTCAGGCCCTCCTATGTACTTTCCGGTGCAGCTATGAACGTGGTATCGAACCCTGAAGAGCTGGAAGGTTTCCTGACCCTGGCCGCCAGGGTAAGCAAACAGTACCCGGTAGTGGTCTCCGAATTTATCGTACAGGCCAAAGAGATTGAAATTGATGCCGTGGCACGTGATGGAGAGCTCTTCTCTTATGCTATCTCAGAACATGTGGAATTTGCAGGGGTTCATTCGGGTGATGCCACCATGATTTTCCCGCCTCAGAAGATCTATTTTGAGACGGTAAGAAGGATCAAAAAGATTGCCAGGCAGCTGGCCGAAGCCCTGGAAATTTCGGGACCGTTTAATATGCAATTCCTGGCCAAGGACAATGATATCAAGGTGATCGAATGCAACCTCAGGGCTTCCCGAAGCATGCCCTTCGTCTCCAAGGTTTTGAAAGCAAACCTGATCGATCAGGCCACCAAGATCATGTTGAAGGTTCCCGTTGAAAAACCTCATAAATCCATCTTCGACCTGGACTATATTGGCTGCAAGGCACCTCAATTTTCCTTCTCCAGATTGAAAAAAGCCGATCCGGTGCTGGGTGTGGATATGTCTTCCACAGGTGAAGTGGGATGCATTGGCGATAACTATTATGAAGCGATCCTGAAAGCTATGATGTCGGTGGGCTATTCCATACCTGAAAAGAACATCCTGCTTTCCACGGGCGATATGCGCTCCAAAGTTGAACTTGTGAATTCATGCAAAATGCTCATCGAAAGAGGATACAATCTCTTTGCCACCCATGGTACTCATGAATTTCTAAATCTGAATGGTATTGACTCCGTTGACCTGGCATGGCCTGACGAGGACCGGAAGCCCAATGTGATGGACTATCTGAAAGCCAAGAAGATCGATCTGGTGGTCAACATTCCCAAGGACCTTTCATCCCACGAACTTTCCAATGATTACAGTATCAGACGCGGTGCAGTGGATTATAATATTCCACTGCTCACCAATGCACGCCTGGCATCAGCCTTCATCTATGCTATCTGTAAGATGGAGCTTGAAGATATATCCATAAAGAGCTGGGATGAGTATTAGGTAAAGTACTATCCTTTGAGTGCTTCGGCTCCACCTACTATCTCCAGAATTTCATTGGTAATGGCTGCCTGACGGGCTTTGTTAAACTGCAGGCTAAGCTCTTTCAGAAGCTCGGTGGCATTGTCGGTTGCCTTATGCATGGCAGTCATACGAGCACCATGCTCTGATGCATGCGAGTCCAATATCGCCTTGTAGAACTGTAGCCTCAATGAGCGGGGAATCAGCTCTTGTACGATATACTCCTTGGTGGGCTCAAAGATATAGTCAACGTTGGAAACAGGGCCAGACTCTTCGGCCAGCTCATCCGCCTTGATGGGCAGGAACTGCTCTTCCGTCAGAATCTGCGTTCCGGCATTCTTGAAACGGTTGTAAATTACATCCACATGGTCGTACTCACCGTCGGTGAAAAGACCCATGATCATATTGGCCACTTGAGCCACGCGGTCAAAGGTAAGATCATCAAATATCTCACTGCCATCGAAGATCACATTGTATCCCTTTTTCCGTAGAAAATCTGCACCCTTCTTCCCGATAGCAATAAAATCAATCTGGCGTGCCATCATCTGATTGTCAAAAGTGGTCAGTGCCCTGGTAATGGTGGCTTTGATGGCATTAGAGTTAAATGCTCCGCACAATCCCCTGTTGGAAGTGATCAGGACCAGCAGGATCCGCTCCTTGTCGCGCTGTACGACATACTGATTGTCCTCATCATCCTTTATGCTGTCACCAACACTGGCCAGAATCTCCTGCAGTTTCTCTGCATAGGGCCTGAACTGCACAATGGCATCCTGCGCCTTCTTCAGCTTGGCCGCAGAGACCATTTTCATGGCATTGGTGATCTGCATGGTAGAGGCCACAGAGACCTTGCGCTCACGTATTTCCTTCAAACTAGCCATTGGGAATTACTTAAATTTCTCAACAATTTCTTTAGCCACATCTCCAATCGTACCGGTTATATCATCCGATAATTTGCCCTGTGCAAGGGCTGCCAGTACATCTTTGTGCCTGAGTTCCATATACTCAAGAAACTCCGTTTCAAATTCTTTCACCTTTTCCAATGGAATGTCCGACAGCAAACCCTGGGTTCCACAATAAATAATAGCAATTTGTTTCTCCACAGCCATGGGGGAATACTGAGCCTGCTTCAATATCTCCACATTCTTGCTTCCCTTATCCAGTACAGCCTTGGTGGCAGCATCCAGGTCGGAGCCAAACTTGGAAAATGCTTCCAGCTCACGGTACACGGCCTGATCAAGTTTCAGCGTACCAGCTATTTTCTTCATGGATTTAATCTGGGCATTACCCCCCACCCTTGATACAGAGATACCCACATTAATGGCGGGTCGTACACCTGCATTAAAAAGATTCGCTTCCAGGAAAATCTGTCCATCCGTAATGGAGATTACGTTAGTCGGAATATAGGCACTTACATCACCAGCCTGGGTCTCAATAATCGGCAGCGCCGTAAGCGATCCTCCACCCTTTACCAGTGGTTTCAGCTGTTCGGGCAGATCATTCATGCTTTTGGCAATTTCATCCGATTGGATAATCTTGGCCGCACGCTCCAGCAGGCGTGAGTGCAGGTAAAACACATCTCCGGGATATGCCTCACGTCCCGGAGGCCTTCTCAGCAGAAGAGAAACTTCACGATAAGATACAGCCTGCTTGGAGAGGTCATCATAAATAATAAGGGCAGGCCTCCCGGTATCTCTGAAATATTCACCTATGGAACATCCTGAAAAAGGAGCATAAAACTGCAAAGCAGCCGGATCGGCAGCAGTTGCAGCGACTATAACAGTGTAATCCATGGCTCCAGCCTCTTCCAGGGTTTTCTGGATATTGGCAACCGTTGAACCCTTCTGTCCAATGGCAACATAGATGCAATATACAGGTTCACCCTTCTCGTAAAACTCTTTCTGGTTGATGATAGTATCAATGGCAATAGCGGTCTTTCCTGTCTGGCGGTCACCAATGATCAGCTCCCGTTGTCCACGCCCAATGGGAATCATGGCATCAATGGACTTCAGACCAGTTTGCAGTGGCTCACTTACAGGCTGACGGTAGATCACACCGGGGGCCTTACGCTCCAGCGGCATGTCGAGCAAATCTCCAATAATGGGCCCTTTCCCGTCGATAGGCTCTCCCAGTGTGTTAATTACACGTCCCAGTAGTGGTTCTCCCACTCCAATGGATGCAATTTTCCTGGATCGCTTTACAGAGTCACCCTCTTTGATCAGTTCAGATGAACCCAGCAATACAGCCCCTACATTATCCTCTTCAAGGTTCATAACGATTCCTGTAACTCCGCTATCAAATTCGATCATCTCATTGGCCTGCACACTGTTCAATCCATAAATACGGGCAATTCCATCACCTACCTGTAGGACGGTACCCACCTCTTCAAGTTCAACTTCGCTTTTGAACCCTTCTATTTGCTTCTTTAAAATTTCCGATACTTCGGAAGGTTTAATCTGAGACATATGCTATTACTTTTCAATACTGGTTTGAAGTAGTTGTTTTTTCAATTTCTTAAGGTTGCTTGCTACGCTGGCATCATAACGCATATCTTCTATGGTCAGTATGAAGCCTCCAATGACATCTCCATCCACTGCTGTTGTCAGCTCCACTTCCGAATTATAAGCTTTTTTAATCAACTTGCGTATACCATCCATTTCCGATTCGTCCACCTGCTGTGCAGTGATCAGTGAGGCGATACTAATCCCCTTTTCTTTGCGATAAAGGTCCTTGAAATTTCTGGCAATTCCCGGAAGGAAGGACTCCCGCTTATTCTTGATAACAAGAAAGATCATGGAGAGTGAAAGCTTTGAAATATTCTTTTCAAAAATGCCACGTACCAGCCTGATTTTCTGGCTGGGCTGTAAAGTGGGGACCACAAGCATATACAGGAAATCTTCCAGCTTACAGGTGGAGGTCAGCACTTCCATATCCTTATAAACGTCATCCAGAAGATGCTGTTCTGCTGCACTCTGAAACAGTGCTTTTGCGTAACGTACTGAAATCTGACTTTCGTTCATGCTGCTTCTAATTCAGGTCGGCTTCGTTGATCAGTTTATGGACCAGCTCCTTCTGCGCTTTGCTTTCTTCCAGTTTCATGCGTAAGATCTTTTCAGCTATATCGACTGAAAGATTGGCCATTTGCTCCTTCATATCATTCAGTGCACCAGCTTTCTCCCTCTGGATCGACTCCCTTGCACTCTTAACCAACTTATTGGCTTCCTCCATAGCTTTATCCTTGGCATCGGCAATCAGCATATCCTTCATCTCTTTTGCCTCCTTCATCAGCATATCTCTTTCAGCTCTTGCTTCGGCCAAAATCTTTTCATTGTCAGCCTGTAGTTGGGCCATCTCCTCTTTCGCCCGGTCTGCAGCCTCAAGCGCATGTCTAATACTTTCATTCCGGGCTTTGACTGCCAATAATATAGCTGGCCAGGCAAATTTGCCAAGGATGAACAGCAGAACAAGAAAGAATAAGGTAGACCAGAAGATCATTCCTATTCCAGGCGTTACTAGATCCATAATATTTTGTGTTTAATCGTTTTCAAAGAAAGGCCTGCAACCAACCGTTACAGGCCTGTTCAGTTCTCTAACCTTGTTAACCCATCATGGCAACCACAATGGCAAACAGGGCAGCACCTTCAATAAGGGCAGCTGCAATAATCATGGCAGTCTGAATTTTTCCTGCGGCTTCGGGCTGACGAGCAATGGCATCCATTGCTGATCCGCCGATCCTTCCGATTCCAATTCCTGCGCCGATTACGGCAAGTCCCGCTCCAATTGCTGCTAATGTACCAGTCATAATAATTAAATATTAAAGTGAAAACTAATCATGGTGATGCTCAGGCATCGCCATTCCAATAAATAAAGCTGATAATAAGGTGAAAATATATGCCTGCAGGAATGCCACAAGCAATTCAATCATATCCATAAACAGCACCATCAACATGGAGGGAGCTGCTATAAAAATGGATTTGAAAATAAATATCATGGATATCAGACTCAGAACAATGATGTGTCCTGCGGTAATGTTTGCAAAGAGTCGGATCATCAGAGCAAATGGTTTGGTGATTAAGCCAATAAGCTCAACAGGAATCATAATTGGAGCCAGCCATACCGGCACGCCAGGAGTATTAAACACATGTTGCCAGTGTCCCTTATTACTGCTGAATTGAGTGATCAGAAATGTGATAACAGCCAGCACCATGGTCACAGCGATGTTTCCTGTCACATTGGCTCCGAAAGGAAAGAATGGAATCAATCCCATAAGGTTATTCAACAATATAAAAAAGAAAACCGTCAGCAAATAGGGCATGAATCGCATATATTTTTCTTCACCAATATTTGGTATGGCCACATCCTCTTCGATAAAAATTATTACCGGCTCAATAAAACCAGCCAGACCCTTGGGTTCACTGATTCCCATTTTTTTATACGCTCTGGCCAGGCTAAGAAAAACCCAGAGTAAGATGATGACTGAAAGCATCATCATAAAAACATTCTTTGTTATTGAAAAGTCCAGCGGCAGTCCGGCCTCAACCAAAGCTCCATGCTCATCTACCTCGATGATCTTACCGTTCAGGCTCTTCTCTACAGTCTCACCTTTCTTATTAATAACTTCAATGGTTCCATGACCCATCTGGAATCCATCGTGGGAGTGTCCGTGGGCAATCTTGCTGGACATGAAAACATGCAATCCTGAATGTTTACTGTAGAGAATCACTGGCAAGGGAACACTTACATGATGCCCATCTTTCTTGGTCAGGATATGCCAATCATGAGAATCACTAATGTGTTCAAGGATATATTCCGTGGCATCAAACTCTTCTTCGGCAGCTTCGCTATGCCCGGTTTCATCCTGATGAGCTTCTACAGTTACATGATGCGCATCTTCTGTTTCAGGATGTTCATCCTGTCCATAAAGTAGGGTGCCGGGTACAATGAAGATTAATCCTATCAGAAGGCTGCTTATAACAGCAAGAAATCTCGTGCTCACGTTGGTGTAATTATTTGTTCTTCAGTATCTTAAGCAGGCGTCCTGCTGTGAAAAAAGTAAAGACTAAATATAGTGCAAAAAATGTAACGATAAACGGTTTGGAAAGATTTTTTGTAGCAATCCAAAAAAGCAGAATAAACAGGAGATAAAGAAGGAATTTTACCCCTATTCCACCCAGTAGATAAACCACTCCATCCTTGCTGTTTTTTTGAATTCCTGTATGCATAACAAGAAAGGTAAGTAAGTTTACCAATGTCACCGATCCAAGAGTTATCAGGAATGTCACCGGGGAGATTTCCACGTTGATGCGGGGAAGTAACAACATTCCCAAAAGAGCAAATATGCAAGCAAGAACCAGGAGTTGCCAGATGAATCGTATCCGGTCAATCATCTTTCCTGAATATGAAGTCCTTTAATACAATATAGAGACCAGCGAAAACACCCAGAAGGCTGAGTATTGCAGTATAGGCGGGTTTTTCATTGCCCGCTCTTTCATCAAGTTTGGAACCTGCCCAATAGAAAAGAAGAATAATAGCAACCATCTGAAATCCCATTCCGGAATAGCGGACAAAGGAATTCAGACCTGAATCTTTACCGTCGTTCTTCTTTGAGTTTTGCGACTGGTTCGGTGATTTCTGCTTTTTTTCCACCCATATCACATTTACCAGTAAATGTTGCTCCCGGCTCTATGGCAAGCTTACCAGTCTTAATTTCGCCGTATACCTTCGACATGGAACGAAGCGACAGCAACTCCGTCACGACGACCTTACCATCCACTATACCTTCAACTTCGCAATTTTTACACCTGATTTCACCGGTTACCGTCCCGCTCTGACCAATAAACACTTTCCCCTTGGTATTCAGATTGCCGACCAGATTGCCGTCGAATCTGATATTTTCACTGGAGTTAATACTACCTTCAATAGTGGTTCCAACACCAATCATATTGATCTTGTTGGTACTTTCTGTTTCACCTATTTTTGCCATATGCTGCTTTTTGTGCAAATTTAATCATTATTCTTGTTTCCATCATAGGCCCACTTCAAATAGATGGATCCCCAGGTAAAACCGCCACCAAAAGCTGACAGAATAATATTATCACCCTTTTTTAATTGTGACTCCCATTCCCACAAACAGAGTGGAATGGTCGCCGCGGTAGTATTGCCATACTTCTCGATGTTGATCATCACTTTCTCTTTGGGAATTCCCATCCGGCGTGCTACTGCTTCAATAATTCTCATATTGGCCTGATGGGGTACTAACCATGTAAGATCGTCGGGACTGAGTCCATTTTTCTCCATAATATCGATAGAGACGTCTGCCATTTTTGATACAGCCACCTTAAAGACGGCTTGCCCCTCCTGAAACACAAAATGTTCCTTTCCATCGATTGTTTCGTGGGAGGCTGGTCTGGCTGATCCTCCGGCCTTCATATGAAGATTTTTCATCCCGCTTCCATCCGTTTCAAGAATAGCATCCTTTATTCCCAGGTCATCTTCAACCGCTTCTACCAATACAGCAGCCGCTGCATCGCCGAAGAGGGGGCAAGTGGTCCTGTCGGTATAATCGGTTATGGAAGACATCATATCGGCTCCAACAAATACCACCTTCTTATATTGGCCCGACTGCACAAAACTGGCAGCGGTCTGTAATCCAAAAACAAATCCTGAACATGCTGCCGAAATATCAAAGCTCCAGGCACCTTTTATTCCCGCCTTATCACAGATCAGATTGGCGGTGGCAGGAAAATTATAATCTGACGTAATGGTAGCACAGATCAAAAGATCTATTTCATCCGGAGAGGTCCCTGTCTTCTTTAAAAGACCCTCCACTGCCCGGGCACCCATATCGGAGGTGGCACCTTCCTTCAGGATTCTTCTTTCCTTGATACCTATTCTTTGCATGATCCACTCATCGGAGGTCTCCACCATGGTGCTTAACTCGTCATTGGTAAGCCTGTATTCAGGTACCCAGCCATGAATTCCTGTTATTCCTGCTGCAATCTTGCTCATCTGTCCAGTTCTTCTTTAATCCTGTTTACCAATCCAGCTCCCACTACATCAACTGTATGAAGGAGCATATTCTTTATCGCTTTATCATTGGAGATTCCGTGCCCGATTAGCAGGGAAGCATTTATGCCCAGCACCGGGGTGCCTCCAAAATTTTCAAAATTAAACAATTCAAAGTAACCATTGCCAACACTCTTCAGGGAAACAACTTTATAAAATGCCTCAGCCTGCTTTAACATCATATTTCCAATAAACCCATCGGTCACAATTACATCTGCCCTGGTTGAAACAAACATCTCGTTGGCTTCAATATTTCCAATAAAGTTGTAATTAGAGGACTCCTTCATCAACTGATATGCACTTCGGGTAACCATGTTCCCCTTACTCTCTTCGATACCCACATTGAGCAAAGCTACTGTCGGATCAACAATTTGATGTACTAAACTGGAGTAAATGGTACCAATGGTGCCATATTGGTATAAAACATCCGGACGTGCATCTGGATTTAGTCCTACATCGAGAATTACGGATTGTGTTCCCTCTACATTTGGTATAGTTGCAGCAATAGCTGGACGGATGATTCCGGGAATAGAAGTGATAATTTGCATAGCCCCAACCATCATGGCTCCGGTATTTCCTGCACTGCAAAATCCATCCAATGAACCATCCATAAGTAAGCGCTGACCCAGAAAAAGGCCCGCTTGCGGCTTCTCCTTGAATACCTTGAGCGGATGGTCTTCCATCTCAACAGCATCCTCCGTATGGATATGAGAAAGCCCGCTTACATCGAGTTGGTGTTCCTCCGAGTAGCGGGCAAGGATGTCCTTGTTTCCAATCAATACAATTTCCACATCAACAGGTAAGGATTCCCTGGCGAGAATGGCTCCGCGAATTACAGAGCCGGGAGCGTAATCGCCCCCCATCATATCGATCCCAATGCGCATGGGTTATCGGGCTAATGCCCTAATGAATGTCTTAGCTAAGCTAAATCGGCTTCAGCGTCGATTACGAGTTTCCCTTTATAGTAAAGGTTCCCATCCACGTAGTAAGCACGGTGACGTTCGTGAACTGTCCCTGTAGTTGCACAGGTAGAGAGTGTAGGAGCCTCAGCTTTATAATGCGTTCTTCTCTTGTCTCTTCTGGTCTTTGAAGTCTTTCTTTTTGGATGTGCCATAGTTATTCGTTTTTTTCAATAATTCCTTTAAGTGCATCCCACCTGGGATCAATCTTTTCTTCCCTTTCAGGTTCTTTTGTACTGTGAGCATCCAGTTGTTTCAACATCTCCGGGTTGCAAGTGGAGTGTCCATCAGAATCATCAGGATGAACCTTTTGACAGGGAAGTGCCAGCATAATAAACTCATACAGATACTGACCCACCTCTATCTCGTGATCGCCCCTTGCAATGATCAAGACATCATCCTCAATTTCGCCCGGTGTTTCTCCCACCTTCACAAAAATGGTCTGGGTGGTAGAAATATCAGTCGAAAATTTCTCCAGACAACGGTCACATAGTACCTCCACATTCCCTGTAAGTGAAAAATGGAGAGAGAAGACGCCTGTTTTCTTTTCCAGGGTCACCTCCGCATGTACATTTCCGTTGCTGATATCCGGATGCTCAAATAAAACAAAGAACTGCCTGTCAAGCTCAAATGAAAAATCGTGATCGCCTTCTCCTAAACCCGAAATGCGTACTGCATATGAACCCCGCTTTCTCACAACGCTTCAATTTGGGAGTGCAAAAGTATAAATTTATCTCATATAAAAAAACAAAGATCTCCATTAATTCATGACAGTAAGGAGATTAAAAGGGGAGGCATCAGCGAATCATCTGCTGAATGGTCTCAATGAGTGAGTCAATAAAATAATCGTCTTTGGTCAGGTACCTGTTTGCCCCATTCTCCATGAACTCGCTTAGAAGGGAATCGTCTCCCTGCCCGGTAAGAATAACAACTGGAACATATGTATTGACTTTTCGTATCTCCTTCAATGTATCCAGTCCATTTAGCTTGTTTTCGCCAGCCCCGGCAAGAATATGATCCAGTACTATGAGCCTTGGATTCTGATCCAGGTTCTCCAGGCATTCTTCCCCGGTACGGAAACATACCACCTCATAATCGTGCCTGCTCTGAAAGGTAAATTCCATCAGATTCAGAATCACTGTGTCGTCGTCAATAAAGAAGATTGGCCTGCTCATCAAAGATTATAATCGCTGTTTCAGATATCAGTAAATAAAAGTAGCAAATAATTTTTTACGACAAAACGAATTTGACTATGTCCGATACTGAACGGTCCTTATACGTAAGCGGACACCTTCGTATAAGCATGTTTATGATTAGCAATTGATTATTAATTACTTAACTGATTTGGCACTGCTATTGAATTCATTATAGATTGCATAACCAATAAACGCACACTCTGATGTCACTTTTCAAAAATTACCTGCTTTCCCTGGTTAGAAATGCCGTCCGGGATAAATTTTTTACGCTGTTAAACCTGCTTGGGCTGGCTGTTGGGATCACAGCCTCCATTCTGATCTTTCTCTATGTTCAGGACCAGCTTACCTACGACAAACATAATGAGCATATTGATCGCATTTACAGGCTGGAAGGCGATTTTACCATCAATGAAAACAGGGATCTAATGGCTCTTGTTCAGCTTCCCCTTGCTCCAACGCTGAAAGATGAATATCCGGAAATTGAGGAGTATGTCAGGATTCTTCCCCGGCCAAACCTCTATTTCGAAAAAGGGGAAGACGCCTTTATGGAGGATAGTATCGCCTTTGCCGACTCCACGATTTTTAAAGTCTTCACTATTCCCTTTATCTCGGGCGATCGCAATACGGCATTAAATGATCCCTATACAATGGTGGTAAGCGCTTCCATGGCAAAAAAATATTTCGGATCGCTTGAAGTGATAGGTGAAAGCATGAAGGCCCTGGACGGATCTAACTATACCATAACTGGTGTATTTGAAGAACTCCCGGTAAACGTTCACTTGAGATACAATGCCCTGATATCAACTAAAACCATTGAAGAACAAATAGGTTCCGCACAATTCAATGACAGAAGCGCAATATCGTTCTGGAGGATGGCCACCTACGCATATGTCCTTATGGCAGATAATACCAACCCGGAAATGGTCCTCGCTAAATTTCCAGAATTCTATGACAAATACATGGCGGAACTGGGAGAACAAATCAAAGCTTCTTTTGATCTCAGGATTACTCCCCTGGCCGATGTCCATTTTCAAAAAACCGAATTACAGTACGACCAAGCCAGGGGAAACATGAATTATGTGTATATCATGGGAATCATTGGCGTACTGCTGATCGTTATAGCCAGCATCAACTATACCAATCTGACTACTGCCCGAGCAACAAGTCGCGGCAAGGAGATCGGTATTAGAAAAGTGGGTGGAGCAAGCAAAAATATATTGCGATCCCAATTCCTGGGAGAGTCCATTATGATGGCCCTGGCAGCAGGCATCCTGTCGGCCTTCCTGGTTCTTCTGATTCTTCCACAATTCAATAATCTCACATCCAGCACTTTCACCTGGGCAGTCCTGGTCAAACCCTCAGTGCTCATCTTTATCCTTGGCATTTCCATTCTTACTGGCGTGCTGTCAGGTCTTTATCCATCTATCTACCTCGCCTCATTCAATCCGATTTCCATCCTCAAAGGGAACGGAATTAGCGCAAAGGACCGGGGTTGGATCAGGCACGGACTGGTCGTTGTACAATTCCTGGTCTCAGCAGTTATGGTTATTGGGTCTATAGTGATTGCTCTTCAGATGGAGTTCATACAAAATAAGGACCTGGGATTCGACAGCGAAAACATACTGCTATTAACCCTGAATGATACAACGGTTTTCAATAATGCAAATGCCTTCCGGGAAGAGATTGAAAGACACCCTGCAGTTGTTGAAACCGGTTTCTCTTTTACTGCTCCGGGACGAAATCACGGAAAACAGGTGATGATGGCTGAAGACAACAATGGCGAAATGCAGGAGATGACCTTCAACAACATTATAGTTGATTATGATTACCTGAACGTGATGGGTATGACCCTGGCTCAGGGTCGCTTCTATGACAGAGAATTTGGTTCCGATCAGGCCAATGCCATCGTTGTAAATGAGGCCCTGGTGCGGGAAATGCAGTGGGGTGAAGAGGCCATCGGTAAAAAATTCTTGCTCGCCCCACAAATCCAGGGTGTTACGGCACCAGAGGCGGAGATCATCGGAGTTGTCCAGGACTACAATTACGGATCCTTACACAATCCCATAGAACCATTGGTGTTCATCTGCAGGGAAAATGTACCCTTCCTAAGGTTACTCCATGTAAGGGTCTCAAATGATCAGCTGCCCGAAGTCCTGAGCTGGGTGGAAGAAAAGCGGGAAGTGTTCAATCCATCCTACCCTATTCAATATAGTTATCTCAGTGATGAACTGGATGAATTATATGTAGAGGAAAAAATTGTATTTACCCTGGTGCTTGCTTTTACAATACTTATCATATTTATTGCCGCCCTGGGATTGCTGGGACTCTCTGCATTTATGACGGTGAAACGTACCCGGGAGACTGGACTCCGAAGAGTGATGGGTGCCACACAGAATCAAATTTTGATCCTGTTCCTGCTTCAATTCGCCCGATGGGTGATTATCAGCAACGTGATCGCATGGCCCATATCATATTTTGTGATCAAACCCTGGCTCCAGAACTTCACCTACCGGATTGACTTCCCATTCTGGACCTTTATCATATCTTTGTTGTTATCACTAACTATTGCCGTGATCACCGTCAGCTGGCAGTCAATTAAAGCCTCGCGGATGAATCCGGCTACCTCCATAAGGGTGGAATGATAACAGGAAAGATATTAGGTAAGAAGTATGTTATAAACGGTATATCGGTAAATGCATCGGGCAGTATTCCTGATATGTCTGCCGATATCTATTATGAGGTTGTCAGACTAATTGACGGGAAACTGCTGTTTCTGCATGATCACCTGGAGAGACTTCAACAGTCGATCTCAGGCTCAGAAATATCTTACCCGGGTAATCAAGCGATCATTGAAAATCTGGATCTGCTTATCAATGAAAATTTATTCAAGAAAGGTAACATCCGGATCTGCCTGCAAAATTCCAATGGGAACACACCCTTACTACTATGCTACTTTATCCCCTACTTCTACCCTGATCCAGGCATGTATAAAAAAGGGGTCAAGCTGCATATCTATCCCCACGTAAGGCCCAATCCGGGAATAAAAAAATGGGATGATCATTTCAGGAACTCCGTTTCCAGGTACATCCTGGAACAAGGGGTGTATGAAGCGGCCCTGATAAATTCTCAAAACCAGATCACCGAAGGAAGCCGCTCCAATATCTTTTATATCGACCGGAATGGCAGCCTGATTACCACTCCTGAAAGGAGTATTCTACCCGGGATAACCAGGAAATATGTGCTGGAGATCGCTGCTGGTGAGGGGATTCTAATCGAGGAAAGGACCATTTCAAAAGATGCCCTGGACAGCCTGGTTTCTGTATTTATATCAGGCACCTCCCCGAAGGTTCTTCCGGTAAAACAGATTGATGACTTTTGTTTTGATGTGGATCATCCGCTGCTTCGGCTTCTTATGGATAAGTTTAATCGATTAGTTCAAAATAACCTAACACAATAATTATGAAAAGGTACCTACTCATTCTGATACTGACCCTGGCATTTTTTACCCTGAAAGCACAAAACAAGAATATTTATATGTCCTCGGGAGGTGAGATCATCCTTTCTGGAGCCGATGTGAACTTCAATGGGGTAGATGTAAATACCAATATGCGTTTTACCATCTTTCTTCATGTCCAGCAGCAGATCAACTTTAATTTTACAGACAACCTTGGTCTATATACTGGTTTGTCTATACGAAATGTCGGGCTAATTATGGAGGACTATTATCAGAATGTTGGATATGATGTGGACAATACAGACATCAATTACAATAAAAACACGAAGATCAAGCACAGGAGTTACGCCCTGGGTTTCCCCCTTGCAATTAAAGTGGGATCGTTCGATGATAATTTCTTTGCATACGGGGGTGTTGAATATGAGTGGATGTTTCATTATAAGCAGAAAAAATTTATTGATGGCGATAAATACAAGTTCACCGCATGGAACAGTGACCGAGTGAATACATGGATTCCCTCCTGGTTTGTTGGCTTACAGTTTCCCGGAGGATTTAACCTGAAATTCAAATATTATATGAACGATTTCCTGAACAAGGACTTCGTTGGACAGGATTTTGGTGAGGATGTGGATTACTCGCAGTTTGAATCAACGGGAATCTGGTATATATCACTCTCCGTCATGCTTAAATGGAAGACTATTAAGCGAGAGATAGATGAAAATTTCGATAACAAAGTTGCATACAGGTAATCCCGATTTTTATTAACTTCGTCCTCCGAAAGGGGTGTTAGCTCAGTTGGTTCAGAGCGCTTGCTTGACAGGCAAGAGGTCACCGGTTCGATTCCAGTACATCCCACAAATAAAGAGTCGCAATAAGCACTAAAGCTAATTGCGGCTCTTTTCATTTCCCCTGCGGTATATCTCCTACTGTGTCTGTTGTTGCTGCATGTCTTGATTTTCCATATCCTAGAATGATGCCGGGGGTTCAAAATACGCAGCAACAATACTAATCAGAGTGCAGCCATCCCTGAAGCAGATTAAGTCATTGGGGGAATCATCTCTTTTTGGATATATTTACCCCTTTCAAATCCGAATCTTCAAATTGTCAACCATGAAACCGTATTTCAGATTTTCCATCCTATTCTTACTATCCTTTGCAATTCTCCTTCCCTCCATGGCTCAGTCCGGTAAAAAGGCTGTTCCAGTTTTCGAAAACGGAGAGGCGCAAATTGTTCCTGCCTTTGAAAACCGGGATGACTGGATCAGGCATGATCTCTGGGTGGAGACAGAATTTGATACAGACGGGGATCAGAAGCCTGACAGAATGCATGTGGCAGTCACCCGGCCCAAGCAGACAGACACTGAAGGCCTGAAACTACCAGTGGTGTATGAAACCAGTCCCTATTTTGCCGGAACGGCCGGCTTCCCGGATGGAATGTTCTGGGATGTGAAACATGAGCTGGGGGAGATGGCCGCTGACCGCGTTCACCCGGAGGTCACCCGCAGGGGAAAGCGCCCCATCATTTCAAATTCACAAATCAAAACCTGGGTTCCCAGGGGATACATCGTTGTTCATTCTTCTTCTCCGGGTACCGGATTGTCTCAGGGTTCACCCACGGTAGGTGGCGATAACGAATCGCTGGCTCCCAAAGCGGTCATCGACTGGCTATGTGGCCGGGCCAAAGGCTATTCCACGCCCGATGGGGATGAAACCGTAACTGCTTACTGGTGCACCGGCAAGGTGGGCATGACCGGCACCTCCTACAATGGAACCCTACCGCTGGCAGCTGCCACCACGGGTGTGGAGGGACTCGAGGCCATTATCCCAGTCGCACCCGGTACTTCCTACTACCACTATTACCGATCCAACGGACTGGTCCGATCCCCTGGAGGATACCTGGGTGAGGACATTGATGTATTGTATGACTTTATCCACAGCGGAGATGAATCCAAAAGAGCCTATAATAATGCGACGGTAAGAGATAAGGAAATGAAAGAGGGGATGGATCGCATCACTGGCGATCTGAATGATTTTTGGGAAGGGAGGGACTATCTGAACGATATGGATCCCATGAAAGCTGCCTTGCTCATGTCGCATGGCCTCAATGACTGGAATGTAATGCCCGAGCATAGCTATCGAATCTACACCGCGGCCAAAGAAAAAGGAATCCCCGCCCAGATCTATTATCACCAGAATGGTCACGGTGGTCCACCACCCATGAGCATGATGAACCGGTGGTTTACACGCTACCTCCATGGAATCGAAAATGGGGTGGAGAAAGATGCCCGGGCCTGGATTGTCAGGGAGAATGACAAACCCGCGGATCCCACCTCTTACAAAGATTTTCCCAATCCGGAGGCTGAGCCTGTTAGCTTTTATCTGACTGCAGGTGCTCCTGCCAGGGGCACGCTCAGCATGAATAAAACAGAAGGACAGGGAAGCGAAACCCTGGTGGATAACTACTCCTTCGATGGATCAGCCCTGGCCGAGGCTGAGATCACCAATCATAGGCTTATCTATCTCACTCCCGAGTTAGCCGAAGATTTACATATCTCCGGACTTCCTGAAATCACCATCCGGGTAGCAGCGAATAAGCCTGCCGTAAATCTCTCGGTGTGGCTGGTGTCCTTGCCCTGGCAGGAAGGAAGAAGGCCAAAAATTACCGATAACATCATCACCCGTGGCTGGGCCGATCCACAGAACCATAGTTCTCTATACGAAAGTGAAGCTCTGGTACCCGGTGAGTTCTATTCCCTGACCTTTAAGCTTCAACCCGACGATCAAATCATCCCCAAAGGACAGAAGATTGGCCTGATGATCTTCTCAAGCGACAGGGAATTTACACTCTGGCCTGAGCCCGGAACGAAGCTGACAGTAGATCTGGATGCCACCAGCATAAGCCTGCCTGTGGTGGGAGGAGCTGCAAACATTCAATGGGCCCTGCCTGAATAATGATGGCTATCATTTTTCCTATTTACTTCGAATTCTGCCGTTCCTAAACAGATTCTACCTTCTTTGGTGATTCCCTCCACATAGACTTTGTACCTTGAAATATCATCGGAGGAGAAGAATGTAACGGAAGCTTTACCCTTTTCAGTGAAAATATTGGGATCCCAAAATTGTACAATGCGATGATCAGGTTTTTCTGAATTAATGTTTTCACCTGTATATTTTGGCGTGTAGAACTCCCGCTTGGACGCATAACCCATCAGTTTTTCTGCTATGGTACCCGGGATATACTTTTGTGAGTAGTCAGGAACTCCACCTTTCTTCGTAAAAATGGAGACCACGCCGCTGCCTCCCCTGGTTCCAAAAATCGCCGTTTCAGAAGGATTCTT
>Ga0164315_10000122_pt1 | contig 44693 bp, 53 predicted proteins | sample GuaBasSedimGuay6_FD_113737 | JGI IMG/M metagenome (GOLD analysis project Ga0164315, IMG submission 113737) | Subseafloor sediment microbial communities from Guaymas Basin, Gulf of California, Mexico - Guay6, Core 4569-2, 0-3 cm | ecosystem: Environmental > Aquatic > Marine > Hydrothermal vents... | reverse complement strand
TGGGCATCACCGGGGCCGGGCGCAGCGCGGGGATTGGCTTGGATATATGGCCGGGAATTTAGCCGCACCAGTCAGGCCGGGATTGACGAGCAAGTGATTCTCATGCGCAAGATTCTTAGGTCCAGCACCTACCCAACCAACTGGCCCAGCGATTGGCCAAAGTGGGACATGAGAACTGTTGAGCACACACTTTGTGAGTATGATAAGCTACGACGTGGCATGCTTGGCCGCCGGTTGAAGCGTAGGTATCCATGACAAACCCAATTGGTTGGACTTATGTTTCTGACAGAGGGTATGTTGTGGAGAAAACTGAAAGCGGCCGGAAGTTCCAGCACCGACTGGTAATGGAAAGCCACTTGGGTCGTGAGTTGACGGACGATGAAGTGGCTCACCACATCAACGAAAAGCGGGCTGACAACCGGCTGGAAAACCTGCAGTTGATGACGGACAAAGAACACAAATCACATCACCTTCAGGGACGTGTGTTCACGCAAGAAGCAAAGGACAACATGGCTGCGGCTCAGCAGCGAAGAAGAAAGCGAGCGAGCAAAAATGAAAGTAATTAAAGTAAGAAACGTGCACGAAGCTTTGCCCGAAGCCATGCACCAGATTCTGGCCGGGCCGGTCGTCACCGAAGAGACGCGCAACGGGCCGGTACACGTCATGCTGGAGCCGGTGACTACGGTATACAGCCACCCCCGCGAGCGGGTCATCTTCTGGCCGGAGCGCGACGCCAATCCATTCTTCCACTTCTACGAAGCGTTGTGGATGCTTGGTGGGCGCAACGACGTGGAACCTCTCACCCGGTTCGTGAAGGGCATGAAAGCGTTCAGCGATGACGGCGTTTATTTCCACGGCGCATACGGCCACCGGTGGCGGCGACACTTTGAGGTGGACCAGCTCATGGCCGTGATCCACAACCTGAGAAAAGACGCACTGTGTCGCCGCCAGATAATAACGATGTTCGACCCTCGCGTGGACCTGGCTGCCCAAGACGGCATGAAGGATATTCCGTGTAACATCGCGGTTCACTTCCAGCACCGGGGCGGCCTCTTGGACATGACGGTATTCAACCGCTCCAACGACATCGTGTGGGGCGCTTATGGAGCCAACGCGGTTCACTTCAGCATGCTCCACGAAGTGGTGGCGAGCATGGCGAAAATTCCCATGGGTTCGTTCTACCAGATCAGCGACAACTGGCACGCCTACCACAAGACGGTGGAGCCGCTGTTGGGCCTGGCCGCCTATGCTGCCCAGCCGCCCGCCCTGGGTGCGCGTACGCCGTATGAGGAAGACGGCGTGCGGCCGTTCCCGATGGTGAACCGGGCTGACCCCGCAACCTGGTTTGGGGAGCTGCAAATGTTCCTTGACCTGGAGCACCGGGCCATGGGCTACACCGAACCGTTCTTCCGCCGGGTGGCCTTGCCTATTGTGGAAACACACAACCTTTTTAAGGCCAAACAATACGCCGACGCCATGACGGTTGCGGGCACAATTAAAGCCACCGATTGGCGCAGGGCAATCGTTGAGTGGCTGGACCGCCGGGAGGCAAAACGTGAAGCGAAGTAAAGCACTAATTGAGGGTGGCCAAACCGAGAGGCTACACGCCACTTTTCATCACCGACCCTACAGCGTGGCCGTCCATAGTTGGAACATGGTCGCGCTGCTGGAGGTCTTGAACCCCGGCGCGAGTTTGCGCCTCACCAAGGCGTGTCTGTTTCATGACGTGGCAGAGCGTTGGGTCGGCGACATGCCGGCACCGGCCAAATGGTGGCTGACCCCAGACGCGGGCAAAGCGTTTGGTGAAGTAGAGGCCCGGCTGAAGCGCGACTTGATGGTGGACTACGAAGAGGGCCTGAACGAAGTTGAGCGCCAGTGGTTGAAGGCGATGGACCTCCTGGAGCTGTGTTTGTTCTGCGGGGACGAACTGAACTTGGGCAATCGCGACGTTGACCAAATCATTAATGTCTGCCACCGGCTGCTGGCCCAAGACTGGGTGCCCAAAGAGGTCCGAGACTTCGTGGCCCACTTACAATGGGAACGCACGCCGGACAAGTTCGACAGCGAGTTTGAAAAATGAGGCTGTGGGAGGGATTCGATTGGGGCTGGTGCCCGCCGGGTTTTCGCCGAGGCGGAACGGTGGAGTTCACGCCCCACATGTTAGAAATAGCTGAAGGAATGCGACTCATGGGTCGCGCACTGAGAGGAGAACCCTTGACCTACATAGACGCACTACCGGGAGTGGCGGAAGCCCTCGTTAAAAAGTTGAAAGAAAAGGACGAACAGTATGGTGGATCATGGCTCAAGCGCGGGGGCGTTGGAGCGTTCATGATGATGGCCCGCAAGTGGGACCGGCTGGAGCAGCGGGTGGCCTCTGATCAGTTGGCTACGCCGCCCGGCCAAGATGATTCCCAGGCCTACTGCGTTGCGTCCAAGTGGGACATCTTGGAGCACGCCCGCAGCGACCGCCGGGACGAAGGCGTGATCGACGACCTGGAAGATTTGGCCGCGTACTTGCTGCTGGTTTTATCTGAGTTGAAAGCCAGTGATGTGCCCAAGGCTGACACCGTTGGTTTTGACACCACTGTGTCTCACCCGTTTGGATACGAAAAGGAGGTGTGCGAACACTGCGAAGGCGAGAGTAAAGATTGCGGATATTGCGGAGCGTAATATCCAACACCCAAGTCAAGGAGACAAGGAATGATTGACCTAACAAAATCCATCAGGGACGCTAAGTGCCACTTTCACCGGCTACACCTCATGCCAGACGGGTGGGTGTTGTTTTGCCACACGCCGGACTCAGTGTGTGTTCGCGTCAGCGAGAAGGCATTGCGTACATACAAAGCGACAGGCGAAACACGGGTGTTGTTGAGGAACACTTTGGACCAAACCTGGATGATGACACCAGACGAAATTATTGCGGAACCAGACTACGTGACCGGCGGGCCTTGGGGTCCATTTTGGGGCGTGCCCTTTCGGGCTGAAGATGAGGAACCGATCTACAACCTCAAGCAGTTATTTGGCAGCACCAACCCTCAACTCAGAACCTTCCAAGACCGGCTGAGCGAAGACGACGAATTGACCATCACCAAACACGACGTGAGTCTCAATGGAGGAAGCCCGCTATGAGCGACAAGGGCAGAGTAGAAAACCTGATCGTTGGTACCCAGGCCCGCGCCGCCGTCTTGGATGCAATGGCAGGCGACGGTCAGTTTTTCGTGGTCACCATAGACGCAGAAGGTTCAGCCGTGCTGGCCCGCAGCCCTGCGACCCAGGAGCTGATTGAGTTGGTGCTTTCCATGACGGGCGAAATGGTCTTGGGCTTCAACCTAGACAGGGGTAAAAAATAGTGCAACTCCCGCTGTTCGATCTGCCCTCAACCTGGTCCCCTCCGCTCATGGCCGAAATGCCAGAGTGGACGGGGGCCGGGCGTGTGGGTATCGACATTGAAACCTACGACCCAAATCTCAAGATCACGGGGCCGTCCGTGCGCACCGGCGGCCACATTGCCGGCATCAGCTTTGCCATCGAAGACGGGCCGTGCCACTACCTGCCCATGCGGCACGAAGGCGGCAACAACCTGGACCCGCAGACGGTGCTAAGATACTTTCGCAACCAAGCCAAAAACTTCAAAGGCATTCTCGTTGGGGCCAACATAAATTACGATCTGGACTACATGGCCGAGGAGGGTATTAATTTCAACCACGCCGATCAGCGTGACGTTCAGATCGCCGACCCGCTGATTGACGAACTCCACTTCAGCTACTCGCTGGACGCCATCGCCAAGAGGCACGGCCTGCCCGGCAAGGACGAGATGTTTCTCAGGCAGGCCGCCGCCCACTACGGGCTGGACCCCAAGAAGGATATGCACCGGCTGCCTGCAAAATACGTGGGCCCATACGCAGAGCAAGACGCCCGGCTGCCGCTTCAAGTTCTACGCCGCCAGGAACGCATCCTAAGGGACGAAGACCTTTGGCCCATCTACCAGCTTGAGTGCAAACTCCAGCCCGTGCTGCTGCGCATGAGGAGGCGCGGGGTGCGTATTGATTTGGACCAACTGGACCGGGTGGAAGCTTGGGCGCGGAAGCGAGAGCAAGAGCACCTTGACCTCATCCGGCACCACACCGGCGTTGACGTGGGCATGGACAATATCTGGACCAAGGCCCCGCTGGTGCGGGCGCTCACCGCGTTGGGGGTTGAGCTGGAGGAAACGCCCAGCGGCCAAGACAAGCTTGACCAAGAAACACTCAACGCAATCGACCACCCGGTGGCCGCCGCCATCGTCCAATGCCGCAAGGTCAATAAGCTGCGCACCACGTTCGTCCAGAGCATCCGGACCCACATGGTCGGCGACAGGATTCACACCACCTTCAACCAGATGAGACGGACCAAGCAAGACGGCGACACCAAGGGCGCAAGGTACGGTCGCATGAGCAGCGAGCACCCCAACCTTCAGCAGCAATCTGCACGCGATGAATGGTCCGGTATGTGGCGGGCAATTTACGTGCCTGATGGAGACATCTGGGCGTGCGCCGATTATAGCCAACAAGAGCCGCGCATCCTGACTCACTTCGCAGAGTTGTGCGGCCTGCCCAGGGCCAAGCACGCGGCCGACGCCTACCGCAACGACCCCAAGACTGACAACCACCAGATGATGGCTGACCTGTGCGGCATCCCCCGCACCCCGGCCAAGAATATTTACCTGGGCTTGTGCTACAGCATGGGCGGCGCAAAGCTGGCCCGCAACCTGGGCCTGCCTACCAAGTTTATCACCACGCGGCGGGGCTGGTCTGGTGAGGTTGCCGGCGATGAAGCGCAGGCCCTCTTGGATGCCTTTCACAAGCACGCCCCGTTCGTCAAGAAGCTGGCTGACCTGACCGAGGAGCAGGCCGCCGCCAACGGATTCATCAAGACCCTTCTGGGCCGCAAGTGCCACTTTCCAAAGCTGGCTGACGGCAGCTACGACTGGTGCCACAAAGCACTCAACCGTCTCATCCAAGGCAGCGCCGCCGACCAGACCAAGGCCGCCGTGGTCGCGCTGGACGACAACGGGTTTGACCTTCAACTCCAGGTTCACGACGAAGTGGATTGGAGTCCGGCCAACATAGCAGAAGTAAAGGAAGCCGGGCACATCATGCGGCACGTTGTTGAGTTGAGCGTGCCCAGCAGAGTTGATCTAGAAATTGGCCCCAACTGGGGCGAAGCAAAGGAGCAGATTGCATGAGAAATAAAAGCTGGGACGAGAAGTGGGTGGGCCGGGCGGTGGAGTACGCCAGCTGGTCCAAAGACCCAAGCACGAAAGTGGGCTGCGTGATCGTTGACCCTCACACCAACACCGAGGTCGCGGGGGGCTACAATGGCTTCCCGCGCCGGGTGCGCGAAATGGTTGACGTGCTGAAGTCGGATGCCAAAAACGTGCTCCGCCCCGTTGGCCAAGAGCTGGACCCAGAGCGTTGGCGACGGCCCACAAAATACATGTTCGCCGAGCACGCCGAACGCAACGCAATCTACAACGCCGCCCGGCTGGGCCGGGCCACGCAGGGGTGTTGGGCTTACCTGAGCTGGGACCCAAGCGAAAGCATCTGCGCGGATTGTGCGCGGGCCTTGATCCAGGCGGGCATCCATACGGTGTCTGGACCGTCTGAGGCAATCCAGCGGCGGCTGGACATGGAGGATGACGCGGGGTGGCGCGACAGCTGCAAGACCGGCCTGATCATGATGGGTGAGGCCCAGCTCAACGTGCGGTCGTTGCCTATCTACCGGCCCAAGCCCGGCCCACAAACCGCGTTCTTTTTGGGCGAGCTGTGAGAGGCCGCCGGAGGCTGGAAACCAACAAGGCAAAAATCGAACGGCTGACCAACACGATCACGTCGTTGAACAAGCTAGTCCTGGCGGCGGAAGAAAAGCTGGAAGCGGTGGCCGAGTTCGTCGACAACGCAGACCGGAACGCGCCACGCAGCCCAACGTGGTTTCGGTACTCCAGGATGCTCAGGAAGATCATCGCCAAGGAGGAAAATAAATGAGCGAACAAGGCATGAGAAAAGCCGTGACCAAAATGCTCAAACCACTCAACGCAATCTCAGTCGAGAACCCGGTGCTGCCCGGCACCCCCGACGTGAACTACGTTGAAGGGTGGATCGAATTAAAATGGATACGCGCTTGGCCCAAAGGGGAAGACACCCCCGTGCGCATCGAACACTACACGCCCCAACAGCGGGTATGGGCGCTGCGCCGCCGCCGGGCCGGGGGCCGGTGCTGGTGGCTGTTGCGTTGTCGGTCGGAGTGGCTGCTGTTGGATGGAGCGGATGCCGCGCTGGTGGTCAACACCGAGGGCTGCAACAAAACGAAACTCATTGAGGTCGCTGTAAAATACTGGCCAAAATCTATAGACCAGAAGGAGCTAATTGAATGCCTTACACGAGAGCCGAAAAACTTTACACTGGCAGGAGACGCCGAGCTGAAACTCAGAAGGCTGCTGCTGAACGGTACGGCATCCCCGTCAGAAAATACCTAGCCTGGGAGCGCGGCGAAACCCCGTGCCCCTACAACCTGAAACTCACGTTGCTTTCGTACGAACGCTTTGTCATCCTCCGCCGCCGGGCGGGCCTCACTCAACCGCAACTGGCCCCCCGCGTGCCGTGTACCGTCCAGTGGCTAAGTATGATCGAACGAGGACTTGGTCCCGTTGATCTGCTGGAGAGGTATTGGAATGACAAGCATTGAATTCCTGAAGCTGTTTCACCCAGAAGGCTATTGGGTTTTGACGGCGATAAAAGTAGATCGCAAAGGGATCGAAACAAAGACCTTCACGCCCAAGGAAGAGGCTGCCGCCAAGAAGTGGATAGACAGCCGGGCCGGAAAGGCCAACCTGTACTTCAGCGTCAACCAACCGGCGCACGCGCTGACCAAGAAGGCAACCCGCGACGACATCGTCACCGTGGGCTGGCTCCACGTTGATGTGGACGCACGGGCCGGGGAACCTCTTGAGGCGGAGCTGGAGCGCATCCAGGCGTTGCTGCTGAAGCGTTGCCCCGTGGCCCCACCTACCGCCGTGGTATTCAGCGGCGGCGGGTACCAGGCGTTCTGGAAACTGGCTGAGCCGGTGACCACGCGCACCGCCCCGGCCAAGGCAGACATCACCCGCTACAACAGGCAACTGGAAATTGTTTTGGAGGGCGACAGCTGCCACAACATCGACAGGATCATGAGGCTGCCGGGCACAATGAACTTGCCCAACGCCAAAAAGGTTGAGCGAGGCCGGACGCCGTCGCTGTCTGCTGTGGAGTCCTTTGGGATTGAACGGGCATACCAACTCACCGACTTCACCCCCGCGCCGATCATCCAGACGGCGGGCATGACCCACACCGCGCCCGTCACCGCACCTACCGGTAACGTGGCCCGGCTGGGCAGCGTAGACGAACTAAACAAATGGAAAGTACCAGACCGGGTGAAGGTCATCATCGTCCAGGGCGAGCACCCCGATGAAGTCAAGAAGGGTGACAACAGCCGGTCGGCCTGGTTGTTTGATGTGATTTGTAACTTGCTCCGGTGCGACGTTCCGGAGGAAGTTATTTTCAGTATACTGACCGATCCTGACTTCGGAATCAGCGCCTCTGTTTTGGACAAGCGACCCAACGAAATTGAATACGTCATGCGCCAGATCAACCGGGGCAAAGAACATGCCGTGGAGCCGTGGCTGCAAAAGCTCAATGATCGGTTTTTTGTGGTAGGAGATTTTGGCGGAAGATGTCTGGTGGCGGAAGAAGTCTTGGACATAGAAATGAGTCGCAAAAAACTCACCAAGCAAACCTTCGCCGACTTTGGCAATCGGTTTTGCAACGTCTTCGTTACCGTCCCGGTGGGCGACAAGGAGAAGCAATTCCCGGTGGGCAAGTGGTGGCTGACGCACCCCCAGCGGCGCGAGTTTGACCGGGTGGTGTTCAACCCCAGCGGGCCGATCATCCCCGATGCCTACAACCTTTGGCAAGGGTTCGCCGTGGCGGCCGTGCCGGGAGATAAGCACCTGTCGTTCTTGCGCCACCTTCATACCAATATTTGTAAGGGTGTGGACGTGCACTACAACTATCTTTTGAGCTGGATGGCGCGGGCGGTTCAAAAGCCCGGCACCGCCGGTGAGACGGCAGTGGTGTTGCGCGGCAAGAGCGGTACGGGAAAAAGTTTCTTCGCCAATAAGTTCGGCGCACTCTTCGGCCGCCACTATCTGCAGGTCAGCAACGCCAACCATCTTGTTGGGCAATTCAACGCCCACCTTCGAGACTGCGTGATACTGTTCGGCGATGAGGCGTTCTTCGCGGGAGACAAGAAACACGAAAGCGTTTTGAAGACCTTGGTCACAGAGAATCGCATGGTCATTGAACAGAAGTTTGTTGACGCCGAGACCAGCCCAAACTTCACCCACCTCATCTTGGCATCCAACAGTGCTTGGGTGGTGCCAACCGGGGCGAATGAACGCCGGTTTTTCGTACTGGAAGTTGGAGACAACCAGAAGCAAAACAGCAAGTACTTTGGGGACATCGCTGCGCATTTAAAAAACGGCGGCAGTGAGAATCTTTTGCACTACCTGATGACCCACGACCTGGAAGATTTTGATGTGCGCACGGTGCCCAAGACTGAGGCGCTGCTTGGGCAAAAAATGCAGAGCCTGAGCCCGTGGGAGGATTGGTGGTATTGCCGACTTGAGCAAGGGACGTTGGTGGAGGCACTACCGCGCTACAACAAGGTCGTAGAATGCAACGCGCTTCGAGACGACTACCGCAATCACGTTGAGCGCTACCGGCTGCCGTATAGCGGCAACTCAGGTCAGCTTGGCGAGTTCCTCAAGAGCGTTTGCCCCGATGATTTCCCCCGGCGTACCCGAGCAGCCAAGCCCAAGGTCAGAGGCGGCACCCGGTCCTACACGTATGAGTTCCCAACCCTCCGCGTGCTGCGTGAGTTCTGGGAAGAGCAATACGCGACAAAGGTTCGTTGGGACGAGGAGCTGCCAGAGCAACGACAGCCGGAGGTTCCATTTTAGTTTCAAAAGCGGCCCGATAATTAATACAAGGCGAAACGCCCGGAGTTTTCAACGACTCCGGGCGCTTCGCATTGAAGGCCCCTGTCGTCCATCCGCGCCTTCTGTGCGTTTTGCAGCTGCAACCTGCTGTGCGGCCATGCGTTGCAATTTAGTTTAAATGATTCCCCCACTACGGCCCGAAATAAGCTATACTTGTAGCACACAGCGGGTGTTGACCCGCACTTGAGAAACCCGGTCAAAAGGAAAAACAATGAACAACTTACCAAGCGCAAACTACCGCACCAAATGCAAGCCCGCCCCCAAGCACGGTCAGAAACAAATCTGGGCCACTCATAAAGTCACCGGCGAAGAAACTCACATCGGCAATTACCAGCCCATCACCAAGGTCGCTTTTTACTACGAGTGGAAAGATGACGGCAGCAACGACACCACTCACCGGTTCAACGCCTACGACGTCACGCTCAAGGAAGCCAAGGCCCTCTTGCTGGCCAACTACTTCCACGGCATGCGGGGCTGCGCAGAAGTCATCCACGGCACCCGCCCCTGGTAACGATTCACGGGGGCCGCAAGGCCCCCAAACCAAAACCCGATCCAAAGGAAAAAATAATGAAACGCTTACTCAGCAAACGCTACACCGCCGCCAAAAAACTTGCCGCCCTCTTGAACAAAAAATGCTGCCCCATGGGCGACGAAGTCACCGTCCACCTGGACGAGTACGAAGACACCGTTTTGGTCATCTGGGAAGGCGGCCCGTTTGAGTGGTCGGTAGCCCTCACCGGCGGCGCTCAAATCTACGCCGGGGAGAACGGCCGCTACAGCCAGAACAACCCTTGGTTCAGCCAGGTCCAAACCATCGAACGCAACAGCCGCGTTTTCTTCGAGTGCCAGAACAGCTACTCAATCTCAGTCTGGGAGGGCTAACATGAAAAACCAAACACTCACCCGCGAGCTGAAAACCCGTCTCCAAGAATTCATGGACCGCGACCCGCTGACTTTTGCCAGCGCCCTCGTCAACGCCATCGACACCCACGCTGAGCAGCTCGCTCAGGGTGGGCTGGTTGGCGCCGACGGCAAGCCCCACGCCCTGCCTGAGACGCAACGCACCCGCGAGGTTTGGGCGTTGAACTTTATCTTGGCGCACGACAACGGCGAATCCAGCGGCACCCACCCGTCCAACTTCACGCCCAACCCCGACATCCAGGTGGAGGGCGGCGTGACCGTGCTCACCGTCTGTGAGGTCGAAGACGCGCTGGGTATCGTGGGCGAGAATTGGGACAGCGACTGCGCCCAGCTCATGGCCTGGTGCAGCGAATTTTCGGTTCACTACTACGGTGCCCCCCGCGAGGATTTCAGCATCCACTCAGCGGTGGCAGCGGCCGCCCGGTTGAGCTGCACCTACGTCATCGTGGAGGATATGTCATGAACGACTGGCACGGCAACGAAGACGCAGGAGACATGGGCATGATGAACCGGGCAGCCCAGAGTGAGTGCCGCCCGTTCACCTGCCCTGGGTGTGGGCTGGACCTGGGCGCGGCCGCCGACTTTGAAGGCGAAGACGACGGCACCCCCGGTGAGTGCGATCAGTGCGGCGAAGTTTGGACCTGGTGGGGCATCGATGGAGGTCAATCATGAACGGCTATATGGACCTCCAATATTTCACCTACGAGCGCCGGGGCTTTGTTGTCAACGTAGCCCAGCTGCCCAGCGGGGCGTGGCTGGCTACGGTGTGCCGCCGGTTGAACCCCGGCTACCCCAGCGCACGCTACGGCGAGCCCACCGCCACTACCCAACTCACCAAGTACAAAGCCCTGCACCGGGCACTGGAGATAATAAGATGACTGGACGATACGACGACCCGAACAACTACCCAGACGAGACCAACGGCATCGGCAACTTCTATCTCACAGACGAAGGGCGGGCGTGCCTGGACGAGGCCGCCGCCAACCGGATTGATTGGGCCGACTGTCGGCTGCTTCGGCTGGAACGCTTCCGCATGCTGACCGACGCGGGGTTCCCGTTCTGGGACATCAGTTATTGCCGGGGCATCTTCCGTGACGACGACGGCACCGAGAGATATTGCGAGGTGGTGCTGCCCTTCAGCCAGCTCACAAAAGGAAAGTGGTGGAGCGAGGTCAAGGCTCACGCCCAACGAGACGGGGTGAACCTCAGCCGGATCAAGCTGTGGGACTCCGTGTCCAAACTATGGTAGGAGGTCACGCTTGACGGGGGGCAATATCCAAGCTAAGTTCCAGAAGCGGAAAACCGCGTTCCCTTATTTCCGAGGAGGAAGATTCATGATGAGACGACTGACGTTGGCGCTCGTATTGGTGGCCATACTTCTGGCCAGCAGCGCGGGGGCGCAGGACCGATCGCTCCACCTGTTCAAGTGGACCCAGCCGGACTCAACGAGCGGCGGCACCGAGACCTTGGACGGCTGGATCAAGGAATACAATATCTTCATCGCCACGCCCAGTGACACCATGCTCTATGGCGTGGAGGCCGCGCCGCACGCTGTGGCCGACACGGCGTCAGCTTATGTGAGCTTGTTGATCGGCGTTCCATCTTCGGTGGCCGTGAGCGCGACTGACATCTGGGGGCAAACTGGGCCACTCAGCGAATGGTCCGATTCTTACATTCCAATTCCGCCCGCGCCCGGCACTGGCGGCAAACCTTTCGTGGACGATTAAACGTAACGCGAGGCCGGTCGTTGCTGCGGGTGTTCCCTCCAATCCCCCCACCCAAGGCGGCACCGGTCTCGCTCCCCAAGGAGCAAAGACACCATGTGGATTCTCAACCTAATTCTTGTCGCAGTTTTATTCTTGGTAGTGGCCGGTCTTTTGATCCGGCTGGACCATCTTGAAGCGCGACTGGACACGAATGACCGGCTGTTGCAGGCCACGTTGATTGACGAGTTTAAAAATGAACAACATGAACTTGGAAACCGCCGAAGCCTTGACCCGCCTGATTGACGTGTTGACGACTCTGGCCCCGTGGGCCGGGGCGGCGCTCGTCGTCTCCATCTGCTTCCGTCTCATGGGCGAAAAGCCCAGTGACCTGATCAAGGCTCTGGCCCGGTTATTCCGTGGTGGCGGGGGTTCTTGAATCTCAAATCTAAGCGCCCTAGCTGCCCCGCTAAGCAACGCGGGGGTGGAGGGCTGGGGAACGGGGCCTTTTAGGCCCTTTTGAGCCACCCTCGCAAGAACCGCTCCTGCTTGGGTTGGCGCCGGACCAGCTTGAGGTAGTGCTCACCCTGGAGGGCCGCTAGCACGCGCTGCAGGTGCGCCTCCCCGCCCGCGCTGTTGAGGGCAACCCGTAGGACGGCTAAGGTCTTGGGTCCCACCTGCCCGTCCTGGGCAATCTCCTCCCAGCTTTTCTCATTTCGGTTCAGAAGGTTCAGCGCCTCTTGGAGCAAGGCCCCGGTTCTGCCTACGCCCAAATTCACCGCCATGTCAAACACCTCATAGGCGAGAGACGCGGAGAACGATTCACAGTGGAGACGGTCCCAGAAATTCTCGCGATAGAACGTGGCCAGCATGCCCTTGAGTTGGGGAGTCAACTTGGGCGTGCCGTCGGGCTTTTGTTCATCCACCACCAGCCACCCGCGCCACCCCGGCCAGTTGTGGCGACTCACGCCGCAGAAGGTTTCCCCGCCCCGGTCAGTTGAGTCGTTGACGTAGCCGCCCTCGGTCTTCAAGATTCGGTCCAGCACTTCAATGTTCATGGCGTGCGGCCGTTCCTTTCGAGTCTCATTTCATCGGTGAGAGCTTTGATGGCGTGTGTTTGATTATTGGAGGCGTGGATTGACTTTCGCATCAGCTCCAGAAGGTCACGAACTTCATCGCGATCCTTCCACTGGCAGCCGTACATGCCGCGTGCTTTGTCGGTCTCGTCTGCTTTGGCCATTTGATGCATTTCTTTTATTCGTTGGAAGTGAACTGGGTCCTTCGCACAGGGGTACGGAAGGCTGTCACCCGCGCCCCGCCGGGCGAGAAATAGTTGCTGGCCCACGCCCAAAACTTTCCAGACCAAAATCAGGAGGAACCCGATCAACCCGTATTCGGTCGGCGCTAAAGACGTGGGCACAGTCATCGTGTTCTCCTAGATCGAGAGCTGGTCACCGGGGCCAACTTTCCGAGAAGCGCCGTTCATCCGGCCACTCAATAATTTGCGAGTTGTGATCTTCAGAAGCTGGTGCGTGCCCGTACCACCGACGGCGGTGAGTACGCCAGCCTGGGCGGCGGTGCCAACGTCTGCGCCCGACAGCAGCGCCAGGCCCAAGCCCAGCACGCCGTTGATCGCGGGGATGGCATTGTTGGGCAGCTTGCGGATGCCGTGCTTCATCACGGCCCCCGAAACAAGGGCTGGCCCGGCGACCTGAAAAACTTCAGTAACGCCCGTCAACAGCCCACCAAATAATTCGGCAAACATTATGCCGGCACCTCGGGGTTGCGGCGCTGGTCAGCAAACGCGCTGGTTGCCCCAGCCACGATGTCCAAAACAGCCGCGTCTTTGTCTGTCGCAATCTCATCACTGGCCGACATGAAGGCCGCCAGTAAATCCATGCCGACGCTCACGTCGGAAACGTCAACCCCGTCGGCGACCGCGTTGACCATGTCAACGATCTTCGCGCCCAGGGCCTGTACCTGATCTTTGTTGTACGCCATTGTTCTGCTCCTTGTTAGAAGTGGTCTCAAAAACCAACGTCGATACCATAGTCTATCGGCACGCCCTCGACAACCTTTTTATGCGAGCAGTACGCCGTTGCCATCTTCGGCCGTGGGGCCGGTGATGCGGAAGTACTGGTCGTCGGTGGGCGCTACCGTGAACCGAAGCACCACGCTGTAGGGGCCGCCGCCGCTGGTGGTCAGCGTTCCGGTTGTGTTCCCGGCCGCGATCACGGTCACGTATCCGCCGCCGTCAACATCGGCCTCCAAGATACCGCTGGACGGCAGGGCCGTGTTGATGTCGAAAGCGTATGCGCCCGTCTCTGTGAAACTGATAGCGGCGCTGGCGGTGTTGGCCGCCAAGCCACCCACGTGCAGATCATCGTCGTGGAGTTCAGAGGTAATTGCGAACTCGTGGACCAACGCCACGCCGGTGATCTCAGTGCCAATTTCGGGCGGCGTGTGCCGAGGAGAAATTGACAAGCTGGCGGTAGTGGGCATGGGCGTGTTAATACCCACGGCGATTATCATGTCGTTGCGCAAGGCCCAAACCTGGGTGTCGACCCAGGGGTCGGTGATGACCAACGCCGCCAACACCGCCGGTGTACCGGCCGGGTCCAGGGTGAGCACGTAGTCCAGCTCCGGGGCGTCGTCTTCGTATTGGGCAGTCAGGACGTGGTCGGTCCGAACATCATCCACGCGCCAGTCCCGCACCGTGCACTCCAGCAGCAACGCCGAAGCATCTTCGCCCAGGCGGCCGGTGGGCGTGGTGTACTGTACGTCCAAGCTCACGTTCGTGGTGTCAGCGTAGGTGGAATTTATAACTGGATCGCGCACGGGCAGCGGTTGCCGCCAGAGCCGGACCAAGCTCACGTCCTCCACGGGCGTGAGTCCCTCAACAACTTCCTCCAAGAGGTCCACGCTGCGCAGCTGGAGTCCCATTTCGTCGTGGCTGTCTGCCATACTGATCCGCGTCAAGCTGCCGCCCGTCTGGCCCAGGAACCAAACCGTGTCGCCAATGGAGTGGGCCGCTTGGTTGGTATTAAACAGGCCCCGGTAGAAGACAGACATGCGATAGAACGTGCCAAAGTCAGTGAGGTTCAAAAAGCCCAAAATCTCATCGTTGATTTTCACAATGTTAACCAACGACGCGACGTCACCGTTGTTGCCGGCAACCAGAAGGTCGCTGATGTCATCCGGGTCAGCAATTTCCATGTCAATCGTAAGCACGTTGGTGGGCCGCAGAGACACGGCTGCATAGGCCTCCACGTCAGCGGTGAGGTTGGCCCCGCGCAAGAACGCCCTCACCTCAGCGTCCTCCGTGAACGCCCCGCTGGTTGGATGGCTGGGACCGGTGCGAAGGTAACTCTGGAAGCGCACGGTGCCGCCGCCGGGGTTCCGTGCCCCCATCCATACCCGTGGCTCCAGCGTGGGCGCGAAGGGGTCTTGAACAACCATCTGCCGCCCGGCCTCAAACACAACCGTATCCGCGCTCACAACGGGCACGGCCGCATCGTTGGGCTCAACCCAGCCACTGCCTACCGGGTCACCAAACGTGCCCACCCCGGTGCTGAAAATATCTTCGACCGCGAACACATTTATTTCGCCGCTCAATAACGTACCAGGCGCGAACCGGCCCACGCGGTAAACAACGCCGTCGATCCCCAGCCGGGTGTTGCTGTACTTGAACAGCGAGCCGGGCCGAAGCGCAAATCCATCGCGGTTCATCTTGACCGTAATTTTGGACAGCGGGTAAGTCAGTACGCGCAGTTCACGCCACGCAAGTGAGTTGGCCAACGCCTTGTCCCGTACGCCGGGGTATCGCACTTCAGACGCGACACTGCCGCCCTGGATAAGATGATTGCCCATGTCTTGGGCGAAGGCATAAGTTTCCTTGTAGTTGTCGTCAATGTCGATGTAACTCAGCCGCACTTCGTTGGTCGTTTCTTCCCAGGTCTGCCGCGTGTACTCTGACAGCTCCAGTATGTTACTCTCATCGAACTCCGGCAACGTGCCAGGGTCGTAGCCGTCGCGGATGAGAGTCATCTTCCACTGCCCGGCCCCGCGATCAAACCACAGCGTGCCGTCAACCTGCCGGACGACTTCGTTGATCATATCGCTGGCCTGTTTTTCCCGGTCCATGAGCATGGCGAAACCATTACCCTCTGCGTACAGGGCAGAGGCGGCGTCCTGGAAATTAACCACGTCAATCTCGCTGGACGGTATGCCCAAACCCCAGATGTCATCCGTCATGATTTCGTAGATCACGTTCATAGGGTTGGCTGTGCCGTTGGTGGGGTTTTCTGCGCCGGGGTCAGCGGCGGCCATGTTGAGTCCGTCTGGGTATCGCTCTGCTTCAAATTCCCACGGCACGATGTTGGGGCTGTTGCCAATGTAGCCGCCCTGGAACACAACGTAGCTGGTGCCCCGGTAGGCAACATTGGGTGACTGCTTGCCAGCCAAGTAGGCGTTGATGCTTTGATCGATGGCGCCAGGATAAAAACCCACCGTACCAGAGATACCCCCAGACCCAAATTCGTTTCCACCCAGGATGCTTAGCCTGGAAACATTGAAGGTACTTTCGGCCGCCCTGGTGCCGCTCCAAAGAGACTTCTCGTTGACGCGAATGGCCTTCAACACAACGCCCGGCCCAAGGCAAAGCGCGAACTGGAGTCCAACGTAATACTTGTGGCCGGTAGTGACGGTGTCGCTACTGAACAAGCCGGTCTTTACGTCTTCGGTGATGGCCACGGAACGGACGTTGCCGTACCAGATGACATTGCTGCCTTTGATCTTCACCTTGCCCCAGATGAGAGGCACGGCCCGGCCTTCGGTTGCGGTCGGAAATTGGAAGTCGCCCTGACCGGCGGGCCGGGCATCTTCCATGTTGGGCTTGGGCCGCAGAATCTCAGTGAGCAGAAAAGCGCCAACCCAGAAAAGTAGCATCCAAAAAATCATACGATACTCGCATTGAAGGGGTTGAGTGTGGGCACGAAAGCGTAGCCCCCATAGTTCAGGTTGTTGCTAAATTTGGCGGCGCAAGTTGCCAGCGTATGGTCGCACCCCGCGTACACGTCCACGGACTGGCCGACCACGTCCACGCTGAAGGGCAGAATCAACGAGAGCACGTCACCCGTCTGGGCCGTGATCAGGCGATAATCTGAGCTGCCAAAATCTATGTACCCGCCCACGGGCCACTGGTCACCTTCGGCGGTGTTGATCCCGTTGATGGTTACAGTGCGCCCATCGACAGCACTGATGGTGCTGGTGTGTTGGTAACTGGCCTTCAGCATCTTGCAGTTGAGGTCGTACAAAACGTGGTTACAAAGGCCCTGGTATTTGAACCGGGGGATGGTGCGGTTCAGCGCGGCCTCGCTCGTCATGCCGCTCATTTCGCAGACTGCGCCCCGGAGCTTGAAGCTCACGCCGATGATCTTGCCCGACCAGACATTCTCGGCCTGGGTATCGGCGCGGTGGAAGCGCAAGATGTCCAAGAACATTGATTGGCCCGGCACCACTCCGATGAACCGGGCGCACACCGGGTCTTCCGACTGGAGCGTGACGGTCAGTTCCTGCTTGCGATCCCCGTCTGCTTGGGCGGGGTCGGTACGGGTGATCTGGCGCGACACGTACTGCTGCGCCGCCCACGTTACCGTGTCTTCGGCTGAGGTGTAATAGAAAACCTCCGCCCCAATTGTGAACACATAAAGTTCAACCGGCTGGCCGGATTCTGTCGATGTCTCCCGGTCTAAGTATGTCACTGCTTGACTCCCAAAATATTCGTGGTCACAGTTGCGTCGCCGGCAAAGTCATGCTGGAACTGAACCTGGTCCCCGGCTATCCGAACCAGCCGCAAGAAACTCACGCGGGCGATGTCTTCAACAGGGATGGTGCTGCTCCAGCTGACATCCACAGTCAGCCGCTCCACCGTACTGCTCACGACCGCATACGCCAAGACTTCGCGAGTAAGAATGGTGCCGTCTGTCAACTCAATCCAGAGCGACTTGTTGGGCTCACGGGCCTGGATGTAAGTGGAGTAGCCAATGTGTTCAATATCTATTAAGGCCGCCCCGCTGCTCAGGTCACTCACCACGATAATGTCATACCAAAAAGTAGGCAAGTAGAACGAGACCTGCGACCCGCGCAATTCATGAACTAGCTGACGCGCTTCCCAAACAGTTTGTGCCGACGCGGCCAGCCAACCCTTCTTGGTTGCGGGCATAGAATCTTGCCAGTCACTGAACTGGATGAAGGGCGCAGTCATGTTGTCCAGCCGGTCCACCTGGCGGATGAGATTGTCGTCGTGCGTGGAGCCGGTCATGAGGTTCGGGTCGTCCAGCATGATCTTGGAATTATGGGTACTGAACGGGGCGGCGCTGGCAATGTCTGAGTCGTTGTCCAAGGTGGTGAACCTGATCTGTGCTTCGGTCAAGCCCACCGCGTATTTCTTGCGTCCAATTCTACCCTCTGTGCTGGCCACGCGCAACGGCATCACCAGGGCGTTGCTGTCGTGAGTTGCAACGACCGAGGAGCTGAACGTAAGGGAGGTATCGGTCATACTGGCAATCTCCAGTGAGTCAAACCTCTCGCTGTCCGACCAGACGATTGCCAAGGCGTCAACGCGGAAGTCCCCATACGTAGTGTCTACCTGGATGGTGGACGCGCCGGTGACAACCTGGGCGGATGCGGGCCGCGCTTCAAACCAAATGGGTACTCCAAATACGCGGGGGTGCCAGCTGTTGAGCAGGGCCTGTAGCCTGCGGCGTTCGTGACCTTCTTCGGTCTTGATACGCAGCTCAATAATCTGGCGCGGTTTTTTACGCACGCTCACCCGCTGCTCGCTGCCGTCTATGCCGGTCAACACGTCGGTCTTGAACTCCAGCGTTTCCTTGATGGGGGTTTCTGGAGCGAAGGGGAACATCACAACACGCACCGCCGTGATGGCCACAGAGACGGCCGCCACGTCTAGCGTGAAGTCCAGCGTGCCGTCAAGTTCCGGTGGGCCGATGGTACTGACCTGGACCTGGAACACCAACCCGCTGCTGGGCGAGATAAAAGTAGGCAGCGTGGGAAAGCCTACCAAGGTGACGCCGCTGTCAGCGTTGTTGACAAAGGCCGTCAGCTCTCGGGCGTCCACGCGATAGGCGTTATAAAGTTCGATGTCTCGTGAGGTGGTGGCCAGTAAGTTACCCAACGCGATGAGCGAAGGTAAGGCGTGAATCTTCTCAAACCAGAATTCGTCCAGGCCGTTGCAAAGCACGCCCAGGTGATCGACCACCGTCGCCGCCACGCCTTCATCCGCCTCGTCTAGCGTGCCGCCAACTACGCCCGTTGCCATCCGGCGCGGAACGTAACTGTCGTTGGGCAACGCAACATCAAAAGCCTGGGCAGTGGCGATCTGGAACACGGTGATGGAGACGGTGGGGATGCCCATCGTGTCAGCCATTATACTTCCTTCAGGTAAGCGATGCCCGCGTTCCAAGATTCCTCTGTGTTGACCCGCAGGTGCTGCTTGCGAACCCACGGGAAGACCATGTATGTGTCGCCGCTGATTGTGAACTCATCACCGGGGGTATAGTACGACATGTTGATGATTGCCACTCCTGGTATTTCGCCCAAAAAGAAAACCGTGTCTGGCGTGGTGGTCTGGTCGCGGTACGCAAGAAGGATGGGCATCAGGGGCTTGTAGGAACTCAACTCGCTCGCACGCATCCAGCTCGTGGCGTACCCATAGAGGCCCGCACGCGCCCCGCCGAACAGCGGCAGCCGGGCCTCACCGGCTCGGTCATTACCGAGCGTTTGTGACTGAGTTGTGACGCCCCACCTACCGGCGGCGTCCTGATCGGGAAGACCCTCCAGGTGGACGGTGGCCCCGTCGTTGGGCGTGGCGTTCAACCCGTCCATGTGGAACGAACTGAAGGCCCCGGTTGGTGTATCAGTATAGGTGCCGCTCTGGCTCCACTGGTGCCCATAAACAAACGCGCCGCCGGTGTAGTCGTTGTACTTGTCAATTGACTCGCCCCAACCGAAGTGACGGAAGACGCCCGTGGCCGTTTCAACCACAACATACACCCAAGGCGAAGACCCTTCATTGGCGAAAAAATGATAGGCCACGTAGGGGCCTGCCAAGGTGCTGATGTCGCCGTCCGTGAAGTTGACCCGGCGGCCAGAGGTACAGGCGGCCGTGGTGGAGCCATTGCCGCTGTCGTCCGTGTTGAGGTGCGGTGCTGTTCCATCCGCCACCCCGTAGCCCAACGACTGGAAGACACCCAGGTTCACGGCCGTGGTTGAGTTCCAGCGAAAGCTCACGTAGCAGGTGCCCCGGCTGAACGTGACCCAGTCGTAGGACAGGTCCGTGTTCTCCTGCGTCCACGGCGTGGTCGAAAGGCCGGTCACAAAAGTAGCCAGCTTGGTCATCAAGTCATCGATGGTGGTGGGCGTTCCCGTTTCGTATGCCATGCTAAACTTCCTTCAGCGCAAAGAACGCATAGTTGTCTGTGCGGTTACAGTTCTGGAAAATTCGGTAGACTTCGCCGCCCACGATATTGCGGTCCTCGCTGCCTACTGCGCCATACCCGCTTATCCAAAATATGTCTGGCAGGTTGGCCACGACCTGGTTCGTGGGATCAGAGAAAACTATCGTGCACGGCAGCATCACGTAGCCGTCGGCCGTGCCCGGCGTGGGGTGTATGTTTGCGGTGGGTGTGTTGCTCAGGCCCGCGATGGGTATGAACTCGTCGAAGTCCAGCATGTTGTTAAGGATGAGGTCTTCCGGAGCGCAGTCCGATTGCCCTTGGGGATGGCCACAGGGTATCACCACGCGGTCCCTTTTGGTTTGGCGAGCAGAGCTGCTCACCAGCCCGTTGTGAACGCTGTGCCAACCGCCGTCTGTGAAGTAAACAAACATCGGGCCAGCGGCGAGGCCGTTGGCTCCGTTGTCACGCCACGGGTCCAGAAGGCCGCTGCTCATTTTACCCTGGTTGGACAAGTCGTCCGGCGCACTGGTGTGTCCTGCAACGACCAACGGGTACGGGTATTCAGTGGACGTGGCAAACCGGTCGGCCCAGCCCAAGAAGAAATTGAAGTACGCGGTACCAACCTTCACAACACCAATGATGCGATAGCTGGTAATACTGAACCAAAAATCAACGGACGCTTCGTGGAGCAAAAGATACGCACCCGCCTGGTCGTCGTTGCTTGCGCCGTCAAAAAATCCAGGGCTGATACTTGGTTGATCTTTCATGTCGGCCCCGGCGGTGTAGCCGGTGGTGCCGTGTAGTTCCCAGTTGTAATAACCGGCGGGTACGTCACGGAAGGTTCGCCACCCAACATGGATGGCATCGCTACCGCCGCCGTCACCCTCCAGCATGACCTCCTTGTCGCTGCCGGAGTAGATGGCGTTGCGGTTTGCTGTCCAACCGTTGCCGCCGGTGAAGGTCAACGTGATGGAGGCCCCGCTGCCGGTGCCGCCGGTGGCGCTGTTGGGGGTGGTGGGGGTGGCGGTGTAGGCCCCGGCGTTGTAGATTCTCACGCCGTCAATCACGCCGCCCGTCTCACTGGTGACCTCAACCTGGGCCGCGATCGTGTTGGTGCCGCCCGCAACAAGGAGGACGTCGCCTTCGGTGTATCCGGTGCCGCCGCTGCTGACCGCGACCGTGGCCACGCTATCGCCCGTGGCGGCGGCGACCAGTTCGTCTGAGAGGTCGATGAAGTCTGTGGCTGATCCTCGTATCCAACTCATGAAATTGCCTGCCTTATTGTGTCGCGGTTTCGGGTTATGGTATTGACAATAACCTGCTCGCCTTCAGTGGACGCCATGGCGTCTGGGATTTCGTTCGGGTCGGTGACGTTGACGATGTTGATGACCGGGGCGGCGGCGGCCTGCGGTTGGTTGCGCTGCTGGCCTGGGGTCAACACGTCCACCCGCTCACCGGGTGTGGCCTTGAACATGGCGACCTTGGAGTCCGTGCCCCCGCTGCCGCCGATGGTGAAGCTGCCGCCGGTGGCGAAGCCGGGAATGGGGATGCCCATGGACTTGAAAGCCAGCATGAGAATTTGCTTCTGGATAATTCGCTGGAGGTCTTGAATCAGGCTGTCCGCGAAACCCTTGAAAGTGATCACGCCGCCAGAGGCAAATTCGTCCAACGCACTACCCGCGCTTTTCCAGACGCTGCCCCAAGAGTCCTCAATCACCTGGGCCGAATCAGCGGTGCTGTCCGACAAGGTCTTGGTCAAGCTGCCCACCGCGTCGCTGTATTGCTGGAGGTTGATATCGGCGTTCGCCAAGAGCACGTCCAGCGCAGCAACCTGCTCGTTGTAAAGTTGCTGCGGCCCGTTGATCTGTTCCAGCAGTTCGTTCTGGAGACGTATCTGTTCATTCTCGGCACGCAGATTATCTACCGTGGCTTTTTGCTGCTCCGTGAGGGGCACACCGATGGCAGCTTCGGCGGCCTTGTAGGCGGCCTGCTGCTCACGCTCTGCGCTGTTCATCTGGAGCAGCTCATTCTCTTGGGCCAACGCCTCCAGGTAGCCCGTGGCGGCCAGCGCCTGCCGCTCTGCGACCAGGGCCTTCACCGCGTCCGCCTGCTCCGTGGTCAAGTCAGAGCCAATAGCCTGCCGGGCCGACAACAGGGCCTGGGCCTCTTGCCGCTCTGCGTTGTTCATGGCCAGCAGTTCATTCTCCTGGGCCAGCCCGGCCAAGTAGTCTGCGCCCGCCGTGTCGCCAAGCTGGTTGTACTTTTCCTGTAGCCCAGCGAGAGTGGCGTCGTACTCTGCGGCCGTGACCCTGTTCTGGCTCATGAGCGAATCCAGCAGCTGGAGCTGAGTGTTGTACTCGGCGGCGGGCTGCTTGATGGAAGCCAGTAATTCGTTTTCATTATCGCGCTGTTCATTGGCAGCTTTGATCGCGTTGCGTTCCTTGACCAACGACACGAGCCGCGTTGATTCCGCGTCCGTCAGTTGCCGCTTGGCAAGTTCCAAGGCGCGGGTTTTCTCAATGGACAATTCCTGCTCGGCGGTAGTGAACCCCAGGAACTTATTTTCCATTTCAATCTTGTCCAGGTACCCGGCGACCGCTTTCGTGGCGGCCTTCCTCTGGTGTATCTCGCGCACCTTTGCCTGGACATGGGCCAGCCTCATTTTGTAGGTGCGTTCTTCAATGGCCTCAAGTTCGTCTTGAAGCTTTTTGTATTTGTCAAAGGCCGCCGTCACTGCCACGACCGCTGCGGCCAAGGCCAGCATGCCGATTGTGACCGGGTTGAGGGCCAAGCTGGCCATCGCGGTGCGGGCCGCGACCACGCCCTTGGTCAAGAGGGCCATCACGGCGGTGCCAGAATTAATACCCGCGAGGAAGGGCGCAAACTTGATGCCGGTGAAGGCAATGCCCAGGGAGATAATCGCGGAGGTAAGAATCTCCACGTTGTCGGCGGCCAGGCGCAAAACGCTGGCCAGGTTCTTGAGGCCCTGGGTGAGGGCAGACTGGGGGCCGAGGTCGGCCAAGGACAGCTGCAACTCTTCCCACGCAGACTTCACCGCAAGCAGAGCGCCGTTCAAATTATCATCCATCACTTTGGCCATACGGTCGGCTGAACCTTCGGCCTCCATGTTGGCCTTGGTGTAGCTTTGCATCTTGCCTTCAGTGCCCGCGAGCAACACCCCGGCGGCGGCGGCGCTGCGACCGAAGAATCGGAAAGTTTGTTCTGTGCTGAGGCCAGCTTCGTTCATTGTCATCAAGGCCCCGGCCAAACCCTTGGACGTAATGTCAATGTCTTTTGTCGTGAGGCCCAGCTCCTGGAGCACCTTGGTTTGCTTGGGCGTGGAGGCCGTCATGAGACGCATCACCATAGTGAGGTTGGTACCCGACCGGCTGGCCTGGATACCGGCGTCGCTCAGGGTCTGAATACCGGCGGTAGTTTCTTCCAGCGAGACGCCCAAGATGCGGGCGATCGGCGCCACGTAGCTCATGCCTTCGCCCAGTTGATCGACGTTGGTGTTGGCGCTGTTGGCGGCCAGGGCCAGAACGTCAATCGTCCTTGCGGCCTCAGTTGCGGCCAGCCCAAACCCGGTCAGTACGTTGGATGCAATATCAGCCGCCCGGCCCAAGCCCAAGCCACCAGCCTGAGCAAGCTTCAGGGTAGGCCCTATAGCGCTCATGACCTCATCCACCTCAAACCCCGCCCGTGCCAGGAACGTCATGCCTTCGGCCGCCTGGGTGGCGCTGAAGCGGGTGGTAGCTCCCAGCTCACGGGCCACCGCTGTCAGGTCTTCCATTTCGTTGGCGGTGGCCTTGGTGACGGCTGCGACGGTAGACATTTCCTGGCTGAACTTTGCCAGGAGCTGAACCGACTTTGCTAAGCTGGCAGCGATACCGATCGTGGCCAAGCCGCCGAGGGCGGTGCGGAGGAGCTTCACACCACCCCCGGCTTTCTGGGCACTGTTGCCCAAACCATCCAGCTTGCGCTTGACGACCAAGGTGCCTTTTTCGCTGACTTGAATTACCAGTTGTTCTGTGGCCACGACTCTTCCTTACTTCAGTAGGTGCGCATTGTCGAGTTGGTGCTGCGCCGCCTGGATTGCCCCCGCCGTCATACCCTCTGGGCGTTGAGCTGAACTGCCTTTGTCCAGCAGCCCAATATACGGCAAACTGTTGGTGATGTAAATGGTACCACGACCGAGGCTCCACTGTTCGATCTTGCGGGTGCTTGCGTTGATGGTCGCGGTGCCATCACCGTCTGTGTCTTGCGTAGTTTCTTTACCGATTGATCCGATGCTTGTGAGCCAGTTGGCCCGCGCCCGGCCGGTGTCAACCGGGGTGGCCAGCACCACCCAAGTATCCGCCGCCACGGCCGCGCGACGCACTGCCTTTTCGGCGTTGCGTTTTATTTGCTCCGTCCGGAGCCCCATCCTGATTTTGAACTTTGTGAATGAGTCTGCCATTTGCCTTTACCTTTTTTCTGCTGGTGGTCAAGGTACGCTACATCTAGCTCTCGCACGTAATGAACCAGGTCGCTGAACTGCTCCTCGTCGAACTCATACGCCTTCGCGTAATCATGGAGCGTAGTCCAAGAAATGGGTCCCAAGTTCCACCCCGAAGGCCGACAGGAATTAAGGTCCCAGAAGGCGTCGTAGTAAAGCTCAAGACCCAACCTCATTTCTGGTGCGTTGGCAATCCTGTCGGGGAACGGGCTGCGCTCCCGAAAGCATTGCCTGATGATTCGCTGTTCGACTGGTGCCTGGGTCAGCGTATACTCCAGACACGCTACGAGTTTTTTGCCGCCTCCTCACGCAGGCTCGCACGGTACAACGAACTCTTGCCCGCCTGGGCGCGGAGGTCATCGTACAGGTCAGGCAGGTTCTTGAAGGTCAGCAAAAGGTTTTCCTTGTTGAAGGGGAGGGTGTCACCGCCGGGGCCTTCGATGCCTTGGACCCACGATCCGTCTTCCTGTTTCAGTTCCCAGTTCATGACCACGGCGTCGCAGAAAGTTTCTTGCATGATCTTTTCCGCCACGTCGTCGTCCATGGTACCGGTCGCCATGGCTCGCTCATACGGTGCGGTTCGTTTCTGCAGAGTTTTCTGGTACTTTTTATTCGCGCCACCAGACCGGGCCAACGTGACCCGGAAGTCGCCAAAGTCATGGATGATGCCTTTGGCTTCGGCTTCCGGGTCACTCTTGAAGTTTGTGTACATACTGCTCATTGTTACGCTCCTCAGCGGTTGAAAGTTATCAGCCTGCCCGGTCGGGGAGATAATCCCAGAACACCATCAGCAGGGTGTGGTCCATGTTGGGGTCAATCTTCGCGCCCGTGGCCGCAGCCATGTTCAGGGGCAACGTGATTGGCTCGTCCTGTTCCACCGCCGGGCGACCGTCGCCCAACGTAATCAAGGGCACGTCGATGGTGACACCGGCATTGGCCTTCACCATGTGCATGTCCAAGGTAATATCCGAGTTGTCTCGCACGGCCTGGACACTGGCGACGTTCGCAAAGTACGCCGTCAAATCCCCGCCGACCTCGAAGGTTCCACTGGTGACTTCAAACGCGCCCAGTACACCCACGGCTTTGTTGGGAGAGACGTTGTTGTTGATCGACAACGTCAGCTCTGTCACAAAAGCAAACAAGGGGTCCGGTGCCGCGTCTGTCGCGTTGACGATGGCGAGTTTAATCCGCGCAAAGTCAGAGCTGGTGTTGAAGGCGTCGGCCTCCAACAGAGCAGGGCGGGTACCGGTCTTGAGCGAGGTTGGTCCGTCAACCGTTTCGTTGTCCGCGCCGACGAAGGCCAGGCTGGCCGTCATCTTGTCAGCCGTGGGCACATTGAGCGTGAATTCACCCGGCACCGCGCCGGTGATATATTCTGCCTGGACGTTTGCCGGGGACGCATCGTCCGGTGCACCCAGGGTGCGCTCCAGCTGATAGGTTCGGCGAACAATATCCGTGCCGGTTTCGTTCTTCAGCACACGGCCGAAATACAACTCAACACTCTGGGCAGCGCCTGCCTCTGTGACCATGGTGGTCTCGGTCTTGTCCAAGGTCAAGACCGTGGCCGCAATACTTTTCACACGAGCAAAACCATTGTTGGCTGCGTTGGTGAAACCGTTCCCAGTATCGTCCCCGCCGATGTAGACCCACTCACCGGGCACAAGGCCCAAGGTGGTAAAGTCCAGCGTGGTTGAGGTGAGGGCGGGAAGTGCTCCGGTGACATCAACCTCCAGATCACCAACATCTGTGACCACACCAACCCTAACAAGGGTCGCGGCTGCTCCGGGGGTCTCGTCAACCAAATTCTCCCCAACAGTCAAGGCCGTAGCTGTAGCGGCTGATACCACCCTGAGCCCGTTGTTCGCATTGTCAGTAAAGCCTGCGGCAAATACCAGATCACCCACAACAAAAGCATCCAGCCCGCTGGCTGCGGTGTAGTCATCGGTGGCCGTGACAACACCTGTGATTTCGCCCGCGCCGCCAAACTCAACTTTGGTTCGTGCGTCGGCGAAAAAGAATCCCTGCAAGAGGTCTTGCATGTTGGTCTGGGTGATGTCCGTCTCAAAGCCGCCCGTGGCGTCAAGGTCAGTCACGACGCCCTTCTTGCGTTGGCGAGAGGGGTTGATTGGGTTCCGCGCAACCGTGGTAACTTCGCCGCCGAAGTCATCGTAGCTGTTCGGTTCCAGTGGAATCCAGATCGGCGTGCCGGGGAGTGTCTTGTAGGACTCTTCCTCCGCGTAGCGTAGACCTGTTACATTACTGTCAATTTTGTTGAGCTGTGCCATTATTTACCTCACCTCATCGTACTCGAAGTCAGCAAGTACGTTCGTTTGAAACCATGAGCCGCCCTGGCCGACTTCGATTGGTCTGACGTTGCGGAAGATGACCCGGCCGGGAGCCGTGGTCACTCCTTCAAATGCCCGTACAGCGATTGTAGTCAATTCGTCACCTAAAGTCAAGCCTTCACCCGTGGGGGTAAAAAGTTGGACGGTGACGAAGCCAAAGCGGCGATACCTACGGGCACCCGTTTCGCCGCTCAAGGTGGCTTGTCTTGACGCAGTGTGGTTGATGGTGACCCTGGCCCAGGCTCCGGCGTCAGGGGGTTCCTGCGACACATCTGAGTACAGCACCGGCAACAGCTGGCTCACGGAGTCTGCCAGCCAGGCCGTTTGGAACGTACCTAGAATCTCATCACGAGCTTGTGCGATGGTCGCGGTCATCTTGTTACCTCAAACTTGTAAAGTACCCGCGTGTCGGCCGGTCCAATCACGGACACCGAAACTATCTTCCACTGGATACTGCCGTCCTCAACTATGTCAAAATCTTCCAGTCCCAAACCAGAGTCGTTGCTGGCTGCAAAAAGCATCCCCTGTCGCTTGCGTTTTGCGTTGTCGGGGTTGACGGTATTTGTGTCAGTGAACACGGCCTTCCCAGAGACGCTGGCGCGGACGGGGGTGGACTGCCCGCGCCAGGGCTTGGTCAGGTCCAGCGGATCGCTGCCCTGTTGGATCAAGGTCACGGTCCGCCCGTTTGCGTCAATCAGGCGCTTGGCCACGGCGGCCATTGCGGTGAAGTTAGCCACGGTACACCATCCTGTTATCCACGAGCAATTCTTCGATCCATAAGTCGGCCTGCGGGTAGTCAGGGATTTGCTGCGTGGTAATATTTCCCGAGGAAGACATGGGATAATTTCCGTCGCCGTACTCCACTTCGGTTTCAATCACGTCAACCTTTTCCCGGATGGACTTCACGGTGCCGCCGCCCTGGTTGGTGACCTCACCCGTGGCCGGGTCTACGATGGGGAAGCTCACCCCTGGAACGGGGGCAAGGTTCCGCCCAAGCTGCAGCACCAGGAGGGCGTACTCAGCAACGCCCATCTTCAATTGCCTAGGCACTGGGTCAAAAGCGTACCCGGCGTTGCTGTATGCGTCCGTGCGGGGCCATTCCAGGGCCTGGGTGTGGCCGCGCTGGTAGCCCCGGTAGCGCAGGGCAAACCGTTTCTCAACATAGTCCGTTGCCTGGACGATGGCCCCCGTGATCTCAGCGGCGCCATACGTGCCGTCGGACACAGAGCCTATGCCCCGGTCGGCGTGGTGGCTGGTAAATTCAGCCGTCGTGATATAGGCGTTGGCATCTGTCAGCCCGGTTCCGTCTTCGACTGTGAAGGCCATAATTTTAGTCCTTTGTTCTGTCCTGGTTCAGCCGGAACTTTCCCTTGACGATTGTATCTTTTTTACCGGCCGCCGTCAGAAGCTGGGCGTCGTAAAAATAAACCCCCGGCGTGAGGTCGGTAGCCGCAGGGCTGGCCGGGGTGAAATATAAAATCCCCGTGGTTGGGTCGGCGTCCAGCGCCCCAACTATGGTCAAGATCAAGGTGGTGTCGTCCACGGGGGCAGCTTCACTATGGATGCCCATATTGATTGCCGTTGCGCCAGTGAAGTCGCGGGCCGAACCATCAACCGTGAACCGCAGAGCGATGGGAGCATCGTCCCCCCGCGTGTAATCAATATCGACTTCCGGCGTGGTAAAAGAATAGGCCATCACTCAACCTCCGAGGTACTGGTATCCACGGTCGTAGTTTCTGTGGCAACCACGGCCAAGGTGGACGGGGTTTCAACAACTGCTACGGCGGTGGCCTCCACGACCACGTCGCTTATGTTTTCCACTTCATAAATCCCATTCGCTTCCACGCTCAATCCTTCCATCAGCACAACGCTGGTTTCAGCGGCCCCGGTTTGGAGGAGCCAATCAGGGTAGATGTTCACGACGGCGTCCTGGTTCGTTTGTCCGGCGAAATATCAAACGCCTTGAACACGGTCACGCCGTCATCTTCAAAGACCTCCACCGACAAATCGTCTGGCGCAATCACGGCCTTGTTCGCAGACAGCTTCAGGTTATCTGCGGCCAGCTTGTTCACCGTCATGTCCACGATGGAGCCGCCGGTGCTGCTGTCTTCAATCGTGCAATCTCCACGGACCCAGAACGCGCCGCCGGTCACGGTGGCATCGAACGTGACCCGGCCCGAAACAAAGTCCATGCTCGTGATTGTGTCTGAGCAGTTGATGACATCCAGGCCGCCGGACCAGTTTCTCAGGGCGACGTTATGCCCACTGCCGTTCATGTCCAAGGTTGGGGTCTGGCCCGCGCCGCCGCCGGGTACGTTGGAAAAGCTATCCATGATCGTTAGCTGCGTCGAGCCGCCCATCGTGATGGTTCCGCCAAGGGCACACTGGTGGATAAAACCGTTGACGAAGTTTATGTCAAGAAGCAAGCAATCCCGAAGAACACTTCCGCCGTCCAGCGTGCCTGTGATTCGCAGGTTCTTGAACTCAGCGTTGACCACGCCCGCGCCGGGGTCCAGGGTCAGCAGCGTGCTGGTGATCGTGTCGCCCACGAAGACATGGCCCTCGGCCCAGACCTCTGTGTCAAAAGTCATGCTGGACATGATTCGAATAGCCTTCAGCCCGCGCTCCTCGGCGATGGCGCGGGCGTCGGCGGTATTGTTGACGGGGAACTGGCGGGTGCCCACCGGGAAAATCGTGCCGCTATATGCGCTCACGATGTCCAGCGAAACCTCACCGGCGAAAGACGCAGCCTGAAGTGAATTCAAGTCCTGCAGCCCGGCGGAGTTTGAGGTGGAGACGGACACCTGGTTGACGTTGATCACCTCGCCAATATTTGAGTTGGCCCCCACGGTGTTGACCCGGTACTGGCCGTCTTCAAAGGTGACGGTGTAGCCGTTAATAATCTGCACCACCCGAGCGAGGATGGCGCCACCAACCTCCACGGTCGTGTTGTGAGAATGGGTTGTCAGAAACGGCATGCCTGCTTCGTCGTCTTGAAGATCATTCAGCGTTTTGCGGAACACGTCAAGGTCCAGCTGGTAGATCACGGACGGCACCGACTGGAGCAGAACCATATCAATCTTGTTCACGTGGATAATCTTATTTTCCCAGTCAACGCTGATTGCCACGCTAGCCTCCAGTTGGACCTGAGCCCATGTTCATGATGTCTTTGATTGCCTGGGCTTTTTGGAACTCGTTAAACGTCTCGCGCAAGCTCAGAACTTCTGCCTGTAGTGCTTCAATTGTTTGCCGTTGGGCGTCGATGGTTTCTTCGTGCCGTTGAAGTCCCTCGCCCAGTATTTTTATATTCCGGCTGGTTGCGTCCGGTCCCATGGTTGCTCCTATGTGTCGTTGATCAGAATAGCCACAAGGTCCATCCCGGTCGAGGTGATTGTTGTGTCCACTTCAAAGGGTCGTTTTTCTGACCCGCTGGAGGAGGCGTCCCGCACCCTGACCTTCACCGGCTGGTCTGAGACAAAGGCGTAGGTGTCGGTCCACTCCGTGGTGCCGGGAATTGAATTCTCAATCACCACTCCCGCACTGGCCGGGCCACCCGCGAGGGTGAGGATATAGAGCCGGGCTGTGGTGGTTAGGCCGCCCACGTCCAGGTTGACCGTGTTGACGGCTGTCAGCGTTCCGGTGCTGGTGTTGGTGATGGACGGGCCGGAGGCAGTTTCTGACCAGTTCCAGTCACGATCTACTGTCGCGTCATATAGAATATCAACCGTGTTCCCGATGAAGGCTATCCCGACTGCGGTGTAGCTGGCGGGCTGGGTGGTGTGGGTTTGAATCGCCACGGCGTTGTTTGAGAACAGGCAGTACTTCATGTCGTAGTCAGGCTCAAGAAGAATCGCGCCCGCCGGTGAGACGGCCAGCGTGTTCAAGAAGGTACAGTTCCTGACCGTGGCACCGCCGGTGGTGATTTGGCCGCAACCATCAAACGTACACCCACCAACTTCTGTGGCGCCTTCTATGTCAATAACTCCTCCGGTGCGGCGGAAGGTTGACCCGTATATATTCATCGAATCAATGGCCGTTGTATTTGGAAAGTCAAACACAACGACCACGTTGGTATTCTCGCCGAGCATCAGCGTTCCGTTGCTGCCGTTCAGTGTGTCGCCTGAGCCGAGTTTATTGCCCATGGTGAAGTTGGTGGTGCCGTCTTTGGTTCCAGCGACAGTCACCCCGAGCAGCGTGTCCGAAATAGCCTCGCCCGAGACAGAGGCGTCAAGGAAGATCAGCAATTCATCTTCGGTCTCAAAGTTGGCCGTGTACAGATTTGGGCTGGCGTCACCAACGGTAATACGGCCCCGCACAAACAACACTCCACCGATCATTTCGATGATGCCGTATTTGTTCGCGGAGTGGTTTGAGATTGCTTCGATGTCTTCAAAATTAAACACATCGCCTGCGTTGTCGTAGGCCGTGATACCTGTTCCAAATCGACACACGTCAATGTAGGTGTTTTCAATGGACCGAATATTCCCAGAGTTGGAGTTGTCCACCGTCCAACTGAAGGTGCGAATGTCGCTCTCTACTAGCGTCCCGCTGGAGGCGCTCGGCGTGGAAGCAATATCAATTACAAAAGTTTTCCACTCACCATACCACTCAATGGCCGTGATGTTGTCTACGATGTCCCACTCGTTGTAGTTTCCTGAGCCGTCCGTGATCCTGATTTTCATGTAGTCAATAAAGGGCGCAATGTCGCACCGCATGTGGAAATACAGGTGGGTGTCTGTGGCGCTTAGGTCTGCGGCCGTGTTCAAGTTCGCCGCGTAGTAATCATACACGGCTGTTTCGCTGGCATTTTTACTAACGATCCAGGCCTGGGAACTGGTGCCCTGCTGAAAAACTTCAGTAGAGACACCATTTTCCCCAGACCAATATGCGTCTTGACCCGACGATCCGTCGCACACCAATGTCAAGTCTGGTACAACTGTCAACGCCACGTCAAAACTCCTCTAGCTGTCGTCTGTTCGGATGGCGGTAGTTGAACCGCCGGACTCACCGAGCGTGCCTGTAGTCTCGAAGGTTTTGATGGGGGAAACCCCGCCATCACGAACCCGGATGAACAGCGCCCGGTCTGACAGGTAAACCCCGGTGAAGGACTCAGACGCGGCAGCGGCTGCCTTGTCGATATAGCTAATCCACACGTTGGCCGTGTCACTGAAAGTGTCAGTGATTGCCGCGTCCAAAGTGAAAACTTTGCCTGTCCAACTGGAGACGTTCAACAACTTGTACGTTCCGTCATCGTCCAAGACCCGCAGCGTCCCAGCAGTGGGAGTGTCCAGCGGAATATCTTCCACGATTGTCAGCGTCGTACCAGAGTTGTGCAGCCCGTCCAGGGTCAGCTGGGCGAACTCAATCACACCGCCCGCCTCTGGGCCGACCAGCACGCGATCTTCGCCGCTCTCCAACCCGAATACCGTGAAGGTCACGTTGTTGGGAGGAGTGACGAGGTTGTTGCCAAGGTCGAACACTTTGTCCGAAGACGAAAGGTCGCCAGGTACCGCGCCGATGCCGTATGCACCGATGAGCGAGGAGCCCGTTGAAGACCCGATGAACACAGGGGCGATGGTACGCGCAACCGGCGAACCGTTCACCGCTGCGGTGGCACCCGAGGTTGCCCCGGTCAAAACGTAGCCCGCCGCCGGGGCGGTTCCGTTGGTGACCTGGAGATACAGGTTGCCGTCGGTGCCGTTGTCGTACAACGCAATCAAGATGCCCGCGCCACCGACGTTGGCCGTGCCCACGGGGGTACCAGCAACGTCCGCAGTAGCGGTGCCGCCATCAAGCTGTGAGATTTGCTCGCCGTCAATAACGGTGCCAGTGCCGGGTTCGATCTGCACAACCATGGAGCCAGTAGCGCCCGCATCGGTCAGCTCACGAATCACGCCCACGGCGCCAGACGTTCCAAACCCAATTGCTTCGCCAACAACGAACGGTCCTGTGATCTCGTTGTCGTAATTAAGGGTGGTTCCCCACGCAATAACTTCGTCTTCGACAAACGGCCCGCCCGATTCAGTATTGTACGCCACGTCCGTGGTGATCCCACGGAACAATGATCCGTTTATACCGTGGATGGTTTCAGCGGTTCCGCGCCGCTGAATGTCTTTGGCAAACTCATACAGGTCATTAATGCCCTGAGAGTTCAATGCCCACTGCGAGTAATAAGCTTCGGCCGGGGCCGTCCCCGAAATTTCCAGAAGCTGGTAGCCCTCAGTGTTGGTAATGGGCCAGGCGTTCACGGTGCCCTGGACGGTCTCGTTGTTCAAGTCAGCAGCCGTGAAGATAGCAGCCACGCTGTTACCCAAGCCCATGGTCACGGAAAATTCAGCGTACGAGTCACCGAACTCCCTGGACATCACGATGAGCTTTTTGGCGTCAATATCAGAGCCGTCCAACCGGGTGTTCACCAGCATCCGCAAAATAATATTTGCGGCCGCGTCAACATTCAATCCGGTGCCCCAGTAGTCCGTGATCAGGGCGTTGTCCTGAACCAAGATCAACTGGGTCAGTGCCTCTACCGTTCCCACAACCACGAGGCCGGAATAAACGGTATCACCGCCAGCCTGAGTGATGGAGCCATCATACAAATGTTGGGCGGCAGTGTCGTCGATATTGTACGGACTGTTGAGGGTGATAATGTTATCCGTCGAACGATCCGACGGGGTATCATCCGTGATGTCGAGCAGGTCGTTTCCCGAGGAGCTGGCGTTGTCTGCCAGGTCTTGGAGGAAACGGTGAAGCTCAATCACCGTGTAGTTTGTCGTGGTGCCTGTGTAGCGAATATCGCCGTTCACTGCAACACTAAAATCATCAGCGATGGCCATGGCTCATCCTTTCAAAAACCTCAGTCAACCGGCCGCAACATGCCAGCGGCAAAATCGTTCAGGTCGCGCCGACTAAGGTCTGGTTTGTTCATGAGGGCAGCCACCGTTTCAACACGAGGCAGGCCTTCAACCGTCCAGTGATCGTCGTTGTCTTTGTCCAACTCAGCTACCGCTTCGCGAAGGGTTTTTTGGAAGTATCCTGTCCCGTCCACCCCGGCGTTCTTGTGTCCGTCCCCTGGGGGAACGTGTTGGGAGGTAGCTGGCCCAGTTGGGTTTGTTGAGCGGCCGTTTGTTGGGGGAACTTCTGCAGCCCCGCCGACGACCGGCTGGGCGTTGCTCGGTACCGCTGTTGGTTTCCTTGTCCGGAGGATTTTCTGAAGCTTACTGTTGCCACGATCGACCTCCAGGGCTTGGCTGAGTTCTGCGCTGCCTTCGGGGAAAGCGGCGTAGTACCTACCGAAAAAACTCGTCTTTTTATGCATGATAGATTCATCTGCCGAGAGCCTAAACATTCCGTCGCGGCATTGCCAGCGTTTGGCCAGTATGCCGGTCATGCCAGTGCGGCCCCCGGTCAAGACGAAGTTAATTGTTACAAGTGACATGAGTGCTCCTCACGTTAGGGTGATAACTACCGAGCCGAGCCCTGGCCCAAGACCAAAGGTACGATGGTAGTGTCAGCGTTGAACGTCACGGTCAACGGGTCAGCAGCCGCGCCGCCGTCTACAACCGCAGACACGAAGGCAGCTTCCAGGTTGGCGTCACCAGAGTACTGGCCCCCGGCGTTGGACAAGATTGGAGATTGGATAAGTACGGTGACTTCGTTGTCGCCTACGTCATCCCCGCCTCCGCCCGTGGCTACGGTCAGCACCTGGGTTGCGCCCACGTATGCGGCATTGGCAATACCAGTCAGCAAGTTGAGCTGGACGGCCATTTCGGTACCAATTTTATCCAAGGTGTCCAGGGTGGTAATGACGCCCAAGACATCGGCGTGGCCAATGCCCGAAACGCTGACCCGGAACCGCCAGCCAATCAAGGCAGCGGCCGTGGCCACAGTGACAGTGTCTACCACCTCAGTGGTGGTTGCTCCGGCCCAGCTGGCGTCGCCCGTAAAAAGGGAGGCAGCAGCGAGCTTGGCAGCGGCCGCATCGTCGGCGGCGACCACCACTTGATTGACGCCGTCGCGAAGTGTATTCACACCGGCTATTTTTACTATAAACAAAGACATGTTTGACTCCCGGTTGGGGGCTGGGGGCTGAACTTCAGCCCCCAAACTTCCTAGGCTCCAGACGGGCTGATGCCCGGTGCAGCGGCAAGGGCCTTGTCCGAGAACAAGGCTACGGAACTGTACCACTTCACGCGCCAGATACGCTCGTCTTTGGTTTCGCTTTCACCAACGTCAACGACGTTGATACCGCTGGCCTTTTCGGCGGTGAGGCCGACGATGCCGTTGGAGCGAGAACCATCATCAAACGTACCAGCGAAGATGGTGGTGCAATCAGTGGACCCACCGACGGTCTGGTCCTGGGGAATCCAGTCGTTGCGGAAGATAGGAACGCCGGAGTAGGCGATCACTTCTTCGCCGCCGGGCAGCTGCACAACTTCACTCACAGACGCGCCGCCCAAGCTACGCAAGGCAGCCCGGTAGGTACGACGTTCGCGAGCGTGCATGACGAAATAGTCAACCACGCCGTCTTTGACGGTAACGAGGTCCATCAGTTCGTCCAGAATGCTCAGGGTGAACAAGTCACCGTTGGCCCCGGCGGTTGTGCGGCTCTGGCCCGCGCTCACCAAGTTCAACAGGCCGTCAAACTCGTTGGTGTTGCCACTGTCGCCGTTGATCATCATGTACTGGAAAATCCGGCCCACGTGCTTGGCCTTGGAAGCGATCTGAACCGCTGTCTGGTCGTTGCCGTGTCCGGAACGGGTGGCCTGGATCAGGCCGTTGACTTCGGCGTCGCCACTGATGGTGGTCAGCGGGGTTGACACCTGGGTGAAGGTTGCGGCAGCTTTGGCGCCCGCAGTTTCACCGGGGATGGGGTTGCGGTCGGTGCCATCGTCATAGACGGTACCAACGCCAGCAATACCGGCTCCACCCAGTGCAAGTTCGCGGTTGTACGCGAGTGCGTTTCCGTCGATGCCATCGAAGGGCAAGGACGCGAACATTTGGTTGACGGTGATGATGTTTTCAATCACACCGGCGACCAGTTCGTCCTGTGCCAGTTTGGCACTTTCGGTCAGAGTAACAGAAGCCATTACGGCCCTCCTTGAAAAAAGTAATTCGTTGGACTAGCAAGGCGCTGAATCACTCAGCGGGTTGGCCGTCCTTGGATCACCCTTGGTGGGCCGGTTAAATGGTAACATACTCGCACCCGCGAGCCGGGTCAAGCTATTTTCTGGCGTCCAGGCCCGCAGCAATCTTCTGCGCTGCTGTCTTGGTACCGCCGGGGGCCTTACGCCCAGGTGAATGGGTTGGTGGGTTTCCGCCGCCTTGGGGCGCATCCGATTTAAACAACGGGCCGTACTCGCTGTTGGCACGCATTTCCTGGACCAGCTCCGTGATGGTCAGGTGGTCGCCGGTGGTGCCGCTGAACCGCTCGGTGCCTTTGCTGTCCAAGACACGAACGGTGAATTTTCCATCCTCCTCGGTGACCCGAACTTGCTTTTCAATGAAGGGCAAAACCAGGGCCGGGTTCAAGGCGTTGGCCTTGGCCAGGGCGGTTGTCGCCTCTGCGCCCACGAGTACTCCATAGAGCTGCTTTTGAAGTGCGCCGTTGCGGGTGTTTTGTTTCTCCAGCTCCTTGGTGTGGGCGTTGGCCATGGCTTCCTGCGCGGCCTTCACCGCGTCTTCGGTAGCCTTGGTACCCTTGCCCTTGTTGGCGGCGCGGGCTTCCTCCAGCTGGGCGTTGAAGCCCTCCAGGATACCGGTTGGGTCTGTGCCAAAACCGGACAGCGAACTGAGGTCTGGGATACGGCCCTTGGCATCGTTGGCTTCAGCCCGGCTGGCACGCAAAGCCTTGTTCAGGCCCTGGACTGCTTTCACCGCGCTACCCACTACCGGGTCTGCGCCGTTGAGCTTGAACTTACCGTCGTCAGTTTCTGTATACAGCGGCCGGAAGTCTTCGGGCACGGTGTCCAGTTTTTCCACCAGCTGGTTGTCTGTAAAATCGAACATGCGTCACGCTCCTCTGAATTGGCGAATCACTCGCCGGTTTGATCTTCGTTGCTCTCATCTTTCACCACAGGAATAACGTCTGGCGTTGTGTCCGTGGTGAAGTCCATGTCATCAATCCCGCCGAAACGGTCATTGGTGTATTTCTCGTCCATGTACGCCTTGAACTCCTCATCGCTCAACGCTGCCTTTTCTTTATCGCTTAATTTCTTCAAGTAGCACCTCCCAGTATTCCCCGATGTGACCACGGGCTTGTTTACGTGTGACATTAACTATGCGAAAGTTTTGGCCCTTGCGCAAGAGAATTTCTAGCTCGCCTTTTATGTTGCTGATCCGGCTGATGTCCACGCCCGCGCTTTGGACGCCGCGTATCTTGAACATGACCGACTCAGCGTCAGGATAATTTATCTGGCCACTGCGAATAAAATCATCGGCCACACTGCGCTTCGTGCTGGAGCTGGCGAAGGTGTCGAACTTGAACGAGTGCCCCGGCTTCATCCTGGCTTTAAAATCTCCTAGCCGCATAGGTGCCCCCCGCCACAACGTCTCGCCTGTGTTGTACACGGGTGCCCGGTCCAAGGCGGTGTTGATGTGGTCGATGTCTCTTCGGTTTGAGGCAAGCAGCCCATCGCTCATGTCACCCGTTCTGCCGCGCTGGACGTTTCGCATGGAAGTGTAGCCGTTGCCGCTCCACCGCCGGAAGGCCTGCTGCTCGTCGGCGGTGACAGTTGCTTGCCAAGCCTTCTGGGCGTCCAACGTCCACGCCGGTTGAAGGGGCGCGGCCTTGGGTTTCACCACGGCAGGTTTCGGCGCCAGGCCTGCCTTCTTGGTCAACTGGGCCAGGGTCAATTCCTTGCCCCGCTTGTCCACGTACTTGTCCAGCTTCAACCCCCCGCGAAAGAGGTCGGCCTTGGCCTTGCCCAGCACTTCATTCTGGAACCCGGCTGACTGCTTGCGCAGAAAACTATCGTACGTGGTTTTGCCGGGAACGCGCCCAATGTTTTCAGCTGTCCAGGTCTGGCGCTCTGTTTTTATTTCTGCGTTGCGTTGCGCGGGGGTCGCGGCTTTCCACTTCTTGGGGCCGAGGCGTTCCTTGGCCTGCTTGCGAAAATCAATTTCGCGTTTGCGCCGGGTGCGGGTGTCGGTGATGGTGCTGCGCTCAGGCATCTTTTGGGCCACGCCGTCTTTGTTCAAGACGCCGACCATGACGGACCTACACTGCGGGTGAGCGGGTGGCCGGGCCTGGAGCGGTGAGAGCCAGGGTTGGGGCACGCCCTTGGTTGAGGTGCCGCTGGTGGGGGCGTAGTGCCCATCCCGCGCCATACAGACCGCCGTTGTGCGGCCGTCCAAAGTTGCGGCCCACATCATGGAGCCGATGACCTCGCTGTTGGCCTTAAAAAACTGCTCGCGGGCCTTATTGGAAACGTGGTTGGACGCGGTGCGCACAACCGCCGTGGCGTTGGCCTTGGTGAGCTTCATGGAGTCCTGGACGCGCTTGACCATTTGCTCCACGGTCTCGCCCTGGATCATACCCTGATTTATGGCGTCGGTTATTCGGCGAGAGTCGGCCGCCGCCAAACCTTTCCACCAGCCGTCCAGTGTGCGAGCGGCGTTGGTTCCTCCACTAAAAGGTTCAGCCGTGACCAAGGCACTCAGCAACCTGGAATCCACCCCGGCGAAGTTCATGTTACTGGCCAGCACGTCGCCCAATATCTTTTCCATGAACGCCGGTTCACTGAGTGCCAGCGTTTTCATATCGGCGTGGCTGATGCCGTTCAGTTTATCAAACACACCCTTGCGCAGCACCTTCACTTCCTGGTGCAAGGCCCGCAGGCGGGTTGTGTCCATGCCCTTGGCCAGGCCGGTCTTGAGCTTGGCCTTCAGCTCCTCTTCGGCGGTGTCCAGCAGCCCCTGAAATTTTCGCACGTCACCGGCCGCCACCCGCTTCAAGCCGATGGCGTGTTTCGTTTGGGCTTCAAAAAATGTCTGATTCAGGTCGGCCATTATTCAGCGTCCTCTTCGTCTTCCCGCCGTTCTTCGTCGAGTTCGCTTTCGCCTTCGTCTTCAACTTCAACCGGCGGGCCGGTGTTGCCGAACAGATCCATCGTCTCTTCCTCCAGCTGCGTTGCGTCCTCTTCGATGTCGTATTCCTCGGTCAGAATACCCCGGCGCTTCAACTCTTCGAGATATGCCTTGCGGCTGATGTCCCGGTCCTTGCGAGTGTTGCTCAAGGTGGTCAGCTCGGCCTGGTCTGCGCCCTCGGGGCCGAAGTCGGTAGTGAGCTCGCTGTGGCCGCCGCTGGGCAGGTTGAGCCATGCCGCCGTGTACTCCAGAACCAAGTCCAACGCTTCACTGAACCGGATAGTCATATCCATCAGCGGGCTGGTGGCTTCGGCGCTGTCCAAGGCGCGGGCCGTGGCCGTTACGTTGCCTGGTCTTTTTCGTAAAAAATCCGCGCCGTATTCGGCCATTTGTTCTTCTAGGTCAACCAGGTCTTGGCGCCCGGCGGCGATTGCCTTGCCTGTGTGCTCAACGTAATAAAACTTACCGCCGGGGTCGGGGCTGTACAACCAGCGGTTGGGGCCGATGACCAATTCCTTGCCTTCGTCGCTTGCCCCGCTGAGAGCCAAGATTGGGAACCGGGTCACGGTGAGAATTGAACGCTGGTCGGCGGTGCTTTGCCAGTGAGCGATGTTCAGGTCCGCAAGGTCCAGCAGCGGCGGCGTGCCTAGCATGAAGTCATCCCGGTGGGCGTAAAAAGTCACCAATGGAATGAAGCCCAAGCTGAATTCATATTCTTCGTACAAAACCCAGTCGCTGTCCTCTTTGCGCGGATCGTCTTTGCGATAAAGTTGGACGTGGCTGCCTTCGGCGTCTATGTAGACGCGCCGAATTTGGGGCTGGAGTAATTCAGCGAAGCCAACCATGTCGCTGACTTCCTCCATCATCCTGATTTCCCGCAACACTTCTCGGCCCGCAATCACCTCTGCGCTCGCGAAGAAGATTTGCTCCGGTTTTATGTGGACCCAATACGGCCGCACGCCCTCACGCAAGTCATCTGCCACAGTACGCACGCCCTCCACCGTGTCTGTGCGAGGGAAGTCCACATAGACATGAGAATATGCCTTGGCCACGCCGTCGGCGAACCAGTTCCGGCAGAACACCTGTGCGTCGTTGCCCACCAGGTCCACGTTGGGCAAAATAGCCGTTATTGGTTCCGGCGTTTCTTCAAACCGGATGATGTCGCTGAAGGGGCGGCCCACCCAAGAATTGAGGGTGAGCTTGGTGACGTTGAGCAGCGTGTTGCGGCTGAGACGTTCCCCGTACGCAGTGTCGGTTTCGCCGTGGTGCTGGGGCAAGAATTGCTTGCCCGCCCGGCGCATGGCGGTGGTGCCTTCGAGTACGGTTTGAACCGTGTCCCAGGCTGGACGCATAGTGTCGTATGCATAGCTGGTTGTGTCGGGCCGGGCGGCGTCTTTTTCCTGTTTCATTTCCAAACTCCAGTTTGAATGGCTACGCGCTTATGGCGCAGCTCATACCGGACCTCATCGCCGATGTGATCTTCAGCATCGGTGTTGACGTCGTCCAGGTCGTGATCGCTACGTGGCAAAACGGGCACAGTGCGCCGGTATTGCGCACACTGTTCCAAGGCGAACAGCCCTGGGTGTTCGCGGGGGAAAGTATTGGCGGCCCGGAACATTTTTCGCATTTGTTCCCAGCCTTGCCGGCGACTGCCCGGCCCTTTGTCGGCGTGGTCCCAGTGGACGCCCTCGGCGACCATATCTTCGGCCGTGTTTGGGTATCCAGGCACCGGGTCAAAGATGCCCGTATCTGCGGGACCGCGCTTCACCCGGCCGGTGAGGCCCATGGCCGCCTCTCGTTGGATAATACCTTTGCCAATGTCCCGGCCCTCAAGCCGCAAACCTTCATTCGGCTCGCCCGTCCAGCCGTACCATTCATTGATCCGATATAAGTCACCCGGCACCCGGCCGTACCAGTGGCCGTTGTACTTGAAGGGCTCGCCGTTGGAGCGTGCCCACCAGCCAACGCTGAAGGGTTTGGACGTGCCGTGATCGTAGCTGCGATTTATGTGCCAGTGGCGGGGCGTGAGGTGCAATGGATAATTAGGCACCACGTGAACGCGGGGGTCCCAAACGTCGTCGAACATTCCACCCGCCACAATGTCCCAATTTCCGTGGACCCATGCCTGGTATTCAGCGTCGTTGCGGGCGGCGGCCTTGATACGGCTGAGGTATTCTTTGTCCACGGACATGAGGACTCGGTTCTCGGCCAGGTTGCTGTGGATCACTACCCGGTCTGGGAGCCGGTCGCCGTACTTGTCGGTGATGTTGCGCATGACCGGCCCGCGTACCCGGTTCATGGCCAGTGGAAGTTGGAAGCGCATCTTGACCCAGTTGTGGCCCACCCCATAAGGGTTGGCCGTGGAGCGGATCATGATTGGGATACCCTTTTTGGTTGACCGGGCGCACGCAAACATTTTGGTGTACGCTTTATCGTCTGCCCATGTACACAATTCTTCGAATCCCTGCCATGGATAATTATGGCCGTGGTAACTCCAGTAGTCGGCCTCTTTGGACAAGTGCCGGAGGAAGAGTTGCTCGCCGTCGGGCCAGGTCCAATAGTACTCGCTGCGATTGTATTTTGCCTCGGGCCAAATCATTGGAATCCACTTGAGGCATTTGTCGATCACGTCACGTAATTCAGGATAAGTTTTCCGGAAAAGAATACCACGCCATTCCGCGCCGTAGCCCTTGCCGGTGTGTTGGCCGAAGCTCATGATCAAGCCATCGGTTTTTCCGCCGCCCCGGTTGCCCTCCAATAGGCACTCAAAAACCGGGCAACTCAAGAACGCCTCTTGAGAGCCGGGCTGTGGTGCCCAGGCTACGGCGGTTTCGCGCTCGCCTTGTATCAAGACCGGCGCTAATCCGTCCTCACCTTCGCGCCAGTGTAGCTGCGATTGAGCTGTCGGCGTCACGGGGTGCTTCGTCTCCTATCCCGATGTGCGGATTTTCGGCCAGCAATTCTTGGTGTGCGGTGACGGCGGCACGTGCGCAGGCGCTGGGCTCAATAGTGTCACCGTACCGGTCACAAAGTAGCTCTGCGAGTCCGCCCGCAAGCAAGCCCAGTCGCTGGGCCTCTGTGCTGGCGTCGTCTTTGAACGCCTCGTGAATTCCCTTCATGCGCAGGCCGGGTTTCACGTTGGAGTGGACCAACACGTCGTAGTAAAACGTAAGGTCAGTCCTTTGGTTCAGCCGGACTTCCACCATCGCCATTCTCCTCTTCCCAATCTTCAGAAGTTTCTGCCATGCCGGGCACAACCAACACCCCGCCCGTCACGTTGTGATCGACGGTGTGTTTGTCGCGGTAGGCACCGATGTGGCGCTTGGCGTGAAGCTCAAGTAACCGGTCGCTGTATTGCTTCTGGGTAGCCACCAATTCGCCTTTGTAAAACACCGGGGTGTCAACGCCGTCCATTGCGCGGCGCTTGATTTCCTCCTCGATGTTTTCGCGATAATCGCCCATAGCTAATTCCACTTCGTCGTCGAAGTCTGGATTAGCGAGACGGAAACCTTTCATGGACGATGGGTTGACACCCACTGCCCGTGCCGACCGCGCCTTCAGACCGGTCGCCCGCAAAAGCTCCAGGTACTCGGTCTGGAGTTCCGCTGTAAATTTGGTTATACCTTTTCTACTCATAGAGGGAACATAGCGCAGCCAAGGCGACGGGGCAAGCGAAAAAAGTAAAGCAACGACTCACAATTGGAGTTTGAAATTTGCAGCGATATCGCGGGAGGGACCGCGCCTTGGCCAGTCGCACTTTGGGGTTGGGGGGGAGGGCCTGGGCCTTGGGCCTCTCGTTCTCGCCCCCCGGCCCCCGCTTTTTAAGCAAGGCGCAAGACCTTCTGCGTGTTGATAGGGGTGATACTACCACGCTGGAGCAACAACGTCCAAGGCCCCGGTTGCCCCGGCCTGCCAGCCCTTAGCTGGAGTAACGCCCCGGTTGAACCAGCGTGTCACCCGGTGAACCGCGTTGGCGAGAGTATAGTGGAGTAAGCCCATCATGACCGGCGTTGACCCGGCTTGACCTACGTTGGCGAGAGTATAGTGGAGTAACCGTATCAGCGACCACGCAGAAGGTCTTGCGCCTGTCGTAGGAGGCCCCGAATAACGCCCTGGAACACTGCACCATTCGGCGATTAAGCCTGAACCATATGATTCAAGGCGATTTAACTGTGTTATTCGGTGAATCGCCGAACAGCTCAGTTAAACCGTCCTGAAACCCCCATTTAAGTCGCATTCGGCGATTGCTGCATTGAATCACTGTGTTATTCAGTGGTCCAGGCCCGGCGGCCCGTCTCCACAGCGATAGTATACTCCTGACGACACTCCCTGAATCAGCGATTAAAGCAGGCAGGAAAGACCTCTTGCGTTAAAAGGGATCGTCGCCGAGGCTGATAGTACACTCGTGTCACTGCGTGACGATGTGGGAAAACGCCTCTCGTTCATGTGCCCCGCGTCTCGTTGCTTTAGCGTAAGCCCGTTAAAACCGCTGTTTCAAGGCCCTAGCAGGTAGTTTAGGCGGCGTTCTGGGGGAACGAAGGCGACTTCCTCACCCGCGATGCCCCGGCCGATGTGGTGGACAAAGTTCCTTCTCCCCAACGACAGCTTTCACTGAAAAACGACAAACCTCACGTCCTGGCCCTCAAGCCGTCGCAACCCGTTCCCTTTCAACAACTAACGCCGTTCCGTCCCGACCGTCCTGAGGCCTATTCTGACCCTCAGGACGGCGTAACTTCTTGCAGCCCAACGGCTCACCCTGATCCGTCCTGACCTTTTACTATAAATAGTAATTATATACAAGGAACCAATAATACCTATTTACATATAAACACGTATTTTAATAGCAATTTTAAACCCCCCCAGGACGGACCCCAAAAAACCCCCCAACCTAAGTGGTGCGTTGGGCTTACGCCGTCCCCTCCGGTCTCAGGACGGATTTAAACCAGGACGGATCAGCAAAAAGCACCTAAAACGATGATTTAAACTACCTAAACGATGGATTAGGTGCTATACTTCCCCGTAAACCCGAACTGAAGGAACCCAAATGAGACTTCACCAAGCCGCCCACGGCGGCGTGATCATTGTCAGCAGCGCCCCGTACAGGATAAGTGAGCGAGGCCCGGCCTTGACTTTGACCTTGACCACCGGCGCTCGCGGCCCGGCCCTGAGCGTGGGTGATGGCTTGCTCATCGCCGACCGGGTCTACCTTATTGAACCGGACCTCACCCTCACCGTCATTCACCCGCAGCACAGCACTCAACCAGACATAAAGCCTTACATACTCGCCGACATCCGCCGCGCCACTGAATGCTTTGTGGCTTGCCCGGCGGCCAACGGCAATTCGCTCACCTACCTCCAGGTCACCAAAAAGGTCTTGCGTGACTATATCACTGCCACCCCCGCGCCTCACTTTGGCAGCTCCACACCCTGGACCCTGGTCGGGGAAACATTCTTTTGGGGCGCACCATGAGCCGCATCACCGTCAAGACGCCCCCGGCTGAGGCCGCCCAATTAATGCGCACGCGCTTCGGCCCCCGCGCTGAGTGGGTGGCCCGTTACCGCCGCGACAACCACGCCCGCCCCACGGGCCGC
>Ga0164315_10000121_pt1 | contig 44704 bp, 47 predicted proteins | sample GuaBasSedimGuay6_FD_113737 | JGI IMG/M metagenome (GOLD analysis project Ga0164315, IMG submission 113737) | Subseafloor sediment microbial communities from Guaymas Basin, Gulf of California, Mexico - Guay6, Core 4569-2, 0-3 cm | ecosystem: Environmental > Aquatic > Marine > Hydrothermal vents... | reverse complement strand
GGGGAGAAAGAGATTTTTACGATAAATTTAGTTTAGATTTGTTAAGTGGTTGAAAGTTGTTTTTTGGCGCAAAGCTTCTGACGTGGAGTTTGCAAAGATTTGACATTATAAGTGTTGGAAATTTTAAAGAGCTGGTCTATCATCAACAACTGTTAGATTTAAAATGTAACACAACGGATTAACTAAAGTTAAACAAAGGATATTTAACATGAAAAGAGCATTAGGATTATTACTACTATCTCTGTTCATCATCGGATGTAATTCTGGTGGGGATCTAAAAGAGCAAATCACTCAGGTAATCAAAGAGAACCCCGAAATCGTTATTGGGGCCATTGAATCAAAACCTGTAGAGTTTGTTGAAGCATTTCAAAAAGCGGCCAGAGAAGCTCAAAAAGGAATTGCTAAGAAGAGACAGGATGAAGAGAAGCAAAAGCTAGCAGCAGCTTATGATAAACCTCTAAAGCCCGTTATTAGAAAAGATGAGGCCATCAGAGGTAACAAAAATGGACCTATCGTAATTGTTGAATACTCTGATTTTGAATGCCCCTTCTGTAAGAGAGGCTTTGATACAGTAATGGAAGTTATGAAAGCATACCCAGGAAAAGTGGCCTTTATCTATAAGCACCTTCCTCTAAGCTTTCACCCACAAGCAAACAATGCTGCCAAATATTATGAAGCTTTAAGAGTGCAAAATCCAAAATATGCTTGGAAATTTCATGATTTAATTTTTGATAATCAAAGAAAACTTAAAAATGGTGAGAAATTCCTTAAGGCCATGGCCAAAAAGACTGGTGGCAATATGAAAAAACTTGCTAAGTCCTTAAAAGATCCGAAGATTCAAGCAAGAATCGATGCTGACCAAAAAGAAGCAGCTTCTTTTGGCATGCAAGGAACTCCAGGGTTTGTAGTTAATGGTATTCCAATCAAAGGTGCCTATCCAAAAGATCACTTTGTGAAAATCATTAATGAACTGAAAAAAAGAGGAAAAATTAAGATTTAATTTTTTTCTCTATAGATATTAGTGAAGGCCTCCATTTGGAGGCCTTTTTTTGTCAACAAAATGACTCTTTGGTAGGAAAAATTTGCCCTTGTGGAAGCTTTTTCCCCCCTAAATACCCCCATCTTGAACGAAATCATGACGAAATGTATAATTTTTGACTATAGAGGGGAAATTTATCCCCATCAAAAAAGAGAATACATAAATGGCCGATGAAGATGAAGTAGTCATCCCCAAAATTAAAAAAACAAAAAAAGTGAATCAAAATGTTTTGATTACCATAATTGTTTTTCTCAATACTTTGATTATTGGTGCCATAGGATATTACCAATACCAGGGATTTCAAAAATTTAAAACGGAAGAGACAGTAAAGGACCTTATTACCTTAGAGCTGAAAAAAAGAGGGGTAATAGTTGAGGGTGAGTCAGAAACAGGTGAGGCCCAAATTGATGAGGGTAAGCTATTTCCACTTGAGCGCTTTACTGCCAACCTTGCTCCAAGCGAAGGGGCCAAAAAATATGTAAGGATTAATTTAGTTCTTAAGTTTTCAAGAGATTCTAATGATCGAGAATTTAAACTTAGAAAACCTCAGATCATTGATTCGATTATTACTATTTTAAATTCAAAGAAGGCAGAAGAATTATTAAATAAAGAAGGAAAGGAATTCCTTAAAGAAGAATTAAAAGCTGCAATTAATGCATTTTTGGCAGAGGCCAGAATTGTAGATATCTTTTTTGTAGGATTTCAAATTAATTGATCTCCAGGAGGGGGATTAAATGGCACAAGTTTTAAGTCAAGAAGAGGTGGATGCTCTACTCGAGGCCGTTGAAGACGGCGTTGGTGAAGAAGGAGAATCTGGAAGAGATGAACTTGATGATACTGGCTCGCCAGTTCAAGTCTATGATCTAACTAATCAGGATCGGGTTATTCGGGGTCGAATGCCCATACTGGAAATAATCTATGAAAGATTTATTAGATCATTTAGAGTTTCTTTATCCAACTCACTTCGAAAAGTTTCAACCATCACGATGGTTTCAACAGACCTTTTAAAGTTTGGGGAATATGTAAATACTCTGCCCATACCATCTTGTATGTGTATTATGCGTTTTAATTCCCTTCGTGGTCCTGCTTTGATGGTGATAGATTCCAAGCTCTCCTATGCCATTATAGATTCATTTTTTGGTGGAACAGATAGATCATTTTCAAATATTGAGGGAAAAGAGTTTACGCCAATTGAATTATCTTTTTTGAAAAAAATTATGGATATGGCCATCACTGATCTAGAGGAGGCCTGGACACCTGTACATCGAATTGATGTTCAATATTTACGAACAGAAATTAATCCTCAGTTTGTGGGGATTGTACCTCCTTCTGATGTAGTCATATCAACTACCTTGGAAGTTGAGTTTGAGGGGGCCTCAGGACATATCAATTTTGTTATTCCCTATTCTACGATTGAACCTATTAAGCAAAAACTTAGTTCAAGTTTTCAAACAGATGCGGAACTTGTGGATACGCTTTGGACCAATGCTTTTAGTGGTCATCTAATGAAAACAGATACCAACTTGATTGTAAAACTTGGAGAGGCAGATATGACTATAAGTGATCTTATTAATTTAGAAAAAGGCGATATAATACCTCTTAAACAAGATGCCAATGGTGAAATTAATTTATCAGTTGAAGGTGTGGATAAAATTAAATGTTTAATTGGAACACATAAAGGCAGTAAGGCGGTCCAGGTTTTAGAGAAAATTAAAAAAGGAAAATAATTATGGCCGAAGAAAAAACAAATGAAGAAGAAGTTAAATCAAAGGATAATCTAGAAGATATTGCCATTCTTGAGCTGGCCGATCAAATTAAGGCCGGGGACAACGCTTTAAATAAACTTAAAGTTCAAAACCTGGACTTTATTCTAGATATTCCTCTTGAGGTTACGGTTGAACTTGGAAGATCTTCAGTCTTAATAAAAGAACTTCTGCTTTATGGGCAAGGTTCCATTGTTGAGTTAGATAAGGCAGCAGGTGATCCTTTGGACATTTATGTAAATGGAAAACTGGTGGCAAAAGGTGAAGTTGTTGTCGTGAATGAAAAGTTTGGTGTACGGATTTCTGAAATTATAAGTCCGGTGGAAAGAATAGAATCTTTGAAATAAGGAAGATTATGAAGCGTTTGCATTTAGTTTATTTATTGTTTTTACTCCCTTTTTGTGTTGATGCGAAAGTGAAGCTTAAGGATTTTGAGTTTCAACAAGGCAAAGAATACGGAATCATAAAAATTAGATTTAGCGGGAATTTAAAAACGAAACCCATTTTTACCGTCAAAAAAAATATGCTTCAGTTAGAAATTACTGGTGCACAAGTTTGGCCTAGGATTGAAAAAAGAGTCTCGATGGGAGAACCACGTATTGATACCAAAATGATGTTGTATCAATACGATAAGGACACTACGAGATTTAGAGTCTTATTTCCTTTCTCCACTGCTGATATGGCAAATAAGTATACGGTAGTTAAAAAGAAAAAATATATAATGCTTAAATTCCCCTTAAAGGAAACGTTAAGACCGATTGCTAAAATAGATAAGAAGGCGACAGCGTTAGATGAGGAATATTTAAAAAAGCTATTAACGGAAACTGGCCCGGCCACAAAAAAAGATGAAGTTAAAATGTCTTTATCGGCCATTCAAAAGGCCGGGAGCGAATTTTCACTGATGCCTTATGTTGGCAAGTTTGGACTTTTTTTAGTCGTAGTTTTGGCAATGTTTTTTGGCATTGTGGCCTTATTTAAGAAGGGAATGCTTAAAAAAGGAAAGCTGGGACTTTTAAATAAAATGAAGCCAGTTGAAGTTCTAAGCACAACTTATCTCGGACCTAAAAAAAGTCTTTTGCTTGTAAAGGCCCATAACCAAGTATTGTTACTTGGTTCATCAGAAACAGGAATTAATTTTTTGACTGAGGTAGAAGGGAGTACGGATTTAATGAAAAAAGGTGAAGTCCATATCTCTGGTAAAAACTTCGATACAACTCTTGAAAAAGAAGCAGGTTTAGGCAAGGGATTTAAGTTAAAAGAAGATGATGAAAGCTCCTTGGATGAAGCTGGCGAAAAAGAAAAGATGTCAGATCAAATAAAAAAGAAATTACAAAATCTTAAATCTTTCCAGCAGGCAAATGATGTTTAAAAGATTATTGTTTCTCCTTATTTTAATTATTCCTTATGAGGTTTTCTCTCAAAGTTCTGGAGTTGGGCTGCCGGGACTTTCTTTGAACTTTGGGAAAGGTTTAAACTTAGTAGATACCATTGAGGTATTGCTGCTTTTTACAGTTTTAACAATGGCCCCTGCCATTTTAATACTATGTACCTGCTTTACTAGAATTGTCGTTGTCTTATCTTTTATGAGACAAGCGATAGGTACTCAAAATCTACCGCCAAATCAGCTGATTATAGGATTCTCTCTTTTTTTATCAATCTTTGTCATGCAGCCAACAGGAAAAGACATTTACAATAACGCCATTGTTCCCTATATGGATAAAACTATTACTACTACCAAGGCGTTAGAGTCTATTGAGCTTAGCTTTAGAAAATTCATGAATAAACAAGTAAGAAAGGATGACATTGCCCTTTTTTATGACATTACCAGCAAAGCTGCTCCTAACACAATTGATGATGTTCCTATTCATTTCTTAATTCCTGCTTTTATTATCTCAGAATTAAAAACAGCATTTCAGATTGGGTTTTTACTTTATATACCCTTTCTAATCCTAGACATGGTTATTGCATCCGTTTTAATGGCCATGGGGATGATGATGTTGCCACCAGTGGTGGTATCCCTGCCTTTTAAATTATTACTTTTTGTTTTAGTTGATGGTTGGCATTTGATAACAGGATCTATTTTAAGATCTTTTAGTTAAAAGAAGGAGTTTTTATGGGTAGTGAATTTGCAAGTGATATTGCTCAACAGGGTATTAAAGTCGCCTTGATGATAGCTTCTCCGATGTTAATTGGAGCGTTGTTGGTGGGTATTCTTGTTTCAATTTTCCAAGCGGTAACTCAAATTAATGAGCAGACGCTTTCTTTTATTCCAAAAATTTTAGTTATAGTAGGGGCCTTAATGATATTTTCGCCATGGATGTCAGATACCTTAACAAATTATACCAAGGAAGTGTTTTTAACCATACCAAAGGTTGGTGGTCGGTAGATGATCAATATACAAATAATTGATTACAATCTGATGCTTGCATTTTGGTTTGCCTTTACCAGATTTTTAGCAATCCTCATGCAGATTCCATTATTTGATAATGTTGCTATTCCTACCATGGTTAAAGTTTTGACCTGTTTGATTATAACCTATACCTTCTTTCCAGGAATTTCAGCAGGAATTGTTCGTGATATCACTTATGTTGGTGAGAATAGTTTTTGGATACTAACGATTTTTAATGCTTTTGTAGGTATTACGGTTGGTCTTTTAGTAAAACTTATCATGAATTTATTTGTTGGGGCCGGTTCCTTGATTACCCAACAAATAGGTTTTGGAATGGTGAGATATTTTGACCCAAATCATGCCCAGCAAGTTGGTCCATTTGAACAATTAATTGGATGGACAATTCTAGTGATGGTTATTTCATCAGGTGCACTTTTTCCTATGTTTAAGGGAATATTGGCAACCTTTGACTCTATTACCATTTTAAATATAAATAAATTAATTTCTATGCCTGCATTTTTTAATGATTTTTTTAAATCAATTTTTTTATCTTCTTTAATGTTGGCCTCTCCTTTAATTTTTACCAACTTATTAATTATGACCGTTCTAGGGATTATTGCCCGAATGGTACCGCAAATGAATGTTTTAATGGTTAGCTTTGTCGTAAATATTGGGCTAGGACTTTTAGTTTTTTGGGCCTGTGCTAGTGAGTTTTTCCAAGTGGCCTTTAGATTATACACAGAATCACTGAGTGAGTGGTTTAAATTTATACAATGATGGAGACTTAATTGGCCGAAGAGAATGAAGATTTTGGCGAAAAGACGGAAGAACCGTCCTCGCATCGGATAGAGGAATTCCGAAAGCGAGGAGAGGTTGCTTCATCAAAAGAGTTAACTAGTGTATTACTGTTAACTGCCAATATCATTACTATTTCTCTCGGTATGATTTTCATTTTTGAAATTTTAGAAGAATATGTGACATGGCTTTATGGATTAGATTTTGATAATGCCTACTCACCAAAAGTTGTTAAAATTATAATTAGTAAAACTTTATTTACCGCTCTTAAATGTGTGGCGCCAGTATTTGTCGTTTCCATTATAATTTCGGTTCTCTCAAGCGTTGGCCAAATCGGTTTTTTATGGGCACCCAAAGTCTTGGAGATGAAACCTGAAAGGCTAAATCCTGTTGAGGGCCTAAAGAAGCTGATTTCTTTAAAATCTATTTTTGAGGCAATTAAGGGATTGATGAAGTTTTCAATTATTTTATTTATAGTTTATTTGTTTTTTAAAGATAAGATTTTGATTTTAAAAGGATTTCTTCAACTTGATGTATTTCAAAGTGTCTTATACGGAAAAGATCTAATTATCAATTTATCCCTTTTTATTCTTATGGGGATGTTCATAGTAGCACTTATTGATCTGGCCTATCAAAAGTTTTCTTATCAGAAAAAGATTAAACAAACTAAAGAGCAGGCCAAGCGTGAACAAAAAGAACATGAAGGTAATCCAGAAATAAAACAACGAATTAGGGCGATTCAAAGGGAAGTAAGCCAAAGACGAATCATGCAAGAAGTTCCTAAGGCCGATGTTATCATTACCAATCCGACTCACTATGCTGTGGCCTTAAAATATGACCCTGAGACAATGCTTTCACCTAAAGTACTTGCAAAAGGTGCTGATCATATGGCCTTAAGGATTAGAAAGAGCGGTAAAGATCATGAAATACCAGTGATAGAAAATATAACTTTAGCGAGAAATCTCTATAAAACAGTTAAGATTGGAGAATTTGTTCCTCAAGATCTCTATCGTGCAGTAGCAGAAGTTCTTGCATTTGTTTATAAACTTAAAAGAAAAAGGAAAGCGTTAATAGCGGATTAATTATGGATGATTTTTTTTCGCACCTAAAAGGTTTTAAATTAAATTCTGACTTGGCCATAGGACTTGGTTCCTTATGTATATTGGTGCTGATGATTGTTCCAGTGCCACCATGGATGTTAGATTTATTTCTATCTTTTACGTTAACTATGGCGATCATTATTTTATTAATGTCTATCTATGCTAGAAAGCCTTTGGAATTCTCAACTTTTCCTTCAGTTTTATTAGGTGCGACCCTTTTAAGATTATCTCTAAATGTCGCCTCTACCAGAAATATTTTGTTAAGAGGTGGAAATGAGGGGACCAATGCCGCAGGTCAGGTAATTAAGTCTTTCGGTGAATTTGTCGTTGAAGGGAATTATGTCGTAGGTCTGATCATCTTTATCATTCTAGTTATTATTAACTTTGTCGTTATCACAAAAGGTGCTGGTAGAGTTGCTGAAGTTGCTGCGAGATTTACCTTAGATGCCATGCCAGGTAAACAAATGGCAATCGATGCGGATTTAAATGCAGGCCTTATTAATGAAGAAGAGGCCAAGGAGAGAAGAAAAGAAGTGGCCCAAGAAGCAGATTTTTATGGGGCCATGGATGGTGCTTCTAAATTTGTTCGCGGAGATGCAATTGCCGGAATCCTTATAACTCTAATAAATATTATTGGAGGAATTATTGTGGGAATGGTACAAAATGAGATGTCCTTTCAGGACGCTACACAAACTTTTACTCTTTTAACCATTGGGGATGGACTGGTAACGCAAATCCCAGCACTTGTTATTTCTACTGCTGCTGGTATGTTAATTACCAGAAATACTAAAGAAGGGTCGTTAGGCGAGCAAGTAGCAAAACAGTTTCAGCTTCACCCTAAATCTATTTTTATAGCTTCGTTTGTTTTATATGTGTTTGCTATGATTCCGGGACTTCCAACAACACCATTTGTTTTTATTGCGACTATTTTTATTTTGTTAGGATTATCCATGCAAAAATGGAATCGAGCAGAAAAGCAAGAAGCAGAAAATAAAAAGATAGAAGAGAAAGAATCCAAAGCAGAAAACTTAGAGGAATTGTTAAATCTTGAATTAGTAGAGCTAGAAGTTGGCTATGGACTGGTAAATTTTGTCGATGCTGAACAAAATGGTGATTTACTGGAGCGAATATCTCATATTAGAAAACAATTTGTCCTAGACTGGGGGGTAATTGTTCCTCCCATTAGGATTAGAGATAATCTAGAGCTAAAACCAAGTGAATACTCGGTGAAAATAAAAGGCATTGAAGTGGCCAAGGGTGACCTTATGTCCGATCATATGCTCGCTATGGATCCAGGAGATATTGTTGATAAAGTAGAAGGTATTGATACTGTCGAGCCAGTCTTTGGCCTAAATGCAGTATGGATTAGTGAAGAACAAAAAGAAAATGCCCAATATAATGGTTATACGGTTGTAGATTTACCCACTATAATAGCGACTCATTTAACAGAGATCTTAAAATCCAACCTACATGAAATCTTTGGCAGACAAGAATTAGTTCGTATCATGGATAACTTTAAAGAAACTTATCCAAAAATAGTTACTGATCTCATACCAGATATTCTTCCTCTCGGAATAATCCTTAAAGTATTACAAAATTTATTAAGAGAAGGAGTTTCAATTAGAGACATGCGAAGCATTTTAGAAAACTTATCAGAGCATGGAACTAACGAAAAAGACCCTGAATTATTAACTGAAATGGTTAGACAGGCGTTATATAGAACAATTACTGAAGAAATTAAATCACCTGAAGGAGATGTTCCGCTTTATACTTTAGATAGAAATATTGAAGAGCAGATAGCCGGGAATTTAATTCAAACTGAAAAAGGAACAGAACTTTCACTTGATCCTAAAATAACTCAAGGCCTTTTATCAAAAATAAATGAAAAAATAGAAGAGGCGACAGATTTAGGTGAGAGGATGATAATACTTTGTTCACCTTCAATTAGAGGCCATTTTAAAAAATTAATGGAAAAATTCATCCCAAATCTAATTGTTGTTAGTCACAATGAAATTAATCCAAATATAAATATAAGATCATTAGGTACAGTGAGGTTATAAATGCATGTAAGAAATTTTTATGGTGAGACATTAGACGAGACCTTAAAGCAAATAAAAAGAGAATTAGGACCTGATGCCATAATTCTTAAAACTAAAACTAATAAAGGTCTTATCGGTCAATTAAAAAAGAAGAAGTTCGAAATCACTGCGGCGATTTCAGAAAAGAACTATGGCAATAAAAATATAGTCGATACAATTCTCAATGATAATCAAAAAGAAAGCCTCTATAAAGGACCTTCAAGTAATATTGCTAAAACGATCGATGGCTATGGAAATATGGCAGTAAATCGTTCTGTTAAAACTATAGAGAAAAGCGATTCTAAAAAATCAGACCTTGATCAATTCTTATCTGGAGGCACAGAGAAAAAGATCTCAATCCCATCAGAAGTAGCAACTTCAAAAGTTGAAGATATTAGTGGACTTGAGTCTAAAATACTCGAACTGCAAAAAAAGATTGCGGGACTTGAGGATAAAATCCCTGATGAGATGTTTCAATTTAGAAATAATTTAAGAGGACTTGATATTGAAGAGTCCTATATCCAAAATCTTATAAAAAAAGCGAGTTTCGAATTATCTTTTGATGACCTTGAAACTCATGATGTTATTTTTGAATTTGCCCTTAGGGAAATGATTAAAGAGATAAAAACAGAGATGCCGAAGTTTTCTGAGGTTAATTTAGAAAAAGAAGGGGTAATTACACTTATGATCTCTGAGGCCTCCTCAGGACAAACATCAATGATTGAAAAACTGGCCTCACTTAAAAATAATTCTATGATTATTAAAAATTCAGTCTCAAAAAATGATAAACCTATGGCGGGTGAAGTTTTTGATTACACCGTTTGTCAGGCCAGCGGCATCACTAATATTGTTTCCGAATGTAGAAAAGGATTAGAGGAAGAAAGACCTATTTTTATTGATTACAAAGTTGAGGCGCATGAACTTAATGATTCAAAAAAAGTAATTGAGGCCTTAAAAAGACTTTTTCCAAACTTTGAGGTGTTGGTAAATCTCTCTTCTATTCATGCTGAGGCCTATAATAGAAAAATTTTAACTAGATATAAGGATTTTATGGATGGAATTACTATTGCTCATCTAGACCTTTGTTTAAGCTTTGGTTCACTTTTTAATTTGGCCATTAATTTTCCAGACATTCCTTTTAAATTTTTTGGAACTGGCGAGTTAATTCCTGATGATATTGAAGCAGCTTCTCCAGAGCGAATACTGGCGGGACTTTTTAAATTTAAAAATTGATTTAGATGGGAGATAGGATGTCAGAGAAAATGGCCAGGGATTGGCTTTTAGCGCAGAATAAATTTCAAGATAGTAAAAGAAAATTAAATAGAACTTTCACTATTTCTGTTGCTAGTGGAAAAGGCGGAGTGGGGAAAAGTTCTATTGCCATAAAAATGTCTAAGATATTATCAGAATGGGGTCATAAGGTCTTATTGGTTGATTGCGATTATAATCTATCAAATACCTCAATCAAATTAGGAATTCCCATAAATGATAATTTCGCAAAATTGATCTTGAAAGAGATATCTTTTGAAGAATGTATATTTAAGCAGGGAAATTTTCATCTATTACCAGGGTGTAGCGGTAATATGGATATTTTTAGTGGTAAATTTAAACTAGAAAAATTCCTCATAGATTTATTACTAGAAAAAGAAGATGAATATGATTTCATCATTTTAGACTGCCCGGCAGGACTCAGTAAGGAAATTCTTACCCTAAATGCTTATAGTGACTATCGATTTATCATTTTAAATCCTGACAAATCTTCTCTTACAGATGCTTATTCCTTAATGAAAATTTTAAAAAATAATTTTGGTATTAGAGAAAATCATATTTTATTAAATATGATGAGCTCATTTACGCAATATAAGAGAATTATTCAGGTATTAAGCAACACGACTAAGAATTTTCTAGACCTTAAGTTAAATGTTTTAGGATGGATTCATAAAGAAACTAAAAATCTGGATAAATTTGATAGACTATTGCAAGATAGCAATTCAGATATACATAAAAATTTAAGTAAGATTTTAAAGAAATTTACCGAAAATAATATAAGGGAAGGTCGAGTTAAGGAAGAACTCATAAGACCTTAAAAATACGCAAGGAGTGCAAATGTCCTCTCTATCTAAGAAGTTAAAAAATCTAAAAGACTACCGTTGTACTCTAGATCCTAAGGTAAAGGATCAAATAATAATTGAGTATGCTCCTCTGATAAAATATATAGCGCAAAAAATTGCCGCCCGTCTCCCCTCTAATATTGAGTTAGATGATCTGATATCTTGTGGAGTTATAGGGCTTATGGATGCTATTAAGAAATTTGATCCAACCCGAGACAATAAATTTAAAACCTATGCTGAGTTTAGAGTTAGGGGAGCTATATTAGATGAGCTTCGGGCCCAGGATTGGGTTCCCAGGTCTATTCGTGAAAAGGCCAAATTAGTTGATAGGGCCTATCGTAAGCTGGAATCACAAAATGGTCGTCCCGCGACGGATGAAGAGATGTGTGAAGAGCTTGAGGTAACTCAAGATGAATTTTATGATCTCGTGAATAAGGCAAAATCTATTTCACTTTTAAATATTGATGATGCTGCCTCTTTTAATAGAGGTGATAAAAAACTGCTCGCCGGAGTGATGGAACATAGTCGTTCCACTAATCCGTTTTCTGCCGCAAATTTTAAAAATGCTCAGGAAAAGATCAAAGATGGGATTAGAACTTTGCCAGAAAAACAAAGATTGGTTCTATCTCTTTATTATTATGAAGATCTTAACTTAAAAGAAATTGGCCAGGTTCTAAATGTAACTGAATCTAGAGTCTCTCAACTTCATACTCAGGCGATTATGAAATTAAAGGCCAAGCTTAAATGTTTGGCAGAAACGGATACCGTCTAAAGACCTATTAAATCACTCAGCTTCATTTAACTTTCTTTTTCACCCCGTTAAATAATAATATTAACTAATTAACTATTTTCCCATCGGATTAAATATGAAGCTGCAAAGATTTAAATTTAATGGTATTTATCACTCTACCATTTTGCTATTACTGACCATTTCTTTAGGTATTAGCATCTTATTTTTTTGGTCGAAGGGATTTTTAAATTTTGAAAATGTAACATCAATTTTTGAAGCAGATATTACTGCCTTAAATTTGCAAAAAAGAAATGATGTAAGAACTTTACGAGTTCTTCTAGAGCAAAATAAAATAAGAAGTGCAGTCAAAACTATTGAAAACCTCGAGTCCGATACGGCATATATTGCGGGATTAACCACTGAAAGTCCTAAATATTACGCCCTTCAAAAAAATATAAAAGATAGCAGTAGAATTTTAAATAAACTTCTCTCTCTCCCTGAGCTCTCATCTGTTTTAATGGTACTTGAGAGGAAGATGTTGGACCTACAGAGTTTTGTAATTGAAAATAATTGGAAGACCTTAACGAGGATAACTAGAAGACTCCTGGCGCGAACTTTTCCAAAAAAAAGAAGTTCAATGACACTAAAGAAAATCCCTCATCTTCTTGCTAATACAAAAAAACAACTTGATAAGATGGTTGCAGTCACAGGCAGTTCTAAATTAAAGCCAGCTTTAAAAGAGCTTATTTATTCAAAGATTTCTAAGTTTAAAACTGAAATAAAGATGCTTTCAACCTATCTTAAAAAACAAAATGATCTAAAGAAAATAATTGGAGTCTTGAGTGGCAATTTCAAAATATGGATGAAGGACTTAAGGATAAGTATTTCTTATAATAAAATTCAGTACCAGGGGCGGATTAAATATCTTTTTGGCTCTCTTGGTTTGATGGTGATTCTACTTTTTCTCTTTTGGATACTAGGTATTTGGATAAATCGCATAAGTTTAAAAAAGGATCATGCTCATCTTGAAAATTATTTACTGAACTTTATTAAAGAGAAATTAATCTATCACAAGAAAGGTCCAGTTAAAGACCTTTCAAATGAGTTCAATGAAGAATTAAATAAAGTTCAAGTTTATTTGGAAAAAAGAATAAATTTAGGACTAGTATTTCAAGAAACACTTCCATTTCCAGCAATATTACTCGACTCTAACCTTCTTTTAGTTTGGTCTAATAACTTATTTTATAAGGAGTGGGGAATTGATGTTGAAAATAAAAATATGACTTGGGATTTTTTACAGTCATTTACTAATTTAGGCGAAGATGACCCAGTTTTAATTGCTCTAAATAAAAACCTAGCAGGGATTTATCAAATTCAGGTGAAGTCAAAAGCAAATCCAGACTCTATTCCCTATGAAATGTATGTGGCGCCTAATGGGGAAGGTGATAATAAGCATATCATGATATTTTTCTATCCTTTGAGATCCTTGCAAGAAACGTTGGTACAGCAGACTAAATCAATAGTCGGGCCTATCAATAGATCGTTAGATGCCTTGGCCTCAAATAGATTTAACGGGAAATTACTAAAATCTATTGAAAAAGATTTTAACGTGGCCAGTATAGATGGGCTTTTTTCCAAATTTCAGACCTTAGATCAAAATATCGGATATCAAAGAGATGAGCTTTTAAATGAGGTGCAAAATGTTGAAATAAATCTTCATGATGAAATTAAAATTAAAGAGGACTTGAAAACTTTAGTTAAGGAAAATTCTCAAATACAATCAAAAGGATTTAAAAAAATTACAGAAATAAAAAAGAATCTAATTAATAATGTCGAAAATAGAGGTGTAGTGGAAAATCAAGTAGGAGAACTCCTGCATCTGTTAAAAGATTTTTTGAAAAAAACAGAGGCCATGTATACCAGCATGGAAGAAAGTAATGGTGTTGTTAATGAGAATAGGAAAGTCTTAGGGAAATTGTTAGAGCTAAGACCTTTCATAAAAGAATTACAAGAAAATAGAGATAACAAAATAGATGGATTCAACCATTTGATGATTGGTATCGATGTCGTCACCTCAAAACTAGAAATAACTTTAAAGGGACATAATCTAGAAGGGCTCAATAACTTCAAAGAGAGCATCTTGGGAATTAAAAACTCTCTAAATAAGGTCTCCTCTAACTTTTCTAATTTAGTAGGAAAAATGAGTGATGGGGATGATCGTCTAGTGAAGGCCATAAGAGATTTTTATGAATTTCAAAAAGAGATGGAATCAGTAACGAAAAAAACTGAAGGCCTATTTGAACACCAATCTATTTCGTAAAATAATGTCCTAAAAAGCGGTCAAGTTGACCATCTAAGTCTGCTAGGGACGTATTATTTTCAATGACCCAATCGGAGAGATCTCTTTTTCTTTCAATATCAATTTGTGCCTTAATCATTTTATGCGCCAAGGTCTCGTCAATGTTATCCCTTTTAATCATGCGGGCGATCTGAGTATTTTGATCAGTGTAGACACAAATGGATTGATCAACCAGTTGGTTAAGGCCTTTTTCAAAGAGTAGAGGCACATCATAAATTAAAAAATTATGCTGGTTAAGCTCTTCAGCCTTTTTTAGGAATTCATTTTCTAGCTGGGCGTAGATAAAATTTTCAATTTTTTTCTGAGCATTAGTATTATCAAAAAAAATTTTTCTTAAAGTAGGAAAGTTTATTTTTGCTCCGGTTATAGCGGAAGGAAAATGGTCTTTTATAAACTCCAAAGAAGATTCTTTGGCATAAATCTGATGCACCAATTTATCAGCATTAATAATAGGGAAACCCATCTGGATGAGCTTGTGAGTTACGGTCGATTTTCCCGTGGCCACTCCGCCGGTGAGGCCTATTAGAGGTTTAGAAATCTTATACAATCGATTTGTTTCATTTAGGCGAATAAAGTCTGGCTTAATTTTAAACACCCTCTTTCTCCAATTTCTTGGCCTGATCCCAGTAAATATCCATTTGCTTTTGATTCATTTCAAGAAACTTTTGACCAGCGTCTTTCATCAAATCTTCCATCTGATTAAATCGCTTGATAAATTTTCTATTGGCGGCGCGAAGGGCCTTTTCAGAGTCAATATCAAGGTGTCTCCCAAGTTGTACAATGGAGAATAAAAAATCTCCAAACTCTTCTTCAACTCGGGCCTTATTTACTGCAGATGGTAGCAACTCTTCTTTAAGCTCTTGCCACTCTTCTTCAACTTTATAAGTAACTTGAACCGGATCATCCCAATCAAAGCCTATTTTTTGGGTCTTTTTTCCAATTTTAAAAGCACTATGGAGTGGAGGGAACATAAGATAAGAATCATCGATTTCTCGCTCTTTTTTCCCTTTTTCTTCTTCTTTTAATTTATCCCAATTAGTGAGAACTTCTTCCACGGAAGCCTTGCCTTCACCTGCTTTAAAAACATGAGGGTGACGATGAACCATTTTATCAGCTAAGGTGGCACAGACCGATTCCATATCAAAATTACCGTTTTCCCCGGCAATGCCCGCATGTAAAAGGATTTGCAGCAAAATATCACCAAGTTCTTCTTTCATATGGTCATAATCTTTGTTTTCAACAGCATTGATAAACTCATAGGACTCTTCCAGAAGGTATTTTAAAAGGCTTTCATGAGTCTGTTTAAGATCCCAAGGACAGCCTTTTTCTGGATGGCGTAGCATTTCAATTACTTCTTTTAATCTTTTATATTCTGGATTTGTCATATCTAAGCTCCTATATTACTTATAGCGACAATGGAAAGAAAAATAAACACCTCAAAAATTCAACTATATATCAAGGATACAGGGAGATCCCATACTCTTTTGGGTAAAAAGCGACTAATGTCCTATTTGAAGGGGAGCTTAAAGGCCTTTGAGAAGGTCTTGGATTATCCCCAAGCAGAAGTATCCCTTGTTTTTTGTGGTACAAAAAAGATCAGATCTTTAAACAAAACCTACCGAAATAAGGACAAAAAAACCGATGTTCTCTCTTTTCCCGTTTTTCCTTCCCTTAGGAATAAAAAACTTGTGCCGCAGGGTTTAATTAATTTGGGAGATATATTTATTTGTAAAGATGTAGCAAAGGCCCAGGCAGAAGAATTTAAGATTTCCCTAGAGGAAGAAATAGTTCATTTATTTATTCATGGCCTGCTTCATTTGTATGGGTATGACCATGAGATATCGGAGAAAGAAGAAAAGCTGATGTTTACGCTAGAAGAAAAGCTGGTAAAGAAAACCTTTTTAAATTAGGCTAAAAAAATGGAAGAATCATTAAAAATTAAATTCAATGAAAATAAAAATCAGAAAAAAGAATTATTTGAAAAATTAGACCTGCTCAGGAGGTCACTTTGAAATTGAGAAGAAACAAGAAAAAGTAGCAGATATGACCTCTATGGAGGCCATGGAAAACTTTTGGTCAGATACCGATCAGGCCACAAAAATTCAAAAAGAAAAATCCATTTTACAAGATAGTCTTGATAACTTTTTCTCCTTGCAAGAGTTGTATGATGATTGGGTAACCTTAATCGAATTTGCGGAAGAAGGGGACGAAGCATCTGCTAGCGAATCATTTCTAGTTTATGAAAAATTAGTAGAACAATATAAAAAAACAGAAAAAAGGTTATTGCTTTCAGGTGAACTCGATCCCAATAATGCCATAGTATCCATTAATGCTGGGGCCGGAGGAACGGAGTCCTATGATTGGGCGGAAATGTTATACCGGATGATTGTAAGATGGGCCGAATCAAAAAAATTTAAAGTTTCCCAGATAGATTACCAGGCCGGAGATGGAGCCGGAATTAAATCTTCTACTTTATTTATTGAAGGAAACTTCGCTTATGGATTTTTAAAATCAGAGACCGGGGTTCATCGATTAGTTCGCATTTCACCCTTTGATTCTGCCGCTAGGAGACATACCAGTTTTGCCTCAATATTTGTCTCACCAGAAATTGATGACAGTATTGAAATTAATGTTGAGGATAAAGATATAAGAATTGATGTCTTTCGTTCCGGTGGAGCGGGCGGACAGTCGGTTAATACAACTGACTCGGCAGTACGGATTACTCATATGCCAACAGGTATTGTAGTAACTTGCCAAAATGAAAGATCCCAAGTGCAAAATAAGGCCCAGGCCTTTAAAGTCTTAAGATCCCGTCTTTATGACTACGAAATGGAAAAAAAGAAAAAAGAAAGTCAAAAGGTTGAAGATTCAAAGTCAGAGATTGGTTGGGGAGCACAAATTAGATCTTATGTTCTTCATCCTTATAAAATGGTTAAAGATCACAGAACAGGTCATGAGATAGGAAATCCAGACAAGGTCTTAGATGGAGATTTAGATCCTTTTATGGAGGCCTATTTAAGGTGGAAAGTTAATTAATGTTTAAATCAATCTTTGCCATATTTTTTGCTGAAAAATCTATTAAGAGATTTATTATCGGAGTTGTGGCCGGATTGGCCTTTTCCATATCAGTTATCTTGGCCACGATTGGCATAATGGATGGCTTTGAACATTCTCTTAAAAAAGGATTAAAGCAGTCGATTGGAGATCTTTATTTTTATTCATCCAAAGGCCCTTTTAAATTAGATAAAACCATTAAAGATATAATTGGAGACCATGAATATACTAGTCTTTTGCAAACGGAAGGCTTTGTAGTAAATGAAGAGATTTCAAAAGGAGTACTGGTAAAAGGTATAGACCCCGCTACATTTGAAAAAGTTACTAATCAAAAAATTAATCTAAAGAGGGGGGAAGTGGCGATAGGGATACAACTGTCCAAGAGCTTAGGGCTAAAAGTTGGAGATGTTTTAACACTCGCCCTATCTAAGGGAAACAGGGAAGTAAAAGGTCTGCCGGATTTAAAAAATTTCAAGGTAGGACTAGTCTTTTCTCATGGGATTTATGAGAAGGATTTACGTATTGTTTATATTAGTAAGGGCCTCTTACAAAAATTGATAAATATTAGAGACAGAGTAAATGTTGTAACCTTAAATATCCCAGGAAAAGACCTTGAGGAAGCAAGATTTGATCTGAGTGAGAAATTAGGTGGCCGCTTTAGAGTGAAAACCTTTTGGCATGAATTTGGCTCACTTCTAGAAGCGGTTCAAATAGAAAAAATATTAATTGGTCTGATCTTTCAATTAGTGGTTTTAATTTCAGTATTTAATGTTATGGCCTTTATTATATTTCTAAATGAGAAGAAATCTCAGGAGATCTTTTTGCTTCGCGCTTTAGGCCTGAACCAAAAAAAGATATTGAGAATCTGGTTAACCATTATGTTTGGAGTCTGGTTCTTATCCTGTGCAGTTGCGATGTTATTAGTTCAACTATTTAATTATCTCCTAACTTATGCATCAATATTTAAGGTACCGGGGGAAATTTATCATTTAGGCAGATTAAATATTATGCTCACGAAATATGATTATATATTGGTCTTTGGCCTGGCCTTAGTCTGGCTCTTGTTAGTATTTGTTATCGGTTATGCACGACTTAGAAAAAAACCAATTTTAGAAGGCCTAAGAAAGGAATTTGCATGAACTCTTTTATTGAACTTTCAAATGTTAAAAAAAGTTATGGACAGTTTAACGCCTTAAAAGATGTTTCCCTGACCCTAAACCAAGGGAGTCATTATGTTATTCAAGGTGCCTCAGGATCAGGGAAATCGACTCTGTTGTACCTAATTGGTGGTTTAGACAGTCCAAGTAGTGGGCAAATTTATTTTAATGGTGAAGACTTATCTTCCTTTGGTGACGAAAAACTGGCCAGTTATCGAAATACTTCTGTAGGCCTTGTCTTTCAATTCCATTTTTTACTTCCCTCCATGAATTGTCTGGATAATATTTTACTTCCCAGTAGAATTGGTGGGCTGCGCGTAGGGAAAGTTAAAAAAGAAGTTCTCTCTATCGCTGAAAATCTTGGCGTTACTCATTGTTTGAAAAAATTTCCCTATGAGTTATCTGGAGGTGAGCAGCAAAGAGTAAATATAATTCGTGCCCTTTCTTTAAAACCAAAATTATTATTATGCGATGAACCTACAGGTAATTTGGATTCTTCTAATTCAAATAAGGTAATTAGTTTAATTAAAGAGCTAGCAGAGACATATGGTTCCACTCTTGTCGTAGTGACGCATGATGATGGTGTCGCTCACCAATTTCCGCAAAAATTCTTCTTAAAAGATGGCGTTTTGGATGACTAAATTACTTTTAAGTTTATAAGTTTACTGGTAGATTTTTCCGTTCTTAGACTCAAAATTGAACCGCCTAAAAGGTTCATACAAGTACTTTGAAGAGGATTATAAATTTGAAGGCCACCCAGAACCTTGGATTTTTAAAATTCATTCTATTATTGCCTTTCTTTTTTTCCTTTTTTGGATTTGCTGCCGATGATATAGGTCCCCGTAAAAGTCTATTTAAAATTGATGAAGTGCAGATAAAGGGCCTAAAAAGGGTCGAGAAAGAGGCCATTCTAGAAAAAATAGGTTCTAGGCCCGGAATAGAGCTTGATAACTATCTGCTCCAAGAAGATCTAAAAACTATCTACGGCCTAAAATATTTTGATTTTATCGAAGCACAGCAGCAGGTTATTAAAGGCAAAAATGTTTTAATTTTTGTCGTTAAAGAAAGACCAATTGTTACTAAAATTTCTATCGATGGAAATTTTGACCTAGATGATGATGAATTATTAGAGCAAATTAAAACTAAAGACTTTTCTATTTTAGATGTTAACCGGATCAAAAGAGATCTAGGTGCCCTTCAAAAATTCTATGAAGAAAAGGGCTATTTCCTAGCTGCAGTAAATTATCAATTAGTCCAAGTTTCTAAAGATAATGTTGAACTAATTTTTCAAATTGATGAATTTGATAAGATTCGTGTCAAAAGAATTGAATTCCTGGGGAATGTGGCCTTTTCGGATAATGAACTAAAGGCCATTATGGAGACTCGTGAAGAGTCGCTATTTTCTTTTCTCACTGGGTCAGGAAGTTTTAAAGAGTTCAACTTTAATACCGATATCGAAAGAATAAAGTTTTTCTATAAAACTAAAGGTTATCTGCAAGTTAACTTAGGATCCCCTGAGGTAACCATATCAGAAGATAAGAAATGGGTTTTCATCTCTCTTAAAGTAAATGAAGGGCCTTTATTTAAGATTAATAATATCTATTTTGAAGGTAATGATCTTTTTTCTGACTCTAAGCTTCGAGAAAAAATAAAACTTAAAGAAGATGAAGTATATTCAGAAGAGCTTTTAAGACGAGACATTATAAAACTAACTGAAGCATTCCAAGATGAAGGATATGCTTTTGCTAACGTCTTGAGAGACTTACAGATCGTTCCCGGTGAAAATAAGGTTGATGTTAAATTTTCTTTTGAAAAAGGAAAAATCGCCTATATCGGAAAGATTAAAATCTTAGGAAATACCAAAACTCGAGATAAGGTTGTTAGACGGGAATTAAAAATCAGAGAAGGTTCTAAATTTAGTGGGACTGACCTTCGAATATCTAAAGAAAATGTTCAGCGTCTAGGCTATTTTGATCCTAAGGCGATTGTTTTTAATACTGTAAATCGAGCGGATCGAGATGATGTTATCGATGTTGAGATTACCGTTAAAGAAAGAAATACCGGACAAATATCCCTTGGTGCTGGTTATTCAACCGCCTCAGGCTTTTTCTTCCAGGGCTCAGTTTCACAAAATAACTTTCTAGGGTTAGGGCAAAATCTCGCTGTTTCTGCCAACTACTCTAAAAAAACTAGCTCTTTTAACGTCAACTTTACTGATCCTTATTTTTTAGACACTAAATGGGTATTCGGTTTTGATATTTTTTCTCAGGATGATAATCAAAGTAAAAGTTATCGGTATAAGAAAAAAGGTGGGAACCTGCGGATTGGTTACCCCATCTTTGATTACACGAGACTTTATTTCAGTTACCTCTATGAAGACTTGACACTAAAGGAAGTAACCAATCCAACGATTGACCCTGAACTTGAAAATGGACTTTCTTCCGGTTTTCAGACCACATTAGTACGCGACGCGAGAAACAATCTCTTTGAACCAACTGATGGCCTATATCTGTCATTTCTTGGAGAGTTCATGGGACTTGGCGGCGACAAAAAATGGGCCAAGGCAGAGGGAGATCTTAGATTTTATAGACCCCTTGTTGGTGATTTTGTCTTTAGGGCCCGAGTTTATGGAACGCATATTGGTAAAATCCAAAATTCTATGATCCCTAATACTGAAAAATTCACTCTTGGGGGGGCAAAAAACTTAAGAGGGTACACTCTTGAGGCCATCGGTGTACCTTGGAAAGACCCTAAAACTGGTACCATTTATATGATTGGTGGAGACACCGCCACTTACACTTCTTTAGAAATAGAGCATCCCCTGGCCAGAGAGGCCGGGATTAAATGGGTTATCTTTTTTGATGCAGGTTGGGCCGGTGATGATTTAAATAAATTCATGCTTCATAAGGATTGGGGATTTGGGATAAGATGGTTCTCTCCAATAGGTGTTTTGCGGTTTGAATATGGCATCCCCATCGCGCCTAAATTAGCTACTGAGAGTGGCCAATTTCACTTTGATATAGGACAATTATTTTGAAATTCATAAGGAGCATGAACATGAAAATTTTAACTTTAATAATAGCATTTTTACTTCCTATAACTGTTATGAGCGCTACTGTTGTAGGGAAAGTAGATATCCAAAGGGTATTGATCTCAATCAAGGAAGGGAAGGCCGTTCGAGATAAATTGAAAAAACAATTTGATGACAAACAAAAGATTGTTAAAAAAGAAGAAGCGGCCATTAGAAAATTACAAGAAGAGTTTAAAAAGCAGGCGATGGTTTTAAACGACAATGCCAAGGCCAAAAAAGAAAAAGAAATTCAAACTAGATTTATGAAATTGCAGCAGCAGACTATGGGCTACCAAAAAGAAATTCAGGCACTTGAGAATAAGTACAAGAAGCCAATTTTAAACAAGCTTAGAGGTATTATTACTGAGATCTCTAAAAATGCTGGAGTAGATATGACTTTTGAGTCTAGTACCGCTCCAATCGTCTATGCCAAAACTGAAAAAGACCTTACTGATAAGGTTATCAAGGCATACGATAAGAAATTTAAGTAATATCCTTTTTTTTCTGATCATTTAGTTTTACAAAATCATGCGGAGGGCCTAAGTTAGGCCCTCAGTGCATTTTTCAGGGGTAATCCATGAAAATTAAAGAACTTATGGCCTGCGATGATGGCATTTTTATTCACTCAGATGAGAATTCCTTTGATGAAGTCAGAGGAATTACTACATTAGAGTTTTCTAAACCAGGACATCTTCTTTTTATCAACTCATCCAAGTACTGGAAAAAATTAGAACAAAATCTTAAAAATCCTCTTTTTTCTGAAATGGGACTCATTGTTGATGAAAAACTAATTAAAAAATTAGAGCAGGATCCTATATGGGAAGATGCGAAAAAGAGGTTTTCAACCATTCTTGGCACCTCTCATTTTGAAAAATCAATGTGTCTCTTATCCAAGGTCTTCTTTGATGAGACTTTTAAGAACGTGGATTTAGTTGTGGATGGAAGAGAGGATGATTCCGCTCAGATAGATGCCAGTGCTAAATTGGCGGCAAATGTCTTTATTGGACAGAATGTTGTGCTAGGAAAAAATGTAACAATAATGAATGGTGTCTCCATTATGGCAGGCTCAAAAGTTGGAGATGACACCGTTATCTTTCCTTCTGTCACCGTTTATCCCGGTGTTGTGATTAGAAAAAGATGTAGAATTCACTCTTCAACCACTCTTGGTACTGATGGGTTTGGTTATAATTTTATTGAAGGAGTCCACCACAAGCTATGGCATTTTGGAGGACTTATTATAGACGATGATGTTGAGATAGGCGCTAATTCGGCCATCGATGGTGGGACTTTTTCTCCTACTATGATCGGGGCCGGTTCTAAAATAGATAATCATGTACAAATTGGTCACAATTGTATTTTAGGCCGCGGAGTAATTCTATGTGGACAAGTAGGAATATCTGGTAGCTGTACGATCGACGACTATGCTCTTTTTGCTGGCAAGGCCGGAATGGGCCAGGGAATAAATATTGGAAAAGGAGTGCAAGTGGCCGGTGGTGCTTTAGTAAGCCAAGACTGGGCAGCTGGTTCGGTAATTGCCGGACATCCGGCAAGGCCCCTAAAGGAGTGGCTCAAAGGAATTGCCCACGTTAGAAAAAATTCATTAAAAACCGGAAATCAATAACAAGGAGTTAGGAATGTTGATCGACAAGGAGCAAGTTAAGGCCTTTTTACCTCATAGGGATCCATTTTTATTTATTGATTCTGTAGAATCAATTTCAGGCCCAAGTGATCTAGTTAAAGATACAAAAGAGTTAGAAGGGGTCGAGGTAAAGACTAAATATTATATAGATAAAGATCATCCTGTCTTTAAAGGACACTTTCCAGGTAACCCTATTTTACCAGGAGTTATTCAAGTTGAGATGATGGCACAAACTGCAGGTTTTACCATTACCAAGCTATATTCCATGCCATTTAAAGATATCGATTTAAAGATGGCGCTGTTGAAAGTAGAAAATGCTAAATTTAGAAGACCAATAACTCCGGACATGGAACTTGATATAGTTTCCATTTGTCGGAAATTTAAAAAGAAGATAGCAGTATATGACTGCCAAATCTTTCATCAGGGAAATCTGATGAGTGAGGCCTCAGTACTTGCGAGTTTTGATGATTAAGGAAGTAGTTAATGGATAATGTTATTCACCCAATGTCTTTTGTTGATTCAAAAGCAAAACTTGGAAAAAATGTAAAGATTGGCCCTTTTTGTGTAGTAGGACCTGATGTCGAACTTGGAGATAACTGTGAGCTTATCTCTCATGTAACTATTGATGGGATTACTAAAATAGGTAAAGGTAATACCTTTTTTCCTCAAAGTGTAATAGGGGGACGCCCTCAGGACCTTACTTACAATGGAGAACCTACAATTTTAGAAATAGGGAATAATAATACCATTAGAGAATGTGTCACAATCCATAGAGGAACATTAAAAGAAAATGGCATAACTAAACTCGGGAGTGGAAACTACCTTATGGCCTACGTACATCTTGGTCATGATGTAGTGGTTGAAGATAATTGTATTATCACCAATGCTGTTAATATCGCCGGGCATGTGAAAATTGGCTCTGGTTGTATCATCGGTGGGGGAACTAATATCTCTCAATTTGTAAAAATTGGCAGAGGAGCATACCTAGGGGGTAGTTCAGGAGTTGACAAGGATATACCTCCTTTTTGTACCGCTTATGGAAATCGTATTCGTTTAAAGGGAATTAATATTATTGGGATGAAAAGAAGAGGGATTGAAAAACCTCTTATCTCTGAACTTCTTGATTTTTTCCGGGAGATGGAATCTTCCAATCTTTCTCCAAAATCTTTTGTTGCCAAAGATGAAATGAGCAAAGATTTTTCTGAAAATGAATTTGTCAAAGAAATGAGTAATTTTATAGTTGCAAGCGATGTCGGGATCGCTCCATTTAATTTTTAGGTTAATATGGTAAAAGTCGCAGTAATAGGTTTTGGCCATTTAGGAAAATGGCACGCAGAAAAGGCCGCCTCTCTAGCAAAAGAAATGAATATCTCTCTAACAGCTATTGTAGAGAAATATCCCAGCGCCCGAGAAAAGGCCGCTAATCTCTATCCGGGTATCACGATCACTCCTGATTTAAGTGATATAATTGATCTTGTTGATGCTGCAATTGTCGTGACTCCAACGTCTACTCATAGCTCAGTAATCAAAGAGCTGCTTAAAAAAAATAAACATGTATTTTGTGAGAAACCTCTTACCCCAACATATGAAGAGGCGCTAGAAATTGAAAATCTAGCTAAAGATAAAGGTTTGATTTTTCAAGTAGGCCATAGTGAACGTTTCCATCAATCTTGGGAGATGGTCGATGAATTTAAAGAAATATTTGATACCCCTGGAGTTGTAACGATTAATCGACTTGGCGCTTTTAAAGGTCGGGCCACGGATGTTGATGTGGTTAATGATTTAATGGTTCATGATCTTGATATTTTACTGCATCTTTTTGGGGAGTATCCTGAAACAATCACTTCAAATGGTTACAAAATTTTAACGGATAATTTTGATTATGTGAAAACTAGACTGGGATTTAAATCCGGGAGAGTCGCAACGATAACTTCAAGTAGAAATCATATTGAGGAAGTAAGAACTTTTGAACTCACCAATGATAAAGGCACTATCGTAATTGACCTTTTAAATAATGAGATTAAGCATGCTAACAAAAGCGGTAAAGTCGAAGTAATTAAATATAATAAAAGAGATCATCTACTCTTAGAGCAGGAGAGCTTTTATCAGGCAATTTTAACAGGATCTAAAGTCCCCGTTACTCTAAAAGATGGAGTAATGGCGGTAAAACTTGTAGGTGAAGTTCTGGAAAGTCTATGAGAGAGAACTGTCTTATAATCGCTGGTGAAAAGTCAGGTGAAGAACATGCTCTGACCTTTATTAAGGAGCTTAAAAGAAAATGCCCTGATGTTGATTTTTGGGGTGTCGGTGGCGATGAATTGGCCACTCAGATGGACATTGAATATCATCTAAAAGATTTTTCTAGCTGGGGAATTAGTGAAGTTATCAAAAAGATTCCTTTTTATCTAAAGGCATTAAAGTATATTGAACGAAAGGCCATTGAACGAAAAACAAAAACAGCTATCCTTATAGACTTTCAAGATTTTAATTTAAGACTGGCCCGAAGACTTAAAAAACAAGGTGTACGAGTTCTTTACTATGTTGCTCCTCAGGCCTGGGCCTGGAAAGCAAAGAGGGCGGGAGTTTTACAAAAGACAGTTCATACTTTATTTACGATCATTCCTTTTGAGAAAAAATGGTTTAATGATAGGGGAGTGAGTAAAGTTGTGGCAATCAACCATCCTTTGCTTACAAAATTTGAAAAAGATCTCCCCCATATTAAAAATAAAAATTTTTCGGAGCTTAAAAAGGAAGTAAACCTCCTCTTATTACCTGGTAGTAGAAATTTTGAAGTAGCAGAACTATTGCCGGAGTTTATAGGTTCGCTGAAAGAACTTAAAAAAGATTTCCCCTTAAAGGTTTCTTTAGTTCTATCTTCCAATATCAATAAAGACCTAATCAAACCTTATGCTAGTTTTATTGATAAAATATACTCTAATGAAGAATTAACAAAGGCCTTAACCGAAGCTGATTTTGCCTTTGGGGCCAGTGGGACTGTGACCTTGGCCTGTGCCCTTTTTGAGGTGCCCACGGTAGTTGCCTATAAGGGATCACTTTTAAATGAATTCATTTTTTATCAGTTTATTGACTATAAAGGTCCCATTTCTCTGGCCAATATAGTTCATCAAAAGCAGGTTTATCCTGAATTAATGCAAGATAGGGCCACAAGCTATAACATGGGCCTTAATTTAAGAAGATGGTTAACAGATGATTTGGAATATGAAAAAATAAAAGAAACCTTGGCGAAAACCAAGAGCTTGCTACAGGGTGAATCAATTGATGTCGCCTCTTATATGGCCGGAGTGCTAACAGAAGATGAAAAATAGCATTGTTACATTCTTTTTAGGCCCTTTTTCTTATGTCTGGAAATCAGTCTATAGACTTCGCCGTCTTGGTTATAAGATTGACCTTTTTTCCTCTAATTCATTTCGTGTCCCCATCATATCTGTTGGGAATTTAAGTTTTGGTGGCACCGGAAAAACTCCTCTAACCATCTGGCTTGCCAACTATTTTTCCCATCAAAAATTATCTCCGCTTATCTTAATGAGAGGCTATCGGGGAAAGATGGAGAAGAAGGGGGGGATTATTAAAAGTGGTGAATTCACCAACGTGGACTCAAAAGACTTTGGTGATGAGGCAGTCTTGATTTCTCGCAAGGCCTCAAAAGCAAATATAATTGTTGGAAAAAACCGCTCACAGAACTTGGCATTTTATTATGAGCAAGTAAGTCCAGATGTTATTCTTCTCGATGATGGCCATCAACATTTAAAAATTAAAAGAGATTTAAATCTTATTCTTTTTGATGCCACTATGGATCTGAAAAAATATAAGGTGGCCCCTTTGGGTTACTTAAGAGAAGGATTAAGCTCTCTTAGAGATGCAGATGTTGTTTTAATTGGAAAATGTGATCAGGTGCCGCCCAGCACAATATCGGCCCTAGAAGATTTAATAACTCCTTATTTAAATACAGGAGTAGTGGTTGCTAAGACGGGACTAGTTCCAACAGGTATATACAATAGTGCTTTTGAAAAGGTGATGGGAACCAGTGATCTTGAAGGAAAAAATGTCATATTGCTTTCAGGGATAGCTTCACCTTATTCCTTCTTTTCTCTGGTCGAATCTCTTGGGGCCAATGTGGTCAAGAGGGTTTCATATCCTGACCATTATTATTTTAAAGAAAAGGAAATAAAAGCTCTTTTAAAAGAGGCCGATAGTAAAGATAGTATAATTCTTACCACTGAAAAGGACTTCATGCGGCTTAGAGATGTAACTGATGATCTGGCCATTTACTTTTTAGGTATAGACATTAACTTTTTAAGTGGGGAGAATGAATTTAAAAAAATAATCCAAAAGATTTTATGATAAAACCTTTTTTAGTCTTGATCCTTTTTGTCCTTACGGGGTGTTCTAGCTCAGTAAAAACAATATTTGGAGAACAAGAAGAGTATGATCCCCTAGATAATATCAAGCTGAATAAATCCATCGCCGATAAATTCAAAACGGTAGAACCTCCCAAAGAAAAAAATAAAGTGATTCCCAAAAAGAAGATGCCAGTTAAGGTTGCTAAGAAAAAAGTAATAATACCAGCAGAATTTAGGGAAAAATTTCTTGCTATGGATAATAATTCCAAAAAAGTTTGGGATCAATATAATCTTAATTTAAAAATAGAAGAAGAGATTATTATTAAAATTTACTTTTTTGGTCTGACGGTAGGACATTTAAAGATGTCTGTTAGGCCTATGGTAAAAATAGGAGATCGCCTGGCCTATCACTTTTCTGCCCGGATGAAATCAGCAAAATACTATAGCTATTTTTATTCTCTTGATAATTCTGTTGATTCTTATCTTGATTATAAAACTCGAACCCCCTTAAAATTTTTGGTTCTTCAGCGGGAATCTAAACAAAAAGTTGATGACCTTCAATTATTTGATATAGAAAAAAGAAAAACCTTTGTCTGGTATAAGCGGACAAAAAAGAACAAAAATAAAGAATTTAATCGTGAGGCCTATATACCTGAATTTTTCATGGATATTTTATCCTCTTTTTATTTTACCCGGGGTCTTCCTATGATACCGGGCAATCAATATACAATCCCAATAATTTCTCGGGCCAAGACCTATATGTTTAATATGGAGGTGCTTAAACAAGAAAATGTGAAAGCAAACCGCAAGAACTATCCGGCCTATAAAATTAGGGCCACCTCTATTGGTGAAAATAAAGAGAAAAAGGGAGAAGTCTTTTTTTGGTACTCCACAGAACCCAACCGAAAACTCTTAAAATTCGCTGCTAAAGTCAAAATAGGCGAGATTCGAGGGGAGTTAATCGACTATAGGGCCGGTAAAAAGCTAAATCTCAGCAATGCATCGCGCAAAGAGCTGCGAAATGTATCTCAAACAATTGACTATTAGACTCAACATGCCTAAACTCGGTGACTTGTTATCTCTTCAGTAGAAGAATACCAAGCCCGTCTTTGACGGGATCTATTTCGATTTAAGGATTTTTTTTATGAGTAAAACACAAGTGGCCCCGGCCAAATGGATGCAGGAGTATGACGTTGTTGTAGGTGAAGACGTTGAGACAATTGAAAAAACAGAATTCGCTGCAATGTTAGAATCCACAAAGACCAAATCTTTTCAAGAGGGAGAAGTCTTTATGGGTAAGGTTATCTCAATTGGAGCTGACTATGTAATGATAGACATCGGTTACAAACAAGAAGGACTGGTATCTGTTAGAGAGTTCCAAAACTATGATGGAACACTGAAAATTAAAGAAGGCGATGATATTGAAGTTTATTTAGAAAAACTTGAATCATCTCTTGGAAACTTGGTTCTATCTAAAGATAAGGCCGAGATCTTAAAAGCTTGGGACAAAATCTCTGATGCCTGTGAGTCAGGTGAGCCACTTCAAGGAACAGTTATTTCCAAAGTTAAAGGCGGACTATCCGTTGATATTGGTGTTAAAGCATTCCTTCCAGGATCTCAAATTGATCTTAGACCTACTAGATTTCTTGATAAATACATCGGGAAAACTATGGAGTTTAAGGTAATTAAATTTAATAAGAAAAGAGGGAACATCGTTCTTTCAAGACGTGCCATTCTTCAAGAAGAAAGAGGAAAACTACGTTCAGAAATCCTATCTCAAATTCAAGAAGGTATGATCGTTAAAGGTATTGTTAAAAATATCACAGATTATGGTGCTTTCATTGACCTAGGTGGAATCGATGGTCTTCTTCACATCACTGATATCTCTTGGGGTAGAGTAAAACACCCAAGTAACATCTTAAGTATGGGTGATGAGATTGAAGTTAAGATTCTTAAATATGATCAAGAAAAAGAAAGAGTTTCTCTAGGTCTTAAGCAAGTAAAAGAGAATCCATGGGATAAGGCCTCTGAAAACTTCAAACCTGGTGATAAAGTTAACGGTGAGATCGTATCTGTAAAAGATTACGGTGTATTCATTGAACTTGACGAAGGTATTGAAGGGCTTATTCACGTAAGTGAAATGAGTTGGACTGGTAAAATCAAAAACCCAATCAATCATTATACTGTTGGTGAAAAAGTTGAAGCTCAAGTTATTGATGTTGATACAGAAAACAAGAGAATCTCTCTGGGACTTAAGCAACTTCAACCTAACCCATGGGATGATTTAATTGAAAAATACCCTGTAGGTAGAAAAACTGTCGGAAAGATCAAATCAGTTGTTGATTTTGGTATTTTCGTTGACCTAGGCGAAGATGTGGATGCTCTAATTCATGTATCTGATGTTTCTTGGGCCCGTAAAAATGTTAATCTAGCTGAAGAGTTTAATGTAGGTGATGACATTGAAGCGATGACTCTATCTGTTGATAAGGAAAATCAAAAATTCTGTCTAGGTATAAAACAGCTTGAGGAAGATCCTTGGAAGCGTATTGAAGAAAGACTTCCTGTTGGAACTATCCTTGAAGGTGAAGTCGTTAGAGTAACTGATTTTGGTGCTTTCGTTGAGATTGAAACAGGAATCGAAGGTTTAATTCACATTAGTGAACTTTCAGATGAAAGAGTTGAGAGTCCAAGTGATGTTATCGCTAAAGGTGACAAACCAAAGACTATGGTTATCTCTCTTGATAAAGATGCGAAGAAAATCGCACTCTCAGTCAAGGCCGCCAAAGAGGCAGATGCCCAAAGCTCTCTTCACCAGACTAAGCAAGATGCGCCAACTAGTACTATGGCCGACAAGCTTAAAGATTTCAAAATCGGTGGCGAAGAAGAATAAAAAATTAAATCAAGGGCCTCTTTCTGAGGCCCTTTTTTTTTCCATAAATTTCATTTAATTAAAATAATTTATATAAATTCCGAAAAAGTACCATGGGTATAGAACGCTATTTATGGTTTATTTCTTTTGTGACTTCCTCCCTTGTTATGGGGCTTAGTCTATTCCTTCAAAACGGAATCTTTTAGTTTTTGATAGAGCTCACTTTTAGGGGAGAGAATGTAATCATTTAACCCTAGGTTCTTGAAGATGAATCCGGGTACTCTAATCTTATAGTAGATACCCTTTTCATGAGTAGACCTTGTGATAATGTTGGTATTTGAAGAAACCTTGGAATGAATTTCACCTTTTTCATAAGGAACAAAGAGGTCGTATTTCTCTTGTTGCTCTAGAAAGTATTCAATGACGTACTTTCTAAGTCCCTCAATATCTTCCTCATCAAAAGAAGAGACCAAAAAACTCCTAGGATGAGTTCTAAGAATTATTTTTTTTCTCAATTCATCACAGGCCAAATCTTTTTTATTAAAGACGATAATATGATCTTTTTCATCAATGCCAAGATCATTTAATACCTTGTGAGTGACTTCAAGATGTTTGTCCATATGGGGATCTGAGATATCACAGACGATGATTAATAGATCAGCTTCAATGGCAGATTCCAGTGTAGTTTTAAATCCTTCAACCAGCATGGCGGGAAGATTGGAGATGAAACCAACGGTATCGATTAAAATCATGGGTGGTTTAGTATCTGGATTTAGCATCCGGTATGTAGAATCTAGAGTAGCAAATAATTTATTTTCTTCTAGAATATTGACTCTACAAAGCCGATTCATAATGGATGATTTTCCCGCGTTGGTATAACCAACAAGTGCTGCGGTTACAGCTTTGTTTTTTCTCTTTTTACTCTGCTCTTGGCGAGATTTAACGAGATTTTTAAGCTCTGTTTTAAAACGCTCAATCCGCTCGCGGATAATTCGTCTATCGAGTTCAATTTGTTGCTCACCTTCACCACCCATTACACCAACACCACCTCGTTGTCTTCCTAGGTGGGTCCAAAAACCAGAAAGTCTTGGGAGGATGTATTGCAGACGGGAAATTTCAATTTGTAGCTTGGCCTCTTTAGTTCTGGCATGCTTGGCAAATATCTCTAAAATGACATGACATCGGTCTATAACTGATAGTCCGGAGATCTTTTTAATATTTCTAATTTGGCTGGAGGTTAACTCGCAGTCAAAGACTAAAAGGGTAGATTTTTCTGCCTTGGCCACCTCAGAAATTTCTTTAAGTTTTCCTGAGCCAATAATGGTGGCGGGATCAACCGTTTTTCTATTTTGAATATGTTCTGAGCCAGTTTCAATTTCTAGGGTTCTAAGAAGTTCATGTAATTCACTCATGGACCGCTCAGTTTCTTTAATATCCTTATGGAATTCAAACTTGGGGGAGACAATGGAAACAAGCGTTGCCTTGGCCTCACGGTAAATGTGAAATTCGTTATCAAGCATATTTTATTTCTACGAGCTTATTATCTATAAGTCTTGTATCACCGAGTTTAAAAGCTCCAAATAGACCCAACATATAAGTTTTTTCTACCGGATTTTCAAGATTCTTTGAATCTAAATAAGTTAAATAATCCCATCTTGTATCTTTTAGGGACTCATTGATGATCTGGTCAATTGCCGGTTTAGCTTCACTCCATATAGTGTTTTTAACCACATTTTTAATCTCACCTAGAGTGCGTGTAAGGATGAGCGCATCGGCCCTCTCTTCTTTAGAGAGGTATTGATTTCTACTTGAAAAGGCCAGCCCATCAACTTCACGCTTAATAGGCATTGGAACAATTTGCACATCAAGTCGCATATCTTCAATCATCTTTTTGATAATTAGGTATTGCTGAAAATCTTTTTGTCCAAAGTAGGCCTTATTAGGTCTGACAATAGAAAATAAGGAGTAGACGACAGTTGACACTCCATCAAAGTGTCCAGGGCGGTTCAGCCCACATAGTTTATTTGAGAGCTCTGGAAGAGAGATATTTACTGAAAAATTATCGGGATAAATTTCATCTATAGATTCAGGGGCAAAGATGGCGATTTGTTTGTCAGTACCAATTAAATCTTCAGACCGGTAGAGTTCTTTTAGTTTATTGGTATCATCTCCAAGGGTCCGAGGATATTTTTCATAGTCCTCATTTGGGCCAAACTGTTTGGGGTTTACAAAGATAGAGACAATCGTAATATCGTTATTTCGAAGGCTTTCTTTAACTAAAGAGATATGGCCCCTATGTAAATTCCCAAGGGTTGGAACAAAACCAATCGTTTTCTTATCAAGGTTTTTTCTAAAAATATCAAATTGTTTAGTGCTTCTTAAAATTTCAATCATAAGATTTCATCCATTATATTTTTTGCCAGCTCTATTTTAGTCAAAGTTCCTTCAAAGCTTATTTTTCCATTTTTTAAGAATTTATAATTTGCATCTAATTTTTTAAAACCTTTGATCTCTTCTTTATTAACCAGTCCATTATTTACTTCGGTACCAATTAACAGCTCAACCGGTTTTCGTTCCCACTTTTCTCTTAAGACCTCTTCGCTAAGGTTTACTTCAGCAGCAAAACCTACAAATTTTTGTCCATCTCTTATTTTCATGACAGCTTTTAGTACATCGGGAGAAGTTTTAATAGGCAAGGAGTCCATAAGGTCTGACTTTTTCAGCTTTTCATTTCCAGCATTAAATTCAATATCAGTGATGGCAGCAGCAGATATATAGACACTGCAATTTGGAAAATGTTTTAAAACACACTCTTTCATCTCAAGAGTAGTATTCACCTTTTCAAAAGTGAGCTTAGGTAGATCTTTAAGATAGTCCAGCTTATTTGTAGAGTTCGCTCCAGCAATAACGGTTACTACGTGTCCTCTTGAAAGAGCTTCTAGGGCCAGGTGAAAACCAGTGATTCCTGATGAGGAATTAGTTAAAAATCTTACGGAATCTAAGGGGGCCATAGTAGGCCCTGTGGTAATTAGAATATTTTTGCCACTATTTTTTGTATTTAAATAGGGTAGGGTTGCCACAATTTTTTCTACATGGGGAAGCTTACCAGGCCCTGTATCGCCACAGGCCAGCTCTCCTCGCTCAGTAGGTAGGATTAAAAGATTGGGGAAAATATTTTTTAGCTTTTCAAAATTATGAACCACCATGGCGTTAGTTAGCATATTAGAATTCATGGCCGGGTATAAAGCAATGGTTGTTTCACTACCCAGTGCTAAAAATACAGTGGTTAAAAGATCATTTGCATTACCGTTTGCAAGATTTGCCAGAGTATTGGCCGAAAGTGGAGCGACGGCAAAGGTATCCGCCCATTTAGCAAGTTCAATATGGAGAACAGTTCCAGGATCAGCTACTTTCTCAGGGTATTTAAAATCGTCATTATATTTGTATACTTCTTCTACACCGAGATATTTAAAGACTTGGGGAATGACAAATTCCTCCGCTCCTTTACTTAGAATAACTTTAACCTGGTGACCTTCTTTAATGAGGCCTCGGGCGATATCAATTGATTTATAAGCAGAGATTGAACCACAGACGCTTAGTAGAATCTTCATTGAATCCTCCCCGCAATATCAAAAAGTGCTTGGTGGATTAAGTGAGGAATAATTTTAACTGGCATATTAACAATCGGTTCAAGGCACTTTGCATATCCACCAGTTAAAATAACTCGATCTGGAAAGTAGTCTTCAATAAAAGTATTAATAACACTTAATTGATATAGGTTATGGGCATCTTTAATGGCCGTTTCGGTGCTAGTAGGAAGAGGAATCTCTGCTTTGAGCTCTGCTGCCATAAGAGTGGGAAGATTTTCACCCTTTCCATAGCTTTCTAAAAAAACTCTAGGGCCAGGTAGAATAAATCCTCCGGCAAAACCATTATTGGTTACAAGGTCATATGTATTAAATGTTCCAGCATCGATTAGAAGGATTCTCTCGCCTTCATCTAATTCATTTTTAAAAACAAAATAGGCATTACAAAGTCGATCCATGCCCAACGTATTTGTGTAATTAACCGGCATATCTAAAAAAGATCGATCTTCTCTGAGAGCTTTTATATCGAGAAGATGCTCTGCGAATTCTTTAGGAAAATTTAGCTTAGGGCCAACATTTGAAATGATTGCCCTATAGGAATCTTCATTAGTTTTAAAATCTTTAAGAGGGACGATTTCAGATGTATCGCCTTTAAAAATTCCGACATGTGGATGGCTGTTGCCATTATCAATGGTATAGATGGTTTTCATTTTTCTCAGTCTTTTGAAAGTTTTTTAAATATTTTTGAACGACTCCTTGTCTCAAGGAATAAAAGTCGGCCATAGGGTTGCAAAAATTTGGTGGAGTCTCCTTTCCCATTTTTAACAGATCATTTATTACTAAAACCTGACCATCGGTTTTATCTCCGGAGCCGATACCAACAGTTGGTATATCTAGTTGATCTGTTATCTGCTGTGCTAGGGACGGGGTTACACATTCTAAAACGATGGCAAATACTCCGGCCGCTTGTAGGTCGCGAGCTTTACTAATTAAATCATGGGCAGTTCGTTGATCCTTGCCATGCATATAATACCCCCCTTGTTCATGAACTGATTGAGGGGTGAGTCCGATATGTCCCATGACAGGAATTCCAATTTGTACTAAACGATTTATAAGCTCTAGTTGATAGGGGAAGGCACCTTCGAGTTTTACGGCCTCACATTCACTTTGTTGAAAAAGTGTTTTTGAGTTGGCAATTCCCTCTTCAAGTGAAGAATAGGTGCCAAAAGGTAGATCTGCTACTACAAATTTATTTGGCGCACCTCTTTTTACCGCAGAAGAAAACATCACCATTTCTTCAAGACTTACCTTGATAGTAGTTTCATATCCAAGGATTACATTACCGACACTATCGCCAACTAGGATTAGATCTAGTTCTGTCTCATCTAGCATTTGGGCGGTTTGATAGTCATAACAAGTAAGCATAGAAAGGGGATATCCTAACCCTTTTAATTTATGCTTTTTAATTATTCTGGTATTTAACTTCTTCAAAACAAACTTTCCTTTAAATCCTGATGGACCTTATTTAACTCTTCCTTGCTCCAGAAGTTGAGGACTTCTTTTTTCAAGGAATCAAAATCTTGATTATCTACTTCCTGAAAAAATTTATTTTCCCAGATATCATCTAAAAGGCCCTCAGATATTTTGTTATATTCATCATTAAAGATAAGCTTTTGAGCTTTTTCTCCACCGATTAAAGCATTTGGACTTATAAGTTCAAAAAATTTCAAGGGGCCAAGCTTAATCAAGGTGTCAGCGATTAGTTTCACTTCATACCAACATTCCATATAGGCCATCTCTTTACTGATTCCTCTTTTTCTAAGCTTATTGAAACTATGAAGAGCTCCGTAAGGGAGAAGAGAGCAAAGGATTGACTGTTCTGAAAAAAGATCAGCATATGTTTCATCTTTAAAAGAGTTTTCATATGGGCCTGCAGTGATGCCAATATTTTTTGCAATATCTTTTAGGAGCACTTTATCTTTTTCAGCATGAGATGAACCTTCAAGCGACATGATGGCACCAAGTTTACCCTTTGTTTCATATTGAAAACGAACTTCAGAGGCGATCGCTTTTGGTGCAAGTAGTAAGTGATCCCAGTGAGGGAATCTATTTTTTAGATCATGTTTTATATAACTGTAACCGTGGGCATAGATTATCTTTGAGTCACTAGAGATAAATTCTTGGTAAGTATCTAAAATATCTTTATGGGTATGATCTGGAGTCAAAAGGATGAAGATATTAAAATCTTGTAGTTGGGGACCTAACTCAATTACGGATAATCCAAGGCCTCTTGCATCTTCTAAGGAAGCACTTTCAGGTCTTAGGGCAATATGGACATTTTTCCCGGAATCTAATAGATTTAAGGCCCAAGCTTTGGCCTGTGATCCAAAACCGATAATAACTAAGCGCGTCAGATGCTCCTCCAATTTTGACTAGTGTTACCATAGGGAATTGTCATTGGAAAAACAAGAATTACCCATTTTCCATAAAAAAAGGATACGGATTCCCCCTAAAAAGCTGACCCTTTTTAAAGATCGGATATTTACCACCTTTAGAACCTACAATGGCAGGGTTCCCTTCTTGAAAGATCATTTGGATCGCCTAGAGCAAGGTTGCTCTTACTTCTATCCTTCTGAGGATTTTAATGCCCTTAAAAGCAAGATTTTAACAGGCCTTAAACAGTTGATTTCCATGCATCATAGCGATTTGAGATATAGGATTACCCTCTATGTGGAGGCGGAGGAATTGGACTTTTTTGTCTCCACTTATCACCTCTCACCGGCCTTGTTTGAATGTGATCTTATAAGAGGGAGAATGCCAAGATATCCCAGTAGTGTTCCTGGTAATATCAAATGGGGAAATAACTATAGAGAGATTTTTTACGAACTTAAATGGGCACAGAAACAGGGTCACCAGGAAGTCCTGTTTTTTACTAAGGAAGGATTTATTACCGAGTGTTCAACCAGTAATATTTTCCTAATAAAAAAAGATAAAGTACTTACCCCAAGATTTAATAAAGCTTTTGTGACAGGAGTAATTAGGAATAACTTAATTAAATATATAGATGTTGATGAGATAGACTTAACTTTTAATGACTTAAAAGAATCAGATGTTGTCTTTTTAACTAACTCAGTTAGGGGAATAGTTCCCGTAACAAGCTTTGAGGGAAAATCATATGAGAAACCTTCTAAAATTTTAAACATATATCAAAAGATGATTGAGGAAAATTGTGAGTAAAAAAGTTTTAATGGTTAAATGTCCCCAATGTGCAAAGAAGTTCAATTACCATGAGTCTAAATGGCGACCATTTTGTCGTGAGCGGTGTCGACAAGTTGATTTAGGCCATTGGATAAATGAGACCTATACCATCCCTTCTAAAGAACCAGTTTCTGAGAGTGATAAAAAAGATGAGTGATCTAAATTTAAAAGAAGCATTAGATTTAAGTATTGAGGTGTCTAAAAAAGCTGGAATACTTCTTCTTAGATATCAAAAACAACTTGGAAAACTTAAGACAAATTATAAAGAGGGCCAGGGGGTTGTATCTAAGGCCGATATTGCTTCCGAAAATCTAATTATAAAATCACTTTTAAAAAAGTTTCCTCAAACTAAGATGTTGGGAGAGGAATCCTCTTTTGCTCAAAATATTAAAAATTTTAAAGAGATTAAAAAAAATCCCTATACATGGATAATTGATCCTCTAGATGGCACCACTAACTTTTTAAATAACTTTGACTACTACGCGGTCTGTATTTCTCTTGCCCATTATGGTGTACCCGTTTTGGGTGTCGTCTATAGACCTAGTAATGGAGATCTCTTTTATTGCCTTAAAGGGAAAGGAGCAAAGTTTAAATCTGCTGCTAAAAAAAGAGTAACAACTCTTAAAACTTCAGGGCAGAAAAAGAAATTGAAAGACTCTCTTTTGATTACGGGCTTTTCCACAGAAAAGGGTCAGGTATTTGGAAAAGAATTTAAAATTTTCAAAGATTTGGCCATCCGATCACGTGGAGTACGTAGGCTTGGAAGTGCTGCTCTAGATATGTGTTATGTCGCTTCGGGGATCTTTGATGGCTTCTGGGAGAGTAATCTCGCCCCCTGGGATGTAGCGGCCTCAGGAGTGATATGCCTGGAGGCAGGGATAGAAGTTAAAAATCTAAAAGGTGAACCTTTTACTCCTTTTAATGATGATTTTGTGGCGGCAAATGGACCTTTAATGAAAGAACTACTAAAGGCCTTTAGTAAAAAAGCCTAGTTGACGCAAAGTCCTTTGAAACTTTATAATTTTAATAAACCATTTGTTTCCATGGAGGGGGACAATGTCTGATATGATTCACCGTTTTTTTTCTGATTTTTTAACCGTTACTACGGAGTCAACGGGGACTGTTGTAATTTATTTTTCTCTGGTCTTTCTTTTTGTTTTGGTCATTTTTATAATTTATTATGCCTATAACAGAAAAAAATATTATGAAATATCTCATCAAGTTCCTGCTCGCTTAGTAAGAGAACATCTAAATACGATTATTAAAAATTCTAATGCTTTAAAAGTTTCCCTTTTTAATGAAAAGGATCGCGATGATATTGAAGATCTTCCTGAAGTTTCAGCAACACCTCTAAAAACTGCACCCGCCGTAGAAGCTTTGCAAAAAGAGAAGAAAGAGCTTGAAAATGAATTAAAGGTGCTGAGAGATTCTATCGGTGGTGAAGAAAATATAGAAATGAATGACGTGATTAAAGAAAGGAATGAGCTTTTAGAAGTGATTTCTGATTACAAAGCTTTAGAAGAGGACATCGTTAATTTAAAAAGATTAAAAGAAGAAAATAAAGAATTAAAGGAAAAAATAGGTTCTGGAGAGGAAGAGCAAACTACACCAGTGACTGAAGAAGCTCCAACTAAAGAGGTCCCAAAAGAAGAAGCATCAAAAGAAAAAGATAAATCTTCCGAGGACCTATTAGAAGAATTTGAAAAGATGCTTAGCAAATAAAAAAGAAGCCTATGAAAAAAATAATTTTTATCCTTATTTTCTTTTCTGTAACCCCTCTAAGCGCAAGTGATAATATTACTAAGATGCTTCTGAGAGATTTTAAGACAGAGAAAAAAGGGCCAGAAATTGTTAAACTTAAACAAAAGGCCTTGAAATATAGTGGTAAGGCAGTTCCTGCTCTTGTTGAAGTAATGAAAAATGGAAAATATCCCGAGAGAAATCGCTGGATTGCAACTTTTTTACTGGCCAATATAATGGGCCCTAAATCGGCCAGTTTTTTAGCAAAGTTTTCCAAACATCCCAATTGGGTCTTAAGAATGGCATCACTTAAGGCGTTATTATCCCTTAAAGAAAAAAATATAGGACCAGTCTATGCCGACGCTTTAAAAGATAAATCTTTAATAGTTAGAATTCAGGCACTAGAAAATATAGGAAGATTGCAATTAGATAAATATGCTCCCTTGGTCTGGGCCATGCTTTATGATGATCGAAATTATTATTCCTCTAAAAGTCATGGAAAAAAAAGAAGCGATATCATAAAAAAGGTTATTACAACGATTGGTGATTTAAAGTTTAACAAGGCAGAAGAGGCCTTGCTGACTATGATTCAGAAAAAGAAATATGATGATATCTTTGAAGAGATGGATTATTCCCTTTCTAAAATTCTTGGAAAAAAATCACCTGTTGGTTCAAGAAGAGTAAAAAGGTATTATTGGAAAAGAATTGGCATGGCCCATATCAAGATCTAAAAGGATTCTTCTAATTGCTTCGCCTTAATGGCCTGAAGCTTTTTAAGCTCCCGTTCCATTGTTAGAATTCTCTCTATCCGATAAAGAATAGTCCTTTCCAAGATGCCATTACTTCTCACAGGTTTAGAGGCCTGGAGGAAATCTTTTTCCACCATCTGTCTTTTGTAGATAGAAACCTTGGTAATGGGGTGGGAGATCTCATGGCCTTGGCCCACATTGACGATTAGTTTAAAGCGAGCACTCTTAACCTGGTCACTTCGTGAAAAAGCATCAGACCAGTTAAGCTCTAGAGTATTATCAATCCATCTGGTTTTAATAATCCCAGCGGCCTGGTTTTGGATGGCAATATCGTATTTTTGCAAGATTTGCATGACCGCTTGCCAGGTTTCATCATAGTTAACCTTGAATTTGACCGTGGGAATTTCATCTTCTTCTCTCATGGAGTAGAAATCCCGGTAGGTCGAGCAGGAAACACTTATAAAAAGTACCAATAAGAGTAGTAATTTCATTAGTTAATATGATATCTCAGCTAAACTTTGATGGATAGTGACAATATGGAATATTTAAGCATTGCACAAAAAGTTCTTCAATTGGAGGCCCAGGCGCTTTTAGAGGCCTCGGACAAGATTGAAGAGGAGCAGGTTAAGCAACTTGTTGAAATGCTGCGTTCTGTGAAAGAGAATCAGGGACAGCTCATATTTTGTGGGGTGGGAAAATCTGGTTTTATCGGCCAAAAGCTGGCCTCTACCTTTTGCTCTCTAGGTCTATCCTCTCATTTTCTCCATCCTGTCGAGGCCTTACATGGTGACTTGGGACGAGTTGGAAAAAATGATGCCATAGTCTTTATCAGTAATTCTGGTAATACCGAAGAAATTTTAAAGCTTATTCCATTTTTGCCTATCCCTAAAGAGATGCGGATAGGGCTTTTGGGAAATATTAATTCTCCTTTGGGGAAAGATTGCCGACTAGTTTTTGATTGTTCTGTAAAAAAAGAAGCATGTAAAAATAACCAGGCCCCCACAACCAGCTCCACTTTAGCGCTGGCCATGGGAGATGCGATGGCGGTGGTTTGGGAATATTTAGTGAATCTTTCAAAAGAGGGATTTGCTTATAATCACCCTGGTGGACTTTTGGGAAAATCTCTTCGAATCAAAGTTTCTGATATTATGATTCCAAAATCTAAATGCCCCATATTATCCCCTAAAGATAGTTTAAAGGATGCCATCATAGATATGACTAATCGGCCGCTAGGTGGGCTAGCGTTAGTAGATGAAAATAGAAGTTTTGTTGGTATTTTAGTGGATGGGGATATTAGAAGGTTTTTTACTAAGGCAGACCCTGATTTAAATACGCCAATTAGTGAAGTAATGAATGTAAGTCCAACCTTTGCCTCTCCTGATGAACTGGCCATTGATGCTTTATATGAAATGGAAAATAGAGAAAGACAAATTGGAATTCTTCCAGTTTTAGGAAAAAATAGTGAATTTTTAGGATTTATAAGAATTCACGATATTCTCCAGCAAGGGATTTCTATTAAAAAAGATTCTCTAGAGACTTCTTCTCCGGCCTAAAATAAAGGCCATGCCAAAGATTGGAATAAATAAACTTAAAAGAGCTAGAATACCCCACGTTTGAAAGATAGTGGCCTTTTTAATGTTTGGTGTTTTTAAAGTTACATCTAAAATTTCTTGAGTGAACAGTCCTGTTCGTTTACTCTCGCTGCCATCGGGGTAGAGAACAGAGGATATCCCAGTATTAGTCATTCGAACGACGGGAAGATTAAGTTCCATCGCTCTCCAATGGGAGAGTTCCAAGTGATGATAGGGCTCAGAGGTTATTCCATACCAGGAATCATTGGTTAGATTGATGATAAAATCAGGTTGGGTATTAAAGCTATTAAGATAATCCCTGATGAAATTTGAGAATAATATTTCGTAACAAATAGCAGTGGTAAAATAAGAATTATTTTTGGTTTTAAAAAGAACAGGTTTAGTCCCTTTAGCAAAAAAAGACATGATATTTTTTAAATAGGGGGCAATAATTTTATTTAAAGGCCCAAAGGGAAGACCTTCTCCAAAAGGCAGCAGTCTATTTTTATGATAAACATCTTTTAAAAGGGCATTACTACCCAATAAAAAGGCCGAATTGTATTCAGATTCGATTGTGCTACCAGAATTGTTATTAGCATAATCATAACTACCAAAAAATATTTCGGCGCCTGTACTTTGAATGATCTCTTTGAAAATACCTGGGACAAAATAAGGTGAGGTTTTCATCTTTTCTGAATATAATAGTTTTGGAAAAGATGTTTCAGGCCAAATTATCAGATCAATTGGTTTATTTGAATAAAGAGTACTAAGAGAAATAAAGCGTCTTTCTACTTCAACCTTTGAAGTAACTCCGCCTTTTTCAGAATCCATCTTCATGAAGTTACCAACATTTGCCTGGGCCAGTCTTAGATTATTTACTTTTGTAAATGAGTCTTGGTTCCATTTGAGGGGGAAGATAAAATTTATGATTATAAAAGAGATAAATAGAACAGTTCCCAAGATATCAAATTTTTTCTCTTTAAAGTAGGTAACCATCACCAAAGCGATCCAAAAACTAAAGAAAGAGAAAATAGGTTGGCCAAATATTTTTGCAAGACCTAGATAAGGCGCCAGGACAATCCAGGCATGGCCAATATAGGCAGGGAATTGCTGCGGAGTATAAAACTCAAGTAGAGTAAGGATTAGTGCAAGAGTAGCATTTTTAAGACTTTGGTTTTTTTTGAAAATCTCAGGGGCATGAAAGTTAAATTTATTAAACAAATAAATGAGCAAAACAAAGCTTAAATAATGGGGTTGAAGCAAAATGGAAGAAAACATTCCAAGCAGTTGATTGATGGGAAAAGGAATACCTCCAAATTCTTTTATAGTATAAGGTATCCAGTAAAATCCCATGGCATAGATGCCAAGTAGAAACATAATAGTTTTAATTAAATTTTTACCAAGTTTGTTTGATTCAAAGTCTAGACTTCCTAAATAAATTGCCACTCCAATCATCGGAGTAAAAAAAAATTTAGGAGACCAAGTAAGAGGAAAGCCAAAAGCATAGATACAGGCCCCTAGAAAGGGAGTAGCGAATATCTTGGCAAAACTTGGTAAATTCATCGATTTTATAATAGAGCTTTCAGAAATAAATGGCCAATGATAAAGTTAAATCATGGAACTAAATGATATCGAAATACTTCCGGAAGCTCAAAGACCTACTAAAAAGTGTCATAAATGCCATTCAATTTATGTAACCGATACCGAGTGTGAATCCTGTGGGCTGCAATTTAGGCCTCATGAACTTGGAGAACCTCTAGGACCTAGGAGCTTTTTTACTCTTAAAGAAGAATTTGAAGGTCAAAAAAATATTTTTACTAAAAGAAAATCAATGATTTTTAAGATTTATCGAAAAAAACTTATTTTGAGATTTAGAGCGCTCCTTGAGGCCTTAGAATATAGTTTTGATGATCTTGATAGTTGGAATACATTTAATTTTGAGTTACTAGAACTGGCCAGATATCTAGCATCTTCGCCGCAAAATAAATATCTTCTAAACAGAATTTTGTTAGAAAAAAGAGATCATCCCCAGTTTTTTGAACTTAATAAAGTGATACAGATTGGAAGAGAAGCTCCTCTCGTAGAGATTGATTCCTATCCTTTTAAAAAGACTATTTATTTTTTATGTTTTCTTCTTTTATTAGTCCCAATATGTATGTTTTTAAATAAGTTTTATTTTATCGCTTAAACTGCTCAAAAAATGGTTCCTTGATGACGATAAAAAGGTAAATGAAGGCCTTTTTACTTTTTTTAACTATTTTTTTTGGGGGAATGTTTTACTTCTTGTTTAGTGAAACGGAAGAACCCGAACTTGAAGATTTTCTGGTTCAAGAAAAAGTAATTTTAAAAGAACCTCAAGGGATAAAACCACTCCTCAAACCAGCTCCTAAGAGACCGCCAATGATTAAAAGAAAAATTGCTGAAGTAGTGAAAGCAAAGGTTGAGGCCGAAATTAGTCTCTACCTTGTTGAGGCGATCAATCGTCAGAAATTTGGAGGGACACTTACGGGAGATAATATCCAGGGTTCCTTAAATATATTTGAAGGTCAAATTCAAAGTATTAATATAAGTTTAAATCCTCGCTCCGGAACTCCTATATTATTTGAAGCAAGTGCAATTGATCTTAATCCTGGAGGATCATTTATTGTTGATGATGAAGAAGGGATGATAAGTGGAATATTAATTGATTCAGGGAAAGGAAAGTATACTTTAAGGTTTGCCACCGGACCTCTGGCCGGCTCAGCATTGTTATTTGAGCAGGAAAAAACATTTGCTGAAAAACAGGCAATGGAACAAGCGCAAATGTCTCAGGCCTATGCTTTAGCTCAACGCCAAGAGGTTCAAAATATGAATGAACTTCCGGACGATTCAAATTATCAAATGAATGCTAGGCCCGAAGTTATGCCAATGGAAGCTAATGAAGAAATAGAAGTAGCGGCACATAGGCCTGAATACTCTGAATACGATATGGAAGAGAGGGCCGAAGATAGTGGTTATACTTTCTAGTTTTTAACCTTTGCTAAATCTCTTAAGATGGAACCATTTATTTTTCGTTTTTCAGCTGAGATAATTGCCGCACGAGCATCTAATCTACCACCTGAAATTGAGTTACTAGCAAATGCCATACCCTTTTTTGCAGAACTTCTAATGATCTCTTTAATTTCTATATAACTAAGTTTTGGAAACCTTGATTTTAACATGGCAACAACACCAGATACAAAAGCTGTCGCTTGCGATGTGCCGGTTAAAAATCCTGCTCTATTAAACGGAAGAGCTGATTTAATC
>Ga0164315_10000120_pt1 | contig 44807 bp, 45 predicted proteins | sample GuaBasSedimGuay6_FD_113737 | JGI IMG/M metagenome (GOLD analysis project Ga0164315, IMG submission 113737) | Subseafloor sediment microbial communities from Guaymas Basin, Gulf of California, Mexico - Guay6, Core 4569-2, 0-3 cm | ecosystem: Environmental > Aquatic > Marine > Hydrothermal vents... | reverse complement strand
TTCGTTGATTAACGCTTGCCACAGTTGTTTGTTGGGGTTCATTGCCTACTCCTTGTTTATTGGAATAGGTAGCTTATCCATTGCAGGGTTTTACTGGTAGGGTGTGCTTGATTCGGCGCTTACTTTCCATCTAACGCAAACTTAACCTGCGTTTGAGGGTGGGCGACCCGAGCGGTAGCGCAGGAAACTCGCGGTCAATCGTCTGGTTGAACGCCTGGTTAGGCGTCATCTTGGTTCTTTACATCTGATACGTATTCCAGTCGGACGTCCTGCTTGTGCTTGGCAAGCTCAGTATCAACATATGCCACAAATCTCTCATCCAGCCATGCCTTGCGAGTCTCAAAGAAACCATACGCACCCTGATTAGAAAGCGCATCCAGCATGTACGCTCGATTCGACCGCCAAGCACCAGGATCATAGTCGCCTTCAAGCCATTGGAAATATGCATCCTCCCAGACACGCGTAATTCGAAAAATGAAAGACCCAAATATTAACCGGTCTTCGGGCGTGAGTGAGCTTGCATCATTCATCGCAAGAACCATAATTCGTGCGAAAGCCGGATCCTGCATTACGGAAATGCAGTTTGAAACCGTCTCTGCCATCTGAGACCGATAAGCTTTTCGAACACTCTTCGTGTTCTGTCGTAGTTGGAAGGAAAGGAAAATCAACGTGATGACAACAGCCAACGCGCCAACTACTTCTCCGATCGCACCAACTGCCTCCCAGTTCACGATATCTCTCCTGTGACGCCTAATGTTTGAACTCTGCCGCCGTCGGAGGAGCGTCAGCGACGTAGACGGTCGGCAGGAGTGACTTGTTATAACTCAGCTTGCACATCTGCAACTTTTTTCTTGATTTCATTTGCCAATGTTTGGGCATTACGCATGCTTTCCTGTACTTGCTCCCAGTTGGCCCAATGTTGTGCCCAAGTTTCTACGCCTACAATTGCTTCAAAATCGACCACTGTTGGCGACTCCCAGTTCTCATAAGCTTCTAACCTTTCGGCACGTTCATCAATGTCATCCACGCCACGAGATTTGGGAGATAGCTTTGCATCACTATACATCCACTTTCTCCAAGGTTTATTTCCTTTAGATTGATTGCATTTTCCACAGGATGGCACAAGATTATGAATCTCAGAAATGTACCCAGTTGGTTTTTTATCCAGCACCAATGGCCGAAGATGGTCCCATTCTGATGGTGTTGCACCGCAATAAGCGCACTTAAACGTATCTATGTCCATCCCAAGGACAGCAAGCGCCTCTTTCACCTGCTGCTCGGTAGGAACGATAATCGGAATGATCGAATTAATGAAAGCGTTGGTGATGCTCGAAGACCTGCCCGTGATCTTCATAGGCGTGGGCATTCTGAAAAGTTCGAAGTAGCTCATACTTTCCCTGAGTTATAACTATTATTGAACGCCGCGTGCGACATATGTTCGGAATGCGCGCACGTGTGCATGATGTACCTGTATTTGGAGATAAAAGTACAGGTGCGACATATCATTCCCTGATTGATTGGTTATTTGCGCCACAATACCCTGATTTTAAAGGAAAAATCAATAGGCTAACAAACCCTCTCACATATGACGCGCGTGCTCAATTATGTAGCGTTTTCGCACTTAAATGGGGGGAAATGGGTGTCGGGTCTAGATTAGCAGTCTTTGTTTGCCCGCAAGATCGAGACATCGTGGTTAAGCCTTACGTTAATCCACTGATCGCATGGCCAGTACCAAACCCTGGGAAATGTGGCACCGATCTCACCGGCACCACTGACAGCAATTATTTTCCAACAGGTCTCCCTTGCGAAGTTATTTTTTGAAATAGCTGCAGGGGTTTTTTATCATCAAGGTATCGATTTTATCCTGGCTCACACCGGCCTCGCGCATGGTGGGTAAAATATTGCGCGAGATATGCGCGAGGTCCCAGTTTGGCGATTCGGCAACCATGCCATCCAGCACGCCGGTATCGCGACCTCGCCAGCATTGGAGCGAGTCATGGGATAGCATTATGCGGTCATAGCCGACACTGAGAAGCCCTAATAGCGAGGCAAGTCGTAGCTTGTCCGAGGCAATGGACTCAATGCCAAAGCGGTCAAAGCCCAGCCATGCACCCCGATCGAGAATGTCGAAATAGTAGCGCATATCGCCGACACCACAGGCGTGACCAATCAATACTTTGTTAAAATCGACCTTCTCTTCCTCAAAAATGTCCAGGGTTTCGCAGCCATAGGGTTCCATCTCGTCGTTGTGACATAGAATCGGCGTGCCAGTAGCATTGCTCGCGCGTGCTGCGGCCCGCAAACATTTTATCTCGCTCTCCTGGATGCCCTGTCCGGGTGGAGTGACGCCGTAGATTCCTCCGCTGGCTGTTTTGATGATGCCGGCCTTGATGCCGGTTTTGCCAATCCCGTCCTGTATCTCGCTAACGTACTGCTCAGCGATGCCATCAATGTCCATCAATCGGAAATGCTGGGGAATACCCAGCGCGTCGTTGTAGAGTCCCGTCGCAACAACGATCTGGATTCCCGATTTTTCCGACATTTCAGCAGAAAATTCCGGATCGCGACCCAGTTCCATGGGGCAGGGATCGACGAAGCTGGTAATGCCCAGATCCTGGATCTCTTTTAGTTTATCGACAATTCTGCTGCCTTCTTTTTTGCGGTCAAAATCCTGGTGGTCAAGCTCCCAACCCGGCCAGCCAATACCCAAATGTTCGTGTATCAAGGTGGTCCCCAAACTTTCGACATCAATTGGGCCTAAAACTGAATTTATTTTCATGGTGGTTCCCCTGTGACAAAAAATTATTGTGTGGATTATTAGATTTGCGCAAACTAGATTTGTGCAGGGATATTGCACTAGACATCAGCGAAGTTCCAGTTCAGATTGCCCACCTTAATAGAATTCGAGTACAGGGAAACTAAGCGCAGCCTTCGCGTAAAAAACATCTCTGCAAATATACTGCAAATGTAGTGAATCACTTGGAATTTGAAACCACGACCCCTAAAGCACTTAATCCCTGAAATTATCAAACTGAAAGGCCTGGCCCAGGTCGGCTTCGCGTACCAGGGCCATAACCGCCTGGAGATCGTCTCGTTTCTTCCCGGTTGCCCTGATTTTTTCACCCTGGATCGCGGTCTGAACCTTTATCTTTTCATCCTTAACCAATTTGACTATCTTTTTGGCGGTGGGCTGATCAATACCCTGTTTGAAGCGCACTGCGAGTGAGAAGGTTTTACCACTATGGACGCAGTCGTCATCTACATCGATGCTATTGGGATCAATGCTACGTTTTACCAGGTTCTTGCTGACGATATCGAGCATCTGCCGACATTGGAAATCGGCTTCGGCAGAGAGAGTAATAATGTCATCCTTTAGTTCTATACTGGCTTTAACACCGCGAAAATCAAAGCGGGTGGCGAGTTCACGTTCGGAGTTTTCTGCGGCATTGCGAATCTCGGATGTTTCTACTTCGGAGATTATGTCAAAAGAGGGCATTGGTTATTCCTGCTGTGGATTTTGATAGTCAGAACTTTACCATTATTTATAGCCCGACATATTTATAGACCACGCCGGATTACCAACACTAACGGGGTCGGGCAGGATATGAAATAATGCTGGTTCTATGGCGTTAAGCGATTTTAATTATGCTTAGCGTCTACCTGTTAACTTCAGCTATAGACTTAATAATCCGAGATATAAGCGCGCCTAATGAAACTGACAGAGCAGCAAATTAAAGAATTTGGCGAATCCGGCTATCTTTTCTTCCCTAATGTGTTTAGTCCGGAAGAAACCAGAATTCTGAAACAGGCTGCCACCGATGTATATCAGCAGCAGCGCGAAGAAGTCTGGCGCGAGAAATCAGGTGTCGCACGCACTGCCTTTGCAGCGCATACCTATAATGATGCTTTTAGGCGGCTGGGTGCACACCCTCGGCTGATCGACCCGGTCATGCAGTTACTCGATGGTCCGGTTTATATGCACCAGTATAAAGTCAACGCTAAAGCTGCATTTGATGGTGATGTATGGCAGTGGCATCAGGATTACGGTACCTGGGCGCGGGATGATTTAATGCCGGAGCCAAGAGCGATGAATATCGCTGTATTTCTCGACGATGTTACTGCGGCCAATGGTCCGCTGTTATTTCTGCCGGGCAGTCATAAGCACGGCGTGGTGGAAGCAGGGCACGATCTGGAATCAACCAGCTATCCCCTGTGGACTTTGAGTCGCGACACCGTTACTGAACTGTATCAACAGGGTGGCTGTGTCGCGCCTACCGGTGATGCTGGATCCGTGTTGATGTTTTCGAGTTTGTTGGTGCATGCGAGCCCGCCCAATATTAGCCCCATGGATCGCACTATTGTTTATCTGTCTCTGTGTCATGTAGATAACCATATCCGTCAGTTCAAACGCGCCGAGTGGCTTGCCCATCGTGATTTTTCACCCATAGTCCCGTTGGCGGATGACACACTCGGGGAATTAATCTAGCTTTGTAATTTTGTCAGCGAGTACACAAAAACGATCCTGTTATGTACCTATATTCTTCTCTTAAGCAGCGCGAAGCGGTTGGTAAGCCGGTCAGGGTAGGGCTGATTGGCGCCGGGAAATTTGGTTCGATGTTTCTGTCCCAGGCGCCTACAACTCCGGGGCTTGCTGTTACCGTGATCGCCGATCTCAATCCGACTCAGGCCAGGGCGCGTTGCAGAGAAGTTGGCTGGGATGAAGCGCGTGTAGCCGCAACAAACTTCGTCGATGATGCCGAAGTATTGATCAAAAGTGACAATGTTGATGTTGTTGTCGAGGCAACCGGGCATCCAGCCGCTGGTATCAAACATGCCTTACTGTGCGCCGAGTTTGGCAAGCATGTGGTGATGGTCAATGTCGAAGCCGATGTGCTTGCTGGGCCTTATCTGGCTAAACAGGCGAAGCAGGCTGGTGTGGTTTATTCGATGGCCTATGGTGATCAACCCGCGTTGACTATGGAGATGGTGGACTGGGCCAGATCCTGCGGCTTTCGAGTGGTCGCTGCGGGCAAAGGCACGAAATATTTGCCGACCTATCACGCATCCACTCCGGACACGGTCTGGTCATATTATGGCTTAAGCGCTGAGCAGGCTGCAGCCGCAGGTATGCGTAGTCAGATGTTTAATTCCTTCCTCGATGGCACCAAATCATCCATCGAAATGGCTGCGATTGCCAATGCTGCCGATTTACGGGTGCCGACTGATGGACTGGCTTTTCCCGCTTGCGGAGCTGAAGATCTCGCCCATGTCCTGCGCCCGAAAAGCGCAGGCGGCCAGTTAGAATTCTCCGGCCAGGTTGAAGTGGTGTCCAGTCTCGAGCGTGATGGTCGTCCAGTAGCGCGCGACCTGCGCTGGGGTGTTTATTGCGTATTTGAAGCACCCAATGACTACAGCGCCGCCTGTTTTGCACAATATGGTATGAACACCGACGCCAGCGGCCGCTACTCAGCGATGTTTAAGCCCTTCCACCTGATCGGCCTCGAGCTTAATATTTCTATCCTTAGCGCTGCATTACGAAACCAGCCGACGGGCTCGCCAATCTGTTTCAATGGTGATGTCGTCGCCGTGGCTAAACGGGATATTGAAATTGGTGAAACGCTTGACGGGGAAGGTGGCTATACGGTGTGGGGTAAGTTGATGCCGGCCAGCGCGAGCATGGCTGCGAATGCCCTGCCTATTGGCTTAGCCAGTAATGTCACTGTGACTCAGTCAGTCAAGTTGGGCCAGGTAATTACCAGGAATGATATTAGCGGCGACATAAGTACCCAGGCCTGGCTGGTGCGATCTGATATGGTCAAGCAGTTTGGCTGATGTTCGATTGGTAAGGCTTCCGTTGACAAGGTGGGCGCGTACATTTGAATGTCACAGGCCGTATGTCTAACTGTAGTGAAAGGTGGAATGGTGGAATATAGACAGAACTAAAGATAATTAGCGCCAGTAAAGAAGGCAGAGATATTGCAATGCTATACTTGCTCGCCGATTTTCGCCATGGTCGCTAGTCAGCGCATATTCATTCAAACAATTTTGAGGGCACTATGACAACACAGAAAAAGAAAATTATTTATACGATAACTGATGAAGCACCTGCGCTGGCGACCTACTCATTACTCCCCATAATTAATGTATTTGCTGCGGCCGCAGGGGTTGAAATTGAGACCAGTGATATTTCCCTTGCTGCACGAATACTCAGTGCCTTCCCCGAAAATCTCAGCGATAGCCAAAAAGTACCCGATACGCTTAAGGCCCTGGGCGGCCTGACTCAGGATCCTGACGCCAATATCATCAAGCTACCCAATATTAGTGCTTCTATTCCTCAGCTACAGGCTGCTATCGCCGAGCTGCAGGCTAAGGGTTATGACATTCCCGACTACCCTGAAAGCCCTGCAAATGATGAGGAAGCAGTGATTCATGATATTTATGCAACGGTACTGGGCAGTGCCGTAAACCCGGTTTTGCGCGAAGGCAATTCTGATCGTCGTGCCCCCGCTGCGGTAAAGCAATACGCCCGCAACAATCCCCATCCAATGGGGAAGTGGAGTCAGGCCTCCAGAACCCATGTTGCCCACATGCGTAGCGGTGATTTCTATGCCAGCGATATTTCGTGCACCATGGACAAAGCTACGAAACTTAAACTTGAGCTCCATGAAAAAGATGGCAAGGTCACGGTACTGAAAGAAGTAGCTGTCCAGGATGCTGAAATTGTCAGCGCGCAATTTATGAGCACCAAAGCGCTGCGCAAGTTTCTTGATGAAGAGATGGAAGGCGCAAGAAATGCCGGGCTGCTGTTCTCCCTGCATTTAAAAGCCACCATGATGAAAGTGTCTGACCCCATCATCTTTGGCCATGCGGTCACCATATATTTTAAAGATGCCTGGGAAAAGCATGCAGATACGCTCGACCAACTGGGTGTTAACCCTGATGATGGTCTGGGTGCTGCTTTACGAAAAATCGACAATCTGTCCTACTCAGAGCGTTCAGAACTTGAAGCTGATTTCCGCCAGTGTTATGAATCCCGACCGATGCTGGCGATGGTTAATTCTGATAAAGGCATTACTAACCTGCACGTGCCCAGCGATATTATTGTCGATGCGTCCATGCCTGCGATGATTCGTGAAAGCGGCAAGATGTGGGATTCTCACGGCAAACTGGAAGACACCAAGGCCGTTATTCCCGATAGTTGCTATGCCACCATTTACCAGGAAGTGATTAACTTTTGTAAACATCACGATGCCTTCGACCCGACCACCATGGGCACGGTGCCCAATGTCGGCCTGATGGCACAGAAAGCTGAAGAATACGGTTCTCATGATAAAACGTTCATCCTGCCTGCTGATGGCACGATGCGTGTCGTAGATGCCGATGGCAAAGTCTGGCTAGAGCACGAGAATCTTGAAGCGGGCGATGTCTGGCGGATGTTCCAGGCTAAAGATGGCCCCATTCAGGATTGGGTGAAGCTGGCCGTGACCCGTGCCCGAGCCAGTGGTATGCCGGCTATCTTCTGGCTGGATGATCAGCGCGGTCACGATGCGCAAATGACGCTCAAGGTAGAGAAATATCTCAAGGATCACGATACCGAGGGTCTGCGCATATCCATTCTGCCCCCAGACCGCGCTATCCGTTACACCATGGAACGGCTCAAGCGTGGCAAGGACACCATCTCTGTGACCGGTAACGTATTACGTGACTACCTGACAGACCTGTTCCCGATTCTTGAACTGGGCACCAGCGCCAAAATGCTTTCCATCGTGCCATTGATGGAGGGTGGCGGACTCTTTGAAACAGGGGCAGGGGGTTCAGCACCCAAGCATGTTCAACAGTTCGAGGAAGAAGATCATTTGCGTTGGGATTCGCTGGGCGAATTTCTGGCACTGGCTGTCTCCCTCGAAGACCTGGCGGACAAGAGCAACAACGCAAAAGCGACAGTGTTAGCCAAAACACTAGATGAGGCCACTGCCAAGTTTCTTGAAAATGGCAAGTCGCCATCGCGGAAAGTACGCGAGTTAGATAACCGAGGCAGTCATTTTTATCTAGCCATGTACTGGGCCCAGGCATTAGCAGCGCAAACCGAAGATGCACAGCTGCAGGCTTCTTTTTCTAAACTGGCACAGTCACTCAGCGATAACGAGGAAAAAATTGTTGGCGAGCTAATTGCCTGCCAGGGTTCGCCGGTTGATATGGGTGGTTATTATCAGCTCGACGATAAAAAAGCGGAAAAACTTATGCGGCCAAGTGTGACATTTAATGAGTTACTGGCGAGCGCTTAGTCTTAGCGTTTAGCCCTGGTAAAGTGCGAATGATTAGAAGGCGTTAACAGCTTTTTATTCGGTGCTTTTTAATCGGTGCTTTTTACTCGGGAATGTTTATACGGCACTTTTTATCCGGAATGTTTATTCGACACCATTGGCGCTATCCGCTGGTGTCGAATTCAGCTGGGGTTTTTTTAAGCCGCGTATTGCAGCCTTAAGATGCCCATGCTTCCGTATAAAGCATAGTCATTTCCTGTACTGAGGGCACGCGAGGGTTGTTGTTCGGTGAACCCGAGGCAAGTGCCTGTTCGGCCATGGTCGTTAACAGGGAAAAATATTTATCTTCATCAATGCCATAGTCTTTAGGCGATGGTACTTCGAGATCTTTATTTAACTGCCGTAATTCGGCAAGTAGATTGTTAACAGCTGTCTCAGCGTCAATACTTTGTTCGGCCAAACCCATGGCACGGGCGCAATCAGCATAACGGGCCATGGCCGCTGTTGCTGAAAACGCAGTGATGGTGGGCAGTAACATGGCGTTACTAAGACCGTGTGCGACGTGAAAAAACGCACCGATGGGTCGGCTCATGCCATGAACCAGGCAAACGGACGCATTTGAAAATGCCATGCCTGCCTGGGTGGCGGCCAGCATCATAGCTTCCCGCGCGGCGGTGTTATCTGGCTCGCCACACGCGCTACGAATATTCCTTGCTATCAGGCCCATAGCGGATAAGGCCAGGGTGTCAGTAAAGGGGTTGTGTTTGGCGCTGACGTAGGCCTCAATGGCATGAGTCAAACTATCGAGCCCGGTATCTGCGGTGGTGCGGTAGGGCACACTATAGGTGAGTTCGTAATCGACAATGGCGGCGGAAGGTAAACAACCGAGCCCCATAATGAGCATTTTTTCATCGCTCGATTTATCGGTGATAACGGTGACTTTTGTGACCTCGGAACCGGTTCCGGCGGTGGTTGGTATGGCAATGATGGGCAGTCCGGGTTGATTGGCCTGGTGTGGCACTTTGTAATCCTGAATCATACCGCCACCCCGCGCCAGTATGGTCATCGCTTTAGCGGTATCGATAGGGCTGCCACCGCCTAGCGCAATCACGCAATCGAAGTCGCCATTATTAATAATCTCAGTGCCGATAATAACTATATCGTCGGTGGGCTCTGGAACCGTGTCGGCAAACAAGCCCCAGGTGATACCTGCGCTTTCAAGGACATCGGTAACATGGGCAACTTTACCGCTATCGCGCATAAAAGGATCTGTCACTAGCAGGGGTTTGCAGCAGCCGAGCCTGGCCATTACGTCAGCGATCTCACCTACTGCGCCGCCACCGATAAGCATAATGCGAGGGGTTGTTATGGTTGCAACCATGATGAATCTCCTTTCAAACGCTATGTTTATCTCAATGTGGGCATTAGAAACTATATGGTGACAGCCTGACACTTACAGGCAGGTCATTATAGGCTGGTTATTATAGGCAGATATTATTCTCCAGAAGCGCCTTTTCTTTTGTCGTCGAGGAGTCATGGGGTAGAATCCTGCGCCATGACTACTCGACCTGATACTGATCAATATCGGCAACTCTTTCTCAACGATATACCGATGATGGATATGCGTGCGCCTGTGGAATTTAGTAAAGGTGCCTTCCCCTGCAGCGAAAATATTCCCCTGCTGGACGATGATCAACGTGAGGCGGTGGGTATTCGTTATAAACAAAAGGGGCAGGATGCCGCCATTGAGCTTGGTTGGCAGTTGGCAACGCCGTCGATTCGTGCCCAGCGTATTGCGGCCTGGCAGGACTTTATTGAGCGTCACCCCCAGGGTTACCTTTATTGTTTTCGCGGCGGTTTGCGCTCGCGTTTGACTCAGCAGTTGGTGGGCGATGCTGGTTTCGATTATCCACTGATCAAGGGTGGCTATAAAGCCATGCGTCGTTTTTTGATCGATGAATTAGATCAGCAATGTTCAGTTGTGCCATTGACGCTGGTGGCAGGACGCACGGGCTCGGGTAAGACTTTGCTAATACAGCGCTTGTCTCGTGCTATTGACCTGGAAGGCATGGCCAGACATCGGGGCTCCGCCTTTGGTCGTCTGCTGACGCCCCAGCCGACGCAAATCGACTTTGAGAATAGCTTGAGCATTGCTTTTATGAAACAGGGTCACCTGCATAAACTGCCAGTCTTTGTGGAAGACGAAGGCCGTATGATTGGTGGTGTCAATTTGCCAGTGAACCTTCTTGGCGTTATGAAACAGGCACCTATGGCTGTTCTGGAAACGCCCATCACTGAGCGTGTCGAAATAGTTCTGACTGACTATATTACCGAGGCGTACCCCAGGTATATGGCGCAATCAGGTGAGCATGACGGTGCCATGCTATTTCGCGAGCAAATTCTAGGTAATCTCAGTCGTATCCGTAAGCGACTGGGTGGTGAGCGTTTTAAATATTTGCATGGTGAATTTGGTGACGCGCTGGACCACCTGGAAAAACATAACGACGCTGGCGGTTTCAGAGCGGGTATTAAGTTGTTGTTGAGCGATTATTACGATCCGATGTACGACTACCAGCAATCTCAGCGAGAGGGCCATGTGGTTTTTCGTGGTGAACGGGCGGAGCTGAGCGAATGGGCGGAGGATTATCGCGTGGCCACTTAAGCTTATTTGTGCAGATGAATTCACAAAACAACAGAGGTTGCTTAAATCAACTTAATTATTGAGGAGAATACCCGTGCGGTTATTGACTGCTTTAGCAGCGCTGCTCGTCTCTTTCAGCTTTACCAGCCAATCAGTGGCGGCCAGAATCAGGTTTAGGTCAAGCCCGGTCAGGGCGTGTTGTGATTGCCCACCATGGCATCTGAAATGCTCATTAGCACTTGTATTGCAAAGGGATAACAGAAATACACTAAATTTATGCGGGCTGGCTTAACTATGCAAACGTCAGCACCTGTCTATAAAGACCTGGTTCTGGTCGGCGGTGGTCACAGCCATGCACTGGTGTTAAAAAAGTGGGCAATGAAGCCGCTGGCGGGTGTTCGCCTGACGTTAATATCGCCACAGGTGTTGACGCCATATTCCGGGATGTTGCCTGGTTTAATAGCCGGCCACTACGGGCTGGAAGATACCCATATCGACCTTGTCCGCCTGTGCCGTTTTGCTAATGCTCGATTTATTCAGGCAGCTGTCACGGGTATTGATTTAGTCGCCAGGGAAATTAGCTTTGCTGAGCGTACGCCTTTGGGGTTTGATTTATTGTCCATTAACATGGGTATTAACCCTGATTTGCGCACTCCCGGTGCCGTAGACTTTGCTACGCCGGTTAAACCCATTGCCGAGTTTTATCCCCGCTGGCAGGCATTACAAACGTATCTGCGTGATGATTCAGCTCAGCAAACAAACCAGCACGGCAATAGAGAACCCTACCGAATAGCAATAGTAGGAGGTGGTGCAGCGGGGGTAGAGCTTATATTGGCCATGCATTTTGCACTAAATAGTGATGAGGCCATTAAGCGCCCGCTGCAATTCCGGCTTATACAGCAAGGTAAGGGCTTGCCAGAAAACTACCCACCACGCATACAGCGCAAAGTTGCCCAGCTATGTGCCCGCCACCAGATTCAGCTGAGTGTTGATACCCGCGTTGTGCGAGTTGAGGCCGGTAGACTGCTGGGGAACAATGGTGAGTCGCTGTCCTTTGATACCTTGTTCTGGTGTACTAACGCGCGTGCTGGGCACTGGCTGAAGGAGACAGGCCTGGCTGTAGATGCGGAGGGTTTTATTGTCGTCAATCAGCATTTGCAATCCAGCAGTCATGATTTTGTATTTGCCGCTGGTGATATTGCTCAGCAAGAAGGTTTTCTACGGCCAAGGGCCGGTGTTTTTGCGGTGCGTCAGGGCGCTACTCTTTTTGTTAATTTACGCCGCGCTTTGTTAAAACAGGCTCTTAAATCATTTCGCCCGCAACGCACCTTTCTCAGCCTGCTGGCTGGTGGTGAGCAGTATGGCCTGGGGTGTCGGCCCGGTAGTCATTTTCCCAGCGTTAATGGCAGGTGGGTGTGGCGCTGGAAAGATCGGATTGATCGACGCTTTATGGATTTGTTCAGCGAACTATCGTTCGTGCCGGGTGCTGTCCCGGGTGCCGTCCCTGGTACTAATAGTGCTGCCGTTACTCAGGCTGTGTCAAAGGCCATTAGCGGTGAATATCATAGCGAAGATGTCGCCAGTCTTGCTATGCGCTGTGGTGGCTGTGGTGCCAAAGTCGGGGCGTCGGTATTGCAGCGGATGATGAAAGGCATTGACACCGTCGACCATGATGATGTGATATTGGGCTTGCAGAGCCCCGACGATGCCAGTGCGATATGCATTCCTCCCGAGCAGATGTTAGTGCAAAGTGTCGATGTTTTTCGCGCGCTGATTGACGACCCTTATGTGCTGGGGAAAATTTCTGCTCAGCATGCACTCAGTGACTTATTTGCTATGAACGCAAGGCCTCACAGCGCACTGGCAATTGCCACGTTACCCTATGCTGGGGAGAGTATTGTCGAGCGAGATTTAGTGCAGTTGATGGGTGGTGCGGTCTCGGTGTTTAACGATCATGACTGTGCCCTGATCGGTGGTCACACTAGTGAAGGCGCAGAGCTGAGCATTGGTTTTACGGTGAATGGCATTTGTTCGCAGGAGCAATTACAAAAAAATCAGCCCCAGTCGGGGCATAGCTTAATTCTCACGCAAGCTCTGGGTACCGGCACACTGTTTGCCGCCCATTCCCAATTGTGTGCCAAAGGGGTATGGATTGGCGAGGCCATAAAGGTGATGTGCCAGTCTAATCGCGAAGCCAGCCAGATTTTCAGTCGCCACCAGGCTAGCGCCTGCACGGATATTAGCGGCTTTGGTTTGTTGGGGCATCTGCTGGAGATATTAAAACCTTCGGGTTATGGGGCGACAGTTATCCTCAGGCAGCTACCGGCGCTGGAGGGTGCGCTAGAGTGTTTTAAGCAGAATATTAGCAGTAGCCTGCAGCCACAAAATATTCGTCTGGGCCGCGCTATTAAAGATACCGAACGCTGGAGCCGGGATCCCATATACCCTTTGTTATTTGACCCGCAAACATCCGGCGGGCTACTGGCTAGCGTACCTGCGAAGGAGGTCGATGGTTGTTTGCAAAATTTACGCAGCGCTGGTTATCACCGGGCCGGTGTTATTGGCAGTATCAAATCTTTAGCCAGCACCTGCCTACCCGGCGCAGATGCTGAACTGGTATTTTTGCAGTAGAGAAATACTCCTCACGCTCGCTGAGTTGTCGTGGTCATGGTCATGAGCTAACACGGGTCGAACTTCTCGGCGGTTGGTGTCGGGCTACCGACTGATAAAGCGATTTAAGTGTGTGCATTATATCTTTGACTATTAAAGCTTGCCTGTAATCGCTGTTTGCCGCCGAGAAGTTTATTTTTTCTAATGACCTGCAAAAAACGGTATAGAAATATTAGCCCGGTAAATATAAACCGCCATTAACGTGCAAGGTCTGTCCAGTGACGTAAGAAGATTCCTCTGAACAGAAGAAAGCCACTGCGCCGGCGATTTCTTCGGGTTTCCCTGCCCGTTCCGCTGGCACCTGGGCGAGCATGTCTTCAAATATCTTTTCAGGTAATACGCCGCGAAGGCGCTCGTGCCAGATAATGCCGGGCGCAATAACATTAACGTTGACACCGTGTTTGGCTAGATCAGAAGCAACCGAACGGGTGTAGCCGGTGATGGCGGCTTTAGCTGCCGCGTAAGGGGATTGACCGACTCCCGGATGGTAGGCGTACATGGAGGCAAAGTTGACGATGCGGCCGAAGCCCTTATCCACCATTTGCTTGCAGAAAGCACGAGTCATATAGAACGTTGCATCGGCATTTACTGCCATAACTCGGTGCCAGCTTTTTGAGTCCATCTCCCAGGGTTTGGAGTTGGCCTGTATGCCTGCATTATTGATCAGATACGCGACGTGGATATCTTGCTCGGCCAGTTTTTCGCTCAGTGTGGCGATTTGATCTTCTTTGGTCACATCGAGTGGATAAAAAGTGAATTTGGCACGTTCTTCCATGCTCAGGTATTCATCCATCCATGGGTCGATATCTTCGGCCCGTCGGTCGGTACCGATAACGTGAATGTCAGCAGCGATTAGTCGTTTGGTGATAGCCGTGCCTAGTCCGCCGATGGCGCCGGTAACAATGGCGTGTCCTCTATTCATATTGCTCTCCTCAAAAGTGTATTGGTTGGTATTTAATTTAGTTGCTTAAGGATGGTTAAAGTTGGCCTGCCATTTGAGCAATATTAAGCGGGTAAAGGCAAGAACAGATTCAGGTCGCTATACTGGTTGACTGAACTTATGAATCATGAAACTAACAATAGCAACATTACTACAGGAGATGGGGTATGGGCAGGTTGGATAATAAAGTGGCTATCGTCACGGGCGCGGGCCGAGGTATCGGTAAGGCGGTGGCGTCACATTATGCTCGCGAGGGTGCGACGGTGGTGCTGGCTGAGGTCAGTGATGAGCTGGGCAATAAGCTCGCAAAAGAGTTAAGCGATCAGGGCGCAACGGCGATATTTATTAAAACAGACTTGAACAATCTGGCAGAGATTGATGCCCTGGTGGAGAAGACCCGGACTCAGTTTGATCGCGTAGATATTCTCGTCAACAATGCTGCGGTGACTAAAAGTCTGGGTTTCTTTGACGTGACGGAAGAAGACTGGGACTGGATTCACAATGTGAATACCAAAGGCCTGTTTTTCTGTATGCAAAGTGCTGCGCGGGTCATGAAAGAGCGGGGCGGCGGTAAGATCGTTAATATCGCCTCAATTGCCGGTAAGGGTTATCCGGCTACATCGAATATTGCTTATGCGGGTTCCAAGGGTGCAGTTATCGCCATGACTCGCATTGGCGCTTCCTCTTTGGCCCGAGACAATATCAATGTTAATTCCATTTGCCCCGGTGTCACGCGAACCGACCTCTACTACGAGGTAATGCGCGGCAAGGTGCAAAGTTCTGGCAAGTCGGAGAAAGAGATTAGTGCTGCGCTGGATGCGAGTATCCCCATCAGACGCTCTAATGAACCGGAAGATATTGCTGACCTCGCGGTCTTTCTGGCCTCTGAAGAGTCACGCAATGTCACGGGCCAGTCATGGAATGTGGATGGCGGGCTGATGTGGGATTGAGCCATCGCCATAACGGGCCTCTTTAATTATCAATCCCCTAATGATCAAACCTTTAATCATCAAACCCTCAATCCTTAAACCTTTAATCATCAAATAAAGGCACTTCGCCTTTACTACGCGCTCTGAGGGCAATTTTGATATCTTCGGAGATCATCATCGCAGCATTCCAGGTGGCCACGTAATTGAGGCCATCTTCGACGCTGTGTTCGTGGGAGTAGAGGATCACATCTTTACTGCCGCGAATGCTTAGCGGCGATTTAGCTGCGATGTTGCTGGCAATGGCGAGTACGTGTTCCATTAACTCGTCTTTATTGGCAAAGCATTGATTGCTTAGGCCCATCGTCGTGGCCTCCTGGCCATTAAAATCGCGCCCGGTATAAGCTAGCTCGCGCATTAGTCCATCACTAATCAAGCGGGGAAGGCGCTGCAATGTGCCCACATCGGCAACGATGCCGATATCTATTTCCTTAATGGAAAAAGTCGCATCTTCCGTGCTGTAGCGCATATCGCAGGCCGTAATCATATCTACACCAGCGCCGACACAGGCACCATGCACGGCAGCGAGTACTGGCTTTCGACAATTGGCAACAGCGCTAAGCTGGCTTTGTAACCAGAGTATCTCGCTGCGTAGAGCTTCTCGTTTGCGGCCTTCACAGTTGATTGACTCGTCAATCAACTCATTGAGCATGCCCAGGTCAATTCCCGCACAAAAATGCTTGCCATTACCACTCAGTACGACTACGCGAACTTCAGGCGTGTCATCCACCCAGGCCATGGCTTCACCGAGTTCCTGCCACATGGGTCTGTTCATGGCATTGGCGCGGTCTGGGCGATTAAGCTGTATGTTGGCAATGTTATTGATCAGTTCGAGGGATAGGGTGGTGTAACTGGGTATCATGGCTGCTGTCTCCGTATCATCAATTTTTATGGTCGCCGGATGTTTGTCGGTATCCAATGGCAGCCATTATGACCCAGAGTGGCTCGGTCTGGCAGATATTGGCGAGCTGAATTAAAGTAGCGACCATTGTGCTAGCTATTTAAGATAGCAACAAATATCGAAAGGAGGTTGGATTGGATAACGCAGCAGAGTCTTTGCAGGGTGGGTTTGCCCAGGCCACCGCAGTGGAGCAGATAGAAGATAATGTTTGGCAGGGCAACTTCTCTGCAGACTGGCTGATCGGCCAAACCCTTAACGGCGGTTATGCTATGGCGGTTGGTGCGCGGGTACTTGGCGCGGCTCTGCCCCATCCAGACCCGGTGACTGTGACCGGGCACTTCCTGGCTCGGACTGAGGTTGGGCCAGTTCGATGCGAAGTAGAAGTGTTGCGCGAGGGCAGGGGCAGTTCCAGTGGCGTGGTAAAACTGATTCAAAATGGTGAGTTAAAGATTCAGGTTGCCGGTGTGTACGGCGATATGGCCAGGCAGCGGGGTGAGACTTTAAACTTTGAACCGATCCCGGAAATGCTCAGTTTTGAACAATGTGACGATTTGCCATTTCCCGATAACCAGCCATTTCGTAAACAGATGCTCCAGCGTATGGCATCGCACAGTGTAAGAGCTTTGCAGGGTGAGCCAGATGGTTCCGGGGTATGGCGGGGTTGGCTCGACCTCATCGATGGTGGTGAAAAGGATCTCTTTTCAGTGATAATGTTTTCAGATGCCTTGCCGCCACCAGTATTTTCTATCTATGGCCGGGAAGGCTGGGTGCCAACGCTTGAACTCTCGGTGCAGCTTCACCAACGTCCGTGTCCGGGGCCGCTACGGTGTGTCTTTCGGGCAAATGTCATTACCGAGGGCATTGTTAATGAAGAATGCCTGCTTTGGGATAGTGAAGATAAAATTGTAGCCATTGCCAGGCAAACGGCTAAATATCGATCGCCAAAATAGTATTTATCTCCGATACTAAACTACACTATAAATAACATTACAAAGAGGTCATAAGTGAATAATTATAAAAGATATATTATATTTTTAATCTGTGCTTCAGTGTTCGCCAATATTAGTAATGCAGCAGATGGAGCTCCGTCCTCCCAGGCTGCTTCTGATGCCGCGCTGCCTGACTATGTGCTGCGCCGGCAGCGCGGCCTCAATGTTATTCGCACCCTGACTGGCACTGATAATCCCGAAAAGTTTGCGAAAAAGTTTGAGAGGGAATATGGCCCGCTGGGTTCTTTTGCTCTGGACTTCGTCATGGGTGATATCTGGAGTCGCGAGCAGCTGAGTCGGCGAGACCGAAACTTAATTGTGCTAACCATGCTCGGGGCGCTGCATCAGACCAGGCAGTTGGCCTATTATGTACCCGGAGGCTTAAATCATGGACTTACTCCTGTAGAAATCCGTGAAATCATGACGCATCTGGCCGCCTATGCTGGCTTTCCTCGCGCCCTGGATGCGATGGCTGAGACTAATCGGATACTGGCAGAATTGGGTCATGGACCCGGTCAGGAAGGGTTTGCTGGTTCTGAGCGTTTCAGTGATGCTGAGCGTCGTGCCCGAGGCGCTGAAGTGATGGGTCGCCTGTCAGGTAATGATGGGACTGATGCGAATCAAGTACTAGAGGCAATGGCCGGCAAGCTCGGTCCGCTGGGCCCGTACGGCATCGACTTTGCCTTTGGGGAGGTCTGGGCGCGCCCACAGCTATCGCGACGTGATCGCAGCTTATTGGTGGTCTCCGTGCTTACTGTACTTGGGCGAGGTGACGAGCTGGATATTCATATCCCAGCAGCAGTACGCCATGGAGTCACTAAAGTTGAGCTTCAGGAACTAATGCTCACCGCTTTTGCCTATGCAGGCGCGCCGTTAGCGGTGGAAGGCATGCACAAAGTGATGGAGCATGTAAAATAAGTAGAATTTCGAAACAGGCTCACCTGGTGTTTTTAACAGCAAAGTCAGCGTGGCATCACTGACATTATTTTGGTCCGTTGCGAAAATGGCTTTTTTGGATATTGATCAGAGATTCCTTGACTTAAATCTGATATCTATTTGTTTTTAGGTTATTATTACAAGACGATACTGGCAATATTTGAGCTGTTGACCAACAGCTTATTGTCATGTGATTCCCTCTGGGGCGAGTGGGTATAAAAATTTTATATTTTGACTTAACTGGTCGTTTACAGAGGACTGTTTTGCCCAGAGGACTATTTTGCCTGGCTTCAGTGTCAAAAAAGAGTGTCAAAAACGAGTATCAATAGAATATCAATAAAGCCGACACATTTTAGCTCGGGTAGTAATTCTCAGCCACCTACAGGATTGTTTAAACAACAGGGACTTTTCCAGTGAAAGCTAGTCTATTAGAAACACCTCTATCACCAGCACGCTTTTTTACAACACGTATATTTACAGGAAGGAATCTTCGTTTTGCCGTCCTGAGTCTGTGTAGCACTTGCGTGACCAGTGTAATGGCTATAGAGCCCGCTGCGATCCCCGCTGGCCCCGTGGTATTTGTTCCTCAGATTTCCCTACAGGAAGGCTATGATGACAATCTCTTCACTACGAAGAATAATAAAAAAGACTCCTTTATTACCATAATTAAGCCGTCTATCCAGATGGTAGCGGAGAATCAAAACGACACATATAGGCTAACCTATATCTTAGAGCATGGTATTTATCAGGACAGTAACTCAGACAACTATACCGATTACGACTTGCTGGGTGAGGCGATAATGGAATTAAATAGCCGCAACCGCCTGAACTTAAGTGCTGCCTACATAAAAAATCATGAAGCCCGAGGTAGCACTAACGCGGCTTCCGGTAACAAGCCTTCGAGGTTTACTGACAAAGCGGTAAAAGCAACATACCGGTACGGGGCGAAAACTGCAAAAACCAATGTTGAACTGGTCGGTGCTTATCTTGACCGCGATTATACTAATCTCTATTCCGTGAATAGAGGTCGCGATAGAGACAATACGCTTGTCGGCGGCACGATTTTTTACCGCGTAGCACCCAAGACATCCGCCCTGGCTGAAGTTCGCCACGAGGACATCGATTACGATTTATCCAGTAGCACCGAGGATAGTACTGAGGAAAAATATTATGTTGGTGCCACCTGGGAGGCTACAGCAAAAACATCTGGTACGGCCAAGTTTGGTTACAGCAAAAAAGACTTTGACGACTCCGAGCATGACAATCAGGATGGTCCTAGCTGGGAAGTCGGTGTTAAATGGGCGCCTCGTACCTATTCGGTCTTTGATCTCAAAACCGCACAGGAATTTAAAGAGTCCGATGGTGTTGGCAGCGCCATTGATGCGGATACCGTGAGCCTGGCATGGACCCATTCATGGAATAAACGTGTCAGTACCAATGCGATGATCCGCCGAGAAAAAGATGATTATATTGATTTCAATCGCGATGACGATATTGATAGTTTAAAAGTGGGAATTAGCTACGAAATGAGGCGCTGGTTGTCACTTGGTCTTGGCTACCAATATACAGACACCTCTTCTAATATTTCAGTAGAAGAGTATTCGCGTAACCAGTTTGTATTTACGCTGAAAGGGTCTCTGTAATTGGTCAGTCGACTTAACTTTTATTTTGGCGTTTTTTTGACAACTACGCTACTGATCGCATCGCCTATTTTGATTGCACTGGATGGCGGCATGTCAGAATACCCTCTGGGTGCAGGTGATATGATAAGCATTAAGGTCTTTGGTGAAGCGGATCTTAGCCATGAGATTCGTTTGAGCGATACGGGAACAATTGCTTACCCTTTCCTGGGCGAATTGACCGTTTCAGGTTTGACCACCGGCAGGCTGAGTGAACTTATTCGTTCGCAATTAGCTGATGGTTATCTGGTTAATCCCAGTGTCAATGTATCTGTAGTAGAGTACCGGCAATTCTATATCCATGGGCAAGTGAAAAGCCCCGGAGGGTATCCGTATCAGCCCGGACTGAGCCTGCAAAAAGCTGTTGCATTGGCTGGCGGGTTTACTGAGCGGGCGTCGAGATCGAAAATGTATCTTGTCCCTGAAGGGGGCGGTCCTCGCACTGGTTTACGCCTGGACAGCAAGGTGTCTCCCGGGGATATTATAACGATAGAAGAGAGTTTTTTCTGATTCTAAGTTGGGATCTGCTATGCAAATGGATAGCTTTTTTTAGGTGAAATATTCACGCCCGTAACTCTCTTTTAACTTAATAAAACTGATTGATTTCTGCAACTGATGAGTTAATGGTTCTCATTTATTGTCCAGAACGTGTCATGGCCACGGTGCTACAGCAGCCCACAATGTGCTTTGTTGATCTAAAAAACTCGGACAACAGTGGTCCTGGATTTGCAACAGCAACAGCAACAGCAACAGCAACAGCCGTTGTTGCTCAGAGAGCGCATTGCCCAAAGCGTGTTATTTATGACCTGGTAAACCGGCAGTGTCCGAGCGAGAGTTGCTTCAGATTTTTCAACATAAAATCCCTGTGGTCAATTTTGAATTAAAGAATTAAAGAATTAAAGATGAATATGCATAATGACAAATTCGCCGATGAGCTTCTGCAGGATGATGTAATCGACCTGCGCCAGTATTGGCTTACGGTGATGCGCCATCGATGGGGTATCCTGGGTTTTTCTTTCGTGGTAACGCTGCTGACTATTTTGGTTGTGTTTTCCATGGAGCCGATGTACCGCGCGACGGCAACATTGCTGATAGAGTCCAATCAGGCCAAGTTTGTTTCCATTGACCAGGTCTATGGCCTTGATTCATCCCGGTGGGAGTATTATGGGACACAGTTTGAAATTTTAAAATCACGTAAATTAGCCGGTAAGGTAGTTAAAAAATACAATCTGACCGCCCACCCTGAATTTAACCGTCAACCATCTTCTAGCTTCAGCTTTGACTGGCGGAAATTAGCGGGGGGTTTGCTTCCTGATCTGGCGCCGCCGGCAGCGCCCACAGAAGAACAAATATTTCGCGGTATAGTTTCTGCCTTTATCGGCCGTTTGACGATTCAACGTATACACGAAACGCAACTTGTCACGATCGGTTTTGATGCTTATGACCCGCAGTTTGCGGCTGAAATGGCCAACGCAGTTGGTGAGGCGTATATCGAAAACGATATGGAAGCAAAACTGGATTTAACGCTAAAAGCTTCTGCCTGGTTGAGCGAACACCTGGGTGAACTTAAACAAAAGCTTAAGGAATCTGAAGGTCGTTTACAGGACTTCCTCGATAGTGAAAGTATTGTTGGTGATCGAGGTGGGCTGGATATAGCCGGTAGTGAGCTGAATCTGGTTAGTTCCAGACTTGTCGATGCACGACGCCAGCGTCTGGAACTGGAGAGCCGTTATAGCGAAATCAAAGCGCTCGGAAAAAATGCGAGTGCTGAAAGCTATGAGCGTATTCCTGCTGTGCTGGCCCACCCTGTGGTGCAAAATTATAAAACAGCTCTGCTGGCGGTCGAACAGAAGAAGTCCGAACTGGCCAAGCGTTATGGGCCGAAGCATCCCAAAATGATAGCGGTTAACTCTGAGATTACAAGCGCACGGCGGCTGTTAGATCGTGAAATCGTCAGCGTAATAAATGGCATCGAGAACCAGTACCGTGTAGCCCAGGCCAGTGAACGCTCACTGGAAGCCAGTCTCGGTAGTACCAAGCAGCAACTCCAGGGTCTGAAACGCAAAGAATACCAGCTCAAAGATCTGGAACAGGAGGTCGAAACAAATCGACAGTTGTACAACACATTCTTTACTCGTCGCACCGAAACAGTGGCCACTGGCGACCTGGTGTCGGCCAATGCTCGTATTTCAGATCCGGCGGTCATTCCAGGGGGGGCGATTAAACCGAAGAAGCGTTTGATTGTTATGTTGAGCTTGTTGCTAAGCACAATGTTTGCTGTGGTGTGCGCGTTTCTACTTGAAGCTCTAAATAATACCATTCGCAGTTCTGGGGATGTCCAGGAAAAGCTGGGGCAAACTGTGCTCGGTTTGCTACCTGATTTAGGTATAAAGCCGGCTAAAGGCACTAAGGCCAATCAGAATGTCTACCGGCATTATCTGGATCACCGCAATTCGGGCTTTTCCGAAGCAGTACGAACCATACGCACCGGCCTGGTGCTTTCCTCACTGGATAATCCCCATAAGACTATTGCTGTGACTTCGACCATGCCTGGAGAGGGGAAAACTACATTAGCGCTGAACTTATGCTACGCATTTGGACAGATGGGTCGTGTACTACTTATTGATACGGATATGCGGCGCCCCTCTATTGGTAGTTGGTTTGAACTTGGCAGGAGAGCTCCGGGGTTGTCTAACCTGGTAGCCGGTACCGCTTCACTAAAAGATTGCGTGCATACTCTCGAGGAAGAAGGTATTGACGTAATGCCTGCAGGTTTGATTCCGCCTAACCCGCAAGAGCTGCTTTCTTCGCATCGGTTTGCCAGATTGCTTGAAGCCCTGGAGAAAAAGTACGACCGCATCATCCTCGACAGCCCACCGTGCCAGGCTGTGAGTGACTTGCTGGTACTGGCGCCGATGGTTCGCTCAATCGTTTATGTGATTAAGGCAGATGCTACTTCGATTCACCAGGTTAATTCAGCGTTGCAGCGCCTTGCTGAAGTTGAAGCGCCATTGGCAGGTATTGTGGTGAACCAGATAAACATGAAGAAAGCTTCGCGTTATTACGGCGAAGGTTATTCTGGATACTACGATGTATACGGCTATGGTGCAGAAGGAAAAGACGCAGATGACTTCCATGAAAGAGACTCCATTGCAATAGAACCTGCTTCAAAAGATTTCGATGCCAAAGCCGGCGGTGCAAGTGAGTGGGCACAAGAGCTTGACGTAAAAAATGGCGATGTGAAAGGTAATGCATGATTGACCTGCACAGCCATCTTCTGCCTGGCATCGATGATGGTGCACGCTCTTTAGAAGAAGCTCTGCAGCTTGCTCGCGTTGCCGTCAATGACGGCATAACACATATGACATTTACGCCCCACATCCATCCCCATCGATTTGATAACAGCCATGCGACAATCCGGCCTGTTTTTGACAGTTTTAAACAGGCTTTACAGGATCATTCAATTTCTCTTTCTGTTGCCATGGCCAGCGAGGTGCGTCTGTCTGCCGAAGTGCTGGCATTAGTAGCAGAAAACGAAATACCCTTTTTGGGTAGCTGGCAAGGCAAGCATGTTTTGCTACTGGAGTTACCGCCAGGCCATATTCCGCCGGGCAGCGATAAGTTGGTCCAGTGGCTACTGGATCGCAATATAGTTCCCATGATTGCCCACCCCGAACGCAACAAGGATATTATCCGCGATTTTAACAGTATTGCTCCTTTCGTCGAAATGGGTTGTCTGTTTCAGGTTACCGCCATGTCTATGGCGGGTCGATTTGGTGGTCCAGCTGCTAAACGGGCGATGGATATGCTGGAAAACGACTGGATTACTGTGCTTGCCAGTGATGCCCATAACCTCAAGTATCGGCCGCCAATATTATCCGAAGGGTATATGGCAGCGAAAGCCGTGGTGGGAGAAACGATAGCCAAAGCATTGGTGTTTGATAACCCGCGGGTTATCGTGGCGACGGGAGGCGAGCAGGGCAATAGTGATAGTGGCTGTGGCTGTGGCTGTGGCTAGGGAACTAGCGAAAATACAACTTCATAATTAAGAGGATCTGGAAAATGTCCGATGATGAAAAGCGGAAAAAGGGAATCGCATTCTTCAAAAAGCTTGTCGAAGGTCAGGCGAGGGATCCATCGTTAGGTCGCTCCGCCGTGCCCGAGGATTTTTCCCGCTATACTCTGGAACACCTGTTCGGCGATGTATGGCAGGGGGAGGATTTGCCGCTTGAGCTTCGTTCATTGATAACCTGCACTATACTCGTCGCGCTTAACCGGGAGGCGGAGCAGCGAATACATTTCCCTGGTGCCAGGAACCTCGGTGTTAAACGTGAGCAGCTCGAAGCAATGATTACTCATGCCGCCCATTATGCGGGCTGGCCGGTTGCGGCCAGTGCATTTCGCGTGCTTGGCGAAGTCTGGCCTGTCGAAGAAGAATAGAACAATAATATAAAAATGGCTTAAAAGATCTGCAATTGGCTACCAGTAAATAAGTGACTGGTTTGTACGAATGTTCTTTGTGAGCCTAGGCAGCGACGGAAGAGGTAGGTGACACCATATTGCGGAAGTTACGGATAAAGTCTTCTATGGTGCCAGTGGCTTTTGCGTGGAAATGGCGATGCCAGTATTTGGCGAGGTTTTCGACGCTGCTGTCTTCAGGCAACTGTCTGCCGGTACGTTTATAGGTAAACCAGGCGATGGCGGTCGCATATTTAAGGTTGCTTATTAGTTCACCGTGAGGATCTCGAATGAAACTACGTTGTCCTGCCATGCCTCTAACTATGCTGGCAAGGTCGGGATAGTGAATGAGATACCTGTCCCAGACCGCACGATGAGCAGCGGGTGATATATGGTAGATGCCAGCCATACGACCTTCTTTAAGTTTGAGTCCGAGTGCGGATTCCTGAGCGGCGGTGCCCAACAGCAGGTTTTCTGCTGCCGGGGTCCATTCACCCAGTTCCTGTAATGTTTCTCGTACTACCAGATGGCGAAGCTCGTCGGCTGAAAAAACCATGTTTGATTCCTGATATGCGTATTGTTTTATTGTCAGCTTATTATCAAGTTAAATATTTTATTATAATATTGAATGTTAAATTACTCGTATTATTAGCAGCTTATGTTAACTAATTCAACCCAAAAATGTAATTTCTGCGTAACTTGTCACATAATAATAGGCACACTGGTCATTTAATATACAATTGTGTCGTTTGCCTTTTGTGGCATAAGCGCGGGTTTTATCAGGGTGTTGTTTATGGGCAAAAATAGCGTCACTGAAGTGCAAGTATGGGTGGGTGATATCACGCGACTGAAGGTCGTAGTGCTAGTAAATGCCGCTAACAGCGAGCTGGCGGGAGGTGGGGGTGTTGATGGCGCTATTCACCGTGCAGCAGGATATAAAGAGCTTCGGGCGGCATGCGCATTGCTGGGGGGTTGTCCGACCGGTGAAGTGCGTTTGACTGACGGATTCGGGCTGCCGGCAAGAGCTATTATTCACGCCGTAGGACCCGTTTGGCAAGGTGGTGATCAGGGTGAACCCGAGGCTCTGAGATCCTGCTATCGTGAAGCGATGGGCGTTGCCGAACGCGAGGGGTTCGAGTCTATTGCTTTTCCCTCGATTAGTTGTGGTGTTTACGGATATCCCCATGAAGCTGCCGTAGACATAGCCGTTGATGAGGTAAGGCTTGCTCTGACTCGGATCACCGCTGTCAAAAAAGTAATTTTTTGCTGTTTTGGTGAGGCGATGGCCGAGCTTTACCGGCGCCGGATAGAGATTATGGGTATTTGACAAAAAGACGCATTTGAAGACCTGGCAGCGAAACAACGCAATATATGTCTTCAACCAGCACTCTTATATCCGGGCTGGTAAATGCTAAGCTAACCCTGATGATTATAGGAAAAGGTGTTCTATGGATGATTTAACGAAACCGCCTGCAAGGGAAGTTAGCGGTAGTGAGATGGTGGATGTCAATTTCCAGCGAGCGCTGGCTTATATTGATAGTATTCAGAATGGGTTGGCCGGCGTACTGAGATTTCCAAAACGCGTAATCAGTGTGTCCTTCCCTATAGAAATGGACGACTGTTCCATACGTGTTTTCCAGGGTTGTCGTGTTGTACACAATCGTACCCTGGGACCTGGCAAAGGCGGAATCCGCTATCATCCTACCGTGGATCTTGATGAAGTAAGCGCTCTTGCGGCGTTAATGACCTGGAAGTGTGCGCTGATTGAAGTTCCCTTTGGGGGTGCCAAAGGGGGAGTGATTTGTGATCCAAAGGCTTTGTCGCAGAGTGAGTTGCGCCATATTACCCGTCGTTTCATCTCTGAGCTGGGCGACAATATTGGCCCGTACACTGATATCCCTTCACCCGATCTTTATACCGATGAACAGACAATGTCATGGGTTTACGATACCTACGATGTTATGCATCCCGGCAATAACAACCGCGCAGTAGTGACCGGAAAGCCTTTGTTATTAGGCGGTTCGCCGGGGCGACGAGAAGCCACCGCCCGGGGATGTCGTGACGTCACTGAATATTTTATCGGTAAGGGTCTGGTTCCTGGCTTATCTGAGCTAAAAGGTGCGCGAGTAGTGGTACAGGGCTTTGGTAATGTGGGTAGCGTGGCCGCGCAACTTTTTCAGGAAGCGGGTGCAAAAATTATTGCGCTTAGCGATTCACAGGGCGGAATTTTCGACGAAGATGGTATAGACCTGAGGGCGGCCATTGCCTATAAAAAAGAACACGGAACACTGGTGGGTTTGCCGCAAACTACCACTATTACTAACGAGGCTTTGTTGGAGTGCGAGTGCGATATTTTGATACCTGCGGCTTTGAGCGAGCAAATTTGCGCTCACAATGCGAAGAATATCAAAGCGCGCCTGGTTGTCGAAGCGGCCAATGGGCCGGTCACTCCGGCGGCTGATCGGATATTGGCAGACAATAATATTTGGGTCCTGCCTGATATTCTCGCTAATGCAGGCGGTGTCACAGTGAGTTACTTTGAGTGGCTGCAAAATCTGGAAAATCACCAGTGGGAACTGGATGAAGTCAATGCCAGATTACATAAACGGATGCGCAAGGCCACTGAGGCCACCGTTACACGCTGGCAGGAACTTCAGCAACGTAAAGCAGAAATGGCTGGTGAGAGCGAGGATAGTAAGGAACCTTATCCGCTTGATTTGCGTACTGCCGCACTGACTATCGCCGTCGAGCGGTTGGCCCGGGTTACCGCCCAGCGTGGTCTCTGGCCGTAACTATCTGGCCGTAACATAATCCTGCTGTCTACGCTTATGATCTGCTTACATGCGTTCCATGGTTTCAATGCCTAGCAGATGCAAACCTTTTTGCAGAGTTTTAGCAGTGAGCTCGCAAAATTGTAAGCGGCTATTGCGTAGTGGAGCATCCACTTCTTCCTTGAGTATCGGACACTGTTCATAAAAGGTCATGTATGAGCTGGCCAACTCATGGAGATAATTGCAAAGGGTGTGTGGAAAGCCATCCTTAGCCATCTGAGTGATGACATTATCAAAATCCAGCAACTGTAAAGCCAGAGCTTTTTCTGCTTTATTGGTGATCACAACCTGTCCCGGAATCTTGTCACTGTCGATTTCTGTGCGGCGAAATATGCTGCGTATTCTGGCGTAGGCATATTGCAGATAGGGGGCCGTATTGCCTTCGAAGCTGAGCATGTTATCCCAGTTGAACAGGTAATCATTAGTGCGGGTTTTACTCAGATCCGCGTATTTAATCGCGCCAATACCAACTTTCCTGGCTACCTCCGCCTGCTCCTGACGACTCAAATCAGGATTTTTATCCTCAATCACCACGGTTGCTTTAGCGATAGCCTCATCCAGCAGCTGCGCCAGTTTGACCGTGCCACCACTACGGGTCTTAAACGGCTTGCCGTCTTCGCCCATCATGGTGCCGAAGGCCAGGTGCTCTAGTTGCATCTTATTGTCGACAAAGCCTGCATTGCGGGCCACCGCGAATATCTGCTTCATGTGCAGGCCTTGCCGCGCATCAATAAAGTAGAGTGCGCGGTCTGCTTTTAGCTGTTCGCTACGATAACGTAATGCCGCGAGGTCTGAAGTTGCATAGAGATAGCCGCCGTCCGATTTCTGCACGATAACAGGGCTTGGCTGGCCTTTTTTATCTGCCAGTTCGTCGAGAAAGACGACTATTGCCCCTTGATCTTCTTTCGCCAGGCCGAGGTCTTTTAACGAGTTGACGATACAGGGTAATTCACTATTGTAGGCGCTCTCCGGCCGAATATGATCTGAATTGAGAGTGACGTTTAACTGCTGGTAAATTTCTTCACTGTGAGCGATAGAGATATCAATAAATTGCTGCCATAGTGCCTGGCAATGTTGATCGCCGGACTGTAGTTTAACCACGTAATTGCGCGCCTTATCGGCGAAACCAGCATCGGCATCAAAGTGTGCTTTGGCCTGTTGATAAAAATTTTCGAGATTTTGCAGAGCGAGTTCGGGCAGCTCACCTTCGCCCACTTGTTCTTCCAGTTCGGCAATGAGCATGCCAAATTGTGTGCCCCAGTCACCCATATGATTTTGTCGGATTACCCTGTGGCCCATGCATTCGAGCACTCTGGCCATGGCGTCGCCGATGATAGTGCTACGCAGGTGGCCGACATGCATCTCTTTGGCAAGGTTCGGCGAGGAGTAATCGATTACGATCGTCGCTGTTTTATCAGCTACTGGACAGCCTCTCTCGTTGTGGCCGCTGGTCAGTTTATACAACTCAGTCGTCGCGTCGGCTAGAAAGCTATTAGCGAGGTGAATGTTTATAAAACCCGGGCCAGCGATATCGATATGATCAGCAATCCCCTCGAGCTTGAGCTGGGCGACAATTTCGTTAGCGAGATCACGGGGCTTTTGTTTCAGCTGTTTAGCCGCAGCGAGAGCCCCATTGGCCTGAAAATCGCCAAACTCAGCTTTTGTGCCGGCGGTGACGCGAGCAGGTAAAGATGCGGGGATACCGGCCCCGATCATTGCTTCGTGTATTTTGTCTTCAAGCAGTTGAATGATGTTCATGGATTAAGGACCGTTGATTTAGGGGCCTGTTAGACAGAGTGCGGATTGTAGTGGCACAAACGTTGAATGCAACTGCTATCGGTCGGGATAAATTCTGCTGGTGAGTAATTCCTTTTTTAGACTCAATTCAGGCTGTGTATAATGCCAGATCTGACACGGCTGGCTTTTGCCTTCGATCTCGGACTAGGAGGTTTTAGTGATGCGGGTAACACTGGTTCAACAGGGCTTTGACCTTATGCTTTATGGCATGGGCACAGTCTTTGTTTTTTTGATTGTTCTGGTGTTGGCCGTTCGTCTGATGTCGAAAATTATCGATAAGTTTTTCCCCGCGAAGTTGATTGATCCCGCCGTCGGAAGTACCACGACGGGTCTACCCGATCCATTGACTGTAAAGATCATCCAGGCCGCTATTGATCGGCATCGTGCCCGCTAGTTTCTATGGGCCATTAGTCGGTAACTCGAGAGTGATAATGCATGGTAGAAAATAACAAGCCACTTGGCCTGACCGATGTCGTATTACGAGATGCGCACCAATCTTTGTTTGCCACTCGTCTGCGCATAGATGATATGTTGCCGATCGCTGAAAAGCTTGATCGTGTCGGTTTTTGGTCACTTGAAAGCTGGGGCGGGGCGACTTTTGACGCCTGCATTCGCTATTTGGGAGAAGATCCCTGGGATCGCATTCGCGAATTGAAAAAAGCGATGCCCAATACCCCCCAGCAGATGTTGTTTAGAGGGCAGAATATACTTGGTTATCGGCACTATGCTGACGATGTGGTTAGCCGTTTTGTAGAGCGTGCGGCCGTCAACGGGGTAGATGTTTTCCGTGTCTTCGACGCTATGAATGATATGCGTAACCTGGAAACCGCACTTGCCGCCGTTAAAAAAGTCGGCAAACATGCCCAGGGCACGATCTCCTATACAGTAAGCCCGGTGCATACTATTGATCTTTGGGTAGATCTCGGCAAACGCCTCGAGGATATGCAGGCTGATTCTATTTGTATCAAGGATATGGCCGGTTTACTGACCCCCTATACCGGTTTCGAGCTGGTTTCACGGCTAAAAAAAGCGGTCAATATCCCCGTCCATATGCAATGCCACGCAACCACGGGTATGTCGACGGCAACTTATCTAAAATGTATCGAAGCGGGGGTCGATAACGTCGATACCGCAATTTCTTCCATGTCGATGACGTATGGGCATTCGCCCACCGAATCACTGGTAGCTATTCTGCAGGGAACGCCACGGGATACTGGCCTGGATATCAACCTGCTGGAAGATATCGCGGCGTACTTTCGGGAGGTACGTAAGAAATACGCCAGTTTCGAAGGTTCTCTGCGTGGTGTGGATTCACGCATACTGGTGGCCCAGGTACCCGGTGGCATGCTGACGAATATGGAAAGCCAGTTACGTGAGCAGGGCGCGGCAGATCGTCTGGATGAAGTGCTGGCTGAGATCCCACGTGTCAGGGAAGATCTTGGTTTCCTGCCGCTGGTTACTCCTACATCTCAGATAGTCGGCACCCAGGCGGTGCTCAATATAATGACCGGCGAACGTTATAAATCGATGTCCAGGGAAACCGAGGGCGTACTGATAGGCGAATACGGAGCCACACCGGCACCTGTTAATCAGCAATTACAGGAGCAGGTGCTCAAGGGACGTGAGGTAATTACAGTGCGGCCCGCTGACTTGCTGGATGATGAACTGGTGAGCCTGACCGCGGAACTGGAACAGGCCGTTAAGACGACCACTATTGTGCTGAAAGAGGGTGAGCAACGTATTGATGATGTGCTCACCTATGCACTTTTTCCACAGATCGGCTTAAAATTTCTTGAAAACAGGAATAATCCCGATGCCTTTGAACCGGTGCCAACAGGTGAGAGGTCTACCGCTGGTGTCAGTACCGATAGCGGTGAGGAAGTGTACACCGTTCAGGTGGAGGGTAAGAGTTATACGGTGGCGGTGAGCTCGGGTGGTGATATTGCTGCCATTGTTTCTGTGCACGGCGCCAACACTGTTGGCAATAATGGTAGCAATGCTGTCACTGCGGGAGGGGAGCCGGTAATAGCGCCACTAGCGGGCAATATTTTTAAAACACTGGTAACCCCGGGTCAACAGGTGGAGGAAGGAGAAAATATTATTATTCTCGAAGCCATGAAGATGGAGACCGCGGTCAGTGCGCCTAAAGCGGGTGTTATCGGCGAACTGTTAGTGCAGGAAGGGGCCGCCGTCTCAGTCGGCGACCCCCTGGTTACTATTGTTTAATCAAGGCTTCATCCACGGGAATGTTTAGCTGGGGCAGCTTAGTCGAGACGGTTTGTTCGAGATTGTTTAGTTGAAACGCTTTAATCGGCAAACTTTAATCGATACTTTTTATTCAGGACCATTTAATCGGGACCATTTAATCGGGACCATTTAATCGAGATAAGGCATGGATCAACTGGTACAACTCTGGCAGACATCCGGGCTCGCGCTGATCACCCCTGGCACAGTTGTGATGATGGCCATAGCGCTAACCTTGCTCTACCTGGCCATAAAAAAGGGCTTTGAACCGCTGTTGCTAGTGCCCATCGGTATGGGTTCGATTCTTATCAATATTCCTGGCGCCGGGCTGGACGCCGTGCCCGTTTATGACGCGCTCGGCCACCTCGAAAGCCCCGGCGGGCTCATGTATTACATATATAACGTGGGCATAGCATCCGGTATGTTTCCGCTGATTATATTTATGGGTGTTGGTGCAATGACCGATTTTGGCCCGTTGCTGGCCAACCCGAAAACATTGCTGCTGGGTGCGGCGGCACAGGTGGGAATTTTCGCTACGGTGATGGGCGCTGTCGGATTGAGTAGCCTGGGTATTCTGGATTTTTCCCTTCGTGACGCGGCGTCGATTGGTATTATTGGGGGTGCCGACGGCCCGACCGCAATTTTTGTCACCAGCAAGCTATCGCCTGATTTGTTGGGCGCTGTAGCAGTAGCTGCTTATTCCTATATGGCCCTGGTGCCGATTATTCAGCCACCAATCATGAAGTTGCTGACAACCGAGCAGGAACGGGGCATAAAAATGGAGCAATTGCGCCCGGTATCCAGTGTGGAGAAAATCGTTTTTCCGCTGGTGTTGCTGATGCTTGTTGCGATGGCGTTGCCGACAGCAGCGCCACTGCTTGGCATGTTTTGTTTTGGTAATCTGATGCGTGAATGTGGTGTGGTTGCGCGGCTTTCTGACACAACGCAAAACGCATTAATCAATATAGTCACTATTTTTCTCGGTCTGGGTGTCGGTTCTAAAATGAGCGCAGAAGAATTTTTGAACTGGGAAACTCTGGGTATTCTTGGCCTGGGTATGCTGGCTTTCTGTATAGGCACAGCTGCCGGTGTATTGATGGCGAAACTGATGAATGTATTCACTAAAACGCCCGTCAATCCGTTGATTGGTTCAGCGGGTGTATCCGCAGTGCCTATGGCTGCACGCGTATCCAATAAAGTGGGCCTGGAAGCCAATCCGCATAACTTTTTGTTGATGCACGCCATGGGACCTAACGTGGCTGGGGTCATTGGTTCGGCAATTGCCGCTGGCGTGATGATATCGATGGTGTCCAATCTATAGTTCTGTCTGTAGTGCTGTCGGGAAGACGAGGTGTTGCACGAGGCTTAGCATGTAGATCAAGAACGACCAGTGGCGGGGTGTGATTATGTTGATAGCAGAAATAATAGAACTGAAAATTACCCGTGAACTGAGTCCGTTGGTACTATCCGTCGAGAACGAAAGCCATATGCACAATGTGCCGCAAGACTCGGAGACACATTTTAAAGTGCTTGTCGTCGCTGAGGCATTTTGTGATATGCGCTCAGTACAACGCCACCAACTGATGTACCGTATTCTTGCTGAGGAATTATCCGCTAGCGTGCATGCGTTGGCCTTGCATACTTATTCACCTGAAGAGTGGCAGGATAAACAGGTTCCTCCTAACTCCCCCCAGTGTTTAGGCGGCAGTCAGGCCTAAAAATGATGGTTCTGTACTTTATTTACACATTGTTGTCCGTGCAAACAACGATCATTTAACCCAAATCAATAAAAAGTTCTCTATTTGCTGTTTAAATTACCCAGCTTGTAACCTGTAATCCAAGAGGGGATTAATGATGGCAAAAAGAAAGGTAGTATCGCTGCTTAGTGGATTGGTGTTGGCTGGGGGGATGGCTGGCGTAACAACAGATGTATTGGCCTATCAAGGGGGCGACTGGATAGTGCGCGCCGGTATCGCGTCTGTCGATCCGAATGATGATAGTTCGGCGCTGAATCTAAATGGAACCTCCCTGGGCGGAACAGAGGCTACCGTCGATCACGATGAGCAACTGGGTATTACTGCTACCTATATGATTGATTCTCATCTTGGCATTAGCCTGTTGGCGGCGACACCTTTCGAACATGACATAAAAGCTAAAGGGGTTGGTGCTTCTAGTATCGATGCGGGTAGCTCTAAGCAGCTGCCACCTACACTTACGCTACAATTTTTTCCGATGGATGGCAGTTCGGCGTTCCAGCCCTATCTGGGGGTGGGAGTTAACTTCACGACCTTTTTTGATGAAGATGTAGATGGTGACCTGGAAAGTGCCCTGGGTGCAAAAGGTGACCTGAGTCTAGAAGATTCCTGGGGTCTTGCCGGTCAGGTTGGTGCTGATTATCTGTTCAATGAGCATTGGATGATCAGTGCTTCTATCTGGTACCTGGATATTGATACTGAAGCTGAATTCAAGTTTAAGAACGGTAATCGCGTGACCGCGGATGTGGATATCGATCCCTGGGTATATATGCTGGGTGTCGGTTACAAGTTTTGAGCAGTAATTAGTGAGCCGTAACTGGTGAACGCTAATTATTGAACTGTCAGTATTGAATAGAAGCTAATCTATCCCGCTTTATCCCGCCAGGTTTTTTTATCGGTCTGGCGGGATCATCGTTTTAACGGGGTACGCTAATTAGCGAGGCATGCGCTTTAGTTGGGTTTTGGCTGCTGAGGTTCTTTTTTCGGAGCTTTTGTTTGCTGAGCTTTTTATTGTTGAGTTTTCCATTACTGAGCTTTCCATACTGGGCTTTCGATTACTGAGCTTTCGATTACTGAGCTTTCCATTACTGAAAAGGTAACGAGGAAAGCGTAGCGAAATTAGATATTGGATAGTTCCTGAAGCGCTGCAGCGTCGTTAATTTTAATTTCCTTTTTGTCGACGTTAAGAATCTCCTGCTTTTGAAAGCGGCTGAACACGCGACTAACGGTTTCCACAGTCAAACCCAGATAATTACCGATATCCGCTCGCGACATCGGTAATCGAAACCGCACACTGGACAAATTACGTTTGGCGTTGCGAGCTGAAATGCTAAGTAAAAGCGTAGCTACACGCTCTTCAGCACTGTTTTTGCTTAGCAGGGTGATCAGTTGCTGATCACTGGTGATTTCTTTACTCATGAGCTTAAAAAAGTGCCGTTGCAGAGACGGCATGGTAATGCTGAGCTCTTCTAAACGGTTAAAGGGGATTTCGCATATAGCGGCAGTTTCCATAGCCACCGCCGCACTGATGTAGTGGGTATGCGCAATGCCATCCATGCCAAAAATTTCACCAGGCAGGTAAAATCCGGTAACTTGCTCAACCCCCTGATCGTTTACGCTATAGGTTTTGATGGAGCCACTACGCACTGCGTAAATCGCTCTGAATTCGTCGCCAATATCGTAGACATGGTCGTCCTTTTGCAATGGACGACCCCGTTGAACGATTTCATTGAGACGTTCGACCTCATCCACTTCCAGCGCAATGGGCAGGCACAGTGAGTTCATGCGACAGTCGTTGCAATTGATTTCTGCATTGTGCGGGCAGTTGACCGGCATCATTTGACTCCTGCTCATTCCAGTGTATTAACCGTTGGTGTGATTATAGCCCTCATTATTTGTTTGCGAAAATAAAAATTTACATATTGACGTCAAATAGATAGTTCCTTGCTCTGTTAATTGTAGCGTACCATCCACTGGCTGCAGCCAGCCATGCTCAATAATTGGTTTGAGCATGGCAGTCCAGGCACCGACATTCTCTTTGATTTGATGATAACAAAGCAAATCCTGCATGAGTTTCATGAGCCCGCTATTGTCGGATTTTAGTTGATATTGAGTGGTAGATAGCGCCTGTTCGTCGCTAATGGAGTGCAGATAATGTTCAGTGGTGCTGGTATTTAGTTCGTAACTATTGCCAAGTGAACTCAGTGCGCCAACACCAACACCTAGCTGAGTCTGGATCGACTGGCCGTAATAGCCCCAGGGCGTTAACTGTAATCTTCTCTGTTTATGGAGTTCGTTATTTTCATGTTCAGGGGCATAGCAGGTGTTGTTACCACATATTAACCAGTTGCGGTCGCCATAGTGCTTATTTATTGCGACGAATTGCTCGCGATACATGGCTTTCTCTGATACTGCCGTAGGATGATGTGGTGGTACGCAAACCAGCTCTACCTGTTGACAGTTGGCATCTTCCACCAGGTCTAACAGGCGCATCAAAAAACCTGGATGTGACTGGTCGCTAAATCTGATTTTGCAGTTGAGTTTTACCTGCCCGTAGTCTGCCAGCACACCTAACCCTGCACTTACTTTATTGAGGCTGCGGTCCTTACTGGCTACCAATGCGTCAATATGCATTTGCACACAGTTGAATTTCAGCCCAGCCAGTAGAGCAAGTGTAGCCTTGTCCAGATCTGCTGCTGTAACAGCGATACCTCGAACTGTGTTCAGGTCGCTATTATGGGGGAAGTGATTGCTGAATCGAAAGCAAAGCTCGGTGATAGCTTCCGGGGATAATTGCTTGAACGGATGGCCTAAGAACCAAAATGACTTTACCGGCTGGTGGGTATCATAGTCAGCTCGTTTGCGTGCCATCTCCTGGCAGAGCAAATTTTCGTATTGTGGTATTTTAACCGGTGGGCAATATATATTGAGTGCTAACTGACCGATCTGGTGCACTACTGCGGCAGATGACTTCGGCGGTCGGAGTGCTTTGCTGGCACTGAATAACGGTAAAAATATTGACTTAAAGTCTGTTGTCAGTGGGCGTAGTGCCTGAATCTTGTTAAAGTCAACCATAGTGTAAATCAATAGAACAAGGTATCTGGAGCATTTGAGGCTCAATATTGCTGGCGTGTTTCGTGTTGCGACACTTGAAAAAGCGACACTAAAGGTAAGTGCTTAACCCGCATATGACTTGTATCAACGGGGTTTGTGTAATTTCACAGCTAAGCTGTGAGAGCAGGTTGTCAGAGTGGTATGTGGCTTAATAGTGGTATGTGGCTTATAAGGAAAAGGTAGATGGAAAACATTCTTGCAGTAATCACCAATTGGGATGATGCCGAAGCCGTGATGGCGCGGGCGGAACGGCTGGCTGATCAATTTAATACCCGTGTAGAAGTATTACGACCGGTACACTCGCCTTTGGGTGAGCTCAGCAAATATGTCGGATTTGCAGAAATTACGGATCTTCGCAATTCTATTATGGATGAAGAGCGCAATCTGCTGAATGGCTTATGTGCCGGCAAGTCATGGGTGGTTCATGTGGAGTGGTGCGAACGTGTCCATCAAATTATTACTGAACGGGCTGAAAGCTACAGTGCAGGGTTGATTGTGATGATGGCCAGCCATCATTCGGTATTATCGACGTTAGCGCACACCCCGGATGACTGGCATCTGTTTCGCGATGCTCCATGCCCCGTGTTAACCCTTGTCAGGGAAAGAAATCCGGTGACCCGGGTGGTTGCTGCTGTTGATGCTCTTGACCTCAGCGAGGCGCACAAGCAACTTTCTGCTCGTGTCATTGATCACGCCAGGGCATTGGCTAAAGCCGAAGCAGTGCCTCTTACCGTACTTACGGTAGTTCCCGATCCGGCTTTACTGTACGCCGGGTTGGTGAATGCGCCGATGAGTGGTGATTTCCAGGTGCAAACTATGGAAAAGGCAGAAGCTAACTTGCAGGAGCTGCTGGACCATCTGGGCGTCACGGCGGATGTGCTTGAAGTGAAAGCAGGCAGAATTGAAGATGTGGCCACTCGTGAGGGCCAGCTTGGCGGCTTGCTGGTAATAGGTAGTGCTGCCAATAAAGGGGTGAAAGGTTTCTGGATAGGCAATACTGCAGAGCGGATATTGCATCATATGCAGTCAGATATGTTGGTGATTAACTAGCAGGCTGGCTGATATCCCCCTTGTCTCCGCTGTCAGCCTTTACTATCAGATGCATTATGATGAACATCATTACTGGACCGGGTGTTTACCCGCACAGTGGTTTTTACGCAGCTTAAGCAGGGGGTTGCGGGTCAGTTTTCCATATTTCATCCAGTCGTTGCTGGCGTCCACAATTCCACTTGTAGTATTTATAACGCACCGGGTTAGTTTGGTAATAGTTCTGATGATACCCTTCGGCCGGGTAAAAAGTACTGGCACTTGATATAGCGGTGGCAACAGGGCGGTTGAGAAGGCCGCTAGTATCGAGTTTATCCTTGCTTGCCCTCGCCAGTTCATCTTGTTCCTGGTTCAACGTGAAAATTTCGCTGCGGTACTGACTGCCGCGATCGCAAAATTGTCCACCTTCATCGAGTGGGTCTATGTTGCGCCAAAATATTTCCAGTAGTTGCTGATAACTTACTTTTTCGGGGTCATAAGTGATCAAGATGGCTTCGGTATGGCCGGTTTTACCGCTCGATACTTCTTTATAGGTGGGCTTGGTGACGTGACCACCGGTGTATCCAGATACGGTTTCGATGACGCCATCGAGCGCATCAAAGGGCGGCTCCATACACCAGAAGCAACCGCCGGCGAATATAGCCTCTGAGGGTTCGGCGGCGCTGGCGCAAGGCAGAGAAAATACGGCTAATAGCAATAACGAAGTGAGAGATGCTCGGTGCGAGCGATAGTTAAATACGACCATGGTAATGATACTCGTAGTGTCAGCTTTATATGATAGCTAAAATAAATCAGTGTTCCCTGTTATTATTTATCAATATTACCACCGCTTGCTACCTGTTATGCCAAAGAGTTGAGGTACAATCGGATTCGATTCCAGATTGATGGTTGCCACTAGCCTTGTCAAAGATATAGCCATTGTCGCCAGTCGGTCTTGCCGAGTTAGTATTTTTTTAGCCGCATGGACAGGCTATAGCCGCTTTGCAAAAATGATGGCGGTACGTAGGGAGACACTGTCCAGTGTTATGAGGATTCATCGAGAGGGCTGGATGTGGCGCGTGGCGGGTCCTGAAAACCCTGTGTGAAAGTCTTCAATACAGAACTTTAGCAGATTGGGGGTAGTCCCAGGCACAACACTCCTAATTAGCATAAACAGGCCTGCATATGCTTGATACCCGACCTCTTCTGTTGAGCTCCAACTTTCCGGCGATCACGCGTGATCAATTAACCACTTTACAGGTAAATCTGGGTTACCTTTGCAATCAGACCTGTAGTCACTGTCATGTCAATGCCGGGCCAAAACGCAGCGAACAAATGTCGCGGGAACATATTGAACTGGTGCTGACGGTGTTGGGCCGGCGAAAGCTGCCAATTCTTGATCTCACCGGGGGAGCCCCGGAAATGAATCCGCATTTTCGCTACCTGGTGACGGAAGCCCGCGCTATGGGTGTAGAGGTTGTCGATCGCTGTAATCTGACTATATTGCTGGAACCAGGCTATCAGCAGTTGCCGGCTTTTTTCGCTGAACACGGCGTTACTGTGACAGCTTCTCTACCGTGTTATGGCGAAACAAATGTCGCCGAACAGCGGGGAAAAGGCGTGTTTGAGACCAGTATAAAGGCCCTGAAAACCCTTAATAGCTACGGCTACGGGCGTGATAAAGAGCTATCACTGAATCTCGTATACAACCCAAATGGTGCGTTTTTGCCACCTGGACAGCAGACGCTCGAAGACGAATACAGAGAGCGGTTAATGATGGATTTTGGTATTCAATTTAATCAACTGTTTACTATTACCAACATGCCGATCAGTCGTTTTGGCGGCATGTTACTGGCCAGAGGTGAGTACGATGATTATATGCAGCTGCTTAAAAATAATTATAAAGAGGCTAACCTGGCCTCGGTGATGTGTAGATCGTTGATCAGTGTCGACTGGCAGGGATTCTTGTTTGACTGCGATTTTAACCAGATGCTGGAGCTGCCCATGCCAGCGCAGTCGATGCTGATTGCTAGCGATAGCCAGCGACCACATTTACGACAGCTCGTCGATTATGGAGGTACTGGCGACGCCATAATTACCGGGGAGCATTGCTACGCTTGTACAGCGGGTCAGGGCAGTAGTTGTGGCGGTTCTTTGGCGGAATGAAAAGCTGCCAGAATAAAATTGATGGTATATGGAATAAATGGATTAAAGGGTTAAAGAGTCAATGGGTTTGTCGCTGAGTATAATCATTCCGGTACTCAATGAATGCGACTCAATTACAGCTTGTTTACGGCGTTTACAGCCACTTCGTAAACTTGGCGTGGAGGTGATCGTTGTAGACGGCGGCAGTGACGACAATACGTTGGCTTTATCACAGTTGCTAGCGGATAAAGTGATGTCTACTGACCGTGGTCGGGCCTGCCAGATGAATGCCGGCGCAGCGGCAGCGACGGGGAAATGGTTGTTGTTTTTGCACGCTGATACGCGCTTGCCTGACAAGATGTCTGACGTGGCGATGGCCTGGGATTTCTCGAAATCAAAGTGGGGCTTTTTCTCCATCCGCTTTGACTGTGATCGTCTGGGGTTCAGGTTTATTGAATGGTTTATGAATAGACGTTCATATTACACGGGCATTGGCACGGGGGATCAATGCCAATTCGTTCAACGGGAGGTATTTGAGCAAATAGGTGGTTTTGCCGATATCCCGTTAATGGAAGATATAGAACTCAGTAAAAAATTGAAGCGCGTTAGTCGACCGCTGATCGTTGTGCCCAAAGTAATGACGTCCGCCCGCAAGTGGCAAAAAGAGGGACTATTACAGACCATTTTGTTGATGTGGCGAATACGACTCGCGTATTTTTTTGGCGCTTCGCCAGAACAGCTGGTGAAAAAATACTACCCTCTCAAATAGTCCTCCCAAATAGATTCTCATTTATCAACTAACAAATAATCACTATTGATGGCTTAAAGACTGTCGATGGCTTGAAGGTGGTGTATCAAGAGTGACTTATTGTTTCCCCCAGGCTTTACTCATTCAGTTTGCAAAAGCACCGGAAATTGGCAAAGTCAAAACCCGAATGCAACCACACCTTACGCCACAACAGTGCGTATCACTGCATAAGCGTCTGGTTATTCACACCTATCAGGTGATCACCAGGAGTTTGCTGGCGCCGGTTGAGTTATGGACAGCAGGCAGTGACAAATCAGGTTTTTTTAACGAACTTTGTCCATTGCCAATCTTGCGTGAACAGCAGGGCGCCGATCTCGGTATGCGTATGTATCACGCAATTATGGATGGTTTGCAAAGGTATCAGTCTGTCGTTCTGGTCGGAAGTGATTGTCCGTTGCTGACTAAAGATACACTTCGGGAGGCGCTGGAAATATTGTCTGGCGGTAGTAATTGTGTGCTGGGCCCAGCGACCGATGGCGGCTATGTGCTTATTGGCTTAACGCGGGCCAACGTAGATTTGTTTACGGATATTGAATGGGGTACAGACAGGGTGCTGGAGCAGACTCGTGTGCGTATCAAACAGCTCGGCTGGCGATGGAGAGAGCTAAAACCGATGGCCGATATCGATACGATGGAGGACTTAGTTGCGATAGAAAGCTTGAAAGAATATAAAGAAATATTCTTAACATCATGATTTAAAGAATAAAATATTCTTGACTTGATTTTAATCTTAGCCTATTTTTGGTATATTGAGCGGGTGGTTATAGACTTGCTCATATAACTTAAGGTTAAAACTTAAGGTTAAAACTTAAATGTTATCGAGATTGTGAGGTTTCGGTATGGGTGAAGAAGAGTTTGACATGATTGTTGGTGCTGAAGACGATAATGAAGTATTGCGCAGCGAGGTCGAACCAGTACGTAACAACAGATCCGCTGAAAGGCGTCGTCTCGTCGAAGAAAGGTTGGCACAGCGCAACCTGGAGCAGCAGATTCAGGATTACGACTTCGACATGGCCTAAGGATTTGTCGGTCGACCAAACGGGGTCTCACTACGATCTGTTCGGGTGAGTGCACCATGGCCCTAAATTACGGCATAATGCCGGCTCGCTGAAACTGGAGCAGCTGGTTGGCTTCTGCCCCCCTCCTTGAAATACAGGCTATCGCTTTTGAACGGGATGACCGTACCCTGTTCAGCGATGTGTCAGTGTGCCTGGCTGCAGGTGAGATAATGCAGGTTAGTGGGCCTAATGGCTGCGGTAAGACTACCCTGTTACATATACTGGCAACCCTAAAACCTCCTGCTCATGGTCAAATGCTGTGGCGCGGTGATGATATCCGTGCAGACCGTTTTGGGTATCTTGCCGATATTGCTTTTATAGGGCATCAGCCTGGTTTGAAGTTGGCGTTAAGCGCCCGTGAAAATCTTATCTGGTGTGCCCGCTTACATGGCTTACCGGTATCAGGAAAGATTGATATGGCGCTCGATAGAGCGGGTTTGAGTCATTGTAAAGATGTTCCCTGTAGTACTTTGTCAGCTGGTCAGTTACGCCGTGTCGCTCTGGCTGTATTGCATCTGCGTGAAGCACTCCTGTGGTTACTAGATGAACCATTAACGGCTCTGGACCATGAGGGGATCAGTGAGCTGGAAGCTATGTTTAGATCGCACCTCGGTGAGGGAGGGATTATTGTTTTCAGTAGCCACCAGGCTCTGTCCCTTGCGGGGGTGCGGAATTTACCGCTGACTGAATATGCAGCAAGTCTGAATTGAAGATGTTCGGAGAAAGCAGTTTTGGTGGAATACTACGGCGTGATTTGTTGCTCGCCTTTCGTCGTGGTAGCGATGTATTAAACCCGCTGTTCTTTTTTATGATGACCACATCACTCGTGCCTTTGGCCACTGGCCCTTCGGCATCGCAGTTGGCATTGATCGCGCCGGGCATCATTTGGATTACCGCATTGCTGGCTACTTTATTGACTCTGGATGGTATGTTTAAAGATGACTTTGCAGACGGGTCATTATTCCAGATCATCCTCAGCCCACAACCCCTGTGGCTTTTGGTTCTCGCTAAAGTGCTAGCTCACTGGTTGGTGGCGGGTTTGCCCATCACACTTGTTGCTCCGTTGTTGGCGCTAATGCTGGCACTGCCCGATGCCGGTTATGTACCAATGGTTATCGGTTTAGCTATCGGCACTGCCTGTTTTAGTATGGTCGGTGCGGTAGGTGCAGCACTAACGGTGGCGCTTCAAAGAGGCGGTGTGTTGTTGTCACTCATTGTTATGCCCCTGTACTTTCCGGTGCTGATCTTTGGTGCTAGCGCAGTGCACAGGGCTGTAGAGGGACAGGATTATTACCCGGTATTGGCGCTGTTAGGTGCCTTTTTTACTTTTGCTTTACTAACTGCTCCCTTTGCGGCGGCGGCTGCGTTAAAAGTTGGCATCAACGGATAATTTATGTGGCAAATGACAGGACGGTTTATACGCAAGTGGTTTCATCGGCTTGGATCTCCGCGGTGGTTTTACCAGGTTACCGGTAAATGGTTGCCGTGGTTAGCCCTGGTTACGGTAGGATTGTTGATGGTCGGCTCGCTTTGGGGGCTGGGCTTTGCTCCGCAGGATGCCCGTCAGGGCAACAGTTTTAGAATTATCTATATTCACGTGCCGATCTCAGTGTTGTCCCTGGCAGGTTACTATGTCATGGCCGCAGCGGGGGCGGTTGCTCTCATCTGGAAAGTGAAACTGGCCGATATGGTGATGGTATCTGCGGCACCGCTCGGCGCCGCCCTGACTTTTCTAGCCCTGTTGACCGGTGCTATCTGGGGCAAACCGACATGGGGTACCTATTGGGTTTGGGATGCCCGTATTACTTCAATGCTGGTATTGTTGTTTTTATACCTCGGGGTGATCGCCCTGAATCAGGCTTTTACTTCTCGAGACACCGCTTACAAAGCATGTGCGATTCTCAGCCTGGTCGGTACTGTTAACATTCCAATTATCTACAAGTCGGTGGACTGGTGGTACACTCTGCACCAACCGGCGACCCTTAAATTGACCGGCGCGTCTACCATACATCCGTCTATGCTGAAGCCTTTGATCATAATGATTCTGGGATTTTATAGTTTCTACGCGTTGGTGCTAATTCTTAATACACGGGCAGAAATACTCACTCGAGAACGTCGATCCTCCTGGGTGAAAGAACTAAGGGAACCCTGATTTATTTATGAACCTGGATTTTGTGCTTAAACATCCAGCTTTTGTGTCGTCACCTTCGGTATCTGTAGGATGCCTGGTAATGTTTAAAGCCTTCTATCGATGCGGGCGCTAGAGTATTATTGCGCGCGGTTTGTGCCTTGCATACAAAGGATATAACAAATCTGAATATGTTTGATCACAGCTACTTCAAATAGAACAAACCAGAGACTCATTATTTTAATGACACAGCTTCAATGACTATGGTGAAATTCCAGTTTGCAAGCCTGGCGGATTTCTTTGCCATGGGTGGCCATGGTGCTTACGTGTGGAGCGCCTATGGTATTACGGCCATCGTGCTCATTCTGCTGGTGATTATGCCTCTGCGTCGGCGAAGTAAGTTGCTCGCCGTAAAAAGTGAGCAATATTCCAGCGGAGAAGTTCGATGAAACCGGCGCGCCGACGGCGTCTCCAGCTGGTTATTTTCATTGTCAGCGTGGCATCAATAGGTGTGGGGCTGGCCGTTTACGCTTTACGTGAAAACATCAACCTGTTTTATACGCCCTCCCAATTGATGACGAGCGATGTACCACTGGGAACAAGAATACGGGTGGGGGGTATGGTGGTAGCGGACAGCTTGTCGAGGAATCAGCAGTCCCTTGATGTGACGTTTGAGGTTACCGATGGCGCAGCACAGGTACCTATCCACTACAGTGGTATATTGCCTGATTTGTTTGCTGAGAATGAAGCGGCAGTTGCTATCGGCCACTGGACCTCGGACAATATTTTTATGGCAGAAGAAGTCATGGCCAAGCACGATGAAGAGTACACCCCACCTGAGGTGGCTGATGCCATGGAACAGGCTTATCAGCAAAAGCTTCGATCTGGCGAAGCACTTCAAGATAAGCCTGGACGGGAATGACCGCTGAGTTTGGCCATTTTGCGCTGATTCTTGCCCTGTGTCTGGCGCTCGGACAGGCGTTTGTACCATTGTTGGGAACCCTGCGCGCCAACAGACTGTGGATGGCCAGTGCGCGGCCCATGGCCTATGGGCAGTTTGTTTTTGCTGTCAGTAGTTTTATTTGCCTGGTCATGCTTTTTCTCGGCGATGATTTTTCTGTTCGGTACGTTGCCGAAAATTCCAATTTGAATTTGCCTGATCGCTATAAAGTCAGCGCAGTTTGGGCCGCTCACGAAGGGTCGTTGCTGTTGTGGGCATTGATTCTGTCAATGTGGACCTTCGCTGTTGCCCTTTTTAGTCGCAATTTGCCGTTGGAGCTAGTGGCACGTGTGCTGTCTGTGATGGCCATGATAGCCGTCGGTTTTTATCTGTTTTTATTATTCACCTCCAATCCGTTTGAGCGTTTACTACCGTTTTCCCCAGTAGACGGCAAAGATTTGAATCCATTGCTGCAGGATATCGGGCTGATTATTCATC